>OBEQ010275230.1_pt1 | contig 11396 bp, 7 predicted proteins | sample 1670901 | NCBI WGS metagenome assembly OBEQ01 (sample SAMEA104232315, study PRJEB22302) | groundwater metagenome | biome: forest; feature: aquifer; material: groundwater | place: USA | collected 2011-08-07 | depth 5.4 m | reverse complement strand
GGCCCCGCCCTTTGATTTTAAACCGTAATAACAGCCCACAATGGAAATGGTCCCGCCAAAAAAGAACGCCTTGATCAAACCGGTCATCACGTCCTTGAATTGCAAAACCTTAAAACTGCGTGTCAAATACATATGGGAGCTGATCCCAAGCTTGAATACCCCGATGGCCCATCCTCCAAACATCCCCACCGCATCGGAATAAACAGTCAAAACAAAAAGCATAAAAAAAGCCGCAACAAAACGCGGCACTACCAAATAGCGCACTGGATCAGTGGCAAGCGCGCGTAAGGCATCAATCTGCTCGGTCACTTTCATCGTCCCGATTTCGGCCGCAATGGAGGCCCCCACGCGGCCGGCTACCACCATCGCAGTCAGAACGGGTCCCAGTTCGCGCGTCATGGAAAGGGACACCAAATCGGCAGTAAACTGCTGTGCACCGAAGAGTTTCAGCTGATAAGCTGACTGCAGTGCCAGTACAATCCCGGTAAAAAGGGCGGTTAAAAAAACAAGCGGGAGGGACGTCACACCGATTTTAAACATCTGATCAAGCGTCGCGGCTACCCGCAGACGCGTCTTTAAAAGGCACTGAAGGGTGTCGCACAACAGAAAAGTGATCCCCCCAATCTGTTTGGACAAATCAATCCAGTACATACCAATCTGTGCCAAAGAGCGCCGCACCGACAAATATTTCTTAAGTCCTTGAAGACCAAAACGCTGGCGTTTCATAGCCGCGTCAACTGCTTTTTTCAAACTGAACTAATTCGCCGCGCAATTCCGCCTTGATCTTGTCGTTTTCTTTAAACTTTCCGGAGAGGATTTCTTCCGCCAGAACATTCTCAATATATTTCTGAATCGTCCTGCGCAGCGGCCGCGCTCCAAAGACCGGATCATAACCCTTATCAATCAGGAACATTAAAACCTCCGGACTCAAAGTCAGATCCATTTTCTTTTCTTTGAGCCGTTCTTTCACATCGCGAAGTTCAAAGAAAATAATTTGTTCCAGGTCCTGCCGCGTCAGCGGATGAAATACGATAATGTCATCCACACGGTTTAGAAATTCAGGCCGGAATGTTTTTTTAACTTCATCCAGCAATTTGACTTTTAATTTATTGTAATCAAGACTGCCGTCCTCTTGCTGTTTGAACCCCATATCGGTTTGGCGCCGCACGAGATCCGCCCCGACATTGGATGTCATAATGACAATCGTATTGCGGAAATCAACCTTGCGGCCAAAAGAGTCCGTCAGCCGCCCTTCTTCCATAATCTGCAGCAGGATATTAAAGACATCCGCATGCGCCTTTTCGATTTCATCAAAAAGCACCACCGAATAAGGTCTCCGGCGCACCTTTTCCGTCAGTTGGCCGCCTTCTTCATACCCCACATACCCCGGAGGAGCGCCGACAAGACGCGAGACGTTAAATTTTTCTCCATACTCACTGCAGTCCACCGTAATCATCGCATCTTCATCACCAAACATGAATTCGGCAAGCGCCCGGGCTAAAAGAGTTTTTCCGACACCCGTGGGGCCAAGAAAAATGAAAGATCCCAGCGGCCTTCGGGGATTGCGAAGTCCGGAACGGGAACGCCGGACCGCATGCGACACTGCGCTGATAGATTCCTGCTGGCCGATGATACGCCGGTGAAGCTCATCCTCCATACGCAGCAACCGGGCCGTTTCCTTTTCCTCCAGCCGTGCAAGCGGCACACCCGTCCATTTCGAAATCACATGAGAAATGTCCTCTTCGGTGACCTGGACTTCAATTTCCGATTTGGATTCTTTCCAGTTCTTTTTGAGGGCCTGCAGCTGCTCCTTGGCTTTACGCTCCTCATCACGCAGTTTGGCCGCTTTTTCAAAATCTTGCGCTTTGATCGACGCTTCCTTCTCCCGTTTAAAGGATTCTATTTCCCCTTCCATTTTTTTGAGATCTTTAGGCGCCGTCGTTACGGAAAGGCGCGCTCTCGAAGCCGCTTCGTCAATGATATCAATCGCTTTGTCCGGAAGAAAACGGCCGGAGATATACCGTTCCGAGAGTTTCACGGAGGCTTCAATCGCTTCATCGGTAATCTTCACGCGGTGATGGGCTTCATACTTGTCCCGCAGCCCTTTGAGAATTTGAATCGCCTCGTCCACCGACGGCGGATCCACGATGATGGTCTGGAAGCGGCGCGCGAGTGCGGAGTCTTTTTCAATATATTTCCGGTATTCATCCAATGTGGTCGCGCCGATGCATTGAATTTCACCCCGGGCCAGCGCTGGTTTTAGAATGTTAGAAGCATCAATCGCGCCTTCCGCACCCCCGGCTCCCACCAGCGTATGCAGTTCATCAATAAAAATCATGACATTCTCGGATCGCCGGATTTCATCCATCACCGCTTTAATGCGCTCTTCAAACTGGCCGCGATACTTGGTCCCAGCCACCATTAACGCGAGATCAAGGACCACGATCCGCTTATCGGCGATAATCTCAGGCACATCGCCGGAAATAATCCGCTGGGCCAATCCCTCGACAATGGCTGTCTTCCCCACCCCCGCTTCCCCAAGCAGCACAGGATTATTTTTCGTGCGCCGCGCAAGAATCTGAATCACGCGTTCAATTTCATTTTCACGGTTCACCACGGGGTCCAGTTTTCCCTCGCGCGCCAACTGCGAAAGATCACGGCCGAAGGAATCAAGAGCCGGCGTTTTTGTTTTCGTTTTTCCGCCCCCCCCGCCGCTTCCCGTACCTGCCCCGCCCTGAGAGGGGGACTGCGAACCGCCGCCTACTGCCGAAGACCCCAACAGCTTGATGACTTCCGCGCGAACCTTATTGAGATCGAGCCCCACATTCATGAGCACATGGCTGGCGACCCCCTCGCCTTCCTTGATCAATCCCAGGAGCAAATGCTCGGTTCCGATGTAGTTGTGCCCGAGACGGCGCGCTTCATCCATTGCCAATTCAATCACTTTTTTGGCTTTGGGCGTAAATGGAATGTCCCCTGAAACAATGGTGCTGGGACCAAACTGCACTAGTTTTTCCACTTCAAGCCGGATCGTATCCAGGGACAAACCCAGGTTTTGCAGCACAGCCGCGGCGACACTTTCGCCTTCCTTGATCAAGCCGAGCAAAATATGTTCGGTCCCGATATAATCGTGATTAAACCGCTTGGCTTCTTCTTTGGCCAGAATAATGACTTTTCTCGCTCTTTCCGTAAAACGATCAAACATGAAAAACCTCCGCGATGATTAGATAATAACCTTATTTAACTGCGCACGGATCAGCGACGCGCGGGCGACATCCCGCTCCGTGCTGTCCAAAATCTTGAGGGCAGACTTCTGCAAATGGGCCGGCTGAATCTGAAGGAAAAGGGTGTTCAAATCCTGAAGCGTCACGCCTTCGCCGAGAAACCCCAGCTCAACGCCGAGCATCACAAGTGAAAGCTGGCCGGTCGCTTCCTGCGACGAGATCATCCGCGCGGTCTTCAGCGCACCCAGGGCCCGCCAGATCTGGTCCTCAAACCGTAGTTTCTTTTCCTCCCGCATGAATTGCCGGGCATTTTTCTCGTGTTCCACAACCTGACGGATCACGCATTCCAGATTATCAATGATTTCCTCTTCCGTCTGACCGAGCGTGATCTGATTTGAAAATTGGAAAAAATTTCCCGTCGCCTGCGTCCCCTCTCCATAAAGACCGCGCACTGCCAGATTGAGTTTGCCCAAAGCCTGAAGCACTTTTTGAATTTGCCGGGTCAAAACCAGTCCGGGAAGATGCAGCATACAGGAAGCCCGCAGTCCTGTTCCCACATTCGTAGGACACGCCGTCAAATAGCCTAACCCCGGAGTAAAAGAAAACTCAACCTGTTTTTCAATTTCCGTATCCACTTGGTTGAGGATACGCCACGCCTCCACAAGATTAAACCCGGGCTGAAAAGTCTGCTGGCGCAGATGATCTTCCTCCAAAATCATAATGCTGATCATTTCATCCGCGGTCACGGCAACCGCTTGATTTCCTTTTTCAGCGGCATGTTCGCGGCTGATAAGATGGCGTTCCAAAAGAAATTGGCGGTCCAGTTCGGAAATCTCGCGATAGCGGATATAATCACTGCCCTTCAGGGGATCCACCCGCAAGAAGGCTCCTTGTAACTTATCCGTAATTTCCTTCTGCCGGTGCGCGTCCAGTTTTTCAAGAAACGAATAGCCCGCAAGGTTTCGCGCGAGACGGATTCTGGAGCTGATGACCACATCACTCAAAGGCCCCCGGATTCGAATCCATTCCGAAGGCTTGGCTAAAAACTTGTCGACCGCGTTACTCATGTTTGGCTCTTTTTGATTTTTTAGTTTTATCCATAACGGTTTTGATTTGATCACGAATGGCCGCGGCCTCTTCAAAAGCTTCTTTTTGCACGCTTTTACGAAGTTTTTCTTGAAGCATCCTCAGCTCATGACGGCCCTGAGCTTCCGGAGGCACTTTGCTGGGCCATTTTCCCATGTGCTGGGAAGACCGCTGAATCCGCTTGATCAGCGGGTTCAGATAGCGTGAAAAAGATTCATAACATTGTGCGCAGCCCAACCGGCCGTTTTTTGTAAAATCCACATAGCCCATGCCGCAGCCTGCGCAGCGGATGGCCTCTGCCTTACGCGCTAAATTTTCTGGCAAATCGGGCTCCCCCAGTCCCGCCAGAAGATCCGTCACGTTAAAATGGGTCTTAAACTCCGTTCCCTTTTCTTCCGCGCAGGATTCGCAAAGATGAATCTCAACCATTTGAGTATTCACGATCTCCGTTAAGTGGATCGAGGCTGCGTTGGTCCCGCAAAGGTTGCAAATCATCGGATTTTAACACCGTCTTTAACCGTGAGTGCCCGAAAGGCTTTCAATAAGCGGGAGGTCACCCGGCCTGGTTTTCCGTTACCGATGATCCGGCCGTCCAACTTCACCACCGGCACGACCTCCGCCGCGGTTCCGGTCAGAAAAATCTCATCGGCATTAAAGAGATCATGACGCGTCAAAATGCGTTCTTCCGCGGCCATACGACTATTTTTGGCAATCCCCAAAATGGCCTGCCGGGTAATTCCACGCAGCACCCCCACATAGCCCGGGGGGGTCAAAAGCAGCGGGGTCTTTTTAGCTCGACCGGTCATTTTCACCATAAAGATATTGTCTCCGGTACACTCCGCGACATACCCCTGGTGGTTCAGCATCAGCGCTTCAACCACCCCTGAGTTTTTCGCTTCCATTTTTGCGAGAATATTATTGAGGTAATTCAAGCTTTTGACCGCGGGGTTCACCGCCTCGGGAAGATTGCGCACCGTCGGAACCGTAATGATTGAAAGCCCTTCTCGATAAAGAGACTCCGGATAAAGTTTTATTTTGTCCGTGATTACAAACACGGTCGGCTGCCGGCACAGCCCCGGATCAAGTCCGAGATCGCCCACCCCACGCGTGACCACCACACGGATGTAGGCCTCTCTTAGTCTGTTGCGCTTCAATGTCTGCACAATGACCTTTTGCATTTCACTTTGGGTCATCGGAATACGCAGCATCAAGGTATGCGCCGACTCCCAAAGGCGCTCCAGATGCTCTTGCAATTTAAAAATATTGCCCTTATAAGCGCGAATCCCTTCAAAAACACCATCGCCGTACAGCAAGCCATGATCGAACACGGAAATCTTCGCCGCATGTTTCGCAACCCACTTGCCATCCAGATAAATCTGATTTTCCATTCTCATTCTCCTGGCATTAGATTACCATTTCGTCATTGCGCGCACAGCACCCGCCTAAGAAGACTGGCGAAGTCGGTCCGGACGAGTCTTGCCGTGACGCCAGTTCGTTAGGCGGAAAGAATCTCGAGCTTAGAGACTGCTTCATCGCAAAAAACGCTCCCTGCCTGCCGGCAGGCAGGCTCGCAATGACGCGGAGGCATCGGTTTATGGTAATTTTTCCAAAGGCGTTTTCCCAGGATGGCGCTGCTCGAGACGCGTCAGAATCCCGTCCTGCAGGCGATAAATTCTGCGGTAGCGCCATGCCAGAGTTTCATCGTGGGTCACGACCACAAAAGACTGCCCCTCTTTTTGATTCAGCTCCTCGAGAAGCGTAAAAACCGATTCGGCCGTTTCCTGGTCCAAATTCCCCGTGGGTTCATCACACAAAACAACCGAGGGATGATTGACCAGCGCCCGTGCGATCGCCGCACGCTGTTGCTCTCCTCCGGATAATTGAGAAGGCAAATGATTCTTGCGGCTGAGCAGTTTGACCCTGCGCAGGATTTCGCGGATCCACCCGCGGTCCGGCTCGCCGTAAATCATGGCGGGGAGCATGACGTTTTCATAGAGTGTCAATTCCGGGAGCAGGTGATAAAATTGAAAAACAAAACCGATCCGCTTGTTACGGATTTTTGCCAAATGGTTTTCGTTCATCTCCGCCAAATCTTCTCCTTCAAATAAAATTTTACCGGCCGTCGGCCGGTCCAATCCCCCCAAAAGATGCATTAAAGTGGATTTCCCCGACCCGGAACGCCCGATGATAAAATGCATGATCCCGCGTTCCACAGAGAGGTTGACTCCCTTGAGGATCGTAAGATCTTCATCCCCCGTCAGATAGTCCTTGCGCAAATCAACCGTCTCTAAAAAAATAGCGGGACTACTCATAACGAAGAGCCGCCACCGGTTCGAGTTTGGCGCCGCGGTGAGCGGGATAAATTCCTGCCAGCACGGAAATTAAAAGCGCGACCGCAACAATGAACAACACATCGGGCATATTCACTTCCACCGGAATTCGGTCAAAGTAATAAATATTGCTCGGAAAAACCTCTAACCCGGTCGTGCTTTTAATAAAAGCGGCGATCGGGTTCAAATTAAACGCCATGGCCAGTCCCAGAATGGCGCCCGAAATAATCCCCATAAAACCAACCGCAAATCCCTGGATGACAAAAATATTCCGTATGCCCGCGGGCGTTGCCCCAAGGGCTCTCAGAATACCGATGTCCCGGGTCTTTTCCATCACAACCATAATCAGGGTTGAAATAATATTAAAGGCCGCCACGAGAATAATCAGCGTCAGAAGGATGGTCATCACCGACTTTTCCACCTTCAAGGCCTGAAAAAAATTCTCATTCCGGTCATACCACGAGCGCACCAGATATCCCGAGGGGAACGCACTCTGCACAAGCCATTTAGAACGCAAAGCATCATCCACATGACGGAAGCGGAGGCTGATTCCGCTGACCCGGTTCCCCAGCTGATAGAGCTGCTGCGCCTGGTGAAGATCCAGCAGCACCAGCCCTGAGTCAAAATCATTCATACCAATATGGAATATCCCGCGCACGCTGAAAGTCTGGATGGAGGCCCCGCCTTTCAAAAGTGCGGCTCCGGTTCCAAAATGCGGTGAAATGACCTGGACCGTCTCGCCTTCATGGACATTCAAGAAAGACGCCAGTGCGCTGCCCAGCAGAATGCCGCTTTGCTTTTGCTCGACCCGGTGCGTCAAAAAAAGGAAATACCGTTTGATTTCGGTTTTAACTTCATCCGCCAAATCAAGACGGCCGTGCGTCAAAAATTTCTGATAAACAGAAACATCTTCGCGCTCAAGATCAATGCCCTTCACCATCACCCCAAGCGCGCCCTGACCGGAGCGTAAAATCGCCTGACCCTCCACATAGGGAGCCGCATTCACCAGCGGATTCAAACCCAAAGCCCCCAGTTTTTGAATATCCCCTTCAGGGTCATCCACACCGCCGATTTTTTCGATACTCAAATGGGGCTGGACGCTCACAATTTTGGTTTTCAATTCGCGGTCAAACCCGCTCATCACGCCGAGTACGACAATCAGCGCCATGACGCCCACCGCGACCCCGGCCGTTGAGATCAGCGAGATCATGGAAATAAAACCCGACTTGCGCCGGCGGGTCAGGTGCTTCCAGGCCACAAAAATTTCAAATCTCATTCACATCCTCATTGGCAGTGCCGTTTTCTTCGGCAGATTCCCCGGCGCTCAAATTTTTTCTTTTCTCAGGTCTTAACTGAGGAAATAAAATGACATCCCGAATCGAAGTCTGGTGCGTCAAGATCATGACCAGCCGGTCAATCCCGATCCCGAGCCCCCCGGCCGGCGGCATGGCATATTCAAGCGCTATCAAGAAGTCCTCGTCAATCTCCTTACGTTCGCCAATCGCTTCTTTTTGTGCCAGAAAGCGGCGCCTTTGGTCCTGCGGGTCATTCAACTCCGAAAAAGCATTGGCCAGCTCCATGCCGGCAACGAAAAGCTCAAAACGATAAGTCAGCGAAGGATCCTCCTCGTGCGCTTTGGCCAAAGGGCTCATACTCGCGGGATAATCCAGAATAAAGGTCGGATCCGTCAGGCAGGATTCAACTTTTTCGCCAAAAATCCCGTCAAGAATATCGACCTCATTGACCTGCGGGCCGAACGTGTAGCCCAGCTTGCGCGACCCTTCACGAATATCCGTCTGCAAGAAATCAATCCCGGTTTTTTCCCGAAGAGCGTCATAAAATTTGATCCGTTTCCAGGGCCGTTTAAAGTCGAGTACCGCCCCGCCATAAGTAATTCTTTCCTTTCCATGCAGCGTTTGAACAAGCCCTGTGATGACTTCTTCTGTGATCGCCATCATATCTGTATAATCGGCATAAGCCCAGTAAAGCTCCAGCATGGTAAATTCGGGATTGTGCTTTGTAGAAATTCCCTCGTTACGAAAATTGCGGTTAATCTCATAGACTTTTTCAAAACCACCAACTAAAAGGCGCTTGAGATAAAGTTCCGGCGCCACTCGCAGGTATAAGTCCGCATCCAGTGAATTGTGATGGGTGACAAAGGGACGCGCCAGGGCCCCCCCCGGGATCGCCTGCATCATGGGGGTTTCTACTTCCATAAAACCCCGCGCGTCCAGAAAACTCCGGATATCCCGGACAATACGGCTGCGTGCCTCGAACGTGCGGCGCACCTCATCGTTGACGATTAAATCCACATAGCGCTGTCTGTAACGGGTCTCGACATCTTTGAGCCCATGCCATTTCTCCGGCAGGACCCGCACAATCTTGGAAAGCAATTCAAAACGAGCGATGCGAATGGTGGGTTCCCCCGACTTTGAAATGAAAAGCTCGCCTTCAAGACCTAGAATATCACCGATCCCAAGCCCCTTCAGCTGAGCAAATACGTCATCCCCCAATTCATTTTTTTTTGCATAGACCTGGATCTTTGCTCCTTGATCTTTTAAATCCCCAAAGATACTCTTCCCCATGATCCGAAACCCCATCAAACGGCCTGCCACCCGGACCTTGCGGCCTTCCTGAAAAGCGGCACGAACCGATATCAGTGATTCCGTGGGCAAAAAACGGCTTCCATAGAGCGGCTTGGGCTCGATCATAACTGCTGTTACCTATTGATTTTTAAGTAGTTAAGTCAAATGTTTGATTATAGTACAGCCATTTAGGGGTGTCAATCCGGGGTGGCTTATCCGCTAAAACTTTTCTGCTGTCCAAAGGGTTTGAAAAAGATCAACATCATGGGTAAAATCAGAAGAGTACATATCAGGGAGAAAATAATTGACAAGCCGGTAAAAATACCCAAATAGACCGTCGGTTTGAAACTTGCAAAGACGCTGGTGCCAAACCCGGCCGATAGGATAATCGTTGAGATGGTCAGGGACAGGCCGGTACGGCGAAAGGTGTGGTGCATCGCCTGCAAATAATTTTGACGCCGCTCAAACTCCAGGCGGAAGCGATACATGAAATGAATGGAGGCGTCGACCATCATCCCTATAACAATGCTTGAGATCATGGCCGTGGCCGTGGAAAGATCAATCTGTAAAAAACCCATGATGCCGTAGATAAAAAAAACAGGCAGGAGGTTGGGGATCGACGCTAAAAGCCCCATTTTGAAAGAGCGAAAGAAGAGGGTGATGATGAATAAAATCGAAAAATAAGCGTAAAAAAAACCGTTCACCTGCGCGTAAACGAGACTTTTAGCCATGTGCCCAAGTAAAACAACATTGCCTGTTAAATGGAAGACACAATCCCGGCCGAGATGTTCTTTTAAATAGGCAATGGCTTTATCTTCCAGCTGGGTGCCCTCTTGGGTTCCCACTGCCCGCATGCGCGCTTCCAACCGGATTTGACGCAAATCACGGCTGATCATTTTCCATAGATCAGAATCCCCATTCTTTGTCATCTTTCGAAAGTAAAGTTTGACGCGGACCGGATCATTCGGAATCTCGTAACCTTCGTCTCCCCCCTCGCGGGCTTGATTGATTTTTTTGACCAAGGTCGTCAGGCTGTTGACTTTTGCAATGACCGGATTTTCCTCAAGAAAACTTTTAAAATCATCGATTTTCTTCAAGATCACCGGATCATTAAAAGTCCCCCCGTCTTTGCGTTCAAAAACAAACCCCAGGCTGTAGACGCCAGTCAAGTGGCTGTCAATAAAGCGTGTTGCCTGCGCCAGTTTGGACTCCGGCTTCATTTGTTGAATCAGGCCGGTATCCACGCGAATGCGTTTGATCCCGACATAAGAAAAAACGCACAAAAGAATCGTTCCCGCCAGGATCCACCACTTGCCGTAAAACTGAATCCGCTCGATGAAAGAAACCAGCACCCGGTTCATGGCATGCTCGTTCTCCACCTGGGCCACTTTGGGACGAAAGGGCAGGAGGGACAAAAGAATCGGCAGCCCCATCATGGAAATGATGTAGCAATAGATGGCGCCAAGCCCGGCGTAGATCCCGAAATTTCGGATGGCCGGAACAGGGCTGGAAACGAGCGAGAAAAAACCAACAACAATGGTGAAGTGCGATAAAAGAGACGGAATACCCAGTTCGTTCATCGTCTGCATGACCGCTTCACGAAAACTGGCATGGGTACTGCGGATATAAAAAAATAAATTCATGACATGGATGGAGTTGCTCGTGGCCACAATCATGATCACGGGCGCCAAAAGTGACGTCACCAGATTAAGCTGATCCCCCAGGAGCGCGATCGTTCCCATGGACCAAGTCAGGGTCATAAACACAATCCCCATGGCCAGCAGCATACAGGAAAAACTGCGATAGATCACCCAGGTGCTCAGAATCAAAAGCAGCGTTATCATCGGAACAAAAATAAATTGATCCCGCCGGATCAACCGAACAAACTCATATTGTTCTACGGGGGCACCGGCCACATAAAACTTCCGCCGCCCTTTTTCCGCCTTATCCAGGGTTTGCAGCAGCAGTTGGATAAAAGAGCCGCTCGACGACCCTCTGACTTTTTCCGCCTTGAGGTAGATAAGAATGTTGGCCACGGTACCATCTTTGGAAACCAGATTGTTGAGATACAACTCATTATTGAGGATGCGCTTACGCGCCTTCTTCACATCTTCATCCCCGGCGCTGTCCCTGTAAACTTTTTCCAGGACCGGCGCCACCTTCACCCCAAT
>OBEQ012128419.1_pt1 | contig 11398 bp, 10 predicted proteins | sample 1670901 | NCBI WGS metagenome assembly OBEQ01 (sample SAMEA104232315, study PRJEB22302) | groundwater metagenome | biome: forest; feature: aquifer; material: groundwater | place: USA | collected 2011-08-07 | depth 5.4 m | reverse complement strand
TAAACTACATTTGAAAAAGCAAGCAAAATCCGAGGCACTTAGGTCTCTCGATAAAAAGTATTTACTGCGGTGACGGAGGGATTCGAACCACGTGGGTCGCACTACTTCCCCTAAATATTGATTTTCCTCATTTTTTTTCAAAGCAACTTCAGCATATTACTAACCCTACTTGACTATCGGCTATAAACGGTTATAATCGGATACATAGGTTATAGCCTTAACAATATGAACGAAAACAACAGAAAATTTGATCACAGAATCAAATCACCCGAACCGCATATCGTGGCTCTTTTGGCCGCCATTGATGAAATAAAAGGGCAATTTAAAGCCGGGCTTCGTATGAGTCCGCAGGCGATCACCAGTCTTAAAAAATCAGTGCTGATCACATCGGCCGGCGCCTCGACGCGCATTGAAGGAGCAAAGCTCAATGACGAGGAAGTAGAGAAAGTCATGCAAGGACTCTCGGTTTCGAAGTTTGCCGATCGTGATGTCCAAGAAGTGCAAGGATATCTTGAGACGCTGCAAAATGTGTTCGATAGCTATCAATCCTTGCCTCTTCGAGAGGGCACGATAAAATCGCTTCACAAGGAGCTACTCAAATATTCAAATAAAGATGATCTCCATCGAGGTGAATATAAGAAAACAGAAAACACTGTTGGCGTCCTTGGCGCGGATGGCAAAATTGCAAGAATCATGTTCGAGCCGACCCTTGCGTATCTCACGCCAAAAGAAATGACGGAGCTTGTTGATTGGACATATGAAGCGCTTGAGAGCAATCGATTTCATTCGCTCTTGGTCATCGCTAATTTTATCGTCGAGTTTTTGAAAATCCCCCCATTCGAGGACGGCAACGGGCGTCTTTCGCGCGTACTGACAAATCTACTCCTGCTTCGATCAGGCTATCAATTCATGCAATACGTTTCGCACGAACAGCTTGTCGAAAAGCGGAAGGACGAATACTATATCGCATTGCGCAAGTCCCAAGAAACATTCAAAACCGATCACGACACGATCGCGCCGTGGTTGAATTTCTTCCTTGCGGTTATAAAAGAGCAGGCGACAAAAGCATTGGTTTATCTCGAAGAAGAAAAAGTGGAAGACACGCTCTCTCCGAAGCAGTATGAAGTGTGGAAATATATTGCAAGCGTAAATGGGGCGAGTCGGAGCGACATCGTGAAGGATACTAATGTCGGTATGCCGACGGTCAAGCAAGCGCTCGACAGGCTTCTTAAGCTTGGAAAAATAAAACGGATCGGCCGGGGCCCGGGAACTCGTTACAGGAAGATATAAACGTATGTTCTCGCGACAGGAAAGAGTGGATATCTTCATGTCGCGCTTCCACGGGCGGCGTGATGTTTTCGCGCGCCGCTGGGAACGGCAAGATGGCGCAAGCGGTTACGCGCCGGTTTATACCGATTCAACAAAAACATCCTATCAAAAATTGACCGTTCCGTGGATTGAACGCCATCTCGTCGGCACCGAAACGCTCGGCGTCTATCCGCTCCTGCCTGACAATACCTCCCGCTTTATTGCCGCCGATTTCGATGGCGATGGCTGGCGGGATTCCGTCCGCAAATTTCTCAAGGCTGCCCATAAGCACGACGTTCCGATTGAAATCGAACGTTCCCGTTCCGGCAACGGCGCTCATGCATGGTTGTTTTTCACAGACCCATATTCTGCATCTAAGAGTCGAAAGATTTTCTTTGCCCTTCTGCGCGAAGCGGGTGTCATCGGACTTCTCGACAAGAACGAGAACTTCGACCGCCTCTTCCCGAACCAAGATTATCATTCCGGAAAGGGACTCGGGAACCTGATTGCGTTTCCGCTCCAAGGTAAGGCACGAAAACTGGGGAATAGCGTCTTCGTTGATTCGGATAAAAACTTTTCGGCCTACGAAGACCAATGGCAATTCCTTTCTGACGCGCCACATCTCACCCCGCAAGAACTCGACTGCCGATATGCCGCGCTCACGGGCGCAACAATTTCGGAAATGCTCCACGGCAAGCCGTCAAAACTTACGTTAACTATTTCGAATGCCATCGCGATTCCGAAAGAAAGTATTCCGGCCGCGCTCGTGTCATATCTCCGCGAAGAGCTCAACATGTCGAACGTCGAGTATTTCGTAAAGGAGCGTGCGGGATTGCCGGTCTACGGCGTGGAGAAATATATCGCGACAGTTACTTCCGATGACAACCATGTTTTCGTACCCCGCGGATTCTTGCCAAAACTTACAGCGTGGCTTGATGAACACATGACACCTTACATATTGAAAGATGAGCGTTTTATTGTCGAGCCAGTCGAATTCAAAGCAAAATTTCAGTTGTTTGATTTCCAGAAAGTCGCGGTTGATGCGTTCGCGACTCCCGAGAACGGAGTACTGGTCGCTCCGGCGGGATCGGGAAAAACCATTATGGGGCTTGCCATCGTTGCAGAAAAACAACAACCAGCCATTATTCTCACTCATCGCCGCCAGATATATGATCAGTGGTTAGAACGGATCGAATATGGTTTGGGCATAGCTAAAAAACATATCGGTCAAATCTGCGGGACAAAGAAAAATGTTGCGCTACCCATTACGGTGGCCATGGTGGAAACGCTCGCTCGGATGAAGGAGTGGGGCGATATAGATTCGACGTTTGGAACAGTTATTCTCGATGAGTGCCACCACGTGCCCGCGCGGATGTTTCGCGAGGTCGTTTCACGGTTCAAAAGTAAATATCGTTTTGGCCTCACGGCGGCACCGGACAGGAAATACAACGACGGTAAACTTATCATGGTTTATCTCGGCGAGGTCGTTTACACTATCCAAAAAAGTGAAGTTGATAAAGTTGCGAAGGTCAGCGATACGGGAAAGAAGATTGAAAAAGCGGAGCAGGATCGCGTCATTGTAACCGCGACGACCATTCAAGCTCCCTTCGGCGATACTCCTCGGCATTTCCCGCTCGTCGCAAAGATAATTTCGAACGATTCGAGTCGCAACGCCATCATTGTCGCGGATATTGCGAGAGAAGCGAAAAATAACAAGACTATTCTCGTTTTAACGGAACGGAAAGAACATGCCGAGATGCTGCGGGCGCATTTGCGGCGCGACTTCGAGACCATACTTTTCTCGGGTGATTTATCGGCGCGTCAGAAAAAATGGGCACTGCAGCGCATCAAAAGCGGGCGGTTTCAAATCCTTATCGCAACCGGCCAGATCCTCGGCGAAGGCACCGATATAGCAAACCTCGACGTTCTCTTTCTCGTATTTCCCGTTTCCTTTCATGGAAAACTTGCGCAATATATCGGGCGTATCCGCCGTGAAGGCGGAGCAAAAACCGTTTACGACTATCGCGACGAAAAAGTTCCCATTCTCGAAAAAATGTGGAAAAAGCGGGCGGCATATTATCGCAAGAGCGGATTTATCGTCAACGAAAATAATGCTGGAAGGTTGCTCTGATTCCAATCGAAGCGCTGATACTTATTCGTAATATTTGCTTATCCTCTCATTACTGTTTGCGTGATATCTGCCTTGTTCCGTATCCTCATCTGCTTTGTAGGATATTTTGCGAGTGATGCCGATATTTCTCAATGTCTCGCGAATTCGTTTTACATCTCGTTCATCGTCCCAGTCATAAGTGTACACGCAGATTACCTTACGGGATTTCGAGCGTTCGGGTTTTTCTTCTCCGTTGCCACTTTTGCCGTTGATCCTAACAGTCCTTGTTCAACGGCGGTTTTGATTTTCATCCAAACACTATCTACATTGCGGGCACCCACAAATATGAGCCACTTCCCGCCACGAGAAGTATGTCCGGGATATTCCCCGTCTTTTCTTTTCGCGTATATCCAATAATTACGGACTTCTCGCGACGGAAGTTTTTCCGAAGATAATTCAACCATTGTATGAAGGAAATTTTACTTTTCAAGCAATAATCGCGCAAGGCGGATGAGGTCGTAAGAAATACGGCCTTTGAAATGTTCGAAGATCGGTTTCATGGGCCCCGCACCGAGGGATTTCATGGCAACATGGATTTCTTTGATGACGGTCTCTTGGCCAGTAATAAGGTTGCTTACATCATCTGGAGAAAGTTCGCCGCGCAAGCGCAGTTTCTCAAGATGAGAAACAATGGTTCCTTCAGTAAGCGAACGCGCGGCGGCAATTTCTTTTACGCCTTTCCCCGATTTCGCGAGTGCGAGTGTTTCGGCGTATGTGTTCGGTTTGGAAAACGCTGATGCAGGTAGGGCGGCTGAAGCTTCTATATTCCCGCCACAATACACGATGAATTTTTCTTGCGCAAGATTGGTTTCGCGAACATCCATGCCATGAAATTTTTTCATCGCGTGAGCCGATTGCTTCCGAAATTCGGTGTCTTTTGCCAAAATGTCAGGATGGACCTCGAGCGCCCGATCGTTTAAGCCCGTGAGATACAATCCAGCGAGCGTCCGCACGCGCGAGATGGCGACATAGCCCTGGCCATACTCGAATGCTTGCGCAAGGTCAATGACGGCCGCATCCAAGGACATTCCCTGGCTTTTGTGAACCGTGATGGCCCATGCGAGCCGCAACGGTACTTGCGTGATGTTCGCAAGGACACGAAATTCATGCTCAATGCTCCAGTCGGATGGCTCTGCTACGATACGCCTACCCGCGCGCGTCTCGACGATTGGAAAACCGTCATGCTCCCGGAACCCAATGACCGTCCCCGTCGTGCCGTTCACAAATTTTCCTTCCATGCTGTTTTTCGTAAACATTACCTTTGCGCCGACTTTGAGTTCAAGCGTTTCCGGCGAGAGGCACCCTCGTTTCAATTGTTCCACGAGTTTTGGATTGCCACGGCCATTCATGGTGAAAACATGCACCTCGCCTGAGAGTTTTGCGAGTTCGCATTCGTTCAATCGGTGGACATCCGCATTATGGGAAAACAATTTTGTGACATTGTCGTGTTCGGGAGTAATTTGGACACGCCGCTCCGAAAGGCATTGCACATGCGATGCGTTCAGGATTCCCGCGCGAAACGCCGAAAGGATTTCGAGGAATACCGCGTCTTCTTGCCGGTGCTGTTCAGAAAGGTAGCAAACGGTCGTATCAAGCGTCATCCATGTTGGTGATGCATAGGCGAATTGGGCGATCGCATTACCCGATTCATTGCTGAAACCTAATCGCGCATCCGGTTCGTCATTGCCCCGTACGACCGGCGGAAGTTGGAAAAAATCGCCGACGAGGATGACCTGCAATCCGCCGAAAGGTTTTTGTAATCCGCGCACAGCACGGCACATGGCGTCAACCATCGCAAAAGTACGCGCCGATAGCATCGAGATCTCATCGATAATAAGGACATGCGCATTTACGATCCGTTTCGCTGCGCGGCGGTTGTCCTTGATGCGCCGCAAGTCCTGTTGTGTCAGTTCTGTCTTTATGCCGATGCCGCTCCATGAGTGGATCGTCATCCCGCCGATATGCGTCGCCGCAATCCCCGTAGAAGCCGTGATCGCCGGCGCGATGCCGTGTCCGCGAAGCCACGCAACATACTGATTCACAAGATACGTTTTTCCACTTCCCGGCTCGCCGGTCAAAAAGACGTTCGTGCCGGTTTTGAGAATCGCGAGTGCTTCTTCTTGTGTCATGGTTTTACGATATTGTATGAATTTTTGAGTTATTTGTAAAATAATGATGAAGGGGGCTGAAGCAATTTCACGAGCCTTTCCAAGCCTCCCGGGGCGCTTGACTTCCCCTGGCCACGGCGGCACCCTCTCCCTTGATGAATATAAATAAAGGATTGATGGGAGCTGCGACCCAACAGCAAGTTCAGTTCCCCATAAAGGTCAAATACTGCCTGTATGCGAGAAAAAGCAGCGAGAGCGAGGAGCGGCAGGCATTGTCCATTGATTCGCAGATCAAAGAGATGGTGCAGCTCGCAGAGAAAGAGAAACTAGAGGTGGTCGATACAAAACAAGAAAGTTTTTCCGCGAAAGCGACGGGGCAGCGTCCAATCTTCAACGAAATGGTCGAGGGGATCAAGTCGGGTAAGTTCAACGCTATCCTAACGTGGGCGACGGACCGGCTGAGCCGAAACGCGGGCGACCTCGGTACGCTCGTCGATCTGATGGATGAGAAGCGTCTGGTCGAAATCCGCACCTACGGGCAGATATTTTCGGATTCCCCGAATGAGAAATTTCTCCTTATGATATTGGGAAGCCAGGCAAAACTCGAGAACGACAACCGCGGAGTAAATGTGATACGCGGGCTCCGCGCGAGGGTCGAGACCGGCCTCTGGCCGGGCATGGCTCCATTGGGATATCTCAATCAGAAGTTATTGGACAAGCGGTGCGAACTCATCGTCGACAGAAAACGCGCGGCGATCGTCAAGCTGATTTTCAAAAAAGCGGGCGGCGGCTGGAGCGGCAGGAAAATCTACCATTGGCTGAAGGACGATCTGAAATTTACAACGCGGGGCGATAAAACCTTCACACTCTCCGGCATCTATCGCATGCTCACGAGCCCATTTTACTACGGGATGTTCGAATATCCTAAGAAAAGCGGAAATTGGTATCGAGGGAAACACACACCGCTTATCAACGAGGAGCTTTTCCATAAAGTGCAGCTACAGTTGAAGCGGGAAGAAACGAGGCGGGAGGCCGGTGAGTTCGTATTTACCAAATTGATATCTTGCGGCTACTGCGGATCCGGCATAATAGCCGAGCAGAAATTCGTGAAACGGAAAGATGGCACGACGACCCGCTGCGTATATTATGGATGCAGTCGAACAAAAAATCGGGACTGCAAAAACACTTATCTTACCGAAGAAAAACTGATGAATGAAATATCAAGAAATCTGGGCAAGATTCAGCTGAGCGAACTTGGCGTCAGAATACAGATTGAGGAAGAGGCCGAACGATTCAGGAAACTGCAATGCGTGACGGGTGGAAGGGCGACTGTCATCATCAACGCTGATGATATTGATATCAGAACTTACGCCAAACATCTCCTCGCCGAAGGCGGTGATTCCGAGAAGCGGAAGTTTCTATCTAATCTTAGGAGTATGCTGATTTATAAGAATAAAGAATTGACGGTCGTGGAGAAGTAGTACTCATCAATACGTTTTTATCTCGCCGGTCTCGGCATCCTGCCCGACAACCTCGGCCCTCCTCATATCCGTTCCCGGCAGATAATCATCGAGCGAGTGGAATGGCTTCAACCGATTCGCGGAATATTCGAGGGTCTTGAAAAGATAGCCGAAGAATGTGCCCGTATATCGATATCTGCGAATGCATCCCTCTATTGCGCCATCAATCTCGCTCTCTACTCCCCGCCAACGGCGCATGAAGAAATACCGGTCGATCCATTCATCGACACCGTATCGAAGGTGGCCAACCAGCTCTTTCATCGCGAGAACGTTCCCTTTTTGCGCGACTCGCACAAGGGCGATGGTAATTCTGTCTCGCAATCGCCGCTCTTTTTCATTCGAGGCTGTGATAAATACATAGAGCTTGTCATGATATTTACCCAGAACCTTTTCAATCTCAGCTGCATTCTCGTATTCCTTTCTCGGCCTGCGTCGGTAGCGCATCCAGCGGTGCTGGTACCTGCGGCCCAGGGCAACAGTTACCCTATCTCAATCAATCTGGCCGATTTCCGTTCTAACGTTCTTAAAAATGAACCGATACGCCGAGGGGACATGTTGCACAATCCACACACTGCTAAATTCCGCTGGATTTTTATCACGGAGCGTCTGATTAAGAATCCTGATGCATTGCTTAAAATTCATTGTTCACTCTAGTGTGAGCCTTGTGGGTCGCAAAACGACCTCATACAACTGGAACACACCGATAGCGAATTGTCAATGCGGAGGCGGAAGGATTCGAACCTTCGATCCCGTTTCCGGGATAACATCTTAGCAGGATGCTGCCTTAAGCCGCTCGGCCACGCCTCCTCCGTGTTTTCCACGATATCCGAAATCTATTTTTTTATCAATCCGTCCGGGGCCATAATTAGCGTACCACTGATGTAGTATAATAAAACCATGGCTACCAAGAAACAATTGGGACAATTTTTTACCGTGAATTCTGATGCGGTTTTGGCGAATCTAGGTAAATACGTGAAAGGGAAAAACATTGTGGATCCTTTTGTGGGGAGTGGAGAATTGTTGCGATGGGCGAAACAGAAAAGCGCGAAATCCGTACAGGGCTTCGATATTGATCAGCAATGGGTGAAAGGAAAAATAATACGACAGCGAGACAGCATCAATAATCCAGGAACGTATAATTTTGTACTTACCAACCCGCCTTATTTGAATATCAATAAGGCTGATTCAGAAACAAAGAAGAAATTCTTCTTCGATAAGCGATTCGAAGATTTATATCACTATTCTCTTAATGCCATCCTTAAAAGCGACGAAGGGATCGTGATCGTGCCGGTGAATTTTCTATCTGCCGAGAACTCTAAAAAAATCAGAGCTCTCTTTTTTGCGAAATTCACAATTCCGGAGATGAATTATTTCAAATATCAAGTGTTTCCTGATACGACCTACAACGTAATCGCGTTTTATTATCGGAAGAAAAAGAATGTATGGGCAAATGAGTGTGCGGTTAAAACTCATATATATCCAAATAATGAGATTGTAGATATTAAAATTGAGCAGGCATTCGATTGGTCCATTGGCGGCGCAGATCTCCACGCTCTCGAGATGCAGGGAAATGTTTTGGGAGTGCGACGCCTTATGGAAAGCGATATTCGATCGGGTACAAGAAATATAAAAGCGGCATTTAATCATGTAAAGGATAAAAAAGACATCGCAATTTCGGAGGACTTATACCAAACGATTCGTAGCAATATTTTGCTTCTGAAAGCTATTGATAGTGGCTCCGAAGAAGGTAAATTGGCGTTGGATAACATCAGAAATTATGGTGTAGAATGTTTGGTGAGTAAAGAATCATCGCGGCATATGATTTACCTTCTTTTCGAGAATCAACATGTGTCCATTGAAGAACAAGAGCAGATTAAAGACCTTTTCAATAAAGAAATAGAACGACTACGAAAAAAACACCTTTCGCTTTTCCTCACAAACTATCGCGACAAAGATCGTAAGCGGATTTCCTTTGATTTTGCTTATAAACTTATTAATCATATTTATTTCACAAAAATTCATCGCCTACCAGTTGGAACATTATTCACATCTCATGCAGAATCAGTGGGTTAAAAAGAGCATAGCGCTCGTTGGCGGGCACGGATATTTGGATAAGCTTTTGAGGATATATCCGGTAAATCTCTCGATTCGAAATATTTCGAAGAAAGAGCAAGAGAAAATTGCGGTGGCGTTTAATGCGCATGACTACAAAAAACTTATCCTACAGCTTTTAAAATTTCCGAAGTTTCCCATCGACGATCCGTATGTCGGATTTTTCCGAAAAGATCGCACAGCGCTTGAGCGGAATCCTGAAACTGTCCGACGCCTCGGGCGTGCGCTTTCAGATTTAGGATTGCAAGGCATTGAGATAGGACTTTCAAAGCCAGCTGCGCCTTCTCGGAAAATGGGGCCATATTTTCAAAAATGGTCCCATGAATTGGGATACCCTATACTTCCCGAAGGGAAATTTTTGAAGGTAAAAAAGACAGCGATTCTTGCGGGAGGGGATGCCGCGCTAGAAAATTTTGCTCGCGAGTATTTGGGATATCGACGCAAAAAGGGATTAGATTTGGTGATGAAGAAAAATGGAAAATATATTATCGCGGAAGCAAAATTTATCACGACAAGCGGTGGGACTCAAGATAAAAGTTTTCGAGAAGGAATTGATTTTTTAAAAAAGAAAAGCAAACATGCAACACATATTGTGATTTTCGATGGCGTCATATGGGCTGTATCGGGAAGAGGGCTCTATGCGAGCCTCACAAAACTCACATCGAGTCAAACGGCACTCAGCGCACTTTTATTGCCGGATTTTATCAAACATTTCTAATTTTGAAATATAGTGAGCGTTTCAACGGAAGATTTGGTAAAATAACCTTATGCAAAAAATAATTACCCATCTCTGGTTCGACAAGGAAGCAAAGGAAGCCACGACGTTCTATGTGTCTCTCTTTCCGGACTCGAAAGTGAAAAGCGTGAGAACAATCACCGGCACGCCGTCCGGCGATTGCGATATGGTTACCTTTACGCTTTCCGGCCATGATTTTATGGCCATCAGCGCAGGGCCGTATTTCAAACTCAATCCGTCCATATCATTGTTTGTGGTGTTTGATGCCGAAGTAGACATTGAAGCGGTATGGAATAAATTGATCGAGGGCGGCAAGGCGCTTATGCCCTACAATACCTATCCATGGGCGCATAAATATGGTTGGTTGCAGGACAAGTATGGGCTTTCATGGCAACTCTCGTGGAGCGAACATCACCAAATGGGGCAAAAGATCACCCCGCTCTTGATGTTCACCGGGAACGTGGCGGGCAAAACAAAAGAAGCGATAGAGATCTATACGAGCATTTTCCCCGACTCCAAAACAGAGATGGTAGTGCCGTACGAAAAAGGAGAAGGAGACACGGAAGGATTCATCAAACATTCCCGGTTCACGCTTCTGGGCCAGAATTTTATGGCGATGGACAGCTCAAAGCAGCATGATTTTAGTTTCAATGAAGCAATATCGTTCGTCGTTCAGTGCGACACGCAGGAAGAGATCGACCGGTACTGGGGCAAATTATCCGCGGTTCCCGCATCGGAACAATGCGGCTGGCTGAAGGACAAGTATGGCGTGTCGTGGCAGATCGTTCCGACCGTCATGAATGAGATGATGGCAAGCGGGGACAAAGAAAAGATCGCGCGCGTGACGCAAGCGTTTCTTAAAATGAAAAAGTTTGATATTGAGACTTTGAAGCGGGCATACGAGAGACGATAAATAAAAAAACGGTCGAAATCAATAACCAGAAGAAATACTAGACCCCATGTTTATTATTCGTGAAATATTTACGGCAAAACCCGGGCAGGCGTCCAAACTGTCAAAATTATTCAAAAAGGGATTCGCGAACACCCCGAACGCGCGTGTCATGACTGATATGACGGGGAACTACAATACCGTTGTGATGGAGATGCAGGTGAATAATTTAGCGGAATGGGAAAGGCAAATGCAGGAATATAAATCGGGGAAACCGGATCCGAATATGGATCCCAAAGTCGCGGAGGAGATGTCGCGGTACACGGAAATGTACCTGACCGGCAGGCGGGAGATTTTCCAGATCGTGGAATAAGGGAATGGAAAAGTGAAAAGTTGGGAGCGCCTGGCGGAGCTGGTTGAAGAGTAGTAATAAAATATTAACGTACTTAAAACAACTATGAAAAAATTTACCTGTAAAGAAATAATGAACGGTGAGGGTGGATGCGATGAGGTTTTTGAGGGTGAGACAGCAATGGATATACCAAAGCAAAGTAG
>OBEQ011026482.1_pt1 | contig 11398 bp, 7 predicted proteins | sample 1670901 | NCBI WGS metagenome assembly OBEQ01 (sample SAMEA104232315, study PRJEB22302) | groundwater metagenome | biome: forest; feature: aquifer; material: groundwater | place: USA | collected 2011-08-07 | depth 5.4 m | reverse complement strand
CGCATCCAGAGTTAGCTTTAGGGTAACATTTTTTAAATCATTGGCGCTTTGATTTTTTAAGGCCAGAGTAATGTTTAGGTTGTCGCCGGGTTGAGCGCTAAAGTTGGTCAAGGATCCGTTTATGGCCAGATTAAAATCCAGGTCGTTTTGGGTTAATTCGGTAGTTGCTTTGGCAGTTGCCAAGGCAAAGGCTTTATTATTGTTTGTTGTAAAAAGCGTGCCCGAAATATTTCCGGATACTATAGGTTCATTGCCATCACCCGGGGGAGTAGTCCCGCTGCCGGCGGCAGAGAATTTTCCAATGATTTTAAAGGTCCAGCTGTCAGCCGCCAGTGAAGATGAGCTGCTTTTGTTGGGGTCTATAATCCACTTGTTGTCCTTGCTTATAGCCGGCGAAGAAGAGGTAATAAAGAAGTTTTGTGGCCAGGACGGTTTTAATTCCAGTTTGTTTGTTTGGGAATCATATTCTTTTTTTACGGTGAATATATATTCCACCGCATTACCCAACAGAGTTTTGGTTGGTCCGGCAACAGCCAGAGAATATGGCGGGTTGGTAACAGCTATATCCAAAAAAGCCGCTTTTTGTAATTCGGATCCAAAATTTTCCGGCTGATAAGTTAAAAATACGCGCCAAGATTTTTTTTGGTCTAATGAGCCATAGGTTAAGCCTGTAATCGTAATTTCATTTTTCTTGTGCGCTCCAATATCGTTTAGTTGCCACTCTGTATGGCCGGAATTTTTTGAAGCAGGGTCGCTTGATATGAATACAAAACCTTCCGGATACTGCACGTTTAAGGTGGCTTGTTTTAAAGCCAGGCTCTGGTTGTTTTCGTAAGATATTTTATAGGTGGTAGTTGTTCCGGCAGTTATGTTTTGCGGGCCGGAAATTGTTAATTTAATTTGTTCTTCAGAGAATTTTTTGTTGTTGGGCATTAAGAGAAACCCCGCCCAAGCGGCCGCTGCTAGCAAACCTCCTATAAAAATAACAACAAAAAAAGTTTTAAACCCCGAACTATTTTTTTTAATTTTTATCTTTCTCATATCAGGCAAATGGCCTTCTTTGTCCTGGTAAATTTGAGTTAGTTGTCGGGATAGTTTTGTTTGTTTATTGTTTTCTGCGAATGTTGATTCTGCGGTTTTGGAAGGGCGTCTTTTTTTTGCCGGCTTTTTTTCAACGAGGGGTTTGGAGGCGAAAGAGGGTTCTTCGGTGGGCATAAATAAGTATTAAATATCTAAATCTTTATTTTCTCATTACTAAACTCCAAATTTTGTCGGTGTTTAATTCGGTAGAGTTAATGGCCGCGCCATTGGTGGCCAGGGTAACACCGTCTCCATTTTGCCAAATTGGCGACCAACCTTCGGGGTATATTATCTGACTGTCAAAGTTACTGGTTATGCCTGATTGTTTCTGTACCAACAACTGATACTTGGAACTAGGATTTTCGGACTGGAAAATTTTTGCCCAGTTATTTAAACCAACTTCTACAGGTTGTTCCCAGGCTTTGAAGGGCAACTTGTAGATAAATTGTACTTGAGTGGTTTGGCCCGGTTCGGTAATAATCCAATTGGCAAAAGCTGTTTTACCAAATTCGTTGGTAATACGCGTGCCGGAGTTGTTATCAATTCCGGTTTCTTTTTCCAGCTCGCTTAGCATTAAGTCTTTTTTATACCAGGTTTCCGGAGCTCTAAATCTTTGTTCTTCCGGCCAGGTAAAACCGCTCGCTCTTACCAGTTCGCTGCCGGCGGGTACGTAGATTCTCAGGTAATCAATATTGGTTTGGTCGTACATCTTTTCTTCCGTGTTACCGGTGTGTTCTCTGGTAATCACCACGCTGTTTAAAATAGTGCCGTCCGGTTCCACAACAGCCTGATGACTGATTGTTTGTTTTATTTTAGCGTCACTTTTTTGCCCTTGGATATTGGTGTTTACAACGAATAAATAATCTTGACCGGGGTTTGTGTTTAAAACTTCACCGCTCCAGCCAAATTCTTTTATCGTGTCTTCCGCGCCGTCGTCGGTAAAGTAGGATTGAATTTCTTTTTGTTGAAGAGCTTCTTGCAGATTGGTAAGCATGGGTAGTATGGCCTGCGCCTTCATTTTTTTGAAGTTACTGATAAATATCGGCGCCAAATCAGAGAGAATTTGTTTGGGTTTGTTGTCTTTTTTCTCTGGGCCGTATTCAACTATATTTTGGATTGTAGCCAGAGCATTTTCTTTATCAATAACCACGCCCCGATTTTGTTCGGAGACCGGACCGATTATAGAAAGCAGGCGGTTTAGCACGTCGGCATTGATAGCGATGACTCCGTCGGCTGTGATGTTGCGGCTATGGCGATAAAACCAAAGCATTTTTTTGGCGCTGGCCGGGAAATCCGGGAACCAGTTTGCGTCTTGGAACTCCCAGCGTTTGTTGGAAAGCAAAAGAGGGGAAGGGGGTACTACGTATTCTGTAAGTTGGCCTTGCAGGTCGTAGGATCCGCCGGCAGGGATGTCTATGTTTACAATTTCACCGTCTTTTATGTCTAGTAAAGCAAAACTGCCCATAAAGCCGCCGGTAGGCCGCAATTCTGCCGGGTTTTGGAATACCAATAAGTAGCGTCGTAAGCCCTGGCCGCCAAAGACTTCTTGAACAGCGCTGTTTAGTTTGGCAATTTTTTCTAAGTCGCCAACATAGGCATTAAAAAGTATGCGGAATTCTTTGAAAGTGCTTTGGTACTCAAATGGCAGGATGTCGGAATCAACTTTATTTAGATTAGTTAAAGCTGTTTCGTAGTGAGGTAAAGAAAATGTGAGGTGGTTACCAAGCACTTCCAAATTTTTGGTAATAGAGGAGCTGTTGGTGCGAATTTCGGATAAGCCCTTGAGCAAATAAGTGTTGCCCAGAGATATTTCTTGCCCGGCGGTAATTAATTTTTGCCGGCTTTTAATTTCGTTATTCATTATAGGGACGGCGGAAACTATTTTTTGTAAAAGTTGATGTTTGCTGTTTAAAACATTTACGGCTTGGTCAAAATTTTGTAAAGCGCCGGTAAGTGATTGTTGCGCGCCTTCTAGATTGCCGCTCATAAGCGCCGAAGTGGAATCGTGCAGAGAAGAAAATCCGGCGGTGCTGCTGTCGGCTACCGTGTTGGCGGTTGATTTTAAATCAAAATAGTAAGTGCGCGCGTTTGTAGGTACAAAAAGTAAAAATAAAACCAGCAGCAATGCCCCGGCCAAATGTTTGGGCGCGGTGGCAGCGGCTGTTTTATCAAAAGCCTCTAGGATGTTTTGTTTTAGGCCGGATAATTTGGAGCCGAATGATTGCCTTGGTGATTTTGGAGCTGCTACGAGGTGAGAGTTTTCTGTGGCGGTGGGAGCCGGCGATTTTTTTTCGGTTTTAGCGGCTTCCTTCCGGCGGCCAAGCTTTGGACTAAAAGAGATGGCGGGTGTGTCGTGGTTAAAATAAAAGTCAGTATTTTTTTTGGGGCCGACCGCTTGTACGTTTTCGTAAAGATTTTTTTTGTGTTCTTTTAGGTTTACTACATGAGGGGATTGGTGGTCGTTGAAATTAACATGGTGTACAAAAAACTTAAGCGGTTGGCCAGCCGTTTTCTGATTATTTATTTGCGACACCGCTTCCGGGCAGGTGGATTTATTGTGCCCAACTTTTTGGCACACAGCGCAACGTCGCAGGTGAATTTTTCTAGCAGAAGTTGCTCCTTTGGACATTGGAGTTTGTGGTCAAAAATACACACATATTATACCACTTTTTTATCTTGAAGACTATGTGTATAAATCACCGATTTTATTCCTTCTGTAAAAGTCTGTTCGCTAAACTTTTTGGCTGTCTCAAGGCAAGAATTTTCCATTGTTTTAGCCAATTCCGGGGTCATTTGCCGTATGGCTGCGCGCAGGTCATCCACACTAAAATCCGGCTTCAGGAGCAAGCCGTTTTGGTGATCATTAATAATTTCCAATAATCCACCTTCGGCCACGCCAATTACCGGTTTGCCCGCTTGCATAGATTCTACCGCGCTCATGCCAAAATCTTCACGAATAGGAATATAAATCGTGGCTAGGCACTTCCCCAGATAATCAAGCAGCTGAGCGTCGTTTATCCAACCAAGAATTGTAATATTTTGGTGTCCTTTGGCCATTTTTTTTATTTTTTCTAGATCCGGGCCGGCCGAAGCTACGATTAATTTTTTATCCGGCATACCAATAAACACTTCTACGATTTTATCCACCCGTTTAATGGGGTAGAGCCGCGCCCAAGAAAAAAAATACTCGCCAGGGGCAAATCCCCCCTTGAGGGGGGTAGGGGGGTGTGAGCTGCCGAGAGCTGGTTTATCATTCAATAAATTTCTAAACGGCAAAGTATCGCAAGGCGGATAGACCACAACAGAATCTAGTCCTAAATATTCTTTTATGCGTGCCTGAGTATTTTTGGAATTAGTAACAATTACATCCAATCGTTTGGCTAGAGCCGAAAATCGCCAGCGGTTAAACAAAACAAAAGGCACAAAAATTATTTTTTTCCAAAGCGGATAAGATTTTAACCGTTCTTGGTAATTGTCGTACAGGTGTCGTGGCGGAGTATGCATGTAGGCGATGTTCTTCTTGTTTCGCAATCCGATAAGCGCAATTAGGCAGTCGCCGCTATAAATTATTACATCGTAATTTTTGGCAAAGCCAGTTTTGAATAAAAAAGAAAATTGTACCTGAAGGTAGCGAAATCCGGGTAGGCGAGACCACGGTTTTTCCTTGTATAATTCTATTGTTTTTATACCACTTTCCCGCGGGTCAAAGGCGTCTTTGGCAATAAAAGCCGTGGCAATGTCGGCGCCCAGGTTTTTGGCCAAGCTGATTACCAAGCGTTCGCCGCCACCTTTGTAGAGGAAGTAGTCGTGGAGAATGAGGATTTTTTGCGTATTCATAGTCTAGTTCTAGATCAAACAATTAACATTAATTTTCTTGCGGCCAAATGTTCTCCTCGACAAGCTCGGGGACACCCACTTGGGGGTGCGATGGCCGCTGCCAAAATCAATATTAATTGTTTTATAATAATAAGTCTAGCCACTGCTTGGCCGCTGTTTCCCAATTAAACTTTTTTACTTGCTCTAACCCGAGTTTTTTAAAATGTTCTTTTAAGTTTGTATCTGTTAGCATTTTTACTATCGCATCGGCAATTTCGGCTGGCCGATTGGGGTTTATTAGGTAAGCGGCGTTGTTGGCAATTTCCGGAAGCGAAGATCTGTTGGAAGTAATTACCGGTACGCCGCAGGCCATTGCTTCCAAAATAGGGAAACCAAAGCCTTCGTAAAAGCTAGGGTAAACAAAAAGTTCGGATAGAGAATATAGCCCCGGTTTGTCTTCGGCATCCACATAGCCGATAAATTCTATTTTATCCCGCAGTGGCGAAGCCAAAGCTCTTTGGTAGATTTGTTTATTCTTCCAACCCGCGCCGCTGCCGACAATTACCAGAGAGTAAGAATTGGGGAGTTGGGAATAGGTTTTTTCAAACGCTTCAATTAAACCAATAATATTTTTGCGGGATTCTACCGCGCCCAAGTAGAGAATAAATCTGTTGGGTAAATTATATTTTTGTTTTACCTTCTCTTTATCTGCTGCTGGTTTATTAAAAATTGTAGATATTGCCCCAGAGGCAACACGAATTTTGTCCGGCGCAATTTTATAGTAATTCACAATATCGCGTTTGGTATTTTCCGATAGAGCAAAGATGGTATTGGCCTGTGAGCATTGCTTTTTGGGATTAATGGCCCAGTGCCACAGTCTTTGTTTGATAGAAAAAAATTGCGGGAAAAATTTAAAAGACAGGTCGTGCACCGTTAAAATCTGTTTTACGTCTTTTGACAGAGTGGTAAAATTGAGGTTTGGCGAGAAAAAATAATCCAGTTTGCCGTGACGTGACACCAGCTTGTCCAGTTTTGGCCAGCTTAAAAATTTTATAGAAGCGTTAAATAATTTGTTTGGCCATCTGGTGGCGACGTAGTGGATGTTGTTTTGCGACCAAAGCGGAGAGTGTTCGGAAACATCGGTATATGAATTATAAAAAAGCCAGTATTGATTTTGTTTATCAATTTTAAAAATAGCATTGAGAAGTTCGTAAGTATACTCGGCCACACCAGTGCGAGTAGGAGACATTAAGCAGCGGATATCAACGCCGATTTTTAGCATATTACCTAATCAAAGCCGGTTGATTAAATTTGTTTTTAAACTCTTCGTATCTGTCGGCTACGTATTTTTTTATACCGGTTTTAAAATTAAGAGCGTCAAATTTGGCCGCATGTTCGCGGATTTTGCCGCTATCCCAATTTTCATAATTAAAATGCAAAAGTTTGTCTACCAGCGATTCCCAGGTTTGCGCGTGAAAAAATACCCCAGTTTCGTTGGGAATCACGGTTTCGGTGGCTCCGCCTTGGGAGAAGGCTATTACCGGCCTTCCACAGGCCATAGCCTCTACGGCCGTGATGCCAAAATCCTCCAGTTGCGGATGGATAAAGGCGCGCGCTCCGGATAGCACTTGGCCCTTAGCTTCGTCGGAAATTTGGCCCAAAAATTGTATATTGCTTTTGGCTATTTTTTTCAAACTTTCCAACTCCGGGCCATCACCAAATATTTTGAGCGGCCATTTTAGGCGGTTGAAAGCCTTTACGATTAAATCAAATCTTTTGTAACCAACCAGTCTGCCTCCGGCGGCGTAGTAGTCGCTGGTTTTTTGCAGAGAGCAAGACATTAATTCTACCGGCGGATAAATTATATCGCTTTCACGACGGTAGTATTTGTTTATTCTATGTTGCACTGTTTTGGAATTGGCCACAAAATGATCAACCCGGTCTACGCTTATTTTATCCCAAAGACGCAGGTGGTGAATAAAATGAGGGAGAATAAATTTTACTAAGCGCCCTTGTTTTAAATCGGAAATATAGGCAAAATTGTCGGCCCACAAAAATCTAGGCGGTGTGTGGCAATATGAAATATGTAAAGTATCCGGCCCGGTGATGACTCCTTTGGCAAACATGCTGGCCGTAGAAATTACCACATCAAAATCTTTTAAGTTATGGCTTTCGGTGGCCAGCGGCATCCACGGCAAGTACCATTGGTAAGAAGAATTATTAAACGGCAATTTGGCTAAAAAAGATTCGGTGACATTTTCCGCGGGAATATAATTTATTTTTTCCTTATCATGAAATAAAACAAAAATAGGCGCCTCCGGCCATATTTCATGCAGCGCTTTTAAAACTCTTTCGGCCCCTCCATCTTGCGCCAGATAATCGTGTACCAGGGCTACTCGCATATTAAATTACAGATCCATATCTTGTTAAAACAATAAATGGAGTTTTGGTAATAATGATTAAATCCATCGGCAAGCTCCAGTTTTCTATATAAAAAGTATCTAGGTTGATTTCTTCTTCGTAGGTAAGATTACTGCGTCCGGAAATTTGTGACAAACCGGTGATGCCGGGTTTGATGGCCAAGACGATTTTGTGCTGTTGACGGTAGCCGGCCACTTCGCGTGGTTGGTGCGGGCGCGGACCCACCAAACTCATATTGCCTTTTAAGACATTAAAAAATTGCGGCAATTCGTCTAGGCTCCAGCGGCGGATAAATCTGCCGAAAGGTGTAACGCGCGGGTCATTTTGTATTTTGTAGATTGGCCCGGATTTTACGCTTTGTTTAGCGATTAATTCTTGTTCTTGGAGCAAAGCCTCTTCGCCTTGTTTGCCGAATTGGGCGCCGGTAGAATACTTTTTATACATTGACCGGAATTTTAAAGTAAAAAACTTTTCGTCGTTGCGGCCCACGCGTTCATTTTTATAAATTATCGGGAAACCGCTTTCCAAAGCAATGATAATAGAAATTAAAATAAGCAGCGGTGAAAATAAAATAATTAAAAATAAACTGCCGGTAACATCCACCAGTCTTTTGATAATTTTGTTCCAGCCGGCCAAGCGGGTGAGGCGCAGTTCTATAATCGGTATTCCGGCAATGGTGCTTACCGCCATATTGGTGGAAATCGTGGAGAAAAGATCGGCTGAATATTTGAAAGCAATATGATGTTCGTTGGCAAAATTGATGGCTTCTAAAGCTTCGTCGCCGTGGGCTTTGGGGTCGGTAAAAATTATTTCATCCGGACGGTTGGCCAGTAAATCATTTCTGGCATCCTGATTAAAATGAGGAAAAGTGGCGACTAATTTGTATCCCAGTCCCGGGCGAGCGGCAAAAGCGTCTTTGATTTGTTGGGCGACAGCTTCTTTGCCGATAATAACTGTTTTACGCAATCCAAAACCAACCCGATGTAAAAGTTTTTTTAATCCGTTCATGATGATTCGTCCGGCGCAAACATAAATCATTGCCAAAATCCATCCGGCCAAAACCAAAAACCGTGAATCAAATTTTTGTAGAGTAAAAAAAACATAAATGGTAATGGCGGCAAAGCCGGTGGAGCAGGCAAAAATCACGCGGGTTAAATCACCGGCCAGTTTGCGGTTGGGGTAATTGTTGTAAAGTCCGGCCAAAGCAAAAATAATTACCCAGCCAAGAGCGGTAAGAAGTACTAACGGCCAATATTTTTCCCAAGAAAGATTGAATAAAACCGGACGGATATTTTTGGTGAATGTTGTAAAACGTAAAGCGTAAGCCGTAACTCCGGCCAGCGCAAGCATTATGTAGTCCAAAGGCAGTTGGAGAAAGGCAAAAGTGAGTTCAAATTTTTTCATACAGGGTTTCTTTATTAGGATATTTTACCTTATGCCAAGCACCTTGACAAGGAGAGGGTTTTATGCTATATTTACCCGTTATTTTCGTGCTTTGCTTAGAGGGGTTAGACCTTGTAAGGAGGGTGCGAGAATTGCTATGTTCCTTAGTTGGAGCGATTAACCCATTGCACCCTCCCTCTTTCAAGATCATAAATGTTTGTGGTTTGGAAAGAGGATGCGAACAACGATGTGTTCCTTTATTGGGACGATGCGACGATTGCACCCTCTACCATTTTGTGGCTGACGATGAGGTGTGTGTTTCCTAATCGAGACGAAGACCCCATGTCAGTCACACCCCTGTGCCAGGACTTTGGTTTTGGTACAGGGCGAACTTTTTCGGCGGGTGGGACGACAATGAACATGTCTGCAAAGACGTTGTCAGCACTGTCCCCACCCGCCACTTCTCTAAAGTGTTTATTTTCATGAATATTTTAGAGAGGGTGCGATCCGCACGCTGTTCCTTGATTGGAACGATCGGAAGTTTGCACCCTCAACTTTTTCAATATGTGTCTGCCAACATTCTGTTGGTGGACGAAAAACTCGAATGGCCAAAACGGCCAAGGAGCTACGCATGCGCTACATCGGAATTCAGCATCGCAGGAAGAAGACCAAGGCAGGTGAGGCGCGTCCGACGCGGGTGTGCATCATTGCCGAAGACAACAGCATCACGGAGTACGAGCTCGAGGACGAGATGTCCGAGCTGAACTTCGTGCACGACCTCTACCCGGTGGAGTTCCGCCAGGTGGAGGACAGCGACGACCTTGCCAACTTCAAGCCCAGCCACATCAAGTGGCGCAGGCTGAAGAAGGATGAGAACATCGACGAGATGTTCGAGAACCGTCGGCGCCAGGAAGACAAGACCTGGTTCGTGGCCGACAAGGTGGCCAGCACGTTCGATGGGCTTCGGTCCGGTGACGTGGTGGGCATGGTACTCGGCGGCTCCGGCGACCGGTTCGCATACGCGCTCTCCAAACGTGGCGAGGACATCGGTGCATCGGTCTTTCGTCTGCCCTCTTTCGTCTTGAAGGAGAAGCGAGGCGATGAGGCCGACAAGGACACTGACGCCAATCTGTTGGCCAGTCTGGTGCGCGACGAGCAGAGTCAGTTCTACCTCGTGAATCGTCGCGAGCGCGATCTGATCAAACTCACTCAGGCGTACCGTGATCGCATGGACGCCATGAAGGCGCGTATCGCCTGCGAACAGAAGATCCTCCAGAATTTGGTGGGACTCATCTTCTGCTCCGAAGAGGGCCAGTACCCCGAGGGTACGATCGAGGTTCTCTACGAACAGGCCAAGGTCAACGACAAGATTCTCCAAGGATTCGTCGCCGAGGAGAAGATGCGGGACAAGAACCTCGCCAAGATCTTGAGCCAGCTCGGCATCTACGAGGAGTTGTTTCAGAAGATCGAGGGTGTGGGTCCGGCCATTGCGGCGCGACTCATCGTGGCCATTCGGGATGTTCGTCGTTTCGCGACGGACGCCAAGCTGAAGGCCTATCTGGGTGTGCACGTGATGAACGGCGGGAAGTTCGGCGACCGGCCGAGCGACAAGCAGTTCGTGCGTCGGCGCACGGGTGAAGTGGCCAACTGGCAGGATGACGGGCGTCAGGCTCTGTACCTGCTGGCGGATCAGTTCAACCGCCGGCCGGGCTCGGTCTGGGGCAAGAAGCTTCGCGAGGTCAAGGTCAATCTGCGCGCGGCTCATCCGGACGTGATGTGCAAGGAGTGCGAGTGCAAGTGGGACGACTGCCAGATGCAGAAGACCCACAAGCGCAAGTACACCGACGGGCACATCCAGAAGATGGCTCTGTGGCGCACCGCCAGCAAGTTCACGGTGTGGCTGTGGCGGGAGTGGATGCGCGTCGAGCAGAGGCAGGGCAAGCCGGTCGATGTCGTCAGCGTCCAGATCGTCCAGCAGGTCGAGACCCCGAGCGAGCAGGTTGTTCAGCTCGCGCAATAGGCAGTTCTTTCTAGCCGGTGAGAGACTATCAGACAGGTGTTCTTCGGAACGATTCTGCTGTTGTCCCTCACCGGCCCCTTTTCAAAAGATTTAATAACCCGTTGAATTTTTTGAAGAGGGTGCGATGGCGCGAATGTTCCTTGATTGGAACGACTTTCCGTGTGTACCCTCGCTCTTTTGCGGCTGGCGTTAACGTATGTGTTGCTTCGGCGACGAATGTCTAACTGTCAGCTGCTCCTTTTCGGCGGGTGGGACGAAGAATGGGATGTCTGCAAAGACGATCTCATACCTGTCTCACCCGTTACTTCTTCAAAAGATTTAATTAGTTGAATTTTTTGAAGAGGGTGCGGAGAAAAGAATGTTTCTTGATTGGAACGATGCTGGTCCTGCACCCTCCCTCTTTCAAGATCGCAAATGTTTGTGATTTGGAAAGAGGGTACGAATCTGCGGCTGTTCCTTTATTGGGGCGACCTATTGTATGTACCCTCTATCCCAGCAGCAGAACTTTTGGGTTCACTACGGGGGTAAACCTTTTTTGTGGCTGACGAATCTGACACTGTTTCTTCATTGAGACGTAAGTCGATCTGTTAGCCACATCCCTGTACCGGATTTCCATTCGGTACAGGGTAAACTTTTTCGGCGGGGGGGACGTAAGTTGTACTGTCTGAAAAGACGAAT
>OBEQ010513239.1_pt1 | contig 11399 bp, 22 predicted proteins | sample 1670901 | NCBI WGS metagenome assembly OBEQ01 (sample SAMEA104232315, study PRJEB22302) | groundwater metagenome | biome: forest; feature: aquifer; material: groundwater | place: USA | collected 2011-08-07 | depth 5.4 m | reverse complement strand
AGAAACCAGTTGCCTAGCTTGAAACCTCGTTTTTGCAAAACCCAAGCGATACACAATATTATCAAGCCTGGTCTCTAGTAAAGCAATAAGTAGCTCTCCGGTTTCTCCTTTTTGTTTCTCTACGCTTCTCACCAGTCTTGTTAGCTGTTTTTCTAAGATACCATAGGTTGCTTTGAGCTTTTGTTTTTCTCGCAGTTGCGTACCAAATTCGGAAAGCCTGCGTGTCCGTTTGCGGCCATGAACGCCTGGGGGAATATTCAGTCGCCGCTTAAGACTTGCCGATGTTTTATCGAGAATATTTACCCCTTCTCTTCTTGCTAATTTATGTTTTGGTCCGGTATAACGTGCCATTAGACTCTCCTCTTCTTTTTTGCCCGAGGGCCATTGTGTGGAATTGGCGTTACATCAGCAATAAGCAATATCGAAAGACCTGCTGCTTTAATTGCCCGAAGCGCTGCATCTCTTCCTGCACCTGGCCCTTTTATATATACTTCGACATTTTTTACGCCTGCATCGAGTGCTTTTTTTGCAACATGTTCTGCAGCAAGCGTTGCTGCATAAGGCGTTGAGCGGCGGGTACCCTTGAACCCTCGATTACCCGATGAACTCCACACAATCGTGTCACCCTTATCGTTTGTTGCAGTCACTAAGGTATTATTAAATGTTGAAGTAACAAACACTTTTCCGTTCCCAGAAACAGTAAGCGTTGATTTCTTTTTCGAAGAGGTTGATTTGGGTTTTTTTGTTTCTTTTTTACTTTCCATAGATTATTTTTTCGGTGTTTGTACTTTTGCTGCATCTATCTTGGCTGCAACTTCTTTTTTAATAGCTCCAATGGTTACTCGTTTGCCCCGCTTTGTCCTGGCATTCGACCTTGTTCGCTGTCCCCTGGCAGGCAAATTGTGGCTATGGCGAAGGCCCCTATAGGTACCAACTTCTTTGAGTCGTTTAATATTTCCAGTTATTTCAGCTCGCAAATCTCCTTCGAGCTTGTGTTCTTCCAAAGCTTTTTGCAACCGCCTCTGTTCGTCTTCAGATAATGTTTTTACGCGTTTTGCACCATCTACTTCTGCTTTTTTTAACACCACCAAGACATTGCTCCTTCCTATACCATATAAATAGGTAAGCGCAATGTCAACACGTTTTTCGTCTGGTATCGTGACACCTAAAAACCTCATAATTATCCTTGTCGCTGTTTGTGTCTTGGGTTATCACAGATAACTCGAAGAACACCTTTACGTTTGATAACTTTACATTTGACACATCGTGGTCTTACACTTGCTTGTACTTTCATACTATTTTACACGATAGGTAATTCTTCCTTTTGTTTTGTCGTACTCTGTCATTTCGATCCGAACTTTATCTCCTGGCAGAATTTTAATAAAATTCATGCGCATTTTCCCCGAAAGATGGCACAATACAACACCGCCATCTGGTATTTCTACTCGAAATAAAGTATTTGGCAATGATTCCTTAACAACTCCATCAACCTCGAATGCCCCCTGATGAACCATACAAAAAAAGTTAAAAATTCAAAATGCAAGGTGCAAAGTGAACATTTTTAACTTACACTGATTATAGCAAATCTGCCCACAAAGAGCAATTACTTTGTCAAAGGGAGCGGCCCATCCCCGGTAATTGCCACGCTACGCTCAAACACTGCAGAAATGCTTCCATCGGCTGTCTGAATAGTCCACCCGTCAGACGAACGATAGGAAACATCTGCTTTTCCCATATTATAAATGACCTCAATTGCAATAACCATGCCTTCTTTTAAAAGAGGCGTTTTTTCGATGTTTCCGGACAAAAATCCCGGAATTTCTGGCTCTTCGTGCAAACTCCTACCAACACCATGCCCAACCAAACTTCGTACAACAGAATACCCTGCTCCCTCAACGATGGCCTGTATTGTCTTTGAAATATGTCCTACGTGATTTCCTACTATTGCCACTCGTATTGCTTCCTCAAGCGCCCTCTTTCCTGTTTTCAAAAATAAATCTACTGCATCACTTTGAACTTTTAACTTTGAACTTTTAACTTTTATCGTTTCCGACATATCCGTATGAAACCCTTTGTAAAACACCCCACAATCGATCCCCACGACATCGCCTGGTTTCAAACGATAGGAAGTTGGTATCCCATGGACAACCACGTCGTTTGTGGAAATACAAATCGTATGCTTGTATCCTTTTACTTTTTTAAACCCCTCCTCTCCTCCTTTTTGGCGAATGAGTTTTTCTGCCAATGCGTCAAGCTCTAACTCCGAAACTCCTGTTTTTGCATACAAAAGCACTTCCCGCAATACATCAGAAAGGATTTTTCCTCCTTTTTGCATTATTCCTACTTCTTCGTTTGTTTTTAGAAAAATCATCCGTTTATTCTTAAAAGTATGCCGTCGAGTTTCTTATGTAAGTCTTTGGGGGTTGTGTTGTTTTCAATAAGAAAATCAGCAATGGCAATTGGGCCAGCTTTATTGAGTTTTTCAATCTCTGTAATATCTCTTTCTCGGGCTTGCAAAGGAGAAAAGGGACGTATGTCCCTTTTTACAAGTCTTTGGTAACGAATTTTTGGCTCTGCATAGATGGCAATAAGCAAAAGGGTTGGAAATGTTTCTTTTAAAAAAATGTACTCTTCCCAAGAATACAATCCATCAATGGCAATGGTATTTGCACTCGTAAGCAGCGCTTCAATTTTTGGCAATGCTTGCTTTGCATATGCGTCCATACCCTCTGAGGCTCGTAACTCCTCGCGGATTTTTTGTTCGTTTTCTGGAGTAGTAGGAAGACCTTGGGACTTAAGTTTTTCGTCGGTAATGTCTCCAAAACGAACAAAGGGGATGTTTCTTTGGGAAGCGAGGGAAACTGCTTCGCTTTTTCCTGCGCCTGGCATTCCAACAAACGCGATTATGGTATTATTGCCCATTTGTAACACCTAGCTTTTTGATAATGTCTTTATGAATCTCTTCTACAGAGCGTTCCCCATCGATTTCTACCAAAAGTCCTTTGTTTTTGTAATACAAAAGCACGGGCTCGGTGAATTTATGAAACACTTCGATGCGCTTTCGAATTGCCAAAAGCGTGTCGTCTTCTCGTCCCTGACTACCCCGGTACGCAAGACGCCATAAAATTTCTTTGTCAGAAACTTTTAAATAAATAACTTTGTCGATACCATTTTTAAACTTTTCAGCTTGCATTACTGTCCGTGGAAATCCATCGAGAATGTACCCATTGTTGTATTCTGGCCGAGAAAGATACTCACTTACAATTTTTATCGTTTTTGCGTCGGAAATCAAAAGCCCTGCGTTCATGACTACTTTTATTTGTTTTCCAAGTTGTGTTTTCTCTTTGGCGAGTTGACGAAAAATATGTCCTGTAGAAAGATACGGAATGTTGAGTTTTTTTGCCAATAAGTTTCCTTGCGTTGATTTTCCAGAACCAGGAATACCAATTAAAATGATTTTCATAAGATTACGAAACAAATTTGTCGTAATTTCTCATAACAAGCTGCGCTTCAATTGCTTTTACGGTTTCTAGTACAACCGAGACCACAATAAGAATTCCTGTCCCTCCGAGTAAGAGTGTTTGTATATTGGTGACACCCCTGGCAATATTTGGAAACACCGCAATAATACCCAAAAAGAGCGCGCCAGCAAGAGTAATTCTGGTTAAAATGTAGTTTAAATACGCTGCAGTTTGCTGCCCTGGACGAATGCCAGGAATAAAACCGCCATATTTTTGTATTTCTTCTGCGATTTTTTTGGGGTTAAACACAACAGCAGTATAAAAATAAGTAAATCCAACCACAAGAATAAAGTATACAACACTATAGGTAATACTCGCTGGATTAAACCACACCGCAAGCGTATTTGAAAGCGTGTGCAAAAAAGGAGTCTTTGATGCACTTAAGTAATTTGCAAGAAGCGATGGCAACAAAACCAACGACACAGCAAAAATAATAGGAATAACACCCGCTTGGTTAAGACGCAAGGGAATATGCGTTGTCTGCCCACCCGCCATTTTATTCCCTCGAATCCTCCTGGCGTAATAGACGGTGATTTGCCGTGTTGCTTCGTTGACAACAACAATTGCTGCAATAACAAAAATGCCTATTGCTCCAAAAAGAAGCATGTTGGTAATATTTTCAGATGATGTGGTAGAGAGAGTTTGCGAAAGGGCAACGGGTAACCTTCCCACAATACCAGCAAAGATAATAAGCGAGATACCATTTCCTATCCCTTGTTCGGTAATAAGCTCACCAAGCCAGACAAGCAGCATTGTTCCAGCAGTCATGGTGACAATAAAAGACACAAGTTGTATTGGAGCTAAATTACTAATAATATGTTGGTTTTTTAGCAGTGCGTACATACCAATTGCCTGAAAAATTGCAAGGGGAACAGTAAGCATTCGGGTGTACTGGTTAATTTTTTGCCGTCCAGCTTCACCTTCTTTAGAGAGTTCTTCTAATTTTGGAAATACCATGGTTAAAAGCTGCAAAATAATCGATGCGTTAATGTATGGATTAAGCCCCAGTGCCATAACCGAAAAGTTTGCCAGGGTACCGCCTGAGAAAATATCTAAAAGTCCTAAAAATTGATTCTGGGAAAACAGTGCTTTTAAACTTGCGGTATTTACCCCCGAAACAGGAATATGCGCAAAAATACGAAAGGCAAAAAAGATAGCTGCGGTAAAAAGAATTTTTCGCCGAACGTCTTTTGCCGAAACGCTGCTTCGAAAAATTGTGAATAGGTTATTGTTCATGCAGTATTACTTCTTATTCCATTCTACCAGACCACCCGCTTGTTCTACTTTTTTCTGTGCATTTTTAGACACTGGAATTTTTACTGTGAAGGGTTGCGAAAGCGTCCCATCACCAAGTATTTTAACGCCGTAATATAAAGCATCATCCTTATCCACAATATTGTGTTTAACAAGCGTCGCAACGTCAACAACTGCATTCTTTGGTAAAAGATTTAATACAGAAATATGTATGACAACTGGTTTTTTCTTAAATACTTTATTTTTCCCTTTTCCCCGACGAAAAGGTAAACGCTTGATCAAAGGAAGCGCTCCACCTTCGAATGATAAGGAAATTTTGCCCCGAGCTTTTTGCCCTTTTGTTCCACGACCAGCTGTTTTTCCACGGCCAGATCCATGGCCTTGCCCCAAACGTCTTTTCTTTTTTGTTACAATTTTAGCTAAATTATTCATGGGTTGTTTTTTGTAATTTTTTATAGCGAATAGATAACTGTTTTAGTGCTTCCATTGTTGCGTACACATTTGACGCCTGATTTTTTGTGCCAAGCACTTTTGAGGAAATATTCAAAATGCCTGCTGCCGAGACAACGTTCCTTACTGCTCCACCTGCAATAACTCCACTTCCTTTTGGCGCTGGTTTTAACAGTATTTTTGCAGCCCCGAGTTTTACCATAATTTCCAAAGGAATTGTTGTGTCAACAATTGGTACTTCAATTAAATGTTTTTTTGCAACCGAAACGCCTTTTCGAATTGCTCCTGAAACATCTCGTGCTTTCCCCAGTCCCGCTCCCACTTTTCCTTTCTTATCTCCAACAACAACCAAAACAGAAAACCCAATTTTATTTCCTCCCTGTGTTTTTTTAGACACACGGTTGACTTGCACGATTTTTTCTTCAAATCCATCGCTTGGTTCTCTCCCTCTTGGTTGCTGATTTCCTCTTCTTAGCATGCTACTCCTCCTTCCCGTGCTCCTTCTGCAACTGCTTTGACTCTGCCATGATACCTATATCCTCCTCGATCAAATACTGCTTTAATAATCTTTTTCTCTTTTGCAATTTTTGCGATTGCCAAGCCGATTGCTTTTGCTCTCTCTTCCTTGGTGCCCTTTTGACCCAAGGTTTTCTCATAAACCGAAGCAATGGTTTTTTTTGCCGTGTCGTCAATAAGCTGTGCATACATAAACCGATTCGAACGGTACACAGAAAGCCGTGGCTGTTTTGTTGTCCCTTCAATCTTTCCTCGTACTCTTCTTTGTCTTTTTAATTTTCTCGTATTCATAAGTGCCTCTTCTTCGCTCCGACAGCTTTTGCCGCTTTTCCTGCTTTTCTTCTGATTCGCTCGCCTTTGTAGGAAATTCCTTTACCTTTATACGGCTCGGGTTTTCGAACCATTCTAATTTTTGCTGCAATATCACCAACCAACACTTTGTCAAAACCAGAAACGGTTATGGTATTCTCAGAAACCGAAAAGGAAATGCCCTCGGGTGCTGGAATTTTTACCTGGTGTGAGTATCCCACAGACAACAGAAGATCTTTTTCGGAAACTTGTGCTCGGTACCCAACACCAGAAAGCTCAAGTTTTTTCTCGAATCCTTCTGATACACCCTTAACCATATTTGCAAGCTGCGCCCGAGAAAGCCCGTATAACGCTGCTTGATTTCCGTTGTCGCTTTCGACAAAAAGTTTATCATCTTCTTGTTTCACACTGATACCCTCTGTCAACAAAAAAGAAAGGGTTCCTTTTGTCCCTGTTATTGTTACCCTATTCCCTTCGTTTGAAAAGGTAACGCCGCTTGGCAGCTGTATTGGTATTTTTCCAATTTTTGACATACTAGTAAACGCAAATCGAACTACCAAATAGTAAAAAGCAGTTCTCCACCAACGCCTTTTTCTTTTGCCTCTTGATCGCTTATTATTCCAATGTTTGTTGAAAGAATCGAAACGCCAGCTACTTTTTTACTTTGCTTTGTTGCTCTTTGTGCCTTGGTATACACGCGAAGCGATGGCTTGGAAACAATTTTTACCCCGGTAAATACTGGTGTCCTGTCCACATACGCAATCGTTGCAACCAACACCTTTTTTCTTCCTTGCGTTTCTTCTTGCACGTTTTGCAAAAATCCATACTTAACTAAAATATTGGCAACTTGCATGTTCATTTTTGTATACGAAACAACAGCGCTCTTTCTTTTTGACGCTGCTGCATTCTTCATTCGAATAATAAAATCTGCTATTTGATAATTCATAGTGAGCTTGTCGAACTACCAGCTTGCCTTTAAAACTCCTGGCAGTTCACCTTTTAATGCGAGTTCTCGAAAACAAAGCCGACAGAGTCCAAATCGACGCATGTATCCCCTGGCTCTTCCACAGAGATTACAGCGGTTTTTATCGCGCACCGTATATTTCTGTTTTTTTAAAAATTTAACAATATTTGATTTCTTGGCCATACATTCCTTTCAGTCAAACTAAAAACTTAAAACTAAAAATGCAAAATATTGTACTTTTATTTTATTATTGTACGTTTTCGCTTTTCGTTTTGCGCTTTACGCTTTCTGAAAAGGCATCCCCATACTTTCCAAAAACCCAAGCGCCTCTTTATCTGTTTTTGCTGTTGTCACAATAACAACTTCAAGTCCTTGTATTCTATCAAATTTCCCTGGATCTATCTCAGGAAAGACAGTATATTCCAAAAACCCAAGCGTATAATTACCATGCCCGTCAAAACTTCCCCGCTTTATCCCATGAAAATCTCGAAGTCTTGGTAAAACAACCCCAACGAGTTTGTACAAAAAGCTATACATACGCTTGCTCCGCAAAGTCACCATAAGCCCAATCGCATCACCTTGGCGCAGTTTAAAACTCGAGATTGCTTTTTTTGCTTTCGTCACTTTTGGTTTTTGACCAGAAAGTAAGGTGAGTGCTTGCGTTGCTTGTTCAAGATTTTTCTTATCTGCGTTGGCGTTTTTAACACCAATGTTGATAACAATCTTCGAAAGCTTTGGCAGCGCAAACACATTTTTTGCTAAACTACTCATATGTTTTGATCGCATTTTTTACACACGCGAACCTTTTTGTCTCCTTGTAAAACAAACCCAACTCGTGTTTGCAAATGACACTTTGGGCAAATAAGGGCAACATTTGCAAGAGGAAGCGGCTTGTCGATAGTAATTATTTCTGATTTTTCGTTTTGCCTTCTTGCTTTTTTATGTTTTTTATACTGGTTTATTCCCAGCAAAAGCACTTTTTGTGCTCTTGGGAAAACCTTTTCTATTTTTCCCGTTTTGCCTTTATCTTTTCCCAAAACTACTTTTACCTCGTCACCTTTTTTTAATTTCATAAAACCTCTATTGCCATGCTGGCAATCTTTGCAAATCCCCTTTCCTTTACTTCTCTGGCGATCGGACCAAAAATGCGCGTACCAACTGGCTCTTTATCCTTGGGATTTGTAATAACAACCGCAGCATTATCCGAAAAACGAATATGTGATCCATCCATTCGCTTTACTTCTTTGCGCGTTCGAACAACCACTGCTTTTACCATCTCGGAATCTTTTACCTGTCCAATTGGTGATGCTTCTTTCACAACACAGTTTACAATGTCCCCCAAAGAGCCAAATTTTCGCTTCGATCCACCAAAGACGTGAATAACATAAAGTTTTTTGGCTCCAGAATTATCCGCAACTGTTAATACCGACCTTAGTTGAATCATATTTTTTTCTCTCCTTTTTTGGTAATCACTGAAACAATATTAAAATGCTTATCTTTTCCCAGTGGCCTGGTTTCTTGCATGCGTATCATATCCCCAACCAAAACCTGCACTGTCTTTGTATCTGCTTTATATTTTTTGCTTCGCTTCATGAGTTTTTTATACAAGGGGTGTGGTACGCGTCTTATAACCTCAACAACTGCAGTGTTTTGCATACCAACCGAAAGAACAATCCCTTCTAATACCTTCATACTTGCTCCTCCTTTTGCCAAAGGTAGGTCAAAATCCTGGCAATTTCTTTGCGTTTTTTATAAATACTTGCGGTATCTTTGAGTTTTCGAAGCGAATGCTCCATTTGTAAGGAAAACAAGGAAGCCCTGGCGTCTTTTAACAGCATGTGCAGTTCTTCTTTTGTTTTGCTTTGTGTTTCTTTTTTCTCTTTTATTTTCATATTATCTTTCCACAAATCGTGTTTTTAAGGGTAATTTATGTGCTGCGAGCCTGAGTGCTGATTTTGCAATGTCTTTACTTACTCCACCCATTTCAAAAAGCATCCGTCCTGGTTTTATAACCGCAACATACTCATACACGTCACCTTTACCGCTTCCCATACGAACCTCTGGTGGTTTCTTGGTAATTGGCTTATCTGGGAAAATGCGAATCCAAAGTCTACCCCCGCGCTGGGTATAATGAGTAATAGAGCGCCTTGCAGCTTCGATTTGACGACTCGAGACCCATCCTGCTGTTTCTGCTTTTAACCCATACTCACCAAATGAAACTTCGGTTCCCGCGTGTGCGTTCCCCTTAATTGTCCCTCGCATTTGTTTTCGATATTTTGTTCGTTTTGGCACCAACATACTTTTTTACTCCTTCCCCTCCAGTTTATTTATCCATACTTTGATTCCTATATACCCCTTTTTTGTTAACGCTGGCACTGATGCAAACGCAACATGTTCTCGAATTGTCGAAAGGGGTACTGTGCCAACTTGCAATTTCTCAACTCTGCTAATTTCTGCCCCTGCAATTCTTCCCGAAAGAACAATCCGAACTCCCTTGGCACCAGAGCTCATTACTTTTTCTTGCGTTTGCGAAAGCACTCGCTTGTAGGGAAGTCGCTTTACCAGCTGATCAGCAATATTTTTTGCAACTAAATACGCGTCCAGATTCGGTTCTTTGACTGGTTCGATACGAATATCGATTTTGGGCAATTGCTTTTTTGTTTTGCCTTTCGAAAGCTTTGCAACAATAAACTTCTGCAGTTCCTCAAGGCCGCTTCCCGAACGACCAATCACAATACCAGGCCTCGATACATACGCTGTTACCTTAACGCTATTAATAGAACGCTCGATGTCGATTCGTGCAACACCAGCAAAGCGAAGTTTTTCCAAAAGCGCTTTACGAAGTCCGTAGTCTTCCAAAACGACATATTTATATCGCTTATGGTCAAACCATCGGCTGCTCCAGTTATAGACGCTGCCAAGTCGGAATATATGTGGATTCACTTTTTGCCCCATAGCTTAAAATTGAGAATTGAGAGTTGAAAATTGAAAATTATTTTCTAACTCTTTTCTCTACCTCCTTTTTGTTACCGGTGTCTTTCAATTTTCCATTCTCAACTTTCAACTGATTGTCCGTTAGGACAATTCTTACATGTGTGCTTCGCTTCTTGTACGGATGGACTCGTCCTCGTGTTGATGGATGAAATCGTTTTAAGGCTATCCCGCCCGACACGTCAATGCGATCAATAATAAGCATGTCTTGATTAAGCTTTGCGTTATGCACTGCATTTGCCACCGCACTTTTAAGCGTTTTTTGTAAAACTACAGCGCTTCTTTTTCCAGAAAGTTGCAATACTACCATTGCCTTTACAACGGATTGTTTTCTTATTGCATCGGCAACTAGCTGTACTTTCCTTGGACTCATTTTTACATTTTTACTTTCTGCTACAATTTGCATATTCATTAAATTAAAAACTAAAATCTAAAATATTTTAAATTTTTAGTTGTTATTTTACGCTTTGCACTTTTCGCTTTACGCTTTGACTACGTCTTACTTATCTCTCTTGCAACGACTCGGCCATGGCTTCTAAATGTTCGCGTTGGTGAAAATTCACCAAGTCGATGTCCGACCATTGCTTCGGTAACAAAAACGGTAATAAAGTTTTTCCCATTATGTACCCCAAGACTGTGTCCAACAAATTCTGGCGGAATCTGTGATGCCCTGGCCCATGTTTTAATCAAGGCTTTTTGCCCGCCTTGTTTTTGCGCCAATACTTTTTTGAGTAACTTTTGATCGATGTATGGACCTTTTTTTGTTGATCTAGCCATGTTTACCTTTTTTTCTCCTTTGTAAAATATATTTATCAGAATACTTCTTTTTTCGTGTTTTTCCAACGGCTTTTCGTCCAGCAAAGGTATATGGTGATTTCCTTCCAATACCACTTCTTCCTTCTCCACCGCCGTGGGGATGAGACCTCGGGTTTTGTGCAACACCGCGAACCGTAGGCCGAATACCCATGTGCCGTTTTCTTCCTGCTTTGCCAACCACTTCGTTTTTCCATTCGATATTACCAAGCTGCCCCACGGTTGCGTATGAACGGGCTGGTATTTTTCGAATTTCCGAAGAAGGAAGTTTTACGTGCACTAACCCTCCTTCTTTTGCTGCAACCATAACACTTGTTCCAGCACTTCTGGCCAGCTGTCCACCACGCCCAGGTGTTAACTCAACGTTATGAACCATCGTACCAATAGGGATACCAGAAAGTGGCAGTGCATTCCCAACTTTAATATCGGCATCCTCTGATGCGCTGATTGTTGCGTTAAGCAAAAGCCCAACTGGCGCTAAAATATAGCGTTTCTCTCCATCAGCGTAGTGGACAAGCGCAATATCCGAAGTTCTATTTGGATCATATTCTAAAGACACTACTTTCCCAACAATCTCGCGT
>OBEQ010021592.1_pt1 | contig 11399 bp, 10 predicted proteins | sample 1670901 | NCBI WGS metagenome assembly OBEQ01 (sample SAMEA104232315, study PRJEB22302) | groundwater metagenome | biome: forest; feature: aquifer; material: groundwater | place: USA | collected 2011-08-07 | depth 5.4 m | reverse complement strand
CGTGATTGAATCTGGTCTAGGCAGAAGCCGCGCCGAAACAACGGCAAGCGGTCCCGCTCGTTATCCATAGGAGGAGCGGGACAAAGTTTCGGCTTGATCCGGCTTCTGCCTGCCCATCTTCATCAGTTTCCTCGAGTCCCGGATCCAAAAGGCTACATCTGCTCAGGTTCGCTCCGCATGCCCGAAATAGGTACTGACAGCATCATGTCTAAATTTATATCCTAGTAAGTGCTGAGGAGGCTCTCAATAGCAGGCGTGTATGAGCGTTTCCTGTTTGACTCTGTGGGTCTTTTGTTCGTTCCAGATGACTGCCTAAAGAAGCGAATAAAGTTGAGAGAACTGCTGTTCTTTCTTCTTGTGTGCACCAGTGGTCATGGAATAATTCTGCAAGCTGATCGATGTATAAAGCATCTATGCGGTCTAAGTTGACTAGATCAATGCTCTGCCAGGGAAGATATTAATGTGTGCTACATTTGGCCTTGGCATCATTATGGGATCTAAATCTACCAGAAATGCTTCTACTGACCCATCTTCTGTGCTATCAAACATAAACATGTCTCGGTTTAGCATTTGAGGGTGTAGCATGTATCTGCCCCTTAACATTTTGCCTAAGTTATCAGCAAGTCGCACTTTAAGGGCGGTTGGAGCCCCTATCAGTGATTGCCCATTCTCCAGATATTTACCTACTGCTGTAAGGGGGTATGGCTCTTCAGTAGCTAGCAAATAGCTTGGTACAATATTAATTCCTGCGTTTCCAAACTGTTTGTACATTGCTCTCCAAGCCTCAGTAAAGCTGAGCCCGCTCTCTTCGATAACTGATATAGCATCTCTACTAAACCTACGCGTCACGAACTTCTGTCCGTTGGCTTCTTGGACTACTTGCAGAAGCTTATCAGCTCGTTCGCTGAGGGTTTTAATTGGAGTCGCAGAGTTCACCCTCATATAAATAAGGGCATCTATATCTGTGGCTACAGCTTCCCGAGCAGCTGCTAACTCCGGACTACTCATAGCTTCGAAGCATAAAATAAAAAAGGCATTTTTGCAAGCCCTAGCTTCATCTCTTTTGAGCCGATGCCCGGACCCATCTATAATAAAGCCAATGAAGTTCAGAGTTATTACAGAACCAGAAGATTTATATAGCATGGCACTTCTAATGCCTGGCAAAATAGTTAGCTATGCACTAAAGAACGCCATAGATCTCATTGAGGAAGCAGAGATTTTATATTCAACTAAGAAGTACGCACGCGCAAATCTTCTAGGTCTTCTGGCGGTTGAAGAAATATCAAAAGCCGATCTCATACTGCATTACCATAGAGGGGAAATTAATGTAAATTTGAAAAAAGACCTAGAGAATCATCCAGTTAAATTTGGCTCCAAGGACAAAGTTTACTTGATGCGTAGACAAAGGGTTGCACTAGTTACTAAAGCTGACAGGAACGCTCATAAATACGAGCAGAGTAGACAAGATTCAATGTATGTTGGTGTAAGAAATAGCAAAATTGTCAGACCATCAGAGATTAGAGCGGGCAAAGCAGAGAGCACGATAAAAAAAGCAAAAGAGAACCTATACTACCAATACCTGAAACATGTTCACACTACTGATCCGAAATACGATGTACGCCTACCTAAGCCACCAGACTATATTAAGATTGCTAAAGGATATGAGAAAGTTCTTAACATAAAAAGAAAAAATTAACTACGCGGGGAGGGGGAAAGGGAATAGCCTACCCGCCATAGCTTACTTGATCTTCGTAGCTTCAGCGAAGTAGATAGCGAAGGCGGGAGCCCGGCTAATTTTTGATTTTGAATTTGAGGTGTGTTACTAAGGGCGAGTCTATGACTCTGATTTTTTCTAGTTTGGCATCGCCGAGATTTTCCATCAGCAGGACGCCACCACCTAGTAAAATTGGTACAACATGAACTTGTAGTTCGTCTAGCAAACCGGCTTTTATAAATTGCTGGATGGCGCTGGCGCCTCCGGCCACAGATATATCTTTGTCACCGGCTGCGGCTTTAGCTTGCGAGAGAGCGCTCTCTATCCCGTCGGTTACAAAATTAAAGGTAGTTCCTCCTTCCTTCTTTACTGTTTCCCGTGGATGATGAGTTAGAACGAACACCGGGACATGAAAGGGAGGATTATCGCCCCACCAGCCATCTGCGTTAGAGTCATCTTTCCACGGGCCTTTACCGCCGTTGAACATTTTCCGGCCCATAATGACAGCCCCAGTATTAGCAGTCGATTCTTTCATAATATCGTTATCAGGCCCGGTTTCACCGCCGGACTTGCCGTGTGGTTTGCGCCAGGCAGCCAGCCTTAAGATCCACTCATGAAGCTGCTCACCGCCTTTGCCTAAAGGATCTTTAAGGCTCGGCCTTGGCCCGGCGATAAAGCCGTCCAAAGACATAGATATTTCTGCAAAAACTTTCCCCATTAGAGTCGATTATACCTGACTGCCCTGCCTGCCGGCAGGCAGGCGTCAGGCAGGCGCCCGCAGAAACGAAAGGGAATAGAGCTTAGTTTGGCTTTTTGGATTTGGAGAACTCAGATTTCCAGGCCAAGATTCCCAAGATGAACCAGAACGGGCTAGCCAGTACGATAATCAAGATGACTGCCAGCCCGGCATAAAGCAAAATTGTAGTTACGAGCACTGCAAGAATGAATAAAGTTGCCAGTGCATAGTTTTTAACAGAAAGATTATCTGCCATAGCTAGAATTATACGCCAGAGAGATGTGAGACGGCAGCCCAACTCATCTGGTTAGCTAGTAAATTGAAGTGCTTTCCTAGTTTAAACTCGGGTCTATAGCTGTTTTAAGAAGATCTTCTAATGCTTCTTCACCTAATTTCAACTCACCATCTTCAAAGTAGAGATGAGAACCTGCTTTAATAACAGATTCTCGAGGGAAAATTAACGCTGCAGTGCTTCCTTTTTGCTACGGGGATGAGTAGTAACATAATTGCTTAATAGTGAGCTATCGCCCTCAACCACCCTTTGTCTTGGTATACCTAAATAATGTGAGTCATTTTCGACCATATTCATATTATAAAACCTAGAGGCGAAAAGGCAAAAAGTCCAGTGCTTGTAAGTCAGCAAGGGAATAGAGCCGACTTTACTCCATGGAAGCCTGAGTGAAGGGACAAGCAGGGTTTTGGCTATCTCTTAGATATTGCTCCGTCGCGCCTGCAACTTTTTTATCTGTTCCATCCTTTAACGTTAAACCAATATCACCATTATGTAAGCTATATGTACCCGTTGCCTTACACTCCTGAATTAATTTATTAGCTTCGTCTTTAGAAATTGAAGGGGACCCTGAAACTAAAGGAGGAATCTTTGTCTTGGGTGCCGTGTTGTATCGGTGGTAGATGTACAGACCAACACTACCAACTAAAACGACACCAATCAATAAAATGATTACGTGAGCAAAACCCTTCTGCTTTTTCATAATGACAATTATACGCGGGGAGGAGGAAAGGGAATAGCCTGCCCGCCGTAGCTTTAGCGAAGGCGGGAGCCCGCTGTATAATAATAAGACAAGTAATAGAGGAGGTTATTATGGCGAAAATGAGTCCAGTAGTACATTTTGAGATGGGCTACAAAGACAAAGGCCGGATGGTCAAGTTCTACGAGACCGCGTTTGGCTGGAAAACCCAGCAAATGGGTCCGGAGATGGGTGAATATGTTGTAGCCCATACTACAGAAACCGATAAGGACGGCATGGTTCAGACAAAAGGAGCGATCAACGGCGGCTTTTACGCAAAGTCTGACGCTCCGTCTTCCCACGTGCCCTCAGTAGTGATAGCGGTTGATGACATTCAAGCGGCCATCGAAGAAGTCAAAAAGGCCGGCGGCAAAATCCTGGGAGGGATGGACCCACAAGGCAAACACACTATGAAACCGCAAATGATTCCCGGCGTAGGTCTATGGATCTCGATTCAGGATACCGAGGGCAACCGAGTTAGCATGCTCCAGCCCAAAGGCATGTAACCTTTTTTACTCAGAGGATGTACACCATGCAGCAACTACATTAATCTGGGCTAAGGCTAGACTAGAAGAGCTTAAAGCCCAGATGGATCAGCTTTCTTTTCGAAACTCTGCACTCTTCAAAGGAATCAGATTAGGTTCAAAGCTAGCCTCAAAGTTTAGGAAATAGCCGGGGGTGGCGGCAGTCCAGCTCATTGTAATTATCGTATAATGGCAGTCATGAACCGAACACTTAGAATCTTTATATTTTCTTACTTTATAACCTATATCTTGCTGGCCATCTTTTGGGTTTCTGGTAGTTCTAATGGTTGCACCCCGGGCCAGGAGATTGAAGAAGGGTGCAAAATAGCTTTTCCGGCTACTTTTACTTTTCTTGCGTGGGTTAATATACCCATTGGATTAATCACAGGATTAGTCACTCTTGTAATAATTCTTATTCGAGAACCAATAAAAAAGAAGGTTTATAGAAAAAAATGGAGGGAAAGGAAATAAAGCCCGCTGCTATTTTGTTTTTTTCAAGTTTTTGGACAGCGGAACACCGCTTAGCACAATGAGTGCAGACACAGAAGTGCCCACCATTAACAGACGCTCTGAGTTATTACTGCCGTAGGTTGTATTGCTGTCGTAGCCGAAGAAAGAGGCTATAAAATAAGCGGGGTAGAGGAAGAAAGTTTCGGCTGCGGTCAGTAGGCTTTTATCAGCCACCCAAGTACCACCATTATCAAATTCACCAACTACTTTTGCATTTGTGTAAAAACTAATGATAAAAAAAAGGAATAAAATTAAAAGTCCAAATAGGATACCACCTGAAATGGTTTTATGAGTTTTGGATCTCTTGCCTGCCAAACTTAACAGTAAAAGTAATGCTATGCCTAGAGGCAAAAAAACTAAAACCAAAACTCCTAAAAATAAGCCAAATGTTGCTACGATCTTTTTTATATCCATTGTCTGAATTATACGCTGGGGAAAGCGGATAGGCGGCAGTCCAGCCAGCCAGCTCATTGTAAATGGGCTGGGAATAGCTTGCCCGCCGTAGCTTCTGCGAAGGAGGGAGCCCTCCTTCGCCAACATTTGGAGGGCAGGCCAGCATGCACCTCGACCGCCCTTAGCTACATACTGGGAGGCTGAAATAGAGCCAACAGGCACATGTAAATAGATTCAGCGATCGCTGAATCTATTTACATGTTTAAGACCATTCTTTGGAGCTTCAAAATTTTAGAGCTAGGCAGTAGATGCTACCGGCTTCAAATTACTGCTATTATTTAACTTATGCTTATCAATTGGGTTCCGTCTTTCGCTCATGAAGTTTATGTACTAACACCAGGCCAAATAAAACACGACCAGAGCATGTCTTCGCCAAATGTCTGGCAGGCACTTAGCTCTGGGAATAATTTACGAATTTTTGTCTTAGGAATAGTTTTTACTCTGGCCATTTTTGGGCTCGTATTGTGGCTCAAATCAACCAAAGCTTTTCAAAAAATAGGTAAATTCATAGACAAAGGAACCTATTTTGCGCCTGACTTGATCCGAGTGGCTTTTGGCGCTTCGCTTATGTTGTCGTCCTTACACCATGTCTTGTTTGGGCCCGAGTTACCTCTTAATAGTTTTCCAATTGCCGCTGCCACGAGCGTGATTTTATTTATCTTAGGCGCTGGTTTAGTAGTGGGAATTTTTAGCCGCTGGCTGGCCATGGCCGCGGCAGTTTTGTGCGTCTTGGCATTTATAGTAAAAGGCTGGTATATGCTAACATATATCAACTATTTGGGCGAAGCCATAGCAGTATTTTTGCTGCCACTGCAGAACTTTAGCCTGGACAAATTAGTAGCCAAGCTAAGACGTACGAAAGTACCTAAAAATAAATACGAAATCTATTCTTTACCGATCGCCCGACTGCTTTTCGGCTTTTCCATAATCTACGCCGCCATAAATGTTAAATTCGTGACTGCCAATCTCTCGCTAGATGTAGTTAATCGCTATCATTTGACCAATTACTTCCATTTTGATCCGCTATTTATTGTCCTAGGGGCGGGCTTAATTGAATCGTTGATTGGGATGCTTTATATACTGGGTTACTTGCAAAGGTTTAATTCAGTATTTTTCTTAATCTTCCTGACACTTTCCATTTTGTTTTTCAAAGAAGATGTTTGGCCGCATTATCTGCTAATAGCCCTGGCCGTTGGCATTTTCTTGCATAAGCCGGATGAGGTTACTCTGGATAAGAAACTGTCCTAGGGGAAATGTAACAGTCCAGCCTATTGTAAAAGGGCTGGAATAGAGTTTTGTTGTAGGCTTTACTGCAGATAAGGGCTTGTAGCAAGGTCAAGGCAGCCTTGGTTATTGTGCCCGTAATAATCATCGTGATTAGTGTCTAAAATAGACGGCTGCCAGGGCAAACTCCCGGCGTACATTAAGTCATGCGGGTCATCTGATACGTGCCCACTCTGAGTAAAATTGGGCGCGCAAGATGCTACAAAGCCGAGGGTATGAAGGATTTCGTGAATCATCGATGATTCACGGTAACCAAAGCCTGATGAGAAATGATTACTGTCACAATTAACTCCGTTATAAGCCCCTTTTAAATATAATGCTGCTACGTTGCCGGGCAAAGTAGGCGGCCACGCCCCGCCGCCGCAGGCATAATTACTGCCGCCATCGTAGTAGACCGCATAAATTTTATTGGCTTTGTTGTAGCCTGCGGACTTCAATTCACTCTCAATTTGGTCGCGGACATAGGAACCGGAATTTTTGATTTGAGCGTCGGTCTGAGTTAAACGAAAAAAACTAATATCCGGCGAACCATGATAAGTGTCGAGTCTTAAAGTGCGGCCGCCGGTTTGTCCTGACAACCAATTACGCCAGCCGCCAACCGAGGCCGCTATTTGTCCATTGGTATCATATGATCTGTCCTCGCCGTCACTAGGCAAGACGTACATAACGTGGATTTGATTGGCCGAAGTATCGTCTGCTTGATCGCTATTAACTCTGCTTGGCGGAGCCGTTGGAGACTCTACAGGACCTGGGGCCGGAGGTTTAGCTGCTGGACTTTGGGTTGGTTTAGGTGGGCTAGTAGATTGTGCATTATCTTTTGATTTTTCTGGGGTTTGGGCGATCTTTTTGGCAACTTGGGGCATAGAAGGCGTAACTGGAGCTCGATGTCTGTGTTGGTAAGCTAAGACAGCCACACTGCTTAGAACAACCACAATAACTGTAATTATTCCAGCAAGTTGCTTCTTATTAGCCGTAATAATGAGCGTATAAAATCGTAACTTTAGAGATCTAAAAAAAGGCGGAAGAGAATAACGCATATTTTAAACCTATCATAATCTTAAGTTTTTGCCCTAGATTAAGGAGTAGGGCTTCCCCTCGCTAAAGCTTCCACCTACGCTAAAGTTTCGGTGGACAAGTCGGAGGGCAGGGCCTCTATTTTGGCTTTTTTCGCTCGAGGTTTTCTTTTACCCTGTACTCCACGATCTTGCGGATCAGCGGCAGGGGCAGAGGCTTATCTATGGGGAATCTGATCGTGCCTTTGGAGGTTTCGTAGGATCTCAGTTCTTTTTTAAACACCTTAATCGGTGATGAGCCGGGATAGAAACCGATGTGACTTGCGTAGGCTGCAAAATGTACCAGATTGCCATGAAAAGTGAACGTCGGAATTCCGTAGCCTATTTTTTCTCCAGCTTCCGGCGCGGCTTGTTGAATAGTTTGCCTGAGCTTTTCTAAAATAGCTTGGACACTGAGCGGGCAAGCGCTGACGTACTCATCAATTGTGGTGTAGCGTTTCATTGGACTATCTTCCAGCCAAATTATACCCCGGTGAGCTCAAATATAGGAGCTATTTTTCCTGGATTACCGCTAAGACGTGCCCGGCGGGGTCTTTAAACCAAGCGATAGCTTTGGGGCCGGGGTGGCTGCCGTCGCTTCTAACAATGCCTTTGGCGTCGGTCTTCATCATCGGTAAATCGTACTGCTCCATCTTGACGCCCTTCTTGCTGAGCTGTTCCACCGTCTTCTCGATATCATTTACCAGAAAATTGAGGATAGTATGCTTGGGTGGCGTATACGTCTTTGGATCCGATTGATATATTAATATCGGCATATTTCCAGTGAGGTGTAGCTCTAAGCCCTCGGGAATTTCTTTAACTTTTATCCCGAGCGTAATGCCATAAAACTCCTTGGCCTTTGGCATATCGTCGACTGAAAAACTGCTAAATGCTTTAGTGTCTTTGAACATAACTTTGCTCCTTCTTTGTTATTGATAATCATAGCAAATTAGCTGGGTGATGCGGAAGGGAAACAGAGGGTAGTGAGGCTAGAACTCTACAGTTTTGTAATAAGTGTGGCGAGGCGGCAGAAGGAATTGGCAGGTACAGGTAATAGCTTCAGCCGGCCTACTCCTTTTGATTAGCTTTTTTTGGCTTTTGGGCGGATAATAGTAAGGAATGAAGAAAAAAAATGACGTCGGTTTTATAAATGACGTCAGGGAGGAAGTGATAATTGCCGAGCTGAGTTTGATGGAGGCTAACTCGGCCTTCCTGACGGAGCCAACTTTTCGGGGCGCCTCCCAGCGGTGGACTGATAATTATATTTCGTTTGTGGATTATCATATAAATTACTTAAAAATACACCCTGCGCTCAATCCCCAGCAGTATATCTCTAATCTACGCCTCAGATTTAGAAAAGCTCCCCGTTAAGCCGCCAAGGCCTAGGCGTTATTAGCTTAGACAAAAGTACGCTATATTGAAAAGCCTGAAAAAGCTTCTGCCTTTAGCTTTGCTTATATTGGTCAGCTTGGGTATCTTTAGTGCTCAAAGATTGCTCGACTCGCCAAGTAGGGGTGTGGTCGAGCCAGTTCAGCCGCCGACCAAAAAATAAGCCTAAAGCGACCCCAGCTGAGGTTCAGAAAGCTCATTACGAGGGCAAATACGTTAGCTTGAACTATCCAAATACTTTTGAGCCTGCAACCTAGGTTGACTTTTTTAGATGGGCTTGGGGCGTGAAAAATAGACCATTTTTTATGCTCTTGAGTAAAACCATACTCCTGAGCTTACCTGTGCATAGGCTAACCAAAACCCTTAAAATTACTCAGTAGAGTAAAACCACCTTCAAATTAAAAACTCAGGTTTAGTGGCAAGCTTTGCATAGATTCCGCTCAAAATATGACGCTGGTTAAGCTATGCCTATGTGGATAAAACCCTAGAATTATATAAAGTGGCAATGTTTAACAGAGGTAATACATAGGTATTGAATAACTCTTGCATACATTAAAGCTTGTGTTAAAATTGGTTTGAGGACACATTATTTATACAAATACGGTCTTCAAATAAATACAAAGCCAACTCGGGCATAAACAAAAATGGCCAAAAACGGTAATTACATAAACGGTGCTGCAAAACATAAAGGGCTGGTTTCAATTGGCCAGGCTGCTGATATTTTGGGTGTATCAATTGACACAGTCCGACGTTGGGACAAAACCGGTACTCTTCGCTCCACTCGTCCTGATGGTAAAAATCGCTACTTCTCGGTTGAAGAACTAGAGAGACTGAAGCTAGAGCAACCTCTGATAATTTCAGAAGCTGCACAGATACTAAAAATTTCGCCTTCGACCCTGAGGCGATTAGAGAAGAAAGGTCTGATATCTCCCTTACGGAATGGTCACGGCGAGAGACGGTATGATCGAAAGACTCTAGAGAAATTTTTAAGCTCGGAATACTTTATACGTCAGAAGGAAGTAGAAGAAGAGGTCTTGGAGCCTCTTAAGTCTTCCTCGGAAGAACCAGAAGTCGTAAAAAAGCAGCCTGGCGTAGAACTGGCTGTTAAGAACTTAGTTACAGAACACCATCTTGATATCCAGAAGCTCCGAGGCCACTGGCGACTGGCATCTGGTATTTTCGCGGCTATATTGATCCCATCTATTCTCGTTATCATCGGTCTTACGGTTGCCTTTTTGGCTAACCCTAAATCTCTTTCAGAAAGCTTAGGCCTAGCTCAGCCTGTCAAAAAACAACAAAATAGCTTAGTTAAAGCGGCCTCTACTTCTGATTCCCCGGCCTTTACGGCCTCAGAGAATAACAATCGGCCAGCCCCAGCCTTTAGGCCAACACCAACTTGGAAGCGTGAGATAAGGCCTTTTGTAGACCTGGCTCTGCTTTTGGTTAGATATATAGATCAACAAAAATATGCAATTGCTACCCAAGACTTACAGATTTCTGATATTAACTTGATCTTTCAGCCGGATAAAAATGGCAGGATCCAATCACTGTATACATTGTCTTTAGATAGCACTAAACTTAGCATTGCTGATCAGGGCCTAATTGTAAATTTAAACAGTGAGTTGCTACAAGGCAAGAGCCCAGGGCCAAATAGTGGCAACATTGCAGTTCTACCAATCAAAGGTGGACCCGGCGGCCAGATAGCTGATGGCACAATTACAACATTAGACATCGCCAACGGCGCTATTACTAGTGATAAACTAGCGCCTGGCTTGAGTGTCGGTGGAAATGTAACTAGTACAACAATAAATCAAGTAGCCGGTAATTACGCAACTTTACAAACATCTACCCCAGGTTCTCCGGAATCCGGCAACATTAATATTACTGGTACTGTTATCGCTAATACGTTTTCTGGGAATGGTTCTGGCCTGACCGGCTTAAACGGCTCAAGTATTAGCTTAGGAACGGTAAATGATCTTCGTCTTTCAGCCAATGTTACGCTTCAGGGCAATAGCTTTAATGGCGCCAACCAACTGGTACAACTAACTTCTGGAGGGCTTTTACCCGCACTTTCCGGTGCCAATCTAACCAATCTTAATGCCTCCAGTTTGTCCTCTGGTACTGTTGCTGATGCTAGGCTGACTACTAACGTTACTCTTCAGGGTAATACGTTCAACGGCGCCAGCCAACTGGTGCAAATAACTGCCGGCGGAGCCTTAACATTGTCCGGCCTGTCGGCTTCCTCTATTAATACAGGTGCCAATGCTCTAACTATTACCTCATCTAACTTCAACACTACAGCCACGGGCATTAACTCCACAGCTGTTGGGGCGACTACAGCCAGTACCGGCGCCTTTACGACGCTGAGTTCTACCTCAGCGACCGGACTGACCTTGGGAACCTCTAATACTGCAGTAGGTGGAATAATCCTCAAAAATGCGACTAATGCCAATACCCTGACCATCAATTCAGGAGTAACGAGTACCTCCTATACATTAACTCTCCCAACTAGTCAGGGCGGAGCCAGTACCTTTCTGCAAAACGACGGAGCTGGGGCTTTATCCTGGGCTACCTCAGCCGGTGGCTGCAGCACTTGTCTATTTCAAGTACCAGGCACTACGGCTCAAAACACCGTCACCCCCACCGCGGCCTCAGTGGTTGGCCTAACAGTTAACGCTACCTCCGGTACGGCGGCCACGGCGGCTATCT
>OBEQ011564989.1_pt1 | contig 11400 bp, 9 predicted proteins | sample 1670901 | NCBI WGS metagenome assembly OBEQ01 (sample SAMEA104232315, study PRJEB22302) | groundwater metagenome | biome: forest; feature: aquifer; material: groundwater | place: USA | collected 2011-08-07 | depth 5.4 m | reverse complement strand
GTCCAAATGTTTGATCAAACACGTAAGCGTCTCAATGATAGACCACTTAATTTATATAGAGCATTTGATAAAGAGGGAGGAGGAAGACTTTCTCATCATCCATTTATTCAGACTCATATTATAGGGCCTATGGCAGCACAGGTTGCTGGCATGAGAGCAGTCGCTGAGCTTGCAACAGCTTATATAGATGAACTTGCAGATAGAAATGTAAATGTAAGAGATGTTTCAGCCTATGCTAAATCCTACTGTTCTGAGGGATTGGAACAAGTTGCATATCTTGCTCACAGAGTTCATGGTGGTTCTGCATTTATGGAAGGACACTTAAATGGTATTGATTTAGCACATAGAGATTCAAAAATACCAGTTACTGTTGAAGGGCAAGATGATCTAATGGATCAATACGGCACTGGAATCGGGGTTCAGAGTGTTGCAAATGATGGTTTAACTATTCAGAAGTATTGGATAGGAGTAATTAAATGGCTTAAGTCTTTTGGTACAAAGGAAAATAAGGTTCCAAGAGGGGATTATATTAAAGCTCGTAATAGACTTCTAGGTGGATTATTTTCATTTTCAAAAAACAGAGGAGGCTTCAGTAAACAAGATGCTAAATGGCTAAATCGAAGAGCACTAAGTCTTGCATTTAAAACCATGCAGTTAGGTGCTAAATATGGTGACGACATGAAAAACAAACCTGTAGAACTTAGTAGAATGGCAAAAATTGCACAAGGAATATTTGCTGTTGCGGCTGCACAAAATAAGCTAAACAAACAAAGGACTGAAATGCCAGAACCAGTAGTTGCATCTTTAGAAAGATTTATTGAACTTGAAAAGCAAAAAGTTGATAAGCATCTGAGTGAGTTAAAACCAGTTAATGAAGAAGATGCAAGAAATCAAGAGTTAGCTCGTGCATGGATTGAATATGACGCTGAGAACCCCGTTGAAAGAAATGTAACCGCTCAGGTAGATCCTTATGATGGAAATAGTTTTAAAATAACTAATCCATATGAGTACTAAATAGATTAAACCAGCTTTAAATCCACTTCTGGAATTACTTTTGTAACTCTGTCAGAAAATGCTGCATCTGCAACTGCACTTGCTACTGCAGAAGCTACTTGTTTATTGAATATGTTTGGAATTATAAATTTTTCACTTAACTCATAATCCTGAACAATAGAAGCTATTGCACAAGCTGCTGCATACTTCATCTTTTCAGTAACTGTTGTTGCATTGCTATCTAATAATCCTCTGAAAAATCCAGGGAAACAAAGAACATTATTTATCTGGTTAGGATAATCTGATCTTCCTGTAGCCAGAATTCTTACATGTGGTTTTGCAAGCTCAGGCTTAATTTCTGGATCAGGGTTTGACATAGCAAAAACAATGGAATCTTTTTCCATAGATTTTATATCATCTATAGTAACCAAATCAGGTCCTGATACACCGATAAAAACATCAGCACCCTTTATAACATCAGATATTCTGCCTTGTTGTCTATGTGGGTTTGTAAGCAGTGCAAGTTCTTCTTTGGCAGAATTCATTTCTTTTCTGCCCGTGTATATTGCACCGTTTCTATCCGTAACAATAATGTTTCTAATTCCTGCAAATAAAAGCATTTTTGCACAGGCTATACCAGCTGCACCAGCCCCTGTGATTACTACTTTAAGATCTTCTAGTTTTTTATTTACGACTTTTACAGCATTAAACAATGCAGCAAGTACAACCACTGCTGTACCATGTTGATCATCATGGAAAACAGGAATGTCAAGCTCGCTTTGCAGTCTTTTTTCTATTTCAAAACATTTTGGAGCTGCAATGTCTTCAAGGTTTATCCCACCAAACCCAGGTGCAATAGCTTTTACAGCCTGTACAATTTCATCCGGGGTTTTTGTATTTAAACAAATAGGATAGGCATCAACATCTCCAAGCATTTTAAACAACATTGCTTTGCCTTCCATAACAGGTAATCCAGCATATGGACCAATATCTCCAAGACCAAGAACAGCAGAGCCATCAGTTACTACAGCCACTGAATTTCTTTTAATCGTAAGATTATAAGCAAGTCTTTCATCTTTATGAATTGTTCTGCAAACTTCTGCAACTCCAGGAGTATAAACAATTGAAAGATCTTTATAGTTTTTAACTTCGGTCTTTAATTGAATACCTATTTTTCCACCTATGTGAGTATTATAAACTTCATTTTGGACATCAATTATTTGAGTCCCTAGAAAACTATTGAGTTTAGAAATTATTTCTCTTGCCTGAATAGTGTTGCTTGAGAAGTGAACATCCCTGGTAACAAATCCTCCATTATTCTCAACAACAATAATATTTCCAAGATGCCCACCACATTGATTTATAATGGTTGCTATTTCTGAAAATGCTCCGCTTGGTGATGTAAGCTTAATGCAATATAAATGCGGATCAAATGCCGCCATTTTTTCTTCTTCAATTTCAAATAATGCTGGGTTTATTTTTAATTTTTTTTCTTTTATTGCCATTTCTTTTTCCCTTCAAGTTTATAAATATTCTAATCCAATAAGAAAAAGATCTTTGATGAAAAATGGGATTTTAATTATTAATTAATACTTGAGAATTAAAAAACACTAATAAAGTGACTCTTCTTAAATATTCAGTTTATTCACAGAATCTGGGTCTTTGCAACGACATAACATATATAGAAACAATTCTAATTATCTAGTTCCATAATGTTAAAATGCTTAAGTAATTATGAATAAAAAATCTTTGCTTTTAATTGTCCTACTAATCGGAACTTTCTTATTAACTTTAAAGAGCTTTGCACAATTGCCTGCGCCTCAAAATGATTCAAAGAATCCAAAACCTGCCAGTGCAAGCGTATATAACCTGGGATTAAAAAGCTATGAACAGGGCGATATAACTTCTGCAATAACTTTTTTTAAAAGAGCAATTGATATTGATCCTGATTTTGTTGATGCATATTTTAATCTGGGTGCAATATATAAAAAGCAAAAAAGCTATTATAATGCAACTCAAGCTTTTCAAAAAGTAGTAGATCTAAGCCCTGAAGATTCTGAAGCTGTATTTGAACTTGCTTCATGCTATCTGGAAGATAAAAAATATGAAAAAGCAAAGCAGTATTTTTCTCTTATTCCTTCTGATTATGCAAAATACAACGATGCAATGCAAAATATTGAAAAAGCAAATAAATATATGACTATTGATAGTGCGGTGGCATCAGGAGATAAAGAAATAATTCAAGCTCCTGAAACTCAGGCACAATTACTTGTTGACAAGCTTGGAAAATCTATTCAAATTCCTGAAAATGTTAATGAATCAACAAAGCAAAAACCAACTGAAAGTACCACTAGTAAAACTTCTCACGAAGAATTGCTTGCTAAAACAATTACAAAGCCTCCAGGAGAAACAACAAATAGTCCAAATGTAAGAACCATTACTGCAAATTTCAATGGACCTGCTGGAATTGTAAAGGATAGCAGAAATAATTTCTATATCGTAAACTTCATTAAAAGCAGAATTGATAGGCTAATGCCAGATGGCAAAAGAGAGGTATTTATTGAAAAGCTAGGACTTGATGGGCCAATTGGTTTAACAATAGACGACGAGGACAATTTATACGTTGCAAATTACTCTGGAGATTCAATAGTAAAAATATCTCCCAATAAAACAATTTCAATTCTGGCAGATAAAATAGCCAAGCCATACTATCTATATCTTGATCAAAAAACCAACAAGCTATATGCGACTTTACAAGGTAACGATTCTTTAGTTGAGATAGATACTCGCAATGCAAATGAACCAATTACTTCCAGATAAATGAAGTTGAAATGAAACAATTACAAGTATCCAACTTAAAAAATCCTATTAAGACAACTATTTTAGTCCCTCCTGACAAATCTATTTCACACCGCTCGCTCATCATTGGATCAATTGCAAGCGGAACTACAGAAATTAAAAATCTTCTTCCTAGTGAAGATTGTTTAAATACACTAAAAATAATTCAGCATCTGGGAGTTGAAGTAAACAGCTTCAACAATTTTGAGACGGTAACAATATATGGAAAAGGGCTAAACTCATTTTCCGAGCCAAAAAGTATTTTAAACTGCGGGAACTCAGGCACTACAATGCGCTTAATAAGTGGTTTATTAAGTGCTCAGAGCTTTTTATCAATACTTACAGGAGATGATTCTTTACTAAATAGACCAATGGGCAGAGTGATTGAACCTTTGACATTAATGGGAGCAAAAATATTTGCAAGAGAACATAATACAAAAGCACCAATTGTAATCTCTCCTGGTATATTGCATGGCATAAACTATGAAATGCCAATAAGCAGCGCTCAGGTCAAGTCCGCAATTATGCTTGCTGCACTTCAGGCAAAAGGTGAAACAAAAATAATTGAAAAAGAAAAATCTAGAGATCATACAGAACGGATGCTTTCAGCATTTGGAGCGACTATAAAATATGAAAAAAACGAGGTGATTATCGGATCAGAGCAAAAACTTCATGCACAAAATATTTATATTCCTGGAGATATTTCATCTGCTGCATTTTTTATTGTTGCCTGTAGTATAATTCCTGATTCAGAAATGGTTTTACAGAAAGTTTCAGTAAATCCAACAAGAACAGGGATAATCAATACACTTAAAAAAATGGGTGTAAAAATTGAAATTACAAATAAAAAAGATATTTCAGGAGAACCAGTTGCAGACTTATTTATCAAATCAAGTGATTTAACAGGAGTAGAAATCAAAGGAAATACTATTCCTTTATTAATTGATGAGATTCCAATTTTGTGTATTGCCATGGCACAGGCTAAAGGAAAATCGGTAATAAAAGATGCAAAAGAATTAAGATTCAAAGAATCTGATCGTATAAAAACAATGGTTCAGGTTTTAAAAAAATTAGGCGTTGAAGTAGTTGAATTGGAAGATGGGCTTGAAATAAGTGGATTAGCAGGAGAGCCATTTAAAATTAATAGTACTGTTGAATGGCCAAAACACAGTGATCACAGAATTGCTATGTCAATAGCCATTGCTGCCTTAAAAGCAAATGAATCTATAATAATTCCAGGATCAGAATGGATCAATACTTCATTTCCTAATTTTGAAAAATTAATAAATCAATTGCAAATGGCAGCAGTGTAATATAAAAGTAATAACAAACAAAAAAGTTAATTAATTATTTGATGCTGCTGCAACTTCACTAGTTACAAATATAGGTTGAGGGAATTGTCTTATTCTTCTTGCAATTGTACTTTCACTGGCTCCAGTACTACCTGCAAGAACAGGTTCTTTGGCTATATTGATGTTAAGTTTAGGTAGCAAAGACACTCCTAATCCCAATAAGCCCAGTACTGTACCAACAAGACTTAAAGCTTTTTCCACTGGTGCATCAAATAAAGAAGCCATTGTCATTCCACCAGCTACTAAACTTGCCGAACCATAAGTTAGTGGAGATAATTTTCGAAAAGAATTTTGCTCACTAGTAACTGTTCTAGGAAAACCTGCTGGCCTGAGAAGTGGTGTTACTGTTTCTGTTCTCATTGTTTGAAAAGGTACAGAGCTTTATATAAATATCCTTAAATTATATTTCAGGATATAAGAAAGGTTGTTAAGAAATAACATTAAATAACGCTAATATTAAAGGGTTTAAGAGATTTTACATAATTTAATAGATTTTGAGCCTTGATTAGACTTCCTCTTAATTAGTTCTGCTTCTATCATTCTTAGGATTTGTTGTTTATTTCGCCTTCCATCTCCCTGTTCTGCCCATTTAGGTGCAATTAATTCTCCAGGCTTTGCTTCAGCAAATAACCTGTGAATTACTACATTTGGTGAAAGCATTTCAAGAAAATCACAAACCAAGCTAACATATTCTTCAAGTTCCAAGACTTTAAATATCTTTTCCTCATATTGTTTTGCAATTTTAGTTTTTTCAAGCACTAAAAGTTGGTGGATTTTAACTGCATCAACATCTGAGTCTGCAATTTTTTTCATTGTTTCATAAAACATTTCTTTTGTTTCACCTGGTAGTCCAAAAATTGTATGAGCACAAACAATTAAATTTCTTTTTTTTGCTCTATTAAGTGCAGAGAAAAAATCATCTGAAGTATGTGCTCTATTTATAGAGTCCAAGGTTTTATCATGAACTGTTTGAAGTCCAATATCTAACCAAACTTCTACTTTTTTATTGTATGTTTCAATTAGATCTAGAACCTCATCTGACAAACAATCAGGTCTTGTACCAATAGCCAGTACAACAACATCAGGATGGGATATCGATTCATCGTAAATCTTTCTCAATTTTTCTATGGAAGCATATGTATTTGTAAATGACTGTAGGTAAGCAATAAATTTCTTTGCACCAAACCTGTCTGAAAAAAGCTTTACCCCATCTTCCAACTGTTTAGAAATAGGATCTTGTACATCAAAAGCTCCTGCGCTACTACCATCTGCTGTACAAAAAGTACATCCACCAAATGCTTTTGAACCATCTCTATTAGGGCAGTCAAGATTTGCTTCAAGTGTAATTCTTTGTACTTTTGTACCAAAACGATTTTTCAGGTAGCTGCTTAAACTATAGTACAGAGGAGCAGGACTACTTATTACTGCTTCAGCTTTTGTCTTTTTGTATTCTATATTTGTACTTTTACTGAGCATAAAGATATTATAATGATCTATGATCATTCTAATGTATGTAATCGTAATAGCAATGATGGACTTTATCCGATTTATTCGGTAAAACCGATCCAGCGAAAGGAATTAACCAAAAGAAACTCAAGCTTGTCTTGAGCTGTTAAAAAATACGTTATGGTTAAATACAAAGATTATTACGATATACTCGGTGTTACACGCAGTGCCACTGAAAAAGAAATAAAGTCAGCCTTTAGAAAACTGGCACGAAAATATCATCCCGACACCAATAGAGGAAATAAAGAAGCAGAGGATAAATTTAAAGAAATTAATGAGGCTTATGAAGTTCTTGGTGATAAAGAAAAAAGAAGTCGCTACGATACTTTAGGCAATAATTTTAGAAGCGGTAGTGATTTTACTCCACCGCCTGGTTTTGATTTTAATTTTGATTTCAAAAAGGGATTTACACAAACACAAGAATCTCCTTTTAGTGATTTCTTTGAACTCTTGTTTGGAGAGGCTTTTAAGGGGAGATCTTCTCCTTTTCAGGAAACTTATACTCACACATACTCACGTCCCCAGACAAAACGCAAAGGTGAAGATCATTCTATAAATCTGGAATTAACTATAGAAGAAGCTTATAAAGGAACAACAAGAAAAATAGACATTTCAATTCCAGGTAGTCAGCCAAAAAGACTTGAAGTTAAAATTCCACCTAACGTAAGAGAAAATTCAAAAATAAGAATGGCTGGTGAAGGACTGCCAGGAAAAAATGGGGGTTCTCCAGGTGATTTATATCTGATTGTTAAATTAAGAACACATCCTTTTTATAAAATTGAAGGCGATGATATTAATTCTGATATTTTAGTATCACCAAGTGATGCGGTTTTAGGAACTGAGATTGAAGTTCCTACTCTTGATGGTCCTGTAAAAATGGTAATTCCTCCCGGTACCCAAAACGATAAAGTACTTAGACTTAGAGGTAAAGGTCTACCTTATCAAAAAAAGGATGGCAGAGGAGATCACTTCATAAAAGTAAAAATCAATATTCCTACAGTGATTACTGAAGAAGAAAGAAAACTATATAAAGAGCTTTCAAAGCTCCAAAAGAAGCCAAAATAGGTTAAATCTCAACAACTAGTATTTAGATTATTAAGAACTTATTAAGGTTGACTAAATTACTCGGATTACTAGGGTTATACTTCTAGACATTTACATATTTTAGCCATATTATTACTCTATAATAACTTATTCCTGACTTATTTCATCGGATATGACTATAATTTCATCAACTTTAACTAAACAAGTTTCTAGCAATAGAGATGCAGGGCCAGGCATTTCAAAATCTCACATAAATAATAGAAACATTGGTCAAAGTAATTCAGTAGAAACAGAATTTAATAACCAAAAGGGTAGATTTACAAAAATTACTGCGGGCGCACTTTTGGCAACTGCAGTTCCAACATTAATAGCTACACTAAAGAATGGATCTTATGCTCCTTCACAAGCACTTAGAATTCTTGGGGATTTATTTGGTTCAGTAGCCACCGTTGCTGCTCCATATTTCATGGGGAAAAACGAACTGAATAATTATGAAGATCTTAAAACTGGAAATAAGAAGAGTAGATTTTTTGACAGCTTAAGAGACGGATTCTACAGGTGTTGCAGTCTTGGTTTTACTCCATTTATATTTGAACAATTTATTGATCCAAAAACTTGGGGAAAATCTGTTTTTCACAAGGGTGCAAATATTTTAAACTTTTTTAATTTAGGGTTTACTGGATATACCTGGGGATATGGAAATTTTAAGTCACTCATTGCATGGGGCTTAAGAACAAATAAACAAATCACTCAATCAAAATTAAATGAAGCCGGTAAAAAAGAAGAGGCAAATAAGCTTCAACCTGATGTAGAAAGATATAACACTCTTTACAACAGCAACAAAAGAATGGCAGTCATTGGAAGCATTGCAAATCCTACAATGCAAGGCTTAAATCAATGTGCTGATGCGCTTGCATATATTTCCGGGAAAATTGATTCAAAAGAGTTCTGGAGCAATCCTTTTCATGGCGTAAGTCGATTGGTTAGTTTGTTTGTAGGAGTTCCAGAGAGTTTTGCAAAGGGTGTTGATTCAATACTAAGAGTTTTCGTAAAAGAAAGAGAGCATCTTAGAGAAGCTCTTCCAGAAAATGCATATAAATGGATTGAAAAGGTTGGTGATGAGCAAATCATTCCACGATTGAAAAAAGACGGTTTCATAAGAAAAATTAAAAATAGTGCTGAAATGATTTTTCACACTTTAAGTCCTCTTTCAATGTTTGCATTATTTACTCCTCTTCTTGGTCATTCATCCACTGATGAAGAAGCTCAATCACGTGGCGGACTAAATGCCTTTGTAGACAAGGTTCTCGGAAGAACAGGAAAGATGTTAACGCTATTAATCACTGGAACTTATGTAACATTTGGAAGACTTCCACAGTCAATTTTCCAATTGATTTATTTTGGCAGAGGAAAATATGGGAAATATATTAAAGGTGAAACTCAAGAACAAACACAAAAAAAACTTATAAGCTTAAAAGAAAATTTACTAAAGTCTTCTTTTGTAACCGGAATTTCCAATTTCATTAAGCCTGTTATTGAAAAATTAATTCCAGATTTTTATGATAAAAATAGAGAAATAGAAAATGGGTTTTTAAGTTATGAACAAATTGAAGCAAAATATGGATTTGAACAAGTAAGTGGTAAATATTCACAATTGTTCGACAAAATAATCAGGAGTCAAAAAACAGAAAATAAAATCTGTTTGGATGATATCCAAATTAAAACAATAGTTAATGATGCTATAGACTTTGTAAAAGAAAATGCTTCATACGGCAATCATCCACTAGATCTAGCAGAAGAAACAAAAATCAGCCAACTAATTAAAGATAAAGTGATTGATGCCTGTATCCCTAAGGATGAAAAGAAAGCAAAATCTCCTATTAAACCAAGACAGGTAAAGCTTCTTTTCCCAGGAGCAGATTACCTTGCACGATTTATTCTAAGAGGATTTGATTTAAGATCTAGGCTTGAATCCACAAACTGGAAATCTGATCATCATGTAAAAGAAACTGCCTACACAAATGATGAGCTCTGGAATTTTGATGCTGAACTATCACCAGTTATTTTAGAATGTCTAACTGGATTTAGAAATACCATTAATAGAGGCTTTGGACTTTTTAATTTTATAACTGGGCGCTAATTTAACCAACCCCAAGAGCTTTAATGATTTTTTCAAAGTGATCTTGAGGATAAGCTCCAAGAATTTTTACACCATTCAATGCAAAACCAGGTGTCCCGCTAAAGCCAAGTGAATTAGCCTGGGCAGCATCTGCTTTTACTTGATCTTCTATTTCTTTGCTATTTCTATCACTGTTAAATTTATCCATATTTAAACTAAGCTCTTTGGCTAGTTTTACATAAAGAGCATCACCAAGTTCTCCTTGATGTTCAAAAATCTTGTCATGAAACTCATAATACTTCCCTTGTTTACCAGCAGCAAGTGCTGCTTTTGCAGCAGGCATTGCTTCAGGATGAAATGGAAGAGGAAGATTTTTATAAACATACATGATTTTATCTTTCCCGTATTTTTCAATTAATGCATGAGTTGTGTCTGCTCCTCGCTTTGAGAAAGGGCATTGAAAATCACTAAAAACTACAAGTTTAATCGGAGCATCTTTACTACCAAGAATAGGCGTATTTCCTAAGTCAATATTTACCTTATCAGCAAGTGCTTGTTTGATTTGTTCTTCTTCACTTGGAGGTGCTTGTGGTTGAGGTGCAACGGCTTGTGGCTGAGGTGCAGCCGGTGCATTACCTTTATTTGATCCTTTAGTTAAATAGTTTAATAAGACTATTGCAACTACTGCAATAATAAGTATTTTTTTTGTTTCTGGAGACATTTTTTCCATGGTTGTTTATTCCTTCATTTATGTTCTTAATTTAAACCTGATTCTTATGTAACTTATTTATACCCTACACAATTAAATTTATGACTTTGTAATAAGAAAAAGGTTCATATGCTGATACAAGGGCCTATATAAGAAGTATAGATAAGTATAGACCTTCTTTAGGTGGATACTTAGGATATTTTAGCTATGTATAATAAATTAAAGTAAACATGCCAACAGAAATTTCAGAAAATACTATAAAAATCAATAATGAGCAAGGGAAAGAAGCAACCTATCAATTTCTGGCAACTTTAGCGGAGTTGAAAAAAACTAACCAATTAACAAAATGGATAGACAATCATGATATTTTGCTATATGAATTTGAGGGGAAAATAAAAGCAATAAGCAATATTTGCAGGCATTTTGGCGGTCCTGTTGGTTATCATAAATGTAAAAAAGGAGTTTTTACCTGCCTTTGGCATAACTGGCAGTATTCTGCAAAAGATGGTTCATGCTTAACCCACCCTGGGCTTCCTTTAAGAAATTACAATATTAAAGTAGTTGATGAAAAAATTTATATAAATTTACTGGGATAAGAAAATGAAACAAGTTACCTTAAGTCTCAAGTGTCAGCGTGAAATGGATTGTCCAAAAGAGATTGTAATGTGGAATTATTATGATCATGAGCATTTAATAGGCACACATTACAAACTTTACGATAGAGCTAGAGTTCTTGCTGAAAGAGATGATTGGGCTTTAGTTTACAGAAGCAAAAAAATGCCTCTTTTGCCTTTTTATACTGGTGGGCTTGCACTTCAGTACATGGAAGGAAATACCAT
>OBEQ011074655.1_pt1 | contig 11400 bp, 12 predicted proteins | sample 1670901 | NCBI WGS metagenome assembly OBEQ01 (sample SAMEA104232315, study PRJEB22302) | groundwater metagenome | biome: forest; feature: aquifer; material: groundwater | place: USA | collected 2011-08-07 | depth 5.4 m | reverse complement strand
TTAACACGGTCACCCTTCAAGGCCTTCAACCAACGGGTTCGTTGTTGCCGCTCAACAGCTATGAGAACCGTGTCTATGAAATTGGAATTGAAGATGCCGAACCGATTATTGCCAAATATTATCGTCCAGGACGATGGAGTCTGGACACAATCCTTGAGGAGCATTTTTTTCTAAAAGCCCTGGCCGAGGCTGAAATTCCGGTCGTCTCCCCTCTTCCGCTGCGAGAGCATTTAACACAAGCTCCCACTCTTTCAAAAACAGAAGATATTTTTTACACATTTTATCCCAAGTTTCGCGGTCGGGAGCATGCAGAAATTTTAAACGATGATCGGCGCTGGCTGGGCCGAACTCTGGGCCGTCTGCATAATATGGGAGAGCACTTCAAAACGAAGCATCGTCTGCATCTGAATCCCCACACGTATGGTGAATTGAGTCTGGAATTTATTCTCACTCAGATTTTTTTGCCGAGCGATTTAAAACAAAATATCGAAACTCATCTTTTGCAGGCCCTCACTCTGCTTCGTCCGTTCTTTGAAAAAAATCTCAACGCCATCACTCTTCACGGCGATTGCCATCCTGGAAATGTTTTGTGGAATCGCGAAGGTCCTCACCTTCTTGATTTTGACGACATGGTTGTCGCACCTCCGGTGCAGGATATCTGGATGCTTTTTTATGGAAGTGATGAAGAAAAGACCGAACAACGCCGCTATTTTTTTGAGGGGTATGAAATATTCCGGAAGTTTGATCACAGTTCGCTGATCTTGGCAGAACCCTTAAGAACTCTCCGCATGATCCGACATGCCGCGTGGATTGGACAACGCTATGGAGAGCCTGCCTTTCAGAAAGCGTTTCCCTATTATAAGGAGCGACGCTATTGGGAAGCCTTTTTGCAGGAGATGAAGGAGCAGATTTCGTTGCTGCAAGAGTTGAGTTATGGTGGGAGCTAAATCACTTCCTCACCCGCGTAAACTCCATCGTCATCGGTGCTTCTTTTTCTTTGCCCTTACTTTTACACGTGGATTCAAAATGATTTTTGTCTTTGAAGTGTAGCGTCATTTCACCCATGGCGTGATCTTGTTTGGATTGTAATCCATCCACTTTTGCCACTTTCATGGTGATCGTATCCGGGTTGCTGCTGTCCAACTTTAAGGAGGGGCGGTTGTGCAGGATGCAATAATGAGTCATGGCGAGCTTGCCGTGGTTATCATCATAATAGACGGAGATCATTTCCTGGGGAGTGCCGGGGAAAATTCGTTCCACCACAGCGCTACCAGCGGCCGTGACTTGATATTCCGTAAATAGACGCTCATTCTTTTTGCCGAACATCGAGCTTGTCGTTGTCCATCGTCCTGCCAGGCTTTTGATGCGTTGTAATTCCGCAGAACTGTTGTCGGGTGGCACACTATGATTGGCACTGTCGGCACTTGCAAGAGGAGAGAGGATGAGTAGGAGAAAAGCCATGATTATTTTTAATGTCTGTTTTTTGTTTTTCATAAAAATCTCCTTTGTTAAATTTAGAAAAATATGTACCGAGTACAATTACCAAAATCAATGAGAAATAAAGGAAGAAAGTGAGCATGGAAAATAAAAATTGAAACTGACGCGAAAAATTAAAAAGGTCCAAGAAGATCTTCGAAAAATTCTCGAACAAGAATATCGCCATCCGATTCGTATTTCGGTACGCGAAGAAGCCGGACCTTTGGGCATGAAGGTCATCGTTGCCAGCAATCCTCAAGCTCACCCCGGTACAGGAATGAAACGAGTCTTGATGGATGATGACGGTACGACGTATGGCATCCACGGCGAAAAGGACATTTCAAATCTCTTCCATCAAAAAGGTTGGTTGGAAAATCTTCCGGATGCGGCGACATTTCTCAAACTCCTTAATCAAGCCAACTATGAAGGAATCGGGAAATTTTCAGAAAATGATTGCCGGTTTGTTAAAAATGGTTCTTTGATAGAATTTCATTTCGTCAAAATCGAACATCCGAGTGGGGAGAGGGTTAAAATGGTAATAATATTTTGATGAGGAGCCCTATGCTTAAAATTATTCTTGCTGGTCTGGTTGTGGTGATTATCGGATTTTTAATCGTCGTTGCGTTTCAGCCTGAAGACTTTCGTATCACGCGATCGGCTACCATTGCGGCACCGCCGTGGCATTGAATTTTTTGTTCCGATGCGCGTGCTTTCAAACGGATCTGGGTGCGAAGTGATTTTCACGTTGTTTCGACAAATGGGAATGTCGGATGAAAAATATGCTGAAGATCAGCTCTGGGTGGAGCAAGACCTCAATAGATTAAAAAGTATTTTGGAATGCTGAATACAGAAATGGATTAGTCACCAGCGGGATTCTCCCTCCGCTTCGCTACGGGACTTCCTTTGGTCGAAACTCATTGGTATTGACTACTAGTACGGTATGCCGTACACTTAAAAACGGCGAGAAACTACGAAGTTCTTACGACGTCAGAGCTTAACGACTGGCTGAATGGCTTGCAGGTGAAGGCACGTACGATCGTTAAAGCCCGACTGGACATGATTTCAATCGGGCACTTTGGGAATCACAAGAGGTTCGAGGGGTTGATTGAATTGAGGTGGGCTAACGGCAATCGTGTTTATGCGTTTCATTGGGGTCAGTCAGTAGTCGTCGCTCTTTATGGAGGGAACAAAAATGCGCAAGATCGAGACATCAAAAAAGCAAAGAAAATCAGGGACGAGATTCTTGAAGGCTTACGTCCCGTTCGCAAGTAAGGAACTGAAGAATGCGAAGCTGGTTATTGAGACTCTGCTGGAATGTATCAGAAGCGGAGATCTGCCGTCGTTTAGGGATGTTCTGGTCGCCCATTTGATGACAGTTAACAAAATGAGTCTGGCAGTTAAAGCAGGGATTGGCCGTAGAACTCTCTACGACCTGATTGATCCCAAAAAGAAGTTCAATCCCGAATTATCGACGGTGTCGGCTGTCATTCATGCTCTGGCGGCTTAAGATTAGGATACTTAAATGCATCCGAAAAACGAATTTGGCGCCATAACAAACCCCGATTTAGCAAAGAACGTAATTCGTTTACGTTCTTCGGAAATTTGGCTGATGCCAAATTATGCGTCCCCAGCGCGATTCTCCCTCCGCTTCGCTATGGGACTTCCTTCGGTCGAAACCCATCTGCCTCCGGCAGAAGGGTTCGACCTCAAAAATAAAAAATCGGCGGACCCAACGGGCCCACCGATTTTTTACGTCCCCGACCATTCATGCCGAGTACCTCCCCTTAGAACCTATTTATTCTGAAATTGAAATCAGAATTTCATACACGGCAATCACGAAAAAAAACTGACCCAGAAATGGAGGCAAAAAATGTCGAAAAATAGAAAATTACCCACTGAAACGACTGTAACGCCGTTACAATTTACTGTAACAAATGCACGTTACTGTAACGGCAATGTAACGGAAATTCCCCCGTCTCATCAAGTGTTTGAGCATCACTGTAACGGCGTTACACCCGTGACCACTCCCCCCCTACATAAATATTTAGTGGGGATGGGGGGTAGTGGTCACGGGTGGTAATGTGGATTTGATGAGACGGGGGAATGAGTGAGAAAAATAGGAAAGAATTAAACACAGGGGGCACTATGAAATTGGCAGAAAAAGAAGAAGAGAAAAAAGAGGGAGAAGAGGAAAAGGAAAAGAAAAAGAGAAAGTCAGAGGTAAGAATTAATGATCAGGATAGGGAGATGTTTGTATTGCTCTTGAATCATCGGTTTTTGTCATATGAGCTTTTGGTCAAGAGATTCAGTCCGGAAAATTGGCCTTTGAAAAAGGGAGAAAGGACGGCTCTTGAGTTGAGACTCTATCGAATGGTTCAGGCAGGTTATCTCTATTCTCTGAAACGGGACGGGGAAAGGCTCTTTCTACTGGCCAACTCGGGGCTTGAACTTGTTCAGAACGTTAATCACGCCAAGCTGACGATTACGACTTTGAAAGAGCTGGAAAGCGTCCATCACGACTTGGCTTTTGCCAATCTCCGGTTCTACTTTGAGGCCTTGGGAAGGACGGCTCATTGGATTACAGGAAAACAAATGGAAAAATTCGCGTCTGACAAACCGCGAGTCCCTGACGGTGTTTTCCGGTGGAACGGACTGTTTGTGTTCCTTGAAGTCGAATTCTCCACAAAAGAAGCTTCCTGTTATGAAAAGATTTATAACCGTTTTTCCCGTGAGGGAGGCCCCGATCTTGTTCTGTACTTCTACAAAAATCGATCCGACTTGAACGTGATGATCCGATTATCCGAAGGGAACCTACGGTTCGTGTTTTTTCCTTACAGTGAGTTAATGCCTCTTCCGGGAAATGTAGTTGGCTCATCGGCAGGACAAGCGACGACGCTTGCCAGGGTTTTGAAGCTGAATATTTGAGAAGGAAGCGCGGGGCCCGCTCGGAGCCCTAGCGCGCTTCCCGTTGTTTTTGTGGCAGGAAGTTTTTGACGCTTTATCTGATTTGTAAAAATTAATCTTTACCATGAATTTCAGTGCGTTAGCTGGATTTTCGATTGAAGCTCATGAATATCTGGTCTATTGGTCGCTATTCATTATGCTCACGCCATATCACGCAAAGTATTTTGCCTACGAGTTAACAAGACGCTGTCCCTCCGACAGTCTGGAAAAATTGTCTTCAACGCTCTCCAATGCTCAGGTTGACCTGAATCCCCATCAGATTGAAGCCGCACTTTTTGCGTTCCGGTCGCCGCTCTCAAAGGGAGCGCTTCTTGCCGACGAAGTTGGCTTAGGGAAAACGATTGAAGCTGGGCTGGTGATTTCCCAAAAGTGGGCCGAGAGAAGACGAAAACTTCTATTGATCGTTCCTTCCAGTTTGAGAAAACAATGGAACGCGGAGCTACAGGAAAAATTCTTTTTACCCTCTATTATTTTAGAGGCAAAATCTTTTAATCAGTACATCAAGGACGGGAATCTTAATCCGTTTCAACAACAAGATACGATTGTTATCTGCTCGTATCATTTTGCCAGGGCTAAGGCTCCCTACATCAAGCAAACCCAATGGGACTTGGTCGTCATTGATGAAGCTCATCGTCTGCGCAATGTCTACAAATCGAGCAACAAAATCGCGAAGGAAATAAAAGCGGCTCTGGCTGATGCACCAAAGATTTTACTTACGGCCACTCCGTTGCAAAACTCGCTTCTCGAACTTTATGGCCTTGTCAGCATTATTGACGATCATGTCTTTGGCGATCTCAAAAGTTTCAAAGCCAATTATGCGCGCGTTTCCCGCGAGCAGGATATTAATGAAAATGAGTTAGGGTTGGTTGAACCACGTCAGGAAATGTTTGCAGACTTACGACAACGTCTTCAGGAGGTATGCACCCGCACGCTTCGCAAACAAGTTTTGGAGTACATCAATTATACGAAGCGCATCCCTTTGACACAGGACTATACGCCCACCGAAGAGGAAACCGCGCTCTACGACGGCATGTCCGAATATCTGCAACGCCCAAGGCTTTTTGCACTGCCGTCAAGTCAACGCCAATTAATCACTCTTATTTTGCGAAAACTCCTGGCTTCGTCGTCTTTCGCCATTGCAAGTACTTTGGATGGGCTATCCTACAAACTTTCAAAACTAATTGAGGATGCCAAAAAGCAAAATGTGATCCGAGAAAATGGACTGCCCGGCATTGAAAATAATTTTGAATACTTCGAGGAAGTTTCTGAAGAATGGATTGATGATGAAGAGGATGGGGAAGAAAAACCAGAAACAAAAGATAAGAAAATTATTTATACCAGTGAAGACATTGCCTTGATGAAAGAAGAAAAGGCCGACTTGGAGACATTTCGAGATTTGGCCAAATTAATATGGAAAAACTCCAAGGGAGAAGCCCTCCTCGTTGCCTTGAGGAAAGGCTTTGAGATGACCAAAGAGCTGGGGGCCAAACAAAAAGCGATTATCTTTACCGAATCAACAGTGACGCAGAATTATCTTCTCTCAGAACTTCTTTCCAAAAATGGATATGACGGAAAAATTGTTCTCTTTAATGGTTCCAATAATGACCCGAAGTCCAAAGAGATTTATCAAGCCTGGATAGAAAAATATAAAGACACTGATAAAACGACCGGCTCAAAAACAGCCGATATGAGAGCGGCTTTAGTAGATTATTTCAAGAGCGACGCTGAAATCATGATTGCCACCGAAGCGGCGGCTGAAGGGGTTAATCTTCAATTTTGCTCCCTGGTTATCAACTACGATTTGCCGTGGAATCCACAAAGGATAGAACAGCGCATCGGCAGATGCCACCGCTATGGGCAAAAGCATGATGTGGTGGTGATCAATTTTGTGAATCGAAAAAACGCCGCTGACCGGCGCGTCTATGATCTCTTGGATCAAAAGTTTAACCTCTTCAAAGGAGTCTTTGGCGCAAGTGATGAAGTGCTGGGCAGTATTGAATCCGGTGCTGACTTTGAAAAGCGTATCGCCGCTATTTATCAAACATGCCGGAATGAGGAACAAATCAACGCCGCTTTCGACTCTCTCCAGAAGGAAATGGATGAAAGCATCCAAAGTGGTTTGCATGACACGCGCCAAAAGCTACTGGAAAACTTCGACGCGGAGGTTCACGAAAAACTAAAAATAAATATGCGTGAGAGCCGCGCCTATCTCGATACCTATGAGCAATGGCTTTGGGATACCACTCGGTATTTTTTGGGGAGTAATGCCGACTTTGCCGAACACGAGTATTCATTCAAACTCAAAAAAAATCCGTTTTCGGACGAACACATTGATGCCGGCCCTTATAAGATAGGTAAAAATGTCGATGATGCCCACATCTATCGCCCTGCCCACCCCTTAGCCCAAAGGATTCTGCGTGAGGTGAAGGGTAAACAGCTTGGCTCCGCAGAACTGGTTTTTGATTATGGGCATAATCCAAGCATCGTTTCTATTTTGGAGCCTCTTGTAGGCAAACAGGGTGTTTTGAGAGTTTCCAATTATACAGTGGAAGCCTTTGAAGCCGAAGACCACCTGATCATTTCCGCCTTTGACAGCCAGGGCGAGAGAATCCATGACGACATCGCGAGAAAACTTTTTTCTCTTTCAGCAGGAATAAAAACTGGCGTGGTGCAAATTACAGATGATGAAAATCAACGATTGGGAAATCTAGAAAAAGAATCCATCAATGTGACTTCTGCCCGTATTGCCGAACGCAACAGCGGCTTCTTTGAAGCGGAAGTTGACAAGTTGGATAAGTGGTCAGAGGACATGAAAAAGGCGTTGGAGCTGGATTTGAAGAAACTGGAAATCGACATCAAGTCCGAAAAGACCAATTCCAAAAAGATTGTGAATCTGGAAGAGAAGGTGAAAGCACAGCGCGGAATTAAAGAGATGGAAAAGAAACGTAACGAGATGCGCAAAAAACTGTATGAAGCTCAGGACGAAGTGGAGTTAAAGAAAGAGCAGTTGATCGACAGAGTGGAAACACAATTACGGCAAAAATCGAGTGTAGAGCCGTTGTTTGTTGTTCGGTGGAGGGTTGAATGAGGATCAACAGTTCTTTACTTCAGTTGAAAAGGGAAATATTGAAAATCTGTAGTAATATCAATATGTTGTTAATTCAATCACTATGAAACATTGGATTTCAGATGCAACTAATCTCCTTGAAACCAGCTTGGGCCAGGTGCTCCATGAACTCAACGAGTTAGATTGGAAGCAGAAACTTTCCCCCAAGAGAGATCGTTTGGCCGAGCATTTATCTGCCTTCGCCAACTATCCAAACGGTGGAGTCTTAGTATTTGGTGTGGATGAGAAGACAGGTATCCCCAGCGGCATCGCGCAAGCAGAGGCTGATTCCATCGTTGGACAGCTTGCCAATATTGGGCGTGACTCATTGGACCCGCCGGTTACCATAGATCACGCCATTGTTGAGTTTCGTGGTACGCCTGTATTGTTCGTTCTCGTGAAGGAAAGCGCGATCAAACCTGTTCATCTGCGCGGAAAACCTCTCGATCATTGTCACATTCGCTCCGGTGGGACAACGCGGAAAGCGTCGCGACAGGAAGTTGGTTCCCTCATGCTTAACAGTCGAAATCCACGTTGGGAGACATTAAGAGCATCAACTCTTTTGCGCCCCGAAGATGTTCTGAAGAAAATTGATATAGAGGGCATCCACCGCCTCTTGAACAGGCCATTATCCGAAAAATCCGATGAATTGCTACGTTGGCTGACAGATGAAAAAATCATAGAGCCTGATGGTGGTGGATATTACATCACCAATTTTGGAGCCATTGCCACCGCCCGCCGGATTTCAGAGTTCGAAGGGCTTGAACGCAAACGTCTCCGCATCATCCGTTATAAAGGGCTCAACAAAGTCGAAACCATCGATGAGATCGAAGGAAAGAAAGGATACGCTATTGGTTTTGAAGGACTGATAGATCACCTTAAGAGCATTCTGCCCCACAGTGAAGTCATCGAGAAGGCGTTGCGACATGAAGTAAGTATGTACCCTGAAATTGCTTTGCGTGAACTCATCGCTAACGCTCTCATCCACCAGGATTTTAGCATTCCAGGAATGGGACCCATGGTTGAAATCTTTGGTAACCGAATTGAATTTACTAATCCAGGCGTCCTTCCTCCATCCAAGAAGATTGATCGACTGATTGGTACAACACCTGAATCCCGAAACGAAATTCTTGCTTCGTCATTTCGTCGTTACCGGATTTGTGAGGAGCGAGGTACGGGTTTCTTAAAGGTAGTGGCAAGCGTTGAGCTTTTTGGTCTTCCGCCAATCGCCTTCGAGCAAGGCGAAAATTACTTTAAAGTAACTCTATACGCACCAAGAAAATTATCCGAAATGTCGCAACCCGAACGTGTTGAAGCTTGCTATCAACATGCTGTGCTCAAATATCTAAGTGGTACTACAATGACGAATACAACGCTTCGAGAACGCCTTCAGATGCATGAAAAGAAACGTACCCAAGTTTCAAATCTTATCAGGGAAGCCGTCGAGGCTGGGCGGATTAAACGCAAAGATCCCACGTCTTCGTCTTCAAAATTTGCGGAATATATTCCGTACTGGGTGTGAGAGCTGGTGAAATGATGATTGAAAAAAATATGACTGAACCAACGATCGCGGGTTGTGGGCTTTGTTCCGCTATTTGTCCGAAGTGCAAGGAAGAGATCAAATGACTCTCATTTCGGCTTCCACTCTTTACGACCATTATAAATGTCCTCATCGGGTCTGGCGCGATAAGTACGGCCCACAAGACGAAAAGAGCCAGGAGACAAATCCCTTCGTAGAACTTCTCTGGGAAAAAGGTGCTCAACATGAAGACAAAGTTATCCAGAAAATTGGCTCCTTTGTGGATATTTCGCAAGGAACGCTGAATGAACGCTTTCAAAAAACCTTGAAAGCGATGACGGCTGGAATGGATCTCATTTATCAAGGCGTGGTGATGGATGAAGAGATGCTCGGCATACCTGACCTATTGAGAAAGAGTGATGATGGAACCTACCTCCCCATCGATATCAAGTCGGGCATGGGCTACGAAGGAGCCGATGAAGATGAAGGCGAAGAGGGCAAACCGAAGAAACACTACGCTCTTCAATTATGCCTCTATGCTGATCTACTAATCCGCTTAGGTTTTGCCCGTGAGAAGCAAGGCTCTATCATCGATATCCATGGCAACGAAGTGATCTATCCTCTCTCTGCCTCTATGGGCATACGAACACCCCAAACCTATTGGAATTTTTATGAGGAGACTAAAAAAGAAGTCACTCGCCTATTGGCAAATCAAGCGACGAACAAACCCGCCATGTCCAAAAGTCTCTGCGGTATGTGCCCGTGGTATATGAGTTGTAAAAAGTGGTGCGACGATCACGATGATCTTACGAACCTTTTTTATTTAGGACGAAGTTCGCGTGACAGAATCAACGAGGAGCTCGGCATTGAGACGATTGCAGATTTTGCAGAGATTGATGTTTCTCAGATTTTGGAAAGGAAAAAGAAGGAAAAAGGATTTCTGTCTGGATTAGGGGATAAATCGTTACCCAAATATAAAAGACGGGCTGAAATTCTCGCAAAGACTCGCAAGCCAGTCCTATATAAACCTCTGACACTTCCCAATGTTGCCTATGAGATCTTCTTCGATATAGAGGGCGACCCAACACAAGACTTTGTGTACATGCACGGTATTTACGAACGCTCACCAGGAGGAGAGCGTTACATTGACTTCACGGCGACCGAGATTTCGCCTGAAGCTGAAAAGGAGATTTGGTCGCGTTTCTGGAGCTATATCGAAACACTTCCTGAAAGACAGTTTGCCATCTACTACTACGCACCTTACGAAAAGACGATATATCGAAAGCTCCAAAAACGCTACCCACAAGTCATTTCTGTCGAGAAGCTGGAGGCCTTTTTCGAGAATCCAAACGTCATTGATTTATACAATCAGGTCATTCAGAGCCATACCGATTGGCCACTTGGAAGTTATTCCCTGAAGGAAATTGCCGTTTACCTTGGATTCAAATGGCGAGATGAAACCCCCTCGGGTGCTCTTTCGATTCAATGGTTCAATGAATATCTCAAGACGAACGACCCAAAAATTCTTCAGCGAATCAGGGAGTATAACGAGGATGATTGCAAGGCGACGATGGTGGTGAAGGATGGAGTGATGGCTTTAATGCGAGCGGCATAGAAATAACATTGATTGAGAGGGAATATGGATCAGAATGAAAAAAATAAAATCATAAAGATACTCGAAGAGAAAGGTGCGAAACTACCATGTCCAAGATGTGGATCAGCGCATTTTACACTTATTGAGGGTTATTTTAATAACATTCTACAGAATGAACCCATTGGGCTTGTAATAGGTGGCCCCACAATCCCCTCCATCGTAATTGCCTGTGTAAATTGTGGCTATCTTTCACAACATGCCATTGGCGCGTTGGGCCTCATGTCATCCGAAAGCAAAAGCGGAGGCTCCAATGGCTGATAAAAAAGATGCAATAAAGTTTGAGGAAAGATTGCAAGATGAACTGGTTAGCAAGTCGAACCGCTATTATAATTTGGCGCAAGAAATCATTATTACAACGGAAGATAAATTACGAATTGCTTTAATGGACTATGCAAAGGCGCTGAAAATTAAGACGGGATGGGTATCTCCGGTAACTTTTTTTATTACACTGTTAGCTGTGCTCACAACCGCTACATTCCGAGATTGGATTTTCCCGTCAGCTACTTGGCAGGCTATATTCGTATTGCTGACCATTGGCGCTGGCGGTTGGATTATTGCTTCATTGCGACAGTTGCGTAGCAGTAAATTCGAAATGAATGATTTGATTCAACAACTAAAAAAGGAATCGAAAAAACTAAGTTCAGAGGAGCAAGGAACTTGACCGCATACAAACCCAAACTC
>OBEQ012332282.1_pt1 | contig 11401 bp, 12 predicted proteins | sample 1670901 | NCBI WGS metagenome assembly OBEQ01 (sample SAMEA104232315, study PRJEB22302) | groundwater metagenome | biome: forest; feature: aquifer; material: groundwater | place: USA | collected 2011-08-07 | depth 5.4 m | reverse complement strand
GCTTGAGTTAAATTGGCTTTCAGGCGAGTTTCAACCGTGTAACCGCTCTGGGAATCCCGCCACGTTTGAGCCACGCTCTTGCCGCCAACACCCACGGGAATGTTGGTGTATCCCGAAAGAGCGTTGGCAGAATGCTGCATCTCGGAAATGTTCTGATTCCAAGGTGAGCGCATGACCCTTGTGCAAGCCTGCCGTTTGCTGCCACCCCAGCTCCACAGAACGTCGTGATAACCCTCCATGAACCAGTTGTAAGTGCCCGGATAAACTTCGTCCAACCCTTCCATCGTCTGCCATTTGAAATAATCGGCGGCAAGTTGCATCGCCAGATTGGTCAAACCCGATTGATTGAGCGGATGGCCAGTGAGTTGAGCTTCCCCGCTGTAAATCGCCTTGGCCGTGGTCTGGATGGTTTGACTCCATCCCGCCACTCCCACCATGCCGGACATGGCGAAAGGGTCTTTGACGAAGGCGTTGCCCGCGAAAATCTTGCTGCCGGACGACAGCGGAACGATGACTTCATAAGTGTCACCGTAGCTGTCTTCCCACCACGTCGATTGTCTTTGATTCTGAAAGCGAGGATTGGCAAAGTGAGGAACTGGATCATCACCCTTGACGTACTTCGGAAACGTGACCTGCACGCTCTCCGGCAGCACGGAGTTGCGGGCGATCTCCGTGGATACCGTTCGGTTCCCGTCCTGCCAGGAACCCACAGGTAATTTCGTCGCTCCCGAAATGAACAATTCCCCGCCGGCGGAGCGGGCCACCTTTGTCGCGTTGCCCCGGTTGTCCTTGGCGATGGTTCGCGATTCGCTGGGATGAAAGAAATTGTATTTGCCGTCCAGTTGCCGAACTACCGTGTCGCCGAGATTGTGAGCGATGGCATCGAACAGAAAGGCGGCGTTTTCTTCGTTGGTCCACAATTGCGAATCCGGCTCCGGGCTTCCGTACCTTTCGTCGATGTTGAGCGTGCCTAACGGAATTTGCAGAGCTGTCGCACATTTTGCGACCAAATCGTTCCAGGAAGTGGTTCGCGTGGGCCGCAGCGTGACCGAACTGTACTGAAAGTAATAACGCTCGTCCACCAGCGTTACGAGATACAGCCCGTCAAACTTGCCTCCATGTTCCGCCAGCGGGCGAGGCGGCAGCATGTACATATCGGTACGCAAGCGATAAGGAATCTCAGGCGGCGGAAAAAATTCAGTCACCACGGGATCGGTGCGGGCGTCCACGAAGCCCGGTCCCAGCGGTTCTGACTGCATTATAAAAAAATGAGGACGATAACCGCCCGTGGCCTTGAGCATCTCTCGAACTTGCGACGAAGTGGCCAGTCCCCGGAACACCGACCAGCGAGAAGCGGTGTTCGGGTAAAACCAATCACCGATTCTGATTTCAGGATCGGGCCATCTGCTGCCTCCAATTCTTCGGGCCATTGCATCCAGATTTCTGCCTGGGTATTCTGGAGGGGCAGAGAAATCGCTGAGGTATTGAAACGGCAGTATGCGGTCGAGTTCCTCGATCAAATCGGTGAGCGGCTGATGCTTGCGGGGTGGCAGTTGATCTTTGTCCTCTGTTTCGTGGGGTTGAGGTGGGGCAGCTCGCACCACCCGTGCTTCACTCAACACGAATGGCACTCCGGCGAACGAAAGCTCGAATTTAAGCGGTGTTATCATGACTCACGCGATCAATGCAGTGTCACTTATGTTGGGGATGGTGGAGTAGGGAAAGATCAACTCGTTGTTGTACACTTCCGAGGAAAACAATCTGGCCATGAGGGTCTGAAACGTGTCCAGCGTCCCGGCGACACCCCGCCCGTTCGCTATCAAGGCGTGCGTATAGTCACCCAGCCGAAACGGGATCGACCCCGAGTGAACCGCGAGGAAATCCCCGCTGGTATAGAGCTGAGTTGCCAAACCTAGGCTCCCCAGGTCAAAGTAGACCTCTCTGAGGTTGGTCAACGCTGTGGACAGTCGCAATCGCCAGAAATAGGTCGAAGGCATCACCAGAGGCGTGCGAAACATGAGATTGTATGGAGTATAAGTCTGTGTCAATCCAGTCAAACTGATGGTGAACGAATTGGCAACTCCGTTGGCGTCATTGATGACAATGCCGTTGCTGTCGATCAAATCGATGGTTGCCACCCCGGCCCCTGCCGTCGTACCGTCTCGACGGGCGAAGATGTTGAAGCTGTACTGAGTCAGCGGTTCCAGCGTGTCCGTGGTCCCATTGCTGCTGCCGAACTGCTGCCGAAGTTCCGTCAGATTGCTGCCATCACCGCGAATCCGCAAAGCAGAACCGCCGGTCATGACGATGCTGATTTCTTTGAAGATATGGACACCCGGCGTGCCCAATCCCGCCGGGATGATAAACTTGTTCGGAGCATCCCCGGCGAAGGAGTCGAAGCCGGAGTTGTTCAACTTGTTGCCGCTGCTGTTGTTTTTGGTCCCGTCGATGGTGGTTAAACTGGTGCGGCAATTCGAGCCAAGCGGCCCGTCGAATGCAAAGGGATCACCTTGAGAACCCTGCCCGGTGACGTTGAAGGACTCGTTGCCCGCCGTGGCCCCGCCGATGAAGGAGTCACCCGAGCACTCCAGCTTGATCGTCTCTGCAAAAGCGTTCTGAAGTGTGAGGCCGTCGAAGGGGCGAATGACGCTGGTGACTACCACTCCGTTGCCGGAAGGGCTGAAGTTGGGGTTGTAAAAGCGTGCCGGATCGGCAGCCACTTCTGGATTAGTCCAGATTGCGGTGCGGGGTGAGTGGGCGAGCACGGTGTAGCGGGAAGCCTGCCCGCCATTCGCATTTTTCATTTGCCGGATGATTTCAATCATAGAATCAAATACATTGCCCGATTCGAGCGTCTGCCCGATGCGGGGATTGTCCCGGTAGACCATACGGTTGACCGTATCGCGGGCGAGCGAAGCCACGGTGGAGCCAATGGAACCGGGTGAATTCAGCAAGCCAATATAGGAGCTGCCGATGAATGCCTGAATGCTCGGCTCGCTGCTATACTGCCCGTTGAGTCCTCCAGGCACACCGGGAGGCGGGTTAGCTCCGACCAAATTCGTGACTTGGCTGTTCTGATAGGACCGCAGCTGTTTGACGACCAGACCGATCTTGCCAAGTCTATTGAAAGAGATTGCCGATTGCATTGTCAAATCTGAGAGCCATGGCTTCTCCTTTCTGAATGCGTTCCCGCCGGCAGCGGCGAACTAATCAATGATTCCGTGTTTCAACTTACCATCGGGAAACTGGCGGTTGATACCTTTGTTCAACCACGGGGGATACGGGAAATTCACGTCTTGATGCAGCCGGGCGTGCGGTTTCTTGTGCCCGTAAACGTAAGTGCCGCTGATGCGATACAGCGGCGTCACCCCGTCCGGTCCCACCGTAATCATGGCCGGCTCCAGATGTTGATCCAACAGCACCCAATCGGTGCTTGATTGAATAAAAATTCCCCCGACCAGCACTCCTTGAATGGCCCGCTCATCAGGTATGTCCGGTGGCGTGGCGAAGCGGGCAGCGGTCCAATCCACGATCCACAGCAGCGTGGGAGCCGCCAATTGCACGAAAGCAACGGAAGCTCCCTGGAACTCGTCCGGCGATGTCATGGGCATCATGTAGCGGTGGCCGTCCTTCTCGTAGCGGCTCATGACGCGGTAATCGGTCCAAATCCCGGCGGGCCCTCCATCGTCTGCATACCTGGCAAAATCATCTTCAGCCCGGACGATGCCCACGGCGACGGAGGCAGCCCCACCAACTACAATTCCCACTGCTGGCGGTATGACTGGCATGATTACGGCCCTTCCGTTCCCACTTCATGGGTGCCGGGCATCTGCACGGAAAGATCACCCCGATCAACTCTTCGACTTATATCCACGATGGCCTCCGGTCGGAGGGCGAACTGCGTCAGCGTAGGATCGTAATAAGCGGCGGCACGCAGCAGAAAGCTCGCCGTGCCTCGATCAACGTACGGTGGCGGTTTGGAAAGACCGTCACTGTATTCCACAGAATCATCAATCCCGGCAAACCCGGTTTGTCCCCTCACGCGGAAATTTCCGGACACGAACCATACTCGCATGTGGTACTCCACATAGTTGTCATACAGTCCCATGCGTACGTAAGCATTTTCGATGATGAAATAATTGTCGCCATTTGCCCTCAATTCCTCCGCAGTGGCCCCTGTCCGCAAAACTCCTCCCCGTCGAAATATCTTGCCAGCTCCAACATTCACGGCAAGCCGCAGCAGGTCAGCCTGTTGCACGTTTTTCGCGGCCCGCAGCTTCACGAGGACTTCACCGACCCGCTTGACCCCGCCCTGCCCCACGCATGACTCATGATACCATCCGTCCGCCTCGAAAGCTTCCGCCTTAAAAGCTCCAGGAGTGCCGCGGCCGATGTCCATGGACGGCGGCATCCTGTGTACTTCTTTATCAGTCACCGCATAACTGATTCCCAGGCCGTCGGCGGACACCGTGTACTTGGAAGATAGACGCACACAGCCGTTGGGCACGCTCAGCACCGCCAACTGAGTACGCAATTGATCTGCCACTTTGCCCTCCACATTGTCCGAACGGATGATGTATTTCCCCTCGCGGGTGCGGATGCTGAACATGCTGGCATCCATGTCCACCGATTCTGTCCACCGATTGTACAGAACCGGACTGCCTTTCTGATTGTTCAATTTGGGTTTCGATGGCTCACCCGCCGTCATGGTGATTTCTGGATTTTCCCAATAGTGAGCGATGATGTGGTAGGTGACGAGGAAGGTGGTCCCCGTCAGCAAGGTGCATATACAGCTCTGCGGAATTGGGCCATTCTTGGCATCCACGAAACCCGAGTTGCTCCCCTGCCGAGCAGGGATGATTTCAGTTCCGTTGAACGTGAAAGACAGTTGCCGGCGGCGGGCCATGAGCCGCTGACGAATCATGTCCATGATCGCAGTCACGTCGCTGGCCCACGGCTCGGTAACGAGCGCCTGGTCAATCATGGAGAGATATTCCGCATTCAGCACCACCTGCACGCTGATGTCGAACCGCGTGTAGCAGCGGTCAGTGTCCCCCATGTCGTCACCCACGGCCTCTTGTTTGAAGTCCGTGGTGCTGGCATACGGAAGCGTGATACCATTGTAGCGTAGGACTGACACCGCACGCTCCTGTTTAAATCAAGAAATCAACAATTACTGCTTTAGGTACTGTCCTAGTAATGCGTTGCCGCTTGTTTGGACTTCCTGCTTCAAGCAAATCTCAACCGCCCCAGGCACCCCCGCCGTCCTTGAATCGATTCGGCAATCCATGCACTTCGGACCAATTCTTGCGAAGTTCCTGAGCCATCCAATCGTAGGCATCCAAGTTGTCTTTGTCCTCTGGCTCCAAGGGATTGCCTGGAGTCAGCGCTTCAATCCATTTATTTCCCGTTTCCGTCATTTCTCTCCAGGTCTTTGCCAACCAATTGTTGATTTTTTGTCCACGCACTTCCCAGGCCAATCCCGCTTTTCTGGAACGATCTTTCGCTTCTGCCAATTCACGGGCGGATTCTGCCGTGGCATCACCTACAATCTTGTTCATCTTGATGTTGCGAATCTGAGATTCCGACTGCACCGTGGCCATGGCCCCGCTGAACTCAGCAAACTTCATGTTGCTTTCATGAATATTGTCCGACCACTTGTTCAGTTTTTGAGCGGCTTCGATCAAGCCGCTGCCGATGGTGGTCAATCCTTTGATGACCGGACCAACCACGGGGATCATGCCTCCAAGTGCCCCCACGGCTCCGAGTGCCCCTTTCGCCAATCCCGCCGTGGTTCCTTCACCGACACCTTTAATCATGTGGCCGCCAGCTTGTGAAGCACGCCCGCCGAATTCAGTGAGTGCCCCCCCGCGTTCACCATTGGCCCGCATGTACTTTCCACGTTCTTGAACTTCTTCTCCGCGTTCAACCATGCCGCTCGGATTCATCAAGCGGTTGATTCCCAAACCGGCTTCGTTGGCGAGAGCGGTTGCCCCGCCCCAGAATCCTTTCTTCCGCGATTTCCAGTAATCACCCATCTGAACTGGTTTCTTGTTTGCATCGTCTCGCCCGTTATGTTCTTCAGATGGTGCCGGAGCCGGACCCTCCATGCCCGTTCCGCCTCCGCCTCCACCCCACTGAAAACTCTTGGCAACGCGGGCTTCATAGATCAGCACTTCGATGTGATTATCGATACTGCCCAGGATTCTCATTAAATCGTCACAGCAATTCGGCCCCAGAGTTCCGGTAGCTGCCGCAGATGCTCCCCCACCCACGCCTGCATTTCCAGGCGGTTTGGCAGTTCCCCCGGCGAACGAGGACAGCTTGTCCCCGATGCTGCTGAACGCAGCGACAAACTGATTGAACAGGGGACCGAGATTGGCTTGAGTTTGCGGAACACCACCAGGCTGGGAAGCGGGTTGTGCAGGAGCGAGGCCCATCGCCTCGTCCAGAGCATCGTTGCGGCGGAGGTTGCTTGAAGCAGGAAACGCCGCCGCCGTCTGCATCTTCTGATTGATAGATTTCAGCGTGGCTTGGAGCAGGTCCGTTGGACTGCCCTGCCCGAAGGTGGCATCCAGCTTGCTCCAAAGCGGTGACAGGTCGTAGCTCGGGCTAGCCATCGTTTCCTCTCTGTGCGGCCGCTTGATACAACCCCTTCAGGTAGATCGCCTCTCCTTCGCCGTCGGTCACGGCCTCGCAGAAATCGGTTCCCGGTTCAATGGTTCCGAGAGCGATGCTGCATCCGAGAGAGACGGCATAGGCTCGGCGGTAGAGAATGCGCTTGCGGTTGAGCCAGAACCCGAAGAATTCGAGGTAGCTGGGCTTTCTTCCGAAGAAGGTCCGGTAGCCGCCGAATTGCTCAACGATGTCGCACAGAGGTTCGACTTTTTTTTTAGCTCGTCGATGTAGATCATGAAGTGATCGAGCAACTGAGCCGTCTCCAATTCCGTCAGACCCCCCTCGTCCAGAGGCTTGACTTGAAACACCCCGCGAATCTGTGCCACCAGATTGTTGTGGGCCTTGCCTGCGTCCTTGTGCTGAGAGTTGGCCACCTTGATGTTTACGGACAATTCGGGGCCGATGTTAGCCATCCGCTTGTAGATTACTTGAGGATCAGCCGCCACCTCCTTTTGCCCGTCAAAGTAGCGGTAAATCATCCGCTCATCCAAACGGTAGATGTCCACCCGTTCGTTGTTTCGTTTGAATCTCATCCACTGCCACAGTTTTCCAAACATTCCCTTCTCCCCTTTTGCTCTTTCTCCTAAATGATCGTTGTGTGATCCCACAGTACCGCGTCCAACGCCCCAGTGCCGCCACCATAGGGGTCTGCCTGATACGGGATGGCCCGAAAATTGACCTGAACCAAAGACCGCTGCACCCCCAGCGGAATCGTCATCGGCGGGCCGGTCATGATCGTTGCCGGGAAGTACCACGGTTTGCCGCCGATGGGTGAAGACAGATAAAGTTGAATGAACGAATTCCCTGCCGCAGTGATGGCAGCATCGTTACCGTAGCGAACGCCCGCCCTGGTGAGCGTTCCCACTCCGCGAGCCACCCCATCCACTCCGGCGGCCATGGAATGCTGCAAGCACGCCTTGAGGACCGCATCATCGTAATGCACCAAAGTCATGCTGATTTTCACGTCCGCCAGCATCCACTGGACTTCCGGCGGCGGTCCTTTGTCACCCCCCCACGCATCTACGGGTACATCCATGTGCCGAAAATTGGGAGTGATTGTGACGGAATCGCTGCACAAGCCAAGTTGATTGGGAGCAGTTAAAAACGGTGCTGTCGCCAGAATAGAACCCGCAGCTCCCTTGACGCGGACCAGCACCTCACCGTTGACAAAGTAACCGCGTGGCATGGTTCACCTTCTTCTCTTTCGCTAGGCGGGAGTAGTGTTGCTCCACAGCACCACGCCGCCGGCTCCCGTCGTGTTCCCAGCTCCTGTTCCTGTAAGCGTCACCGTGCCAGCCGGGTCTGCCAACGCATTGGACGGAAACGGAATGGCCCGAAACTTCAATTGCACCAAAGACCGCTGCACACCAATGGGATATACTTCCGGCGGCCCAGTCAGATAGGTTGCGGGAAAATACCAGACTCTATCCGCAGTAGGAATAGGGGCAGTCAACAGCAGATTCATAAACTGATTGCCAGCCACCCCGACAGCAAAACCGCCACCCATCCGTGTGCCTGCACGAGCCACCCGCCCGATGGCTCGCCCACCCATGGACTGCCGAATGCAGTTATTCAGCACCGTGTCGTCATAATGCACCAGCGTCAAGGAGATGTCCACGTCCGCCAGCATCCATTGAATCTCGGGAGGCGGACCTTCCGAGCCGCCCCAGGCATCCACGGCAATGTCCATCTGCTTGAAGTTGGGCGTGATGGACACGGAATCGCTGCACAGCCCCAGGTCTTGAAACGTGGTACCGATGATGGCGTTGCCTCGCACTCGCACCAGCACTTCGCCGTTGATTTGAAAGTCGCGAGCCATGTGTCACCTTCTAAGCCGTGTCGGGGACGTAATCCCACAAGATCGCACCGGATGAATAAATGCCAGAATCAGCACCGCCTTCTGAAGGCGGCAATGCGTAAGGAATCGCTCGCCAGTTCAACTTCACTGCCATCGCCTTGGTTCCCAGCGGAATAATCACGGGAGGTCCAGTCAAATAGGTTGCCGGAAACCGCCAAGGAGTAAGCAACATCGGTGAAGACAAATTCAAACTCATGAAATGGTTTCTTGCTTGCCCCAATTTCTGCAAAGCTCCCATTGGTTTCCCGATTGCTGAAAAAGTACCGATGCTTCCTACCAGACCGTTGAAATGTCCTCCCATGGATTCCGCAATGCATCCCTCAAGCACGTCGAGATCGAAATGAATCAAAGTCATGGCAATGGTAACGTCTGCTCCCATCCACAACATTTCAGTGGGCACATTCGGCCCGAAATCATCAATCTTCACGTCGTAGTGATTGAAGGTTGGTTGAATCTGTATTCCCTCAGACGCCAATCCCAATTCATACAATTGTTGTCCCTTCTCCGCATTGCCTCCGAGCGGCGGGATGTGTGCCCCGAACTTGACGCGGACCAGTGACTCACCATTTACTTGAAATCCTCTGGCCATGATGTCAGTATCCCGCCACGCCCACTCTGCTCACCGCCGGCTTCAGCATCAGGCAGGCGATGTGAGCGTGGGTGGTGAACAGTTTCGATTCGATGGTCGTGGTCGCCTCCGGCTGCCACTGATTTCCCTTTTCTTCGCCCGTCAGCTGCTCGATCACGTCGGCCGGATTCAGATAATTGATCCCCACCCGCCGCAGTTCCGAAGTCGGAATGTGCCAGACGGTGGTGTGATCGACGTTCATGTCACCGTCCAGCGTTTGCCCGCCCTTCTGAATGCTGCTTCGCCTCGCTTCGTGGATGATATAGGTAGTTACATCGACTTGCCGCTGGTCATCGTTGCGTTTGTGCAAACGGATTTTTTCCATCATGCCGCTGTACAAAGTTCTATGAAAATGCATCTGATTATCCCTATTCATCGGCATGTTTATACCTCCATGTTTCACATCGAATAATCTGACCAACCGTACCCTGTTTGATGTTGAACATATCTGCAATATCACCTCTAGAGTAAACTCCTTCTGCATATAACTTTCTAATCTTGTTTACTTTCATCCATGTCAATTTAGTCATATGACTCAACTCCTCGAAGTTGGGTTGTGAAGGATTGAGGATTGGTTCACAGCCAATCCTCTTTCCGTTTATTCTACATCACCACCGAAAATTCCGGTATGACCATATCAGTGGTTTCACCAAAGCAAACAACTGTGATTTGGCACTTGTTACCACAGAAATACTGCGTTCCTCGTAACTTTCGCTGGAAAGTTCTGCCCCCAGCGGCAGCACCATGTTCAATCTCGCTGCCAAAAAGTTGGCCGCCATTCTGAGCTGAGCCGGCAAAGTATCGGCAACATAACCGGCTGTGTACACCACTTTCACGTTGCCGAAACCTTCCCCGACGAACGGAGACAGATAGCCCCGCTGCCTGACCGTGGGCTTCTCCCAGAATCCACTGATCCGCACCAGGATGCCGCTGCGGCTGACTCCCTCTTCGCCAGGGTCCAATCGCAAAGCGAAATCGGTCCCGTAAGTCAGGGCCGTGGTGCTGGCAAAGGCTCCGCTCGACTCGCCCCAGTAACCCTGGTTGTCCGCGTTGACCGCGATGGTCGGTGTAACGTACACAGGTCGAGATCGCAGCAAAAGATTCTGACTGCCCGAACCGTCGTAATACTCCGTCCGGGCTTTGAGAGATAAATCCGGGCGATTCAGCCATTCCTCCAGCCAGGCCGATGCCACGGTGTTCAGCATCAGCAACTTGGCGTCCTGAGCGGTGTTGTCCGGGTCCAAGCCCAGCAGCACCTTGAGGCTCATCAAATCATTCCACAAAATAAGGCACCCCCTCTCCTTCCAAGGGTGCCCCGGAAGGTCCATTTCCGGGGCAGGTCCACTGAAGGACCGAAGGGAGGAAACAGATTAGACCGAAACCGCACCGCTGCCGGGTTGCAGGCTGAAGCCGCCGCCGGAACCAGTGGTCCGCTTGTTGCTGAGGAACCCGGCTGCACCCAGAAAATTGGTGATGCTGGCGTTACCCGAAGTCAACAGCAACCGAGCATAGCGATGCGGTCGCTGGAAGCTGGTGAACACGATGCCACCGGACGCCAGCAGCGGAGCACTGTCAGCCGGGGCATTGGGACCATTGTTGCCGCTCACCCAGCCGATGCCGCTGTTGGCCCAAAACATACCGCCGGACGCCACGAAACCGCCAATTGGAAAAGACCCCGCGGGAAGTCCACTGGTAGGGTCTGTGAAGCCGCCCGAGGCAGTGCCATCGCTGGTTTGAATGAACAGTGGCAGCTCGCCGGAGAAGCCGTAGGTGTTGGTCAGCCAAACCTGGCAGTTGGTATCCGCATTGGCCAAGTCTACCACCACGCCGACGTTGGTACTCTGCCCGGATACCAAAGCCAGAAGCGACGTGCGGTAGTCGCAAGTTTGACCGAGATCAATCACCAGACCAGCCGAGAAGCGACGGGTGCGGCAGAAGCGAGCGAGCCGCTTCCGCTGCCTGCGGGACAATTCAGCCCAGGGCTGAGTGCCCATGCCGACCGCGATCAGTTCAAGTTCGTTCACGTTATGTTTCTCCAATTCAGGTGAAGTTCAAGTCGCAATGCCATGGTCAACGCGACCATTAGCCAGTGACGATCAGGTTGTCCATGAATGCGAAAGCCGCTTCGTGCCTTGCGGCGATGTCGGCACTGAGGATGCCGCGAATCCACGTCTGGTCGTTCGTGAACGACGTGTCACCCTGCGTGGTGCTCGCGAACTCGATGGCCCCGAACATGC
>OBEQ011923644.1_pt1 | contig 11401 bp, 6 predicted proteins | sample 1670901 | NCBI WGS metagenome assembly OBEQ01 (sample SAMEA104232315, study PRJEB22302) | groundwater metagenome | biome: forest; feature: aquifer; material: groundwater | place: USA | collected 2011-08-07 | depth 5.4 m | reverse complement strand
GCGCCGGAGAGAAGGGGGGAGCAGGAGAAAAAGAAGGCGTATCTCCCCCCCCCCCCCGCCGAGGTGGCCGAGCACCTGACGCACATGGCCGGCACCTGGACCTGTCAGGGCAAGGCCTGGATGCCCGACGGCTCCGAGCACGTCATGGCGGGCAAGCTCACCGTGAGCAAGCACTTCGACGGCTTCTGGAGCCGCGAGGAGTTCGTCGGCAAGATGGACGTCTTCCCGTTCAAGTTCGACGCCTACACCACCTACGACGCCAACGCGAAGAAGTGGCGCCGCGTCGGCATCGACAGCCTGGGCGGGCAGATGATCGGCACGTCCGATGGCATGAAGGACATGAAGGTCGATTACGAGACCGAGGTCACCGGGCCCATGGGCGTGGTGATGCTGCGCGAGCACACCGACGCCTCCGACCCGAAGGCGGTGAAGGTGAACGCCGAGCGGTCCCTGGACAAGGGCAAGAGCTGGCAGAAGGACTACGAGCTCGTGTGCAAGAAGTGAGGCCGTCGCCGCGCCGTCAGGGCGCGTTCCAGATGGCCGAGAGCAGCGAGCTCGAGCTCGACGTGCTGACGTCGCCGGCCAGCTCCCAGATCATGATGCCGCCGTACTGCTTGCCCATCTGGCTCTTCGCCCTCATGGTGGCCAGTCCGTTGAATGAGTACTTGGCGCCGCCGCGGTCGATCCAGTCGGTATTCCAGGCATCGGGGAAGCGGGCCAGGATGTCCTTGTAGAGCACGTAGACGCTGCTCTGACCGCCGCCGCAGTTGCCCCAGCAGTAGCCATAGAAGGGCACGCCCAGCACGATCTTGTCGCGCGCGACCCCGCGCGCGACGTAGAAATTGATCGCGTTCACGGCCTGCTGCATGCTCGCGTGCTCGCCTGCTCCGGTCCATGTGCCCGCGTTGTCGTACGACATCACGGTGATGAAATCGAAGGAGCGCAAGGTGGCATTCGACATGCCACCTTGCATCCATTCGGCGACTGCGGCGGTGACCTCCAGGTGCAGCGGCGCGGCCTTCGCCTCGAGCTTGGCGATGAAGGTGTCGTAGGCCGCGCCCATGCGGTTGGGCGCCTCGACGTCGACGTCGATGCCGTCCATGTGGTGCGCCTGCACGTAGGCGATGATCTTGTCCACGAACGCGTCGACCTTGTCGGGCTGGTAATGAGGCGCGATGCGGCCATCGCCCCCGCCTCCGCACAGCGACGGGAACACCTTCACGCCGCGCGCGTGCGCCGCGCTCACGAATGCATTGACCTGGCTGTCAGGTGCCAGCTGCAGGTTGCCATTGTCGTCGCCGAGTGCGAATGCGAGGTTGACCTGGGTCAGCTTGCCGAAGTCGACCCGGTTGGCCCAGTCAGCATAGCTGCCGTACCAGTTGGGCATGTAGCCCACGACCCGCTTGCCGCCTTTCGGCGGCGGCGGGGGTGGCGGTGGGGGCGGCGGGCCGGCGGTGCCACTGAGGATGAAGTGCTCCCAGGTGTCGTTGACCGGCGCGGTCGCAGCGACGGTGCTGCCGCCGCCGTTCTGCGCGGTCACGAAGGTTCCCCGCAGCCGCGTGCGCAGCGCGATGGTGTCGCCCATGATGACGTCGCCGGGGCCGGCGACGCGGACGATCTGGAAGGCCTCCCAGTCGTTCATCGCCGCGCCGGTGGCATTCACTCCCGCGCCACCGCCATTGACGGCCTGCACGTAGGTCGTGCCGTTGTAGGCGCGCAGGAAGACATCGTCGCCGTCGGCGAGACGACCACCATTGGCATCGATGAGCTGGAAGTTCTCCCACTCCCGTGGTGCGATGGCCGTCGCATTCACGGCGCCTCCACCCGCATTCTGGGCAGTGAGGTAATGGCCAGTGATCTCGGTGCGTAAATACACGCTCCAGGTGGCTGCCAGTGCCAGCTCGGAGGCCGGATCCGCGACCAGACTTGATTCGTCGGCGCACCCCGTGAGGGCAGCGGTACCGACGGTGGCGACGCTCGTGCCCATGGCCAGCACGAACGCCGAAGACGAGAGCATGCGAAGCGCGCGAGGCGACATCGGCGACTCCTTCGGTTGCGTCCGCGAGCACCGTAGGTGAATCGGCGAATGGCGCGCAATGCAATCCAGCCGAATCCAGCGAAATTTTACATTGGAATCGAAATGGTCATCTTATGGATGCAAATTGTACCATTGGTTTGGCGCGAAGGCAGCGCATGGGTTCATGTCAGCCACGCCGGGCGCGGCCGACGTCGACCGTAAGGCGCTCAGGCCAGGCTGCGCAGGCAATCGGTCAGGCTGAGGTCCAGCCGGCTCAGCAACAGCCCCGCCAAGCTGTCGAGCTCGTCGCCACTCACGCCCAGTCTTTCGCGCAGCAGCGCGTGGGTCACCTCGCGCACCGTGTCGCGCACGGCCGCGAGCCGGCGCACGATGGTGCTCTGATCCACATGGAACATGGTGCCCAGCTTCGTGGTGCTCAGGCCGCCCACGAGGTGCAGGCGCAAGAGAGTGCGCTCGCCCGAGGGCAGGCCGCGCAAGGCCTCGCCGACCGCGTTGTGGAACTCCTCGCGATAGCGCGCCTTGATGAGCTCGAGATCCAGGTCCTCACCAACGAGGCCTTGCGCGAGCCCTGACTCGTCGAGCTGCACCTCGGCGCGGGCGTTCTCGCTCTGGTGCAGGTTGATGGCCGTGTGCACCGCCACCGTGCGCAGCCATGCCATCAGCGATCCGCGTCCCTGGTAGGTCGCGATGCGCGGCGCGTGCTCGGCGCCGCCCACGAACAGCCGCTCGCGCAGCATCTGCTTCACTTCCTCGGCCGTCGTGGCCGAGCCGTCCAGGCGCGCCAGGAAGCGCGGCACGTGCACCAGGAAGACCCGCTCGAAGGTCTCGATGGCACCGGCGACGCGGAGCGCACACGCACACGTCAGGTAGAGGTCAGCCACGCACAGGCGCTCGGGCATGCGGCCGTCCGATGTGATCTCGGGCACGCGCGCACGCACGTAGGCCGAGAAGTCATCCGCCGCCACTTCGATACCGGGCCAGGCCGATCGTGATGAAATCCATTGATCGTGCAGCTGTTCCGCCGCGGAGTCGGACATGTGGCGAAGCTTATAGTGTAGATTCCGCGCTCGATCCATGTCGGCATGCCTGACCGCGAGCGCGCTGGCGGAGCTCGTCACCGGACGACTCTCATCCGAGGTCGCGGCAGTCGCGCAGCATCACCTCGATGCCTGCGAGGCGTGCTTTCGCATGGTCGTCGAAGCTGCGCGCTCGACCATCCACGGTGGTGGTCCCGCCCCGCCACCGTCGGGGGATGCGGCCCCTGGCGTGCCGCGACAGATCGAGGAATACCGCATCTTGCGCCGGGTCGGTCAGGGCGGCATGGGGCAGGTCTTCCTCGGCCTCGACACGCGGCTCGATCGGCAGGTCGCCATCAAGCTGCTCGGCATCGAGACGCGTGCGGCCGCACGCGAGCGCTTTCTCATCGAGGCGCGCGCCGTGGCGAGATTGTCACATCCCAATGTCGTGACCATCTATCGCGTCGGTGAGATCGGCGAGCGTCCCTACCTGGTGCAGGAATTCGTGCCCGGCGTCAGCCTGGACGCGCTCGCCAAGCCGATTCCATGGCCACGCGCGCTCGACATGGCCCTCGGCCTGGCACGCGGCCTGGCCGCCGCGCATCGCGCCGGAGTTCTGCATCGCGACATCAAGCCCGCCAATGCCATCCTGAGCGACGGCGGCACGGTCAAGCTGCTCGACTTCGGACTGGCCAAGCTGGTCGGGCCGGGAACGCCCGACCCGGACGCTGGCAGCACCGACGCTCGCAGCGACGGGTCGGCGGCTGCAGAGCTGCCGGTGGGATCGCTCACCCGCACGGGTGCCGTACTGGGTACGCCGCTCTACATGCCACCCGAGGCCTGGGTGGGCGGGCCGGCGACGGCGAGCATGGACCTCTATTCGCTGGGTGCCACGGTGTACGAGCTGTGCACCGCCGTGCGCGCCAACGTGGGCACGACGATCGACGAGATCCGTCAGTCGGCCACGGCGCGCAGCGTGACGCCCCTGGCGAGCGCGGTGCCCGACATCGATGCGCGCTTCGCCGCGGCCATCGATCGCTGCCTGCAACCCGATCCTCTGCAGCGCTGGGGCTCGGCTGAAGAGCTCTGCCTGCAGCTCGAGCAGGCGCTGCCGCTGGTGTCGCGGCCGTCCGCGCGCGCGGGGCGCGTGGTCCGCGGCGCCACGCTGGTGGCCGCGTTCTCGACCCTGGTGGTGGCCTCGATCGCGATGGTGAGCTCGCGCGACGCCACGCACGAGGCAGCCAAGCTGGCGCGCGAGACCGCTCCCGATGCGCGGCTGCTCGACAACGACGGCAGCGGCGTGCGCGAAGGCGGCGATGAGCCCGCGCTGTTCTGGTACGACTCCGACTCGGGCGAATTGCTGGCCTGGCGCCTGAACGGGACGCAGGTCATCGGCACGCAAGGCTTGAGCTGGAAGTGCCGCAGTTCGGACGGCTGCTCGAGCCAGTGGACGCCCATCGAGACCCGCCAGCACAGGATCATCTGGAACGACCCGGGCGGGGGAACCGTCGAGGCGTGGCACTTCGACTGGAAGGGATTCGTGAGCAAGGATCCGCCACTGTCCTGGAGCTGCGCCGCCGCCTCCGGCTGTTCGCAGCGCTGGCGCCCCATCGGCCACGCCTGGCTGCGCGACCCCTCCTGTCCGTCCGGGTCGGTGTGCTCCGCGCAAGCCTTCCTCTGGCACGACCCGCTCACCGGCGAGGTGATCGTGTGGGATCTGGCCGAGGACGGCATCACCGTCGTGCGCCAGCGCTCCCTGTCGCAGCAGTGCGGCGCGGTCGACGGTTGCTCGCGGCGCTGGCAACTCGCCTCGACCGCCGATTTCGATGCCGACGGCGAAAGCGACCTGCTCTGGTACGACCGGGAAACTGGCATTCTGCGCGCCTGGCTGCTGCAGGGTGCCATCGTCACACGCGAGCAGGACCTGTCGCGCACGTGCGACCGCGCGTCAGGCTGTGCGCAGGCCTGGCGCATCGTCGGTGCCGCCGACGTGAACGGCGACGGCCGCACCGATCTGACCTGGCACAACGCCGCCACCGGCGAGGTATCGAGCTGGTTGCTCGACGGTCGCGGCGCCGTCACCGGCACGGTCGCCTTCTCCTGGACCTGCGGCGGCGCGTGCTCGGCCAGGTGGAAGGCGATCGGCTACGGCCGCTTTCCGCGCGGCAGGGCGCTCGATTTCGAGCATACCCAGGCGCACGCGGGTGGCGGGTTGGGCATGGCCACGCCAGCGCCGCGCTGATTCGCGGTCGATTTTCACGCATAGGTCGGCATGGCCTCCTGTCTCCACGGGTGAGCGCGCCTCGCAGCGCTGCTCACGACCCGTTCACTCGACAGGAGAGCTCATGATGAGAATGTCTCGTAGCCACACCCTTGCCTTCACCTTCACCTTGTCGGCGTTCGCGCTCGCGGGCGCACCCGGCTGCGCCGCGCAGGATGGCGATTTCACGGCCGGCGATCCGGCCGCTGCCGAGCCGATCGACAGCAGCGAGCATGCCGTGGCCCACGGCGGACCGCAGCTCCTGTGGCAGAACCTCGCCAGTGGCGAGATCAGCGCCTGGCTGCTCGACGGCAAAAGGGTCACCGGCACGCAGCCGCTGAGCTGGCAGTGCGGAGCCGCGGGCGCCTGCTCGAGCCAGTGGCAGCCCATCGACACCGGGTACGCCAGCATCCTGTGGCAGAACCCGAGCACCGGCCAGGTGCAGGGCTGGCGCTTCGACAGCAACGGTATCGTCAACACCACCCCCGAGCTATCCTGGCGCTGCGACGCCGCCTCCGGCTGCTCGACCGCCTGGCGCCCCATCGGCAAGGTCCGTATCGACGGTGATCAGTGCGACGGGCTGATCTGCGGCCACGAAGGGCTCATCTGGCACAACGCGACCTCGGGCGAGGTCGGCGTGTGGGATCTCGCGTTCGACGGCACCACCGTGCTCGCCTCGCGCATCCTGCCGTGGAAGTGCGGCGTGGCCGGGAACTGCTCGCTGCTGTGGCGCGCCGTGCTGACCGCCGACTTCAACGGCGACGGCGAGACCGACATCCTCTGGCACAACGCCTCCACCGGCGAGGTCTCGGCGTGGCTGCTCAAAGGCGCGAGCGTCATCGGCACCCAGCCGCTGTCGTGGCCGTGCAGCCAGGCCTCGGGCTGCGCGCAGAGCTGGCGCATCGTCGACGCGGCCGATGTGAACCACGACGGTCATGTCGATCTCACCTGGCACAACGCGACCACGGGCGAGGTGTCGAGCTGGCTGCTGAATGGCCTGGGCACGGTGCTCGGCGCCTACGCCTTCGACTGGAAGTGCGACGCTGCCTGCTCCGCGAACTGGAAGGCGATCGGTTACACGACCTTCCCCTTCTCCATCTAGCTGCCGACGCCCGCCGGCGGGTCAGTCGCTCCACACCGCCGCGTACTCGCCGTTCTCGCCCGCATTCACGCCCGTCACGATGCGCACCCACATACCCGCGCGCTTCATGCGGTCGAACTCGTCCTGGTACTCCCTGGGCGAGAGACCGTGGCTGACCGACTCGTGCGCGCCCCAGGCGAGCGAGTCCCAGACCGCGCTGTAATAGACCACTCCGTCGAGCGTGTAAGCATCCAGCGCCTTGAGGTGCAGCCCGGCACGCTTCTGCTTCTCGACCTCGGCGTCGAGGTCGATGGCGCGGATGCTGTGCTCGGCCACCCAGGCGCCCACGTCGCCCTGGGCAAAGAGGGCGCTCACGCGGCGCGTGCCGCCCCGGCCGACCACCGTCACGTTGACCGGATGGTAGCCCTGGCCGGCCAGTTGCGTCTGCCGGGCGACGTGGGTGGCCTCGTCGACGTCGGCGTAGGTGACCGGCGCGGGCCCCTTCTGCTGCACGAACAGGGCGGCGTAGTACACCGTGCCGCTCTCGACGTAGCTGTCCAGCTGGGTCAGCTGGTAACCGCCACGCGCCGAGGTGCTGACCGTGGCCAAATAGGTGGGCAGGTCGAGGTGGTGACGCGCCAGCCACAGACCGCCCTGGTTGGCGTGGAAGATGGCATTGAAGTAAGGCGTCCCGTCGATGTCGAAGGCATCGACGTGCACCGGCCGGTAGCCCGCGGTGGCCACGTCGACGAACACGTCCTGGTAGGCGGTGCCGATGGCGCCGTGGCGCGCGTAGATGCCCCGGCCCGGCTCGAGGTTGCTGACCCCGTAGCTGCTGGTGGCCGCGAGCGTGCCATTGACCGAGACGCGCAGCTCCCAGCGACCGACCGTCTTGCCCACCGTCTCGCGCCAGATGGGCGTGAGCGGGGTGTGGTGCGCGCGCGCGGGCACGGTCCAGAACCAGGTGTTGGTGTGCTCGTCGGGATCGATGAGCTGCAGCTGCACGGTGTCGCCGCCCGAGCCGTCGATGGCCAGCGCGATGCCCAGGATCTCGCCCGGCTTGAACAGCTTCGCGTTGGGCAGCGGCGGCTCGAGCCGCCCGCTGCTGGCGAAGCGGTCCTTGAACAGGGTCACGCTCTCGATCTTCGATACCGCCGCGTAGGTGGGCGTGCCGGGCGCGTCCGGGCGACGCGCGAGCGCGAACGCGGCGATGCCGGCCGCCAGTGCCGCGAGGGCCAGCGCCGCCACGACGATGGCGAGGCGGGGCGAGCGGGACGCGCGCCGGCGTGCGCCCGGTGCGTCGACCGCGATGGCGTCGAGGGCCTCGCTCAGCTCGACCGCGCTGGCGAAGCGCGCCGCCGGATCGACGGCCAGACAGCGGTGCACGGCCGCGGCGAAGCCGGCATCGATGCCGCGCACGGCCGTGGTGAGCGGCGGCGCATTGCCTGCCTCGGCCGAGCGACGGATCTCGTCGAGCCTGGTGCCCGCATGCGAGCGCTCACCGGTGCACAGCTCGTACACCACCGCGCCCAGCGAATAGACGTCCATGCTCGCGCTGGGTGAGTCGCCCCGCCAGGCCTCGGGCGCCATGTAAAGCGGCGTGCCCAGGAGCGCCCCGGTCCGGGTCAGCGTCGGCTCGTCGCCGGGGTCAGGCGCGGCGTCGGTTGCGCCGGGAGCGTCGCTGCTCTGGTCGAGCAGCTTGGCCAGCCCGAAGTCGAGCAGCTTGACGTTGCCGTCGACAGCGAGCATGGCGTTGGCCGGCTTGATGTCGCGATGCAGCACGCCCGCCGCGTGCGCGGCGGCGAGCCCGCGCGCCAGCCCGCGCGCCAGCTCGAGCGCCTGCCGCCAGGGCACCGGCTTGGCGAGCACGTCGAGGCTCTGCCCGCGCACCAGCTCGCAGACGATGTACGGGCGTCCGTCGACCTCGCCGACGCGGTGGATGGTGACCACGTTGGCGTGCGACAGCCGGGCCACGGCGCGCGCCTCCTGCAGGAAGCGCTCGCGCGCGGCCGCGCGCGGCTCGATGGCCAGCACCTTCACGGCCACGTGGCGATCGAGCTTGGTGTCGACGGCGAGGAAGACCTGGCCCATGGCGCCGCGGCCCAGCCGGCGCACCATCCGGTACTCCTCGATCTGCTCGGGCAGCTCTGCTTCGGGCGCGGACGGCGCGTGCAGGGGCGGCGCACCCGCGGCCGTGCGCGCCGCGTGCACGAGCAGCTCCGCCGACGCTGCTGTTTTCGACTCCGCTCGACCGTCTTCGGGCATCGATCGCGAAGGAACCTATACCAGGGAAGGCGCCCGGCGATGCGGCATAAAGCGTGCGATAGCATCGCTGCCCGCCCGGGGCGCAGATTGCGAGAATCTGTCTGAATCTCGCCACGGATCGGATCATCCGGCCGGGCGGCTTGGTGGCACACTGCGCGGCGAATGGCGTACGTGTGTGTCAGGGAGCCGGGGCGGGTGTCATTCACCGTGGAAGTCGGCGAGACGTTGCTGATCGGGCGCGACGTCGGCAACCATCTGGTGCTGTCGGACCGGCATGCGTCGCGGCAGCACGCACGCATCACCAGCGAGGGTGCCGGCTTCGTGCTGCTCGATCTGGGCTCGACGCACGGCACCTTCGTGCGCGGGCAGCGGGTCGAGCGCGCGCCGCTCGACGACGGTGACGTGGTCCAGATCGGCAACGTCCTGCTCACCTTCGGCACGGGCGCGCAGGCGCGCTCGCTGACCATGAGCCGGATCGACGCAGGTGAGCCCGGGCGCGGGCAGGGCGATACGGCGCGACGGCTGCGCCTCCTCTACCAGGTGAGCCGGGCGGTGGGTGCGCTCGGCGATCCCGAGCAGCTGGTGGGCAAGATGCTCGAGGCCATCCTCGACGTGCTCGGCTGCGAACGTGGCCTGGTCGGCCTGAGCGACGGCAGCGCGGGCGCGGCGCGCCGCATCACGCGCGCGCGCCGACCCGGCCCGAGCACCGACGACATCGTGGTCAGCCGGGCGCTGCTCGACGCCATGCTGGTACGGCGCGAGAATGTGCTCGTGCGCCCCGAGGACGCCACGCTCGCCGCGAGCATGGCGCGCCACGGCGTGCGCTCGGCCATGGGCGCGCCCCTGTGCACGGGCGAGCGCGTGCTCGGCTTCATCTACGTCGACGACTGCACCCGCAAGGATCATTTCAGCGACGAGGAGCACGACTTCCTCATCGCGCTCGCCCACCTGACCGCGGCGGCGCTGGCGCAGGCCCACGAGCAGGCGCGCGCGGCCGCGCTGGCCGCGGCGCTGCGCGAGGCCAACGCGGTGCCCGATCTCATCGGCACGAGCGAGCCGATGCAGCGGCTGGGCGAGCGCATCGGGCGCTATGCCCGGGCCGGCTCGACCTCGGTGCTCATCCGCGGCGAGAGCGGCACCGGCAAGGAGCTGGTCGCACAGGCGCTGCACTCGCTGTCGCCGCGCGCCGACCAGCCGTTCGTGGCGGTCAACTGCGCCGCCATCCCCGACACCTTGATCGAGAGCGAGCTCTTCGGGCACACGCGCGGCGCCTTCACCAGCGCCGCGCGCGAGCGGCGCGGCCGCTTCGCCCTGGCGCACGGCGGCACCCTCTTCCTCGACGAGGTCGGCGATCTCAGCCTGGCCGCGCAGGCCAAGCTGCTGCGCGCCATCGAGGAGGGCGAGATTCAGCCGCTGGGCGCCGAGACCCCCCTGCGCGTCGACGTGCGCGTGATCTCGGCCACGCACAAGGATCTCACCGCCGAGATCGCCGAGGGACGTTTCCGCGCCGATCTCTACTACCGGCTGGTCGTGGGCGAGCTGCACGTGCCGCCGCTGCGCGCGCGCGGCGACGACGTGATCCTGCTCGCCGAGACCTTCCTCGGCCGCGCCGCCGGCGCGGGTGGCAAGCGCACGTTCTCCCCCGCCGCGTACGAGGCGCTGCGCCGCTACGACTGGCCGGGCAACGTGCGCCAGCTGCACAACGAGGTCGAGCGCGCGCTGCTGCTGGCCGACGGCGCCACGGTCGAGCTGGAGGATCTGCGCGCCCGCCTGGGCACCAGCGCGGCGACGCCGCGGCTGCCCGCGCTGGGGCTGGCCGCGCGCTTCGCGCAGCTCGACGAGACCGAGCGCCAGCTGGTCGCCGATGCGCTGACGCAGGCCCGCGGCAACCTGTCCGAGGCGGCGCGTCTGCTCGGCATCTCGCGCATCATGCTCAAGCGTCGGGTGGACCGCTTCGGCATCCGGCCGGGCGAAGGCGAAGGCAGCCAAGGCGAAGGCGAAGGCAGCGCGCGGCCCTGAGCTGGATCGTGCGGTTCGATCGTTTGATCCAGCCCTGGATCGAACGATCCAGGGGCAACGCGCGCAAGTACGCGGATTCTCTCGCGGCGCGTCAGGCACCACGCGTGCAAAGGCGAGACGCCACAAGGAGACACGCACCATGATGCCCAAGATCGCGAGTTCCTGCTCCATCCTGCTGTCGCTGGCCCTGGCCAGCAGCGTCGGCACCGGCTGCGCGGAAGACCAGGCCGGCCCCATCGACGAGGCCAGCCCCGGCAGCGACGGCGCGCGCGGCGGCGGCGCCAGCAAGCCCGACCCCCAGGCCGAGCTGGGTACGCCGCTGCCCGCTGACCAGGCCGCGATCACCTACGAGCTCGCCCCCGATCACGAGGAGTGGATGAACGCCGCGGCCGAAGGCATCGACGAGTCCGCTGCCGCCGGCACCGCCGCCAAGCCGGCCATCGCGGGCGCGATGCCCAGCTGCAATGCCGCCGACCTCTCGCTCAGCGTCTGGCCGCTGACCGGCTCGAGCGGGCGCAACTGGATGATCAATAACTACGTCGACCTCGACGCCAGCGCCAGCACCCTCGACTGGAAGGGCAAGACCGGCGGCCTCGCGCGCACCTACAACGGCCACCAGGGCATGGACGTGGACGTGGCGTCCTTCCGCGAGATGGACGGCGAGACCATGCTGGTGCGCGCCGCCTCGCCCGGCGTGGTCGACTGGCTCGACGACACCCAGT
>OBEQ010947764.1_pt1 | contig 11402 bp, 14 predicted proteins | sample 1670901 | NCBI WGS metagenome assembly OBEQ01 (sample SAMEA104232315, study PRJEB22302) | groundwater metagenome | biome: forest; feature: aquifer; material: groundwater | place: USA | collected 2011-08-07 | depth 5.4 m | reverse complement strand
GTGGAGCGCACGCTCAATGAGCGATGGATGACTATCTTGCGTCATGCTGCACCACGTGAAGTGTTGGAGCGTCGTCGAATATTAAAAAAGCGCCGAGGGGCGCGATGATGGGGTGTTCGGATTGAGGGGTGTCGGCAGGGTACTACTTCAATCTAAATTATCCACCCAAAAGAAGTCGTTGTCAATAGCAAATTGTGGATGACCAGGGATTATGTGCCACCACTTGGGATATTGGAAGATGTGCCGACCTCTGCTTCTGTCGGAGGGTTTTTCTTCATGCAAAGCGCAAATCGTCCTGTCCCCAAATGTGCGACCGCGATGGCGACAAAGAGCAGTGTGAGTTCATACTCATATCCACCCTTCATCATGCCATAGATATTGAGAGGGTGTGCAAAATAAATTGCACCAAGAAGAATTACCACCTGCACTCCCGCGGCGATGCAAGTGAAACAACCGACAAGCATCGCAAGTCCTGAGAGTATTTCAGCGATAGGAATAAGTGTTGCCAAAAACGAGGGGAGATGGAGCATTTGTGTAAAAAAATTTACTGTCCCTGGCATGTCTGTAAACTTTGTTGCCCCGTGATAAATGAATACGAGTGCGAGTGCGAGTCGCAAGAGGAAGAGTCCCACATCAGTAGCATTTTTTTTACAATAATTTTTACAAAGGTTCATGAAGATAAATTATCTTGTTAAGTTACGTTAAGTATAGCATGGACAGATTTTCTTGAAGAGGGATTATACACAAGTTGATATGGTAAGATGTGCCCATGTTGTTTTCGAAGATTTTTTCCTTCATGACTCCGCCAAAAGTACGTTGGGTTATGAAAAGAAGACGCGTGAGCAAAGCACCGAGCCATGCCGCCTATGTGAAGCACAAAGAAGTAGCAAGAACGTTGGTGCATGAGCGGCTCGAATATTTTAATCGCCATTACGGCTTTACCTATGGCAGAGTTGCAATCCGCGATCAGCGTTCGCGTTGGGGAAGTTGCTCAAAAAAGGGGAATCTCAATTTTAATTATCGCATTGCACTTTTACCGTCGCATCTCGTAGACTATATTGTTGTGCACGAACTGTGTCATTTGCGTGAATTCAATCACTCGCCAAAATTTTGGGCACTCGTTACACAAACGATTCCTCAGCATCGTATATATCGCCATGAACTGCACACGAAAAGAATGACGATGCAGTAAAATAAGAAATTATTGTATGATAGAGGGTAATGAAAAATATCCTGCAGACAACACTTCTTTTGTGGGCAGTAGTTTCTCTTGCCTATTTTAATTGGCAGTCTATTTTTCGCATCCATTCTTTCCTGATTATCCTCCCCGATGTGACACTTCTCCTTGTGGGAATCCCTTTTTGGCTCCATCGCGATATAGTGAAGAAAAAAATACACACCCATAAACTTGATTCAATAAAAAAATTCTTTTTACTTGCATACGGAATGATGCTCTTTGAAAAGATGATCGCGGTGCTCGCACAAGAGCTCGATGAAGAGTTCTCTCTCAGCATCTTTCTTCTCCACGTTGCAGAGTCGTGGTTGTTCAATATCTTTGTTTTCACGGGTGTTATCATCGGACTCTATATTATTTTACGCAAGGGAGTGCTCTCGGTGCGCGAGTCACTTCCTCTTATTGGCTTCCTCGCTTTGTTTATTGAGAAAGTCCTCCCTTTTCTTTTTGCGAATCCCCGCGTCTTTCTCATGCTCGCTCCTGCGACGGTGCTTGAGTGTTTTCTTATTTTTATACCGGCAATGTACGCGCTCGGGACGCTTCCGCACGTGACACACGATCCGTGGAGGAAACGTTTTTTACTTGCAACAGGCATCATATTTTTGTGCTCACTCCCACCAGTGTTTGTGCTTGGAAAGTTGTCACTCTATTTCCCAGAGATATTTCCCACTATATAATGCTATAATATTTCGTATGGAAAAACAGCATAAAACATGGCACCGCAAACACCTCGAATCACTCTCTTTTGGGCAAAGAGTTTCTGATAAGATTGTGAAAACCATGGGCTCTTGGGCATTCATTATTATGCAGACAATTCTGATTGCGGTGTGGACAACATTAAATTTTATTGCTTTCAAATATCGTTGGGATCCTTATCCTTTTATTCTGCTCAATCTTTTGTTCTCGACACAGGCAGCATATGCCGCACCAATTATTATGATGGCGCAAAATCGCCAAGGTGAGCGGGACCGTGCACAAGCACTCGATGACTACCACACCAACCTTGAGGCAAAAGAAGAAATCGAACAACTCCAAGCACACCTCGCACGCATCGAGGATCACAAGCTCGATAAAATTATCACACTCCTTGAGGGTAAAAAATAATTGTTATGCCCACGCGTCGCGCCATCACCCTTTTGTTCACAATCGTCATTTCCATCTCGGCGATTTTTGGCTATGCGTGGCATGATCATACGCTCATTCTTCGTGCCTTGGTGAGAACACAAAAGAATCTTGTGGATACGACGACGATGTTTGCCGATCAGGTGACAAGGCTTACTCAGGATATGGCGCAACTAAAGAATGAGAACAAGCGTCTTGAGGATGCACTTGCCGAGGCGACGAGTACCAACAGTACACTCAGTACAACACTTGATACTGAGCGGGGACGCAACACTATTTTTCAAAATCAAATCAACGCGATCAGTGGCACCGTGGGGACACTCGAAAAACTTTCCAAGACCGATCGTGAACTTCTGCAAAAATATTCGAAGGTGTATTTTTTGAATGAAAATTACATCCCCTCCAATCTTTCGGCAATTGATCCGGGGTACATATTTGATAAAACAAAGACGCTAGAGATTCATACCAACGTGAAACCCTTTCTCGAAAAACTTCTCGCGCAGGCAACGGCAGATGGGCAACCACTCGCGCTTATCTCCGCCTATCGCTCATTCGGCACACAGGCAACACTGAAGTCGATTTATATGGTGACTTATGGAGCGGGGACAGCAAATAAATTTTCCGCAGAACAAGGGTTCTCGGAACATCAGTTGGGGACCACAATTGATTTCACCACTCCGACGCTCGGCGCAGGATTTTCAAAGTTTGAGTCCGCAAGCGCATATCAGTGGTTGATAAATAATGCTTACAAGTATGGCTTCATTATTTCGTATCCGAAAGCAAATAAATTTTATCAGTTTGAGCCGTGGCATTGGCGCTTTGTCGGAGTCTCGCTTGCGACAAAATTGCACGACAATAATCAGTTCTTCTACAATCTCGACCAGCGCGAAATTGATATTTATCTTGCCGATATTTTTGACCCTATATAATTTGTTCCATGTATCTTATTTTTGACACCGAGACAACGGGGCTTCCGCGAAACTGGAGAGCGCCGATTACTGATTTAGATAATTGGCCACGGCTCGTCCAGCTTGCATGGCAACTTCATGATAGGAATGGAAATTCAATTGAAAGGGGAGATTTCATTGTAAAACCCGAAGGATTTATCGTTCCGACCGACGCGTCGCGGATTCATGGCATTACGCATGAACGTGCACTGGGGGAAGGAATCGCACTCGCTGATGCACTTCAAAAATTTGAGGTCGCACTTGCGAATTCCGAGTATCTCATTGCACACAATATGAGCTATGATGAGAAAATCATCGGTGCGGAATTTTTGCGCAACAATAAAAAAAATTTTCTCGAGACAAAAAAGAAAATCTGCACCATGGAAAGCGCGACGAATTTCTGCGCAATTCCCAGTCCGCGCGGGGGATTCAAGTGGCCAAACTTAGGAGAGCTCCATCAAAAACTTTTCAATGAGGGATTCATGGGAGCGCACAATGCCGCAACCGATGTCGCCATCACTGCAAAGTGTTTCTTCGCACTCAAGGCACAAGGAATAATCATTGCCGATTCTATCAACACTATCAACACAACCCCACCCACGGCAGTCCCCACCCAAGCTTCGTTGTTTTAATAAAAAAAGCCCCGCAAGTATTTAAACTTGAACGGGGCTTGTTGTCAGTATTGCACTGACATTTCACTCTCTTGTTTCTGAGACACTAGTAGGAGTAGCTGTTGGTGTGGGAATGTTACTCTTGGGAACGAGTCCTGCTTGGACCAGATTTGCCAAAAGAACATCAACGATCGAGCCGTTGCCCGAAGCTCCACCGCCCGCAATGATTTGCGGAACAAGAGGAATCTTGGCATCAGCAAGAGCGCGAACACCTTCGATTACACGGTAGTTGTCTTGACCAACTGCTTCCGTCTTCAGCTTGATGACGGATGCTTCGGCGGTACCAACTGCAGTGATCTTCTTGCCTTCAGCTTCGCCGACCACAATCAACACTTGAGCGTCTGCCCCAGCATTGATTGTTTTGGCTTCTGCTTCGCCGGACGCCTTCTTGACCACTGCTTGTGCGTTAAACTCAGCGATTTCAACAGAGCGTTCGGCAGCAACCACCCCAGCTTGTGTTGCTGCTGTTGCGGTTGCTTGTTCGAGCTCTTTCCGTGTGACTTGCGCCATCCGTTGAGTTTCGAATGTGACTTGCTCTTGCTCGGCAAGTTTGCGATCCGTCAATGTTTTCATCAGTTCAGCTGGAGGAACAATGTCGCCGATGAGTGTTTCCACTGCGATGACATCATATTCAGCAAGTGCTGCTGCGATTGCCGTCTTGGCTTCTGTTTGCCGCATTGAGCGATTTTTCAGAAAGTCGATGACATCCGAGTTTTGCGCCGCATTGCGAAAATAGTTACCAATGGTTGGCTCGAGCACCTGAGTGACCAATGCTTCCATGCTGCCGAAACGAGCGATCACCTTTGGTGCCGCATTGCGCGGAATGTGGATGATCTGACTCACATCGAGGTTGAATGTAAAGCCGTCAGCAGAACGAACGGTGATGGTCGAAAGGTTTTTGTCGAGATTGTGCGCCTCACTCTTGCCGGTTGCCCAGTTAAGAACAACGTTCGCCGTCGGAACCTCGCGCACCTTGTGAGTGCGGGGGTTGATCGGAAACTTACCCGGATCAAGGACATCGATCCAGACACCGCGTTCACCTTTCTTTACCATGTTGGCGTGCTTGAACTCGGTACCAGTCACATCATCACCTGCTTTGCCGACGAATGCGACAACGACGCCGACCGATGCGATATTCACTTCGGTGATGTCGACCTCTTCAACAGCCGCAAACTTGGGGTTGATGAAGTACCGACCGGCTAGGAGCACTTGCTCCTGGAGACCCTTGGTGCCACCATTCTGAACGAATGCCATAGGATTCTGGAACATGTTGTGGTCAGTAATTTCCGAACCAGCAATGTCGCCAGTTTGGAGAGGTTTGCCTTCCTTGGTTGTCACAATCCCTACTTTGTTGTCAAGGATATCAATGACATCATTCATTTCCACCTTGAATAGCTTTGGATTGATCCGGTACTGTCCTTGGGGGATGATAGACATCTGTGGGCCACGTTCACCACCATTGTTCATGAATGCTTGCGCATCTTGAAACGAATCGCAGTCGACATGGTTGCCAATAATGCGACCACCTGATAGTGCTTTGCCGTCACGTGCTTCGACGACGCCAATCTTGCCGGGAGGCACAATCGTCATCTCTTCGACGCGAACAGCAAAAACCAGAGTGTTAACACGCCAAGAGCCAGGCGGGATAATACCCATTTGAGCACCACGTTCGCCTCCAGCTTCGAGAAAAGCACGTGCGTCTTGAAAGTTGTCGCAAGCGACTTGACGACCAATGACACGACCATCAGGGAGCGGTTTGCCGTCACACGCTTCGATAACACCAATCTTGCCAGGAGGCACGACGAACAGGTCTTGAAATTTGACGTCGTATTGCCATGTCCAGAAACCAAAGTGGAGCCCTGGGGCAAGCGTATTTGCCTGGATGCCTGCCTCACCGTTCAATGCCACGATCTTGCCAGGAGGCAATTCGCGATGCTTTCCGAAGATGACAAACTTCTTGATCACGAGACCGATCTTGTCATCGGGGATGATGTACACCCCCAAGAGCACACGAAACGTCCATTTGAAAGTGCCAAAGAAAAGGACGACGAGAACTAACCACCAATAAGCGAGAATGTTGCTGAGAGCAATTTCCATTTTTCTCCTTTCAGAGAGTTGAGTTAATGACAAAGAAACAAATATAATCGAAATGATTATGACTATATCTGGGTGAGATTATATTACGATAAGGTTGGTTTGTCAATAGCTCCATGTCTAGGTTCAACAAGTAAGTGCAACACCCCAAGGACGGTCTTTGGATAAAGCACTTGGCGACTAGGTCGCCAAGTGTGTGTCGTGTTGACAGAAGCCTGCGGGGGGGGGTAAAGTGATGGTGATAACTATAAATTACTATCCATTATGGAAAAACACACTCGCGAAGGATTCGAGCAAGAACTTGAACAAAAGAAACAAGAAATGATCACCCAAGCTCACGGTGAGGCTTTGGAGGATAATGCGCAAATAGATTCCTTGAGTGAGCAACTTAGAGAATTAAAAGGAAAAACACATGCGCCAGAAGATGAACCTCTCACCCCCGAAGGTGTAAAAGAAAAGCACGAAGCATTTCTCAAGACGACATTCGAAAAATGGTGTGGCCCAACGAAAGCCCAAGTCGAACAAGTACCCATCATTATCGATCCGAAAGAACAAAATTTTGCCACTCTTGCGAAAGACGTGGATTTAACAAAATTCGGCGAGTACACGATCAATCCCGACATGGAGGGAGTAGATTGGGAGAACATTTCCCCTGAAAAAATCAAAATCCTTCCGCTTGCTGAATTTGTCGGCAAACCACTCCCTGAAGTCGCACAACACCTCATCGATACATACGCTGATACGCACCACATTCCCGGTATTGAATTTTGGCAGTGGATCATTGAAGAATACGACAATGCACCCGATGACATAAAAGAAAAGTACAAAGAACTCAAAGATGGCAACTATCATTTTTGTTTCGGTTCCCTCGTCCGCAATTCCGGCGGCAACTGGGATGTGCCGTTCGCGTTTCGCCCTGGCTCGGAGTGGTACCGGATCGCCCGCTGGCTCGGCGATTCGTGGAATGCCGGTTACCGTGTCGTTCTTCTCGAGAAGTGATATTTGTGATTATCTAAGGACCGCCCTCGATCGTTCTTGCTATAAAGCCATTAAATCTGTCCAAGGTCTCACCTTGGAAACCTGCGGAAGGGGTTAATTGGGGATGGTATCATTTGCATATATTCTATTTTCTTTCTATAATTAAGAAAGATAATTAGAAACTTAATAGATACACTATGGCACTCACCAAAAAACAAAAAGAGGTTCTTGATTTCGTAAAGGGATATATTGCACAGCATGAGTTCGCTCCTTCGCTCGAGGAGATTCGTAAACATTTCAAGCTCGCCTCCGTTTCAACGGCTCATCACTACATGAAAAAGCTCGAAGAAGGGAAGTTCCTCGAGCGTACTGCCAATCAGCCTCGTGCGGTCGTGATGCAACCGTTTGACTTTTCGATGTCGCTCTCGGGCACCTTTTCCGGCTTTGAGTTTATTTCGATTCCCTTGGTTGGTGCGGCAAACTGTGGTCCCGCAGAATTGCTTGCCGAAGAAAATATCGAGGGCTATCTTACGGTGAAGAAAGACTTGCTCCCAAGAGTCAGTGGCATCTTTGCACTTCGCGCATCGGGGCACTCGCTCAATCGCGCAAATATAAAAGGCAAAAATATCGAAGACGGCGACATCGTACTCATTGATGCCGAAGACCGCAACATCAAAGACGGCGATTATGTACTTTCGATTATTGGTGGTTCAGCCAATCTCAAAAAATATCACTTCGACAAAAAGCATCAGCAGATTGTGCTCTCCTCCGAATCAACCCAAGCATTCAAACCAATCATCATTCTCCCCGGAGACGACTTCGCGATCAACGGCAAGGTTGTGGGCGTCATGAAGCGGGGGTAGGGGTTAATATTGGAGAAATAAACAATATGCGAGAAAATCAATTTGAAACAATTAAACGACTTGATGATGCCGGAAAAGAATACTGGTCATCACGTGATCTTGCAAAAGTGCTTGAGTATGCAGATTATCGAAAATTCCAAAATGTAATAGAAAAAGCAAAGATCGCGTGTGAAAATAGCGGTGAAGTTATCAATGCCTATCCCTTGACAACATAATCCATAAGAGTATACTGTCCTTATGGCTAAAGACATGAAATACAGTATCCGCGATCTCAAACGGGAATTTCCCACCGATGAGGTATGCACCGAGTTCCTCTTTGATGCACTCCACACCCGTGAGTGCTCTTGTGGTGGCAAATATGCTCTTATTAAGGGTCGCCGACAGCTACAGTGCTCAAAGTGCCGTTTTCAGATCGCTCCAACCGCAGGGACGATATTTCACAAATCCCCCACGCCCCTTACTCTGTGGTTTCACGCGATCTTTGTGTTCTCCAATGCAAAAAGCGGTATATCCGCAAAAGAGCTTGAACGACAGCTCGGAGTTACTTATAAATGTGCTTGGCGTATGCTCTCCCTTATCCGCAAGGCACTGGCACAAGGTGATGATAAGTTAAGTGGGGATGTAGAAACAGACTCGGCATTTTTCGGTGGTCGTTTCAAGTCGGGTAAAAATAATGAACGCCAAAAGGAGGCGGTCGCGGCGAAGTCACTTGTTATGGGTGCAGTGGAGCGCGGAGGTGATCTGCGGGTAAAAGTAGTGCATGACATGACCGCAAAAACACACGGCGATTTCTTGTCACAAAATGTTGAAATGGAAGGCACTCGCCTTATGACCGACAGTACTAACCGCTTAGACAAGGTGGCGTTAGGATACAACCGCCATGCCGTCGATCATCACAAGGGAGAATATGTGCGCGGTGATGTGTATATAAATACGATAGAGGGCTTCTGGGGACACGTAAAGCGCAGTATCACAGGAACGCACAAGGTTATCTCAAAGAAGCACTTGCAGTCATACTTGGACGGCTTTGTTTTCCTTTACAACAACCGACACAACGACAATGAGCGCTTTGGGCTACTGCTTGGTACTTTACTACGCGCTTCAAGATAGCGAGGAATTGAGGTTTATTCATGGTATCTTGCGTATTCATAAGTTATAATTATACTGTAACAACTCGTATAAATCTATGGATGAAAAAACTTTTGATTTAAAAATCACGAATGGAGCGGCTAAAAGGCTTGAAGCACTTATGGCACATTTTGGTATGGACGAGAAAAAAACCGTTTCCATTGCTCTTGAATTGCTCGACCTAATAAAAAATTCAGAAACCATAGAGTTCAAAGAGAACGGTAAACCAACAGGGGTAACATTACCACCTGTTGTAAAAAAATAGATACATGAGCAAGGATACTCCATCAGAAGATGAGGTTAAGAGTGTTATTGACGAAAAAACAAATCTTCTAAAGACATACCACATAGACCCCCTTACTAAGGACGTTAAGGATATCCAGACGAGGACAACCAAGGAGGCGATCCAATCCATCGTTCAGTCGTGTTTCTCTCAAAAACTCAAGGAGGATGAATTTAGAAACAAGGTGTTCGCACTATTCAACGAAAAGTTAAAAGAAGAGACCTTTATAAACAAGGTTGGTTCAATCGCCGACGGAAAAATAAAACAAGGAAAACAAGACGCGATCGTAAGATCGGTGCTGTGGGTGGGTGGTGGAGCTCTCCTTGCTATAATTGGCGGGTTAGTTCAAAAAGGTTTTGCGATTTTCTAAAATTAACCCTCAACTTCTTGCTTAAACAAAGCAAGAAGGACATGCCCTCGTCCAAATTCTTCAGCTTTTTGAACAGGAACTATGTTTATCAACTCCCACCCCTCTTGACCGTATTCCAGCAAAGCCGACTCCAGTGCGCTTTGTTCAACGAAGTATTCTATCTTGTGTTTAAATCTTCTCATGTCACGATTGTAACAAAAATACCCCTTTCGGGGTACTTTTGTTTAGCGTCCTTTTCCGAGTACAGAACTCGGGATTAGAAATGAGGATAAGGTTTCTAACACCTAGAAGAACCTCAAAGAAAGACACTAAATCCGGCTAGATTCAAAACCTAAATGGATTTCAATCATGCCGCCTTGCAACAGGTATATACAGTATATACAAAAAGCATTAAAAATACAATATTCTGTGGATAACGTGGGGATTGCGGAGGGGATGGGATTTGAACCCACGGACCAAAATGCCCTGTTGCAAAGGCGGCGGTCGTTCGCTTATAAGGCGGATGCTTTAAACCACTCAGCCACCCCTCCATGTAAAATCAGCCACCAGCTGAGCTAGAGTTTCCCCTAGACAAGCTGATGGCTGATTTCTCCTAAAAGAACCCACTCACTTAGCTTGTAATCTCATCTGGTGATCGTTTTCCTCCAACCGAGGCTTCACGACCTCTTCATAATACCATAAATACGGTCTATTTCATAATGAAAATTACATCTTTATAGTTCAGGTACATAAACATTAATCCGTCAAATGTCCGTTAAATAAGTAATTATGTCACCAAGGGATAGGCATTTAGTTATCCACAGCCATTTTGTCCACACAGACGAAATGGTCCATTTGTAAAATCGGACCCCGCATTTCTGCGGGGTCCTCGGAGGCCGAAGCCATAATATATAGAGTATAGTGCACCGTCATCGAAAGTCAAGAAGGCATAGAATTACTCTCACGCGAGTGGAGATGGGGGGGGGTTCGGCTACAAGTTTTCTTTTGCCGTCGCAAAAGAAACTCGCAGCCCGCCCCTCGCGGTTTCGTCTGCTGACGAAACATCGCTGCGGTCTTCAAAACCCCCACATGGGCAAAACTATTTGCCCCCCATCTCTCACAAACGCAAACCACCCAACTCTTTCAGAGTTGGGTGGGCGTATTGTGGAGATGGGGGGTTTTGAACCCCCGTCCAGAAGAGAAGAGAAAGTGTATCTACGCGTGTAGATATTCTTGGTTTGTTCGGTTTGCATGGTGTGAGAATAACAAAACCCATACATCCCTAGCCTTTAATTTTTGTTTCTTTGGTCAGGCGCCAGAGAACTTATCCTGATGAAGTGACACGGGGGACGAGCCTATCAGGAGTACTCTCGTTCCGTGCGCTACGACTTATGCGTATGCGAAGGCGAAGTTGTTCGCACCAAAATATGGTGAAGCAACTCCTGTGCTTTTGTTTGCACTTATGTTTTGTTCGCGTGATTTACGAGACTACGAACATGCTCGACGCGCACAAGATCCACATCATTCTTCTGTCGAAACAAGTCATCCCCATTTATTGGTATATCTCAAAGTTTTTCAAGACACCTCTTTTTTGAGTTCTTTTCGGATACGGAACCGCATCCGAATCGATAATTCTTCAGCAGAAGAATTATCGATTCGACGCACTTCGATTTTTAATGAAGTCTTGCTTTCACTGCACGCGCAATTTCGCGGAGTGATTCGCGTTTTTTGAT
>OBEQ011427983.1_pt1 | contig 11404 bp, 14 predicted proteins | sample 1670901 | NCBI WGS metagenome assembly OBEQ01 (sample SAMEA104232315, study PRJEB22302) | groundwater metagenome | biome: forest; feature: aquifer; material: groundwater | place: USA | collected 2011-08-07 | depth 5.4 m | reverse complement strand
GAGTTTCCCCTGCATGATTTTATCGGCAATGGCGGCGGGCTTGCCCTTAATTTCTTTCTCAAAAACTTCACGCGCTTTGGCTTTGGCGTCTTCGGAAACATCCTCCGCCTTAAGATACTCCGGATTTGAAGCGGCCACGTGCATAGCGATATCGTAAGCCAGCGCCTTAAATTCTTCATTCTTGGCCACAAAATCGGTTTCGCAAGAAAGCTCGACAATGGCTCCCACGGTAGCGTTGCCGTGAATGTAAGCTGAAACCACACCGGCGCCAAGCGTCCGGTCGGCTTTTTTGGTGGCGATGTCCGCTCCTTTTTTGCGCAAGATAATAAGGGCCTTTTCCATATCACCCCCCGCTTCTTCAAGCGCCTTTTTGCACTGCATTACCGAAATGCCGGTTTGGTCGCGAAGCTGTTTAACTTGGTCGGTGGAAATCATGCTAAAAAATCAAAAGTAAAAAATCAAAATTCAAAGTTACAATTCAAAATTAAAAATTTTAAGATTTTGGATTGTCATTTTCCATTTTGATTTTTGCATTTTCACTTAATCTTTCGTTTTTACCTTCTTTATACGCCCAAACAATCTGGCCCACAAAAAACGCGATACTGCCGATAGCGGAGTCATTGCCGGGAATGGCATAGTCAACCTGCTTTAAATCGCAATCAGAACCCAAAAGGGCCACTACCGGAATGCCCGTCTTTTTCGCTTCAGTCACGGCAATTTTTTCGTGTTTTGAGTCAATGACAAAGAGGGCTTTGGGCAATTCTTTCATGGGAATAAGGCCGGAAAAAAAACGATTGAGTTTGTCTATATCTCGGTCAATCAAAAGCCGCTCCTTCTTGGTGTACTTGGCAAGCTCGCCTTTTTCCCGTTTGGCCGTCAAATCCAAAAGCTTCTCCACCCGCGAGCGAATTTCTTTGAAATTGGAAAGTGTGCCGCCAATCCAGCGGTCGGCGACATAGGGCATATCAAGGGAAAGCGCGGCGGCTTTCAGGGAATCTCGGGCTTCGCTCTTGCCGCCCACAAAAAGCATCTGCTTGCCTTCACGAGCGAGCGAGCGGACGAAATCTTTGGCTTTTTCGAGAAGCGCCTTGGTCTTTTCAAGGTCAAAAATCTCAACGCGATTCTTCACGCCGAAAATGTAGGGCGCCAAGGTCGGGTGACGGCGCGAACGGGAAAAAGCGAAATGCGCCCCCGCTTTAAACATCAAATCAATCGCTTCCATATTACCAGCTTGTGTCTTTAGTTCAGTCATAATAGGACATGAATATAACAGATTCTTATTCCTTGCGCAACTCGTTTTGCGCCAGAGACAGAGCCGCAATAATAGGAGCGATTTGGCCGGCAAAAATGCCAGCAATATTGTGCCAAGACTCCTTGATACGGTGGTCGGTTACGCGGTCTTGAAGAATGTTGTAGGTGCGGATTTTTTCCGAGCGGTCGCCGGTGCCAATCTGATTTTTGCGCTCGCCCGCGTATTTTTTCGCTTCTTCTTCCTCTTTGAGCGCTTGAATTTTTGCCGAAAGAATTGATAAGGCTTTTTCGCGATTTTTGGCCTGACTTCGCTCCGAAGTACAGCGGACATCAATGCCCGTCGGTATGTGGATAAGCCGCACCGCCGTTTCCACTTTGTTGACATTTTGCCCGCCGGCGCCGCCGGAGCGGGAAAATTCCATTTTAATATCCGCCGGATTTATTTCAATGGAAACTTTTTTCCTGATGGGAAGCACGGCGACGGAGGCCGTGGAGGTGTGAACCCTACCGACTTTTTCGGTGGCGGGAACGCGCTGAATACGATGAACGCCGGTTTCAAAACGCAGATTTTTATAAACATTTCTGCCTGAAATTTCAAATGAAGCCTCCTTGTAGCCGCCGAGGGCGCTCTCTGATTCGGAAAGTGTCTTCCAAGCCCAGCCGACCATTTCCGCATAACGCTTGTACATGAGCGCGAGCTCTTCGGCAAAGAGCGCCGCCTCTTCGCCGCCGGCGCCGGCACGCACTTCAAGCACCGCTTCATCGGGAAATTCTTCTTCCGTTTCCTCGGCTTTAAAAGTCTTTTCCATTTGCTCTAAAAGGCTTTTTTGTTCAGCGCGAATTTGCGAGAGCTCTTCGTCAACCATGTCTTTGAGCCCAGCCTCCTTTTTTGCCATGTCCAAAAGCGCCCGCTCTTCTTTAATCAGGGCTTCATAACGCTCGGCGAGATAGGAAGTCTTTGGATTTTTTTTGTATAAATCTAGATTCATATTAATACAAAAGGCTCTAGGTGCTAGTCCCTAGGCACTAGCAATAATCTAGAGCCTAAAGCCTAGTACCTAGAGCCTCGTTGTTAAGCTTTTTTCTTGGCAACCTCTTTAGAGGAAGTTTTGGCTCCACCTTTCGCGGCGCGGGCTTTGAATCGCTCCACGCGGCCAGCGGCGTCAATCACCTTGTCATTGCCGGTGTAAAACGGATGGCAGGCGCTGCAAATTTCCACAGTAATTTTCTCCTGCGTTGAGCCAACTGTAAATTTATTACCGCAGGCGCATGTTACCTTGGCTTCGGGAAAATATTTTGGGTGGATTTCTTTTTGCATGGCTGATTTATAAGGAGCGAAGCGACTATATAAATCGCCACCCCGCCCTAATTTTTCCTTTATTTTACTTACTAAAATCTAGACTGTTTCTACATCTCAGAAATCTCTCGCAACTCGCGGGCGCGGATAGCGCACACCTCTGCCGGGCGAAGCAAGTTGCGTCCCAGCTACCTTGAAAAATTAGGGCTGGGGTAACGCATATACTCTAGCAGAAAAGTATAAAATTGACAAATTATGGCCGCTTTGGCAGTTATTACTTTCGCCCAACAAGAATTTTAATGGCGGGAAAACGTTCAAAGACAGTTTTAATATCTCGAAAACCGGCCTCCTTAAGATAGAGGTTGATGAGCCCCCGAAAATTTCCCTCTATATATTCCAACTTTTCAAAAAACAAAATCTTTCTGATAAAAACACTTTTCGTTTCGCCGAAATCCGCGATAACGACACGCCCGCCGGGTTTGAGTACCCGATGAATTTCCGCAATGGCTTTCTTCTTGATAGTGTCGGGCATGTGGTGAAAAGCAAGACTGCTAAAACAGACATCTACCGACACATCTGGCATAGGCAACGATTCGGCAAATGCTTGCTCTAACTCTACCTTCAAACCAGATTTGATTAACCGACCCTTGGCAATCTCAAGCGCCCTGCTGTCCGGATCAAACCCAAGAAATCGCACATGAGGATAGTGGTCCCCTGCAACCTTCAAAAATACGCCAGTGCCGCAACCGACGTCCGCGACAGTATAAGAATCTTGCAACGGTACCGCCCGCAAAACTTTTTCTCTAAACCTTTTGTTAATACCGGTTACAGAACAGAAAAAATCGTACATCGGCGTCAGAGTGTGTCTGCCGAACGGAGGAAGGTATTTGTATTCGGGCTTGTATGACATAACATTTCGTGCGATATATCGCAATATTTCGTTTTTTCTTTTCCCGACTTTACGAACTTTACAAACTTTATAGACTTTATGAACTCTGATTGAGAATATTTATCTGCTTCTGATACTTCGCCGCCAAGTCCATCACGTCATCGCCGTAAAACGCGTAGGCGCGTTTCTTGGCTTTGGCGCATCCAGCAAGGTAACAGAGGGAAGCGAAACGCTCCGCGGAGGCGCTGCCCCGCGCCGCGCCGCTATCTTTCAAGTAGAGCGCAGCGGCCATGAACGAATCCGCGGGTTCCCACGGACTCGGCGGACGGTGTCCAGTCGCCTCCGCAATCCGCTCTTCATACAAAATCCATGTTGACGGCAAAAATTGGGCCGGACCCATGGCGCCGCCGTAGCCGTACCACGGACTTTTGGAAACCGGCACGGTATCGGGATTAAGGCCGAGGCGGCTGGTGATGGAAAGAAACGGCTCGGTATCGCGCGGCGCTTTCATGTCAGTACGCCAACTGCCCTTTCCCACGTTCTCGCCGAGATTAGACTCTTCAGCGATGATACCTAAAATAAGCGCCGGCCGCACACCCGTCACTTTTGAAGAGGCCACCGCAAACTCAAGCGCTTTTTCAAACGGAATGGCCGCCGAGCCTTGCAGGGTAAAGAGTTCGGCGCGGATTTTGGCGGCGCTTTGCTCGCCGCTCGAGATGATTTTTTTATAAATGCTCTCCAAGCCTTTGGAAACCGTCAAAATCTGCTTTTTTTGCGCCTGCTCTTGTTCGGTGCGGCGTTTTTCAAGCTTCTGTAAAGTTTGAAGGGAAACTTGTTCCGCCTTCTTGTCCTGTAAAGCGTCTTTCTCCGCCTCCGTTTTAACCTTCGCCCCGGAAATGTCGGTGATGGATTTTTTCAAGGCTTCTTTTATAGAGACATAGGGACCAATATCCTCGAAAAATTTTGAAAAATTCTGGCCGCTAAGCACGACTTCGGCCAGCGAATAAGAATCAAGCTCGTCGGTCTGACGCAAGAGCTCGGCGATTGATTCTCTCTCCTGGTCAATGGTGGCGACGTACTGGTCAATTAAAGAGGCTTTGTTGCCGATATCTTCGGAAAGATTTTGGATAGCGATCGCGCGGGCTTTAATGCTCAATTCGGACTTTTTGATTTTGGCGTTCAAAATGCTGATATCGCGCTCTAGCGACACCGATTCGTTTTGCTTTTGAGTTAAAATACTGCGCTGGACGTCAATCTGTTTTTCCAGCTCGGCCAAATCCTTCTCAAGCTGGGCGCGACGGTCACCTACGGCAGTCGCTTGGGCCGAAACAAAATTGCCAGAGGTGCAGAAAAGCAATAGCGCGAGCGAAGCGGCACAAAAACCTCTGGTCAGCCAATTTCTAAATGCAAACATGCGTAGGAGCGGGAAAACCCCGTAGTGAAAAATGGCATCGTTTGCTGTGAAGCAATTTATGCCAGATTTAGGTTAAACTAAGCTTGGTAATTCGAACTTCTGCCTTATGCTTTACGCCCGCTGTAGCAAACAGCCATGCCATTTTCTACTACGGGGAAAACACTGGTAAAACTAATTCTACTATAGCTTGGCCTAATTCAGAAATATACGACAAAAGCCCCGCCCGCCAAAGTTTTTCTCCTGAAAAATTTTGGCGGGCGGGGCGAGACTTTTGGAAACTTAGTTTCCAAAATCTATTTTTTCTCGGGAGCCTTGGCGGCAGGTTTTACAGCAGGTTTGGTAGCCACTTTGGCCGGAGCTTTATCGATGGCAGGAACCGCACCAGCTTCAGCGCCTTCCGCGCCCTCTTCTTCTTTCTTACCTTTCTTCTCAACCTCAATTGCGGAAAGGTCAACCGGCACTTCTTCAATCACTTCGTCTTTGGGTTCGTAAACGGACGCTACGACTTCATCCGGTTTCTCCACAAGCACGACGCCTTCCGGCAAGGCGATATCTTTCACCAAAACTTGACTTTCAAAATTAACGAGTTTGCCAATATCAACATGGAGAACGTGCGGCAAATCCTTGGGCGCGGCTTCCACTTCCACTTCGCGAAGCACTTTGACCAAAACGCCGCCCAAATCTTTAACCGCCGGCGCCACGCCCGTAAATTCAAGCGGGATTTTCACTTTTATCTTCTGGCCTTTTTCAAACACGTAAAAATCGGCATGGCGCGGCACTCCCGTTACCGGGTCGCGGTCAACATCATAAATGAGCGAGTCCAAAACTCCTTCTTTTGTTTTCAGGCTTACTACGCTTGATTCGCCGGCCCGCTTCAACACTTTCAAAAATGCCACAGCCGAAACCGCTATCGGCGCTGAAGCCTGCTTTCGGCCGTAATAGACAGCGGGCATTTGACCTGCTTTGCGCAAAACTGCCAGCTTGGTCTTGGCCTCTCGAGGCTTGACTTCAAGCGTAATTTCGGATTTCATAAGTAAGCAGTATACACGGCACCGCCAAAAAATCAACCGAATCAAAATAGCAAGACTTAAAAACCACAGAAACGCAAAGGTTTAACCTTTGTTTTGTATAAAAGTGTACAAAGGTTTAACCTTTGCGAGTAAAATTAGAAACGGATTTTATTTATCAAACTCCAAACAGTAATATTTGCTTCCCGCCACGCCACCTGCCGCGTCAGAACAGTGCCATCCCCGACTGCCAGACCCGTATTGCTCGTTTTCCATGTGAACAGCCACCAGTCCAAAAGATCCGTAATCATAATAATAGTAAGGGTCTGAGTTTGGTGATGTTGGTAGGGTACCGAAATAATTAGAATTTGACAACTCACTAAAACAGGTGCCATTTCCTATAATGCACCAACTTTGCCCCGAGGCTGGATTCGTAGGCATCGAATTATTATCAATCCAATACCTCTGTAAACTTGTTGATAGCTGATTTAAATCTGTTTTCTTCCTGGCATCTCTTGCTTTTGTCCGCGCTGAATTAAGCGAGGCCAAAACCACCGATGACAAAAGGCCGATGATGGAGATGACAACAAGCAGTTCGATTAAAGTAAAACCGCTATTGGGTTTTTGAGAAACGCTCATAGGCATAATAATACTGTCCGCCAATGGGAAAAGCAAGCGGCGCCCCAGAAGCCTCTGGGGCGCCGCCTTGCTATACCAGCCGATTGAAAACCCGTAATTTTTCTTTGACAACCTGTTTTTTACAAAGGTTAAACCTTTGTATGCTCCACAGCCAAAACCGAAATCGGGGTTGATTTCTGTTTGCAGCTGTAATACACCGCCGGCATTTTTCCGGCCTTACGCAAGGCTTTTACACTCGTTTTCTCTTCGCGTTTTTCAACTTTGATTGCTATCGTCATAACGCTACAGTATATAAAGTTTTCAAAATAAATCAACCTGACACAAAGGTTTAACCTTTGTACAAAGGTTAAACCTTTGTAAATTCTGTTCCGATAAAAAATCAAGAAAGCGGACTGCCCTACAACCCCATTAACTAACAAGTTGGCATTCGTCAAAAATCCTAAAAAGATAAATTACAGACTGTTGGAACAACCCGGATTATTATAGACTACAAGTCCCATTGGATTCGCGACACCAGGACCATCACCCCAAGCTTTTCCGAACGTGTTACCTGTAGTGCCTACACAATAAAGAAGACCTTGAGGTTTCAGCCAACCTTGCACGGAAAAAGCAGAAGTGTTTCCTGTCACATAGAACGAATACTGATCTGTGGAAATCTCTACGATTTTCTTGCAGATAAGGTTAGCCTGCGTTATATATTTTGATACATTTTGGTTTAATGGATAAACTGTGTCGCAAGTTTCTGCCGGAGCAACAGGTCCGAAACCAGCCCAGGCGCCGGTTGATAGATTTCCATAATTTCCAGAATCAGAGTATTCCAAATTCATTATGTTACGAAATTGTATAAGCTCCTGTTTGAAAGCAGATTCTTTTGATTTTAGCCTGGCACTATTCAAACTGGCCAGCACCACGGACGAAAGCAACCCAATGATGGAGATAACCACGAGGAGTTCGATTAAAGTGAAACCTTGTTTTTTTGACACTTCGAACATAGAAGAACTGTACCATTTAATTATTTGGTCTTCAAATGTTTCTGAATCAATCGGATGTACTGATTATATAGCGGAATAAATTCTTTCGCGGATTTGTAGAAAATAAAATTATCTTCGTCAAAATCATACTCATGAACCAAAATGTTTCTCAAGCTTGCGCTTTTAATAAAGTTCGGCAATAATTTTTCATCCAGTATTTTGAGTGCCGCCATTCGGATGAAAGATTCTCGATATGTGTCCGGCGTTTCCGCGCCCAATTCAGCTATTGTATGGGCGTTTATATCGCTCGCCAGCTCAACAACCAACTGAAAATTCCGTTCAGCCGAGCGTATATTGGTAAATTTATTCTTGAATTCTGGAAAAGGTAAAACCAAAAGCTCCCTTAACTCAGCAAGTAAAATTTTCATTTGTTCCAGCTTTTTTATGATAAGGTCATGCAACATGGGTTTGTAGGATTACCCTCCTTCTTATGCGTCTAAACTTCGCCGTATCTTGGTACTCCTTCATTGCGCGAACTTTGAACCTGACAAAATCAAAAACGTCTCCCTCTATAAGTTTTCCCGTCCGAGCGACTTCAAATTTTAACATTGGTGAAGCCGTATAAAGGTCAACAAGGTCGATTTTGTCTTCATTGATATTTAATTTCTTGGAGATATAACCGGACAAATCAGTGCGCAGAGAAAGCGAAAGCGGCTTTTTTTCGAGTACGCCAAAATCAAAATCGGACATCCCCGTAGTCCTACCATTAACTTGCGAGCCAAATGCTATAACAAGCGGTCTTTTCATATCAGATATTATTAAATACTTTGAGCTTTTCTGCAACCACTTTCTGCATAGCCAGACGCGGGCCTTTGAGATATTTGTACGGCGCGATTTCTTCAGGATTTTCCTGAAGCGACAGCATCAGCGCTTTGCGATAGGCGATGCGGAGCTCGGTGTTAATATGAACGATGGCAACCCCTGCGGCTATGGCGGCACTGATATCGCCGGCCGAATTTCCCGACCCGCCGTGAAGCACGAGCGGGACGCCGCAGGCGTCCGCTACCTTTTTCACAACATCAATATGAAGCGCGGGGTCAACGCCGCCAGCAAGCTGTCCGTGGATATTGCCAACGGCCGGAGCCAAAAGGTCAACCCCAGTTTCTTTGACAAACTTCGCCGCCTCCTCCGGTTTGGTCAAAAACTCTTCGGCAATTTTCACACCGGCAGGAATTGCCGCCAGCACCTTTGACGACTTGCCGATAAACCCCAGTTCCCCTTCCACAATAATTTCCGGATTTTTTGCTCGCGCGTACTCCACGCACTGTTTGGTAATTTTGACATTTTCCTCAAACGGCAACTCGGTGCCGTCAAAAATGACCGCGTCAAAGCCAGCGTCCACCGCTTCTTTGACTTTTTCAAAAGAATAAGTGTGGTCGGCATTAAGAAAAATCGGAAAATCATACTGGTCGCGCAAACTCCTGATAAGCGCCGCCGCTTGCTTCACCCCGACAAAATGGCGCTCTCCTTCGGAGAGGCCGATAATCACCGGCACCGCAAGCTCCCGTGCCGCGTCAAAGACCGCCCACAAACCTTCCAAATTGGAAATATTAAAATGGCCAATGGCGATCTTTCTAGAACGGGCTTCGGCGATTTCTTGTCGTAGGCTTTTCATAACTACACAATTGTAACATATAGGTTATGGAACATGGAACTTGAAACATGTAACATAAGCCCAATCGCCCGCCTGTTCTATGCTCCATGTTCCATGTTATAATTTTGGGTATGTTCGGAAAAAAACAACTGGATTTTCTCGCTATCGGCGACATCACCACCGACGCTTTCATCCGCCTCAAAGAAGCCAGCGTGCATTGCACAGTTGATAAAGAAAACTGCGAGCTGTGCATGAAATTCGCGGACAAAATTCCTTATGAGTTTGTGGAGGTAATACGGGCCGTGGGCAACGCGCCAAACGCCGCCGTGTCCGCCGCGAGGCTCGGCCTTAGGGCGGCGCTGGTTACCAACATGGGCGACGACCAGAACGGCGCCGAATGCCTGGCGGTGCTAAAAAAAGAAGGCATTCAAACCTCTTATGTAACCGTCCACAAAGGCGCCAAAACCAACTACCATTATGTGCTCTGGTACGAAGCCGAGCGAACTATTCTTATCAAACACGAGTCTTATGAGTACCGCCTGCCTAAAATTGAACCCGCCCCTAGGTGGCTTTACCTTTCTTCTTTCCGAGGAACCGACGGGTACTACGAAGAGATAAATGCCTATTTGAAAAAACATCCTGAAGTAAAAATGGCTTTTCAGCCGGGAAAATTTGAAATCAACCTCGGCACAAAGAAACTGGCGGCGCTTTACGAGCGCGCTCACGTTTTCGTCTGCAATAAAGAAGAAGCGGAAAAAATCCTCGGCAGTGAAAATGCCGATATCAAAACTCTTTTGGCCGGCATAGGAGAACTGGGACCGAAATTTGTCCTAATCACCGACGGACCGAAGGGCGCGTATTTCTATGATGGACAAGAGTCTTGGTTCATGCCTCCCTACCCGGACCCAAAGCCTCCCTACGAGCGCACCGGCGCGGGCGACGCCTACGCTTCCACTTTTGTAAGCGCTTTGGCATTGGGAAAAACTCCAGAAGAGGCTCTGCGCTCCGCAGCGATAAACTCCATGTCGGTTGTCCAACAAATCGGAGCGCAAAGAGGGCTTTTGCCGCAAGCGGCAATTGAAGAATGGCTTAAAAAAGCGCCGAGTGATTACAAACCGAGAAATTTATAATAAAAAGCCTAATGATAATCCTCTTTGCGGTTTCGTATCTCCAACGCTTGCCCCACTGCTTCGTATCCTGAAATCTGACGCGTTTTTAATTTTTCCAAAATTTTTTTAAGAGCGGAAAACTCATAGTCATTGCCGCCCATGGCATTGACCTCATCGCGAATCTCCAGAATCCTCATTCTGGCTCTTTCTTCTGACACATTGGGTGATTCAATGTTGTTTTCTTTCATAATTTTGAAATATATTCGGTGTTATTTTTTGCGTTTTACTTTCCGCGTATAGTTGAGCCACGCCGGCCCGAGAGAAATGATGTCCTCAATGACTTTCGGCCCGGCTTTAAGAAGCTGGAGAACCCGTTTGTAGCAACTTTGGCAGAGATGATACTTTCTCACGTCTCCATCGCTGTGCGGCGGACCAAAAAGCAGGCCGCCGAAATTTTTCAGCTGTTTTTTGCAAAAATCGCAGTTAGGACGGATACTCATTATATTTATTTTAGGTTTTACGCTTCATAACACGGCGCACTGCATCCTTAATATGGCCGACTCCCATGCCATAGTGCTCTATCAGTTCTTCGGGCGTGCCCGACTGACCGAACTGGTCGCGGACGCCGATAAATTCAATCGGCACGGGCATTCGCGCCGCTAAACATTCCGCCACCGCGCTGCCGAAGCCTCCGGCAATCTGATGCTCTTCAACGGTTACAATCGCCCCCGCTTCGCGGGCAAGCTCGACAAGCGCCTTTTCATCAAGCGGTTTGATGGTAGCGAAATTTAAAACTTTGACCCGCACACTTTCTTCGGAAAGCCAGCGCGCCGCCGAAAGCGCTTTGTGCGTGAGCGCTCCCGTCGCCACAATACCAATATCAGCCTTGCCTTTTTCCGGCGCGAAAAATAGCGCCGCCTTCCCTATCTCAAACGGCGTCTCGGCGGTCGTCATCACCGGCGTCTTTTCTCGCGCTAGGCGGATATAGGTCGGCTGGTCTGTTTTGGCTGCCGCGAGTGTGGCTTTTTTTGCTTCAACGGCGTCGCAAGGAGAAAGCACAACCATCCGCGGCAGAACCCGCATCAGAGCAATATCTTCAATGGCTTGGTGCGTACCGCCGTCAGGACCGACCGAAACACCGGCGTGGCTGCCGGCAATTTTCACCGGCCGATT
>OBEQ012248757.1_pt1 | contig 11406 bp, 7 predicted proteins | sample 1670901 | NCBI WGS metagenome assembly OBEQ01 (sample SAMEA104232315, study PRJEB22302) | groundwater metagenome | biome: forest; feature: aquifer; material: groundwater | place: USA | collected 2011-08-07 | depth 5.4 m | reverse complement strand
TTTAACGGACTTAATTTGTAAATAAAATCAAGTTTCTCTTCTGAAAAACGAAACATTATTTTACCATTTGATTCCATAATAAGTCCAAAAGCAATATTTTCTTTGCTTAGAGGATTACTAATAAATCTCATTATGCTATAATATGTTTTCATTTCTTTGGTTTGTAAATTAAGAACGAATTTTCCACTTTTTTGTTACGTTCAGAATCAGATAATACAAAAATAGTGTTTTTTTTAGCATCTTTACTAAAACCCCAAGATTTTGGAATTAAATCAAAAATTTGATTAGACGATTTAATCGAATTTGAAATAAAAATACTAATTTCTTTTGACAGTTCTAGAAGTACTTTATTTTTAGCCATTTTTAAAACACTAATAGCGAATCCTGAGTTTAATATACTATAATGACCTTCTAAATCTAAATTGAAAGGTTTAAGAATTTTTAATTTATGTGCATATCCAAAACAAGCCGCAAAATCAATCGGAAAAAAATCAATTTTACCTTCATTCGTAGAAAGTAAAATATTAGGATTATTTGGCTTTCTATCTTTGTTTCCAAGCCAAGAATCTAAAATTCCAATTTTTATTAAATCAAGAGGAGAATTAAAAAGGTTGAATTCTTTTAATGAATTCAAACCATTAATATAGGAATCAGTTTCAAAAGCATTTGGGATTAATTTCACTCCGAAAAATTGAATTTCATCAAATTTAGTTTTTGAATATCTTTTAGGTAATAAAATTTCATTTTCTTTCAAATAATCTTCTACAATATCCAAAGGAATGTCAATTAAACATGATTCGGCTGTCTTTAACCCCCAAATTCGAGCATAATAAATACCTAAAATTTCACAAATCAAATCAGTATGTGGTTCAGTTGAATAATTTGTAGTTTTAGCAAAATATATTTCATCATCATCGCATAGAACCTCAATAGGGGCACTTCCTTCAGTTGTTTTGAAACTTAGAATTTTTATTGCTGTTCTTGTAACTAATGGTGAAATTTCCATTTACTTTTTTTTGCGAATTTAGAAATATAAAAACTATTATTTTAAATTAATTTTTAAATTTTACCAAACAACTAACAAAAGTCTCAACAAAACCAACAATATAACTTCAACTACTCCTACGATTAAACAAATGCAATTCCAACTCCGCAAGATTCGTAGCTTCTGAATTCTCCAATTCTTCTTTCGCCTTTTGAATTATTTTCAAATATTCAGTTTCATCATTCATTTTAGTCCATGGATAAGGACTTTTCATTTTCAATTTATTCTGTATAATGCTATCAACAGGAAAATGTGGAGGTGCAACTTTTAAAACATCTAAACACCAAAGGTATTTCAAATATAGGTTTAACAGTTTTTGACTTATTCCAAAATTTAATGATCCACCATTTAACAGCGATCTAAATTTACTTGTGAAATTTTTAATTGATTTAATGTTTTCAATATGTGTTTTCTCATCAATTGATGAGGAGACATATTGATCTGAAATATTAACAATAAATACCTTTAATTCATTTTTAAAACTATTCCGTTCTTCTTCAGATGTCAACGTTTCATATACATTTGATCTTTGAAATGCTCCATTAATAGTAAGCATCCATATTTCATCTTTTATAAAAGTACTTTTCATTAAATTTATTTTAAATCAAGGTCAATAACCTAAGAAATCTTAACCAATTGGTTCAATTCAACCAAATTTTCAGGATATGCTATATAATCTTTACCCATGTAATTTTTAGTAACCAATCCTTTAGATTGACCAAGAGTTGTTATTTTATCACCATCAATTAATCCTGATTTAGTCATGTGACCTGTTATTTCAGCTTGAGTTACCCCTAAATTTTTAGATAATTGTGAAGCAGATAATGGTTTGTCAGAAATTGAATTATTATTAATTGCATTATTTATAACAGTCCCTACTTTTGGTTTATAGGTTTCTTTTACAAGAGATTTGGTAATTGAAAGTTTATCTACTATTACATTGAAACCATTTAACTCTTTAGCACCAAAAAAACCTGAAATGCTACTTTTTTCAATTTTAACAGGTTGTGTTTTGTATTTTAATTCAGCTTGACCAAAAATTTCATGAAATTTATTTACAGGATCTATTTCTTTAGATGTTATACCAAGTACTTCATTCTTTACTTTATCAATACCACTAGTTAGTATTACATCTGTTCCATCAAAGACTTTTCCAAGTAATCCTTTTGATGCATGACTGCATTTTATTCCTACTTCAATATTTTTAGCTAGAGAGTAGTCATATAAATTTATACTAGACATAATAAAATCAAAATCATTTTGATAAAATTTAGCATGTAATCTCTCATCATATCTTATTTCAACATTTGGGAATTGTTTGAAAAAATCAAAACTATCCCTTTTTATACTTTTGTATAAGTTGTCTTCATTTTTACCAAATAATACAAATAATTCAAAATCATGCTTTCCAATATGCTGATTTAATGCAAGTTTAATTTCCTTACTTAAATCAATAAAAGGTGAGATTAGAATTAATTTATGTTTTGCGTTTTTGATAAGATTTTCAAGTCCTGCAACTAGTTCTGTATTGAAAAGAAATTGATAGTCTGACATAATTTATAATTAAGCTTTTGAAGATGTAAAATGAAATAAAGAACCAAATTACAATATAAAAAGGATAAAGGTAAATAAATAAAAATTCATATTTTCTATTAATAAATAGAGCTAGTGAAATTATATTTTTAACTGTTTTTTTTTAGATTTGATCCAACCAGTACTTAATCAAAGTTTTAAAAAGGAGGAATAAACTATTTACTGAAAGATACTATTTGATTGACAGCTTTAGTTATTAAAAATAGGGTATTACTACTTAATAAAACAAGTAGTAATACTTATTAAAATGAGTTTACAATTTTGACTTAAAAAGTAAAAATAGAGGACAATTTTCATCAATAAAATTTACCTATTATCTTTTTAACTACCTTAGTAAAATCATTATGAATATATCAGTTAGAATGACTAAAATAAGACTAAAAAAGAATAAACATATTGTATATATTCAAGTTGACGGTAATTATTTCAACATTTGACCTATGAAGAAAATTGACTTGCACATTCATACAATAGCGACATTGAGTGATAAACCTTTTGATTTTAATCTCGCAAAGTTGAAAGAGTATACTCAAAAATTAGAAATTGACGCTATTGCAATAACAAATCATAATGTCTTTGATTTTAAACAATACAATGAGATTGTAAAAGAACTCGATACAATAGTCTTCCCAGGAATTGAGATTGATTTGGAACGAGGTCATTTGCTTTTGATTGCTGATAATAATGATTTGTCTGAAATCAATGATTTCGCAAAAAAATGCGACCGAGTAACAGCATTGATTAAAACCAAGGATGATTCAATAACACTAGATCAGTTCAATGATATTTTTTCCTCACTAGACAAATACTTACTAATTCCTCATTATCAAAAAGGTCCAATTATTAGACCCGAAATTATTGCGCAAATAAAAACTCTCATTAGCGCAGGAGAAGTATCAAGCTATAAAAAATTTAGGAGTTGTATTAAAGATACTGAAAGTCTAGTGCCATTAATTTTTAGTGATTCTCGATATTTTTCTACTCTTGCCAATTTTTCAACTCAACAAACATATGTTGACCTAGAAGAAATTACTTTAACAGGAATTAAGTCCTGTTTAACTGATAAACAAAAAGTATTTCTAACAAAAGAGGAAGGAAATGACTTTTTCCAAGCGACTGATGATGGGTTACTTTTATCAACTGGACTAAATGTAATTTTGGGAGAACGTTCAACGGGAAAAACTGTAACTTTAGAAAAAATATATAATAATCATGAAAACGTAAAATTTATCGAACAGTTTTCATTATTACAAAATGATGAACAAAAATTCGAAGAATTGCTTTCACGACGACACAGTACTCTATCGGAAGAATTTCTGAATGAGTTTAAATTTGTTGTCGATACAGTTAAAAATATTGATGAAAAGCAAAACGAAATTGACATTGAAAAATATTTAAGTTCACTTCTTAAATTTGCCTCAGATAATGAAAAGGCAGACGCTTATTCTAACACTAAATTATTCGGTGAAAGCCTTTTTTCGAAAAAGGATTTAGTCGGATTAAAAAATTTGATTTCTTCCGTTAAGACTTTAAAGGATAATACAGAATATAAAGACATGATAAACAAACATGTCAGTGAGAAATCATTGGAATCGTTAGAAGTAGATTTAATGAAAGAATATCTTAAGCTAGAAGAACAAAATTTAAAAAAAGATTGGGTCAATAACTTAACTTTAAAAATCAAAGACGAGTTGCGTTTTAGAACTTCATCTACAGTACCAGAAGAAGTTGACTTCTACAGAATATTAGTTGAAAAAGAAAAAGTAAAAAAATTCAATCGAATTGTAAACTATCTTAAAGAAGAAAAAGAGATAGATAGAAAGGAAATTAGAGGATTTAAAATTGTTGCTTCAGCAAAAAGATTTTCAAGTGCTACGCATCTAAAAAAAGTTTGTAGACGCCAAATTTCATTATCAGGTGCATACTCAATTTATGATTCACCTTTCAAATACTTAAAATCACTTCAAAGTTTAGATATAGAGGAAACCGAACTATATAAATTTTTCATCGATATTGAATATAAAACGCTAAATAAGATAGGATTTGCAGTTTCAGGCGGTGAAAGATCTGAATTTAATTTACTACATGAAATTAATGACGCACTTAAACACGAAATGTTGTTAATTGATGAACCAGAATCATCATTCGATAATATTTTTCTAAAAAACGAAGTTAACGCATTACTTAGAGAAATTTCAAAGTCGATACCTGTAATCATTGTTACACATAATAGTACTGTTGGCGCATCTATTAAACCTAATCACATCGCTTGCACTAAGCGTGAAGTTGTCGATGGTGAAATTGTATATAAAACTTTCTCTGGGCATCCAGCAGACAAACATTTAAAATCTGTAGATGGAGAGTTGTTAAACAACTTTGAAGTAATGTTGAATTGCCTTGAAGCAGGCGATGATGAATATAATAAACGTAGAACCGAAGCGTATGAAATACTTAAAAATTGAAAATAACAAAGGTTATTTTTTAAAACAAGAAAAAGATCAAGCTGACCAATGGATTGAAATAGATAAAATCTCTAAAGACGATTTAATGAATTTACTTGAACTCTCTATGTCAAATGATTTTGAAATGGACGATTACATAGAAGAGAACATTGGACATAAAGCTCATCAGATAGTTTATAAAAGCATTTTCGAAAAATTTATCGAATTAATTTCCAATAAAAAGTCCTTTACTGACGAGTGCGATGGACAGTTCAGAAGTGCAATTGAAAAATATGAGTCTTTGGACAAGATAACTACCGAAAACATGCACTAAGCAAAATGGCGCACTTTTATACTCGAGAAATGCGCCACATTGCATTTCACAAAACGTGTTACAGGCAAATTTTTATTTCTCAAGTACTATATCTAAAAATTTTAGAGGCTCACCCTTTACCCAATCCATAATTGTTACATAGATACCATTATGATTTTGGGCTATTTTATTGCTACACCCAAAACAGGGCTTTTCCTCAATATAATCATCTTTTTTTTCGAATAAAGTATCTTCTCCTTTAATAATTATTTTTTCCTTTTTACAGCTCATCGGTATCACATATCTTAAACCATCCATTTGAAAGATGTTCCAAACAATGATTTCAGCAATCTCTTTTTGGAGTTCTAAGCTTGGTGTTTTATTAAATTTAGCTTTGTAATAATCAATAAACGTGTACAGAAGATTCTCCCGAGCTATTAGTAAACTATCTCCTTGCCATTCATAACCATAGGAACTTTGAAATGCTATTTTTGACCACTTTACCCACTCTTTAGTAGTATCGCAATATTTTGAAACAACTTTCAATTTAAAATCTAAAAAACCTACTCGTTTCGTTAACGGCAATAATTCCTGACTTTCGGATACTGGGTCATAACGAGAGACAATGTATGGTGCTTCACCACAGGTAATTTCTAATTTCAGCAAAGCCACATATTCTTGCCAATTGTTTTTGGTTACTAGTTTGGTGTCGCAAGCCTCGTTCATTTGTTTAACGATGTTAAGAGGAGTGAATACCTCTGCCTTTTCTCGTGTTCTTAAAAGTTGCTCTTCTTTACTTTTGATTGCTCGAGGTTGAATTAAATTGCCATTTTCACCTGTTACCAAATTTGTGGTAATAGTCGCAAGTGGGGCAAATGCTTCACCTTTAGACTCGTAAGAATCTGTAGCCCACAGAATATTTTTAGACGTGGTTTTATCTTGCAAAAGTATTTCTAATAAATTGTCTTTTTTTACCAGATAATCTTCTCGTATGTCTATGGTTGCTGTATCAATTTCTTGTTTCATCATTAACCAACTTTAGTCCATAGGTTGAACGTTCTCCTCAATATATAGAATTTCTTCCTTTCTAAGTTTGTATATTTCATATAGCTGTTTATCAATTTCTGAAATTGATTTAGACCAATCGATTTTGGAATTTTGGGTAAAATCTTGAAGAGGGATAAATGACCATTTTAACGGTGGATTATCCTGTGTGATTTTAAGAACACTCAATAAGCATCTTAGAAATTTTGTTTTAAGATATTTTAGTGTATTAACCGCTTCTATTTCAGAATTAAAGCATCCGATAGATATAAAAGTTGGAGTTGCAGATTCTGATGGTCCTGCTATCACAGGGGAACTTAAAGTTTCACCGAAATTACCACTACCATTCGCTTTTGGTACAAAAACTTTGTATTTATCAATGTTATTCTTTTCAGGATAACGAGGTTGCATATATTTTTTTTCAATCCATTGCCATTTCCTTCTACTGCTGTAAAGACCAAGTATTTTATAGCACGTATTTGAGACTTTGGGTTTTTCAGATTCAAATGCAGATCCCAATACTTCAAATGCTGATGATTTTAATTCATATTCTTCACCTGGACCAAGATTAATTACTTCTGGGTGCTTTACCTGTATTTGAGTTAGGCGGTCGATAATTGAGTTTGGGTAGTCATTTAAAAATTTATCATTGAATTTAAGATCAGACCGACCTCCGAACATAATTGACGGTAGATTATTAACTGCATCTGCATCAAAGTGAGAAACAATTTTTCTTAAGATATCATTTGGAATAAAATTCTTAATTGCACCAAATTCTTTATTAATATCAAATAAAATGGCAGCAACTCCCCCTTTTATATCCGTATTTTGAAATAATTCTTCTGAATTCGGATTATAATATATTACATTTAAATGAGGATTTTCTAGCATTTTCAAATTCCATGCTTTTTTTGTTAAACCTGCATTAAACAAAAAGCGAGCGGGAGAAATTAAACAATACTTTTTACCAATATTTTCTGCCGAATCATAAAAATATTGATAGATAGGTTCTTGACGATTGTACCCATCTGTTGACTCTTGATAAGGCGGATTTCCAACAACTGCTTCAAATTTCATGTCTTTCTTGAGGTTAAATAATTCTTGTAATTTTTCTTTTGCGGTTTCTTCTTGTGCTTCAGGAGAAATATCATGTTGAATAAAATTCTTTCTAGTAATCTTATTTTCAGTATCAAAACCAAAAATATAGCACTGCGTAATACCCTGTAAAATTGGAGTTGGTGCCAGTCCATACACTTGGTTTTCCAGAATGTGTTTCAAACACTCATGATCACTTTTATATTGTTTTCTGGTGTTGCTAAATAGCTTTTTTACAATCTCCGTAATATACATACCTGATTTCATATACAAGTCTATAAAAGTACTGTCCGTTCTAGTAAATAAACTTGGGTCGTGCTCTTCCAAATTATTAATCATCATTTTCACTACCTTTTTAGGGGTAAATATTTGATTGGTTTTTTGGTTAGGTATCAATTCAAAAATATCTTCCTCTGCAGTAAAATAGTTCGCAAGTTGGTCTTTTTTCAACCTAAATTCTGCAATAGAAGCATTGAATCTATAATTATTAAACACCCCCTGAAATGTTTTTCTTACTCCATTTTCTTCATAATCAAAACCATCACGTAGTTTGTGGAATTCTTCTTTGGTGATACTGGTAAGATCTTCAAAATCTTTAGCTACTATTTCCAAATCAAAATTATCAATGGTAATTTCTGCCTTTGAAGAATTTGCCATGATAAACATAGGAATTGTACGAGTAAATGATCGTAGCCTATCTCTTATTTCATCTTCTTTGGTTTTTTGAACTTTTTCTACCTTTTCCTCTTCTTTTTGAACTACCTTATTGTTTACAAAATCAACTTCAATTGTTTCTATTATTTTTTGTATCAGAATAGTACTGTCCTTTACCTCTGCACTAATATATTCCTCTGCAACAACTTTAACTCTTTCTTGTATTTGTTTCTTTATCTCATCTGTTTCTACCTGTGTCGCTTTATATATTTCTTTGTATTTTGCTATGAGGGGTTCTGCAACTAAAGAAACATTTTTTACTATTTCATCTGATGAGATTTGAGAAGTAGTGTCCATTAATAAATTATCAACAACCCTTTCTGTATTCGCTCTGAATATTTTTTCGCCAAGTATAATCTCAGTGTTTTCATTAATCTTAGTAATTTTATTGTCGGCTACTTTTCGAGCATCATCTAAGTCGAGCGTTTCTTTAGTTGTTTGAACACGCTTATTTTTCTCCTCAGGCAATTTATTAAGTATATCTTCAACTTCTTCAGGGAAATTGAAAACTCCTTTTATGCTATCATTAAATAAAAGATTTGTCATGAAACGAGCATTCACAATTTCTGTTGCAGCCAATGCATTGGGAAATGTTAAAACTTTTTCGGCATCCAACTCAACCATTTCACCATGCACATCTTCTGATATAACTGGAAAAAAGTTAAGAAGCTCATGAATATTATTCTTTCGGTCTTTTTCTGTTATTTCTCCTTTTACAGCTTTTGGATTTAAGCCATTAGCGAACTTATCATATATTTCAAGTACTCGAGTTGGTGCAAAATCAAATAGATAAGCTGATTTTTTCAGAAACAACTCGTCATCTCTAAATTCTTTATATGGATTTTGAGCACGAAATGCTGCCTGCATATATAAAGAAGGTGACTTTATATCGGTGAGCATTAATACTGCTGTCCATTCTTTAACAGTAACTCCAGTTGTCAATTGTCCACATGAAAGAGTAATTGTTTTATCATTTTCACGAATTGCTTTTTTTACTTTTTCAAAAGAACTTTCGTTACCTTTAATATCACTTGTCTCTTCTTCAAAAGTTTCACCATTACCCGCTGCTACAATTACTTCGTAATCTCCGAACACAGGGTCTTCTTTAAGAAGTTTTGCTAGGGCTTTTACAGATTCAACCCTATTGCCTACATACCAAAAAGTATGTTTTAGTTCTTCTCTCAATTCAGGAGTAGAGAATGGGTATTTTTTATTTGTGGTAAGATTTATTAAAAACTCCCTTACCTCACTTTCTCGCACAAACTTTCTATCTTTTGCTTTAAAAAACTCATTTAAATCAACAGCATAATCAACTGTTTCATTATCTATCTCTATCCCCTCATTTACTTGCTTCGTTATCATTTGAGATATACGATAAGTAAATAACCTTAGGTCTGGCATATCTGTATGTTCGCCAGATTCACCTTCTTCGATTTCTATTTGTTTAATCTTTTGTTCATCCAAGTACGTCCAATTGTAAATCGCTTCTTTTGTAAATTTTTCGTTTGCTAAAGCTTTAAATGGTGTTCCCGAAAGATGGAGCGTATTTTTACGTTTAATATAATCAAAAGCATTTTTAGTTCTTCCTGTTTCTATTCCTTCATGAGCCTCATCAATAACTAATAAATCCCACTCTAAATCAGCTACCCAACTTAATTTATCATAATTTCCACCAAAGAATTTGGATCCTTTAAGGTCTTGCAAAGAAAGGAATGTAAATTGTGGTTTTATTGGCTTTTCGGCAATATGAACTTCTCTCGTGATTGTTTTTCTATTTTTTAAAGATTCAGCAGTAGATATAAATGCATATCCATCAACAAACATCTCATAGTCATCAAACCAAGAATTGGCAATTGCAGGTCTGTTGGTTACGATAAGTACTTTAGTTGCTTCTAATCGCTTCGCCAAATCATAGCTTGCTAATGTTTTACCAAATCGGGGTTTAGCATTCCAAAGAAATTCTCCTTTTTCATTTTTTTCAAAATATTCAAGAGCTTTTTTAACAGCCTCTTCTTGTTCAAAACGCAAGATATAATCCGTCTTCTCGTTATCGTTTTGAAGAGCTGAAAATCCTTCTCTTCTGAATAAATCAAACAAAATTCTTGATTTGTCAGGTTCTCCGTTAAAATAAAACCATTCAGTACCTAGATCAATTCTATTCACAACACCTTTTTTAACAAGAAATTGATGGAATGTTTTATCTGAAAAATCTTTTCCATCTTTAAAAAAAGCGGGGGCACTCCACTTTAATTCGTATTTTAATTTAAAAGCTGGTGTATTTACTTGTGGATGAATCCTATCATGAACATTTTCCTTCCCTGTGTAACCAATTTTTTGGGAACCTTCATTTGGTGGTAGATCAGGCAGAATGTAAGAATACACTTGAGGATAAACCAATTTGAATGATTTTATATTTTGTGTTATATTGCTCATATACTTTATTCAATTTGAATTATTATTCTTATCATGCTAGTCCGCTATATCTATGCTCAATTTTCCTTTTTCTGAATATTTTCCAATTCTTTGCATCTAGACAAAACAACGTTCTAATTCAGCAGTAGAATGTCCTTTTGTTAGAGGAAAATGCGTATAGGAAAGCGTCTATTTTTTGCTTAATAGTCATGTTTTCAGTAACCTGTTTGTATTTAAGTGCTTCCTTTTTTTAAGTCAAAATCACAAAACACAAATATAGAAAACTTATCCCAACATCTACCAGATAAATCAACCTAACCATCTAAATCAAGACAAATACTTGTAAAGTATTTTTAGAACGTTCATTTAAATTAATATTTAATCGTTTCTTTGTTTTATATATTTTTAATTTTATAAAAAACAAAATTTTAATATGTCACTAACAAAAATTCCATATTTAAGATATAGTATTATTGACGCTTGTTTAACTAACAAAATGCGTCCATATCCCAGTTTGGAATTTCTTAGAATTGAATGTGAAAGAAAATTAGATATAATTATTTCAGAATCGTCGATATTGAAAGACATTAATTCCATGAAAACGGATGATCGTCTAGGATTCGACGCACCAATAAAATATAGTAAAAGTAATAACGGTTATTATTATTCTGATCCCGAATTTTCGATAAAAAAATTATCACTTCAAGAACCTGAAATTGAAGCATTAAAAATGGCAGTTGATGTATTAT
>OBEQ010018659.1_pt1 | contig 11407 bp, 15 predicted proteins | sample 1670901 | NCBI WGS metagenome assembly OBEQ01 (sample SAMEA104232315, study PRJEB22302) | groundwater metagenome | biome: forest; feature: aquifer; material: groundwater | place: USA | collected 2011-08-07 | depth 5.4 m | reverse complement strand
TTATTATAGCAAATTTTCACCCGGAAAGCAACCCTTAAAACAGAAAACTGAAAACAGTATACAGAAAATAGCCGTGAATTTTGGAATTGGGTTTAAGGGCTTGGGATGGCCCAGTTGAAGGCAATCGAGAGGCCGAGCGACCACGGTCTCCGGTCGAGCGTAGCGAGCACCGGAGGAGCGAGGCCGAACGTTAGCGAAAAAATCCTCGGTGGGGATTTTGAGCGTGCCTGAAACTGGGCCATCCTAAGCCAAGACTCGTCTGTTTTCGTTTCCTGACTTATTTTTCCAGATCGTACACCGCGCGGCCCACGCGGATGAAGTGGGGATTCTTTTGCAGGTTCAGGGAAATAGTTCCGATTTTCACCGTGCGCTGCTTCAGCACGCCTTCCACAATCTGGCGTTTGGTCATGGGGCCATGTTTTGCGAGCAAGCGTTCAATCACGTCCGAAACCGTGCCGGGTTCGTAACCCCATTTGGCCAGGGCATAAAGCCCGCGGCCCACCAGCACAAACTGGGGATAGCGGATCAGTTCGTTGTGCACCGCCTGAACCGTGACCACTTTTTTATCGAAACCGGTTTCCGCGATGCGGTTGGCGATTTCCACAAAGTGAAGCGGTTGGGTGGATTTTTCGAGCACGATTCCCGCTTTGTCGCGGATGCTGCGGGGATTCACATGCCGCCATTCCATGAGTCCCCATTTGCCTTCCACCTTGCGAACCTGTTTGTCGGCTTTGAGGCACGAGATGATGAGCTTGGGGCTGACGGTTTTGTCTTTGAACAGGTTGAGATTATTGACGGCCGAAACAATCGCCTCTTCCGTCATCACATCCCCATGCTTCTTTAAAGCCCCCAAAGCGGCCTCGGTGATGCGGCGAACATCCGTGAACAAAATGTCCTTGAGCGTCCAGAACGGTTCTGTGGTGGCCGTGCGGTCGGACTTCACAAGGTCGATGTCGCAGTTCAAAGACAGCACAATGATCTTGCCGTCAACGACCTGGGAATTCGTGTAAATGTTCTGCAGGATTTCATTGATGATTTCGCTTTCCAGCATCATGCCGCCTTCGCGCACCAGGAGCTCTTTGGCCAGGCGGTTGATGAGCCGGAGCTTGGTGTTTCCCACCGTGCGGCGGAGCTTGGTCAGCGCGATATTTTCAATCTGGCGGATGCGCTCGCGCGTCACGGAATAATGCTTGCCGATCTTATCCAGAGTTTGGCGCGGCTTGTTGTTCAGGCTGAACCGTTTGATGATGACGTCTTTTTCCTTTTCGGTTAAAACCAAAAACATGTCATCAATCACGTCGCGCAAATTCAAATTATCCTGCTTGAGGACAGTCAGCGTGGCATGGTTACTATCCTGGTTTAAAGCGGTGCTCATAAGGGGTAAAAATTAAATTTAAAACGGAGGGGCAGGTCTTTGGAACTGATTTTACAAAAAAATACTGATTCTGTCAATAGCACTCAATTCAAACCCAAAATCACGCGCCGTTCCACCTTACGGGCATTGGCTTTGAATTTATTGGCCCGCTTCCTCAATTTACTTTTGGGGCGGGTTTGATTGACCTTGGTTAAACCGTGCCGGTGACTCGAAGCAGCATTTGACATAATGATTTTCTAACGCGGTGGGTATTGTAAACTGGTGAATCCAAAGGTGTCAAGAACATCGTCATAAATCTAGTTTGATCCCCACCGGGCAATGGTCGGATCCCATCACTTCCGGGAGGAGAAATGCGTCTTGCAAATGCTTGCGCAATTCTTTTTGCACAAAAAAATAATCGATGCGCCAGCCCACGTTCCGGGATCGCGCGCCGGTTTTTAAATCCCACCAACTGTAAAGATTCGGCTCGGGATGGAACTCGCGCAGACTATCCAGGTACCCGTGCTCGGTCACCCGGTCGATCCATTGCCGTTCAATGGGCAAAAAGCCCGAAATGTGTTCATTCTCCCGCGGGCGCGCCAAATCGATTTCCCGATGGGCCGTGTTCACATCGCCGCAAAAAATAATTTTCTTTCCCGTTTTTTTAACGGCCTCGATTTTTTTCAAAAACGCTTCATAAAATTCCAGTTTAAAATTCAGGCGGTCGCCCGACGCTTTGCCGTTCGGAAAATAAACATTGAACAAAACGAATTGCTGAAATTCTGTCATCACCAGCCGACCTTCCTGGTCAAACCGTTCATCGCCCAGGGTGGTTTCCACGTTCAAAGGTTCTTCCCGCGTGAACGTGGCTACGCCGCTGTAGCCTTTTTTGACCGTGGAGGAGTTCCAATACGAGTGATACGAATCATGCTCCGTGACCTCGGGTCCCAATTGGTCGGGACTGGCTTTGGTTTCCTGCAAACACAAAATAGTCGGCTGGGTCTCGTCGAGCCATTTCAAAAATCCTTTTTTCAGCGCCGCGCGCAGGCCGTTCACGTTCCAGCTGAGGAGGGTGAGGGATTGTTTCATCAACGGGATTATACTATGATCGAAAAGGAATCTTAAATCTTTTTCCTTTTTATGAAGCAAATCAAAATCCGGGACAAAACCTACACTGTCAACGAAGCGAGCGAAGAAGCGATGATGCAACAGCTCCGAGATCAGGGGGCCGAAATCATTGCGGCCTGCGGCGGCGCGGGCATTTGCACCACCTGCTGTTTTAAACCGATTGTCGGCGAATTCACCGACAAAACCGAAACGGAAAACCTGATGGATCTGCCCGACGGCCAACGCCTGAGCTGCCAATGCTGGCCCAAAACGGACGGCGAAATTGAATTAACCTATTAAATTGATTTCTAAGGAGCCCCTGAAAAACAATGCAATGCAAGGAAGCGAGGAGCCTCTGCAGGAGGCGTACGGAACTGTACGACGACGAAGAGGCGACGAAGCTGACACAGCAGGGCGTGTTTTGCAGGGGCTCCCCAAAGTGATTTTGGTGGATATCATTGCCCCCCAAACCAGTCCGGAGGAAAGCCTGGCCCGTTTGAACGAGCTCGAGAGTCTGGTGCTGACCTACGGCGGTTTTGTGATCATCCGCAAAATCCAGCGGCGGCAAACGCCGGATTACCAAACGTACATCGGCAAAGGCAAGCTCCAGGAAATCGTGGAATACGCCCGGGAAAACGACGTAAAATATATCATCATCAACAACCTCTTAAAACCCCAGCAAACGTATAACATCGAGCGGCAGGTTGAAACCGAGGGCATCGAGGTGTGGGATAAAATCGACCTGATCCTCAAAATTTTCGACAAGCACGCCACCAGCCGCGAAGCCAAATTGCAAATCGAACTGGCGGGCCTTAAGCACCTGGGACCGCGGATTTTTAAGATGGGGTTAGATCTAATGAGGCAGGGGGGAGGGATCGGAACCCGTGGAAAAGGCGAAACGAACATCGAGGTGATGAAGCGCCACATCGCCCGCCGTGAACTGAAAGTCCGTCAGGAATTAAAAAAAGTGGAGGCTGCCCAGCAGTCCCAGCGAAACCGCCGGAAAGTCCATCACGGGTTCAAAACCGTCGCCATCGTGGGCTACACCAACGCGGGCAAATCGTGCCTGATGGTGGCGCTCACGCGGAAAAACGTAAAAGTGGAGGATGTTCTTTTTGCCACGCTCGACACCCGCCTGGGCAAGCTCTACCTGCCGGAAATCCAAAAATCCTGCCTGATGAGTGACACCATCGGCTTCATCCGTGACCTGCCGCCCGAACTGATTGAAGCCTTCAAATCCACTCTGGCCGAGACCATCCACTCCGACCTGATCCTTCATGTGATCGATGCGGATGACCTGGAAATGGAATGGAAAATCAAAGTGGTCGAGGAGGTGCTCGGTAAACTCGGTTGCGCGGGGAAAAAGAAAATCTACGTGTTCAACAAAATCGACCGACTCGGGGAAACGCGCCGCAAAGAACTGGAACAGCAATTCAAAATCCTTCAGCCGCTTTTTATTTCGGCCGCCCATCAGATGAACCTGCCGGTACTGAAACAGGCGATTGCCGAGCGGCTGGGGCGAATTTAAAACCCCACCACGATTCCACTTTTTTTAGATTAACTGAGGGCTGCATGCGAATCGTGGGAATTAAAAAAGGACTTTGGAAATTAACGCTGAACCCGTGCCGGGTGGTACGCGCCAACATGTAACCGGCCTTTTTAACGGCCGCCGCGACCCGCTTATTCACCCGTCCGCTCGGGTAACAAAAGCTGGTCACGGGCGCTCCCGTCAGGGCTTCCAGAGTTTTTTTGGAAACCGTCAGCTCTTCCTCCAGTTTTTGAGGATTCACCTGGGTCAGATCCACGTGGTTCACGGTGTGACTGCCAATTTCGATGAGACCGGAGGCCTGCATTTCCAAAAGCTCGACCCGGGTCAGGTACCCCGGAACGTCCAGTTTTCCCGTGATCACAAAAACCGTGGCGTTGAGCTGGTATTTTTTGAGGATCGGAAAAGCGTAGGTATAAAAATCCTCATACCCGTCGTCAAACGTCAGCGCCGCCGCGGGGCGGTCAAAGGCAAACGTCAAAAGATCCGCCATTTTAAGAGCGGAAATGGATTTATCATGGATGAAACGGGCCACCCACTCAAACGCTTTCGGCGAATACGAAAGCCACGTATCAAACGGATTCAGGCGCTTGGTGAGCGGCTGGACGTGATGGAACATCAGAATCGGCAGCCGCCAGCCCGTAGCCGCCCGTGCCTGCAGGGGGAAAAGGAGAAGGGGGAAAGCCAAAAGAAAAAGGAGTTTGCGCATTCTTAAAAAAATCATCTGCGCTCTCATCATACAAAATCCCTTGAAAAAACGCGAGCGCTCGGATAGATTGAAAGCCGCATCACGTTCCCCTGTAGCTCAGCGGTAGAGCAACCGACTGTTAATCGGTAGGTCACTGGTTCGAATCCAGTCGGGGGAGCCATTCATATGAATTAATTGGAACACGCATAAAAAAATGACCAATTGCAGCTGCGGCGCCATTGCGATTGATGGGTGTGAATATTACGTCAGAATCAATGGAAATGAAAAGGATTTTGAAATGATCAGGAGATAGTAAAAAGGGTTCTAAATTTCACTCCTCAATCAACCCCGTATCTCCTCGGGCTTCAAGTACTCGCAGCCTCAATGCATAGCGTTCTTCACTAATTTGCAGGTATTTTTCCGCATAAAATTCGTTATCGAGAATTATCACATCTCCATCCTCATCAATGACCTGGATAACTCCGAGGGGGCGCAGGCGTTCTTTTTCTCTGCGTTGCTGAGCCTGAAGAGCCTCCATTTTACCCCCATCAGTTACGCTGAGAATATCGTGAATCCGCAGGGAAACAAGACAAAGGTGCGGGGCATAACGCGAGTGAGGACGATCGTAAAGCGGCCCCATAGCAACCACATTCTGGGGTTCCCGACCACGTATAGCGCCTGCTTTCAGTTTTGCCCGAGGATTTGTTAACAACCGGTCATACATAGCCCGCCAGCGCGCTTTGATCTGTGGAAGTGGTCCAGTATTGGCATGATGCTCAAAAGCGCAAGAAAGTTCTAAAAAAAGCCGACTGGCAAGCAAGCGTGACTCGTCATGAGTTGGCGGGTCTTCCGGAGCCACGACAACCAGCACCGATTTTCGTCGGCTGCGATATTCCCGAATAGCCTGAAACATGGCACTATGCCACTCGTCGGGACTAGGAGACATTTGGGCATACACAACATCATCTTTTAATGCCGCTTCAATGCCCCAAGGGCAAACGATCTTTCCATCAGGCGGAAGATGCCTGCCACCAAAATGTGCGTGCAGAACCTCGGATTTAGATCGAGAGCCCGCGTCAGGATCGGAATGCGTAACAGGACATTTGGAACTTCCTTTTGAACTCATAAAAAAAATTATAGGTTTTATTGTAGCATGATTTTTTGTGTTGTCAAAAGCTTAATCACGCAGGGCGAAGTGGCAAGATTTCGGACAATCTAAATGACTGCATCACCCGCTTACACTCCTCCCCAAACGTTCGAAGTTCGTCCAGTCGGGGGAGCCAGTCTAAAAGAATGCCAACAAACAGTTGATTACGCACCCGGGAAATAAAATGGGGGAGAAAACTTTGCCGGCCTTTCTTGCGGAGCACAAGGAGTACCCTCCTGTGTTTCTTCTGTTTTGACTTCGCAACTTTTCATATGATGGGCTATAATTTAATGGGTTAAAATCCTTTTCATCAAGTTTTGTCAACTTTAATCTTATGACTCCCCATTCCACAGGAGAAACACCAGCAGCAGGCCTACTTCGTGAATCAACCGGGGAATTGGTGGATAGGCTTCAGGATATTCGGCAGGCTGAAAGGGCAATCGTGGGTGAATTGCGAAAACGCGTACTTAAACTCATAGCTCAAACAATGCAGATTCCAATCGACACGCTCTCCCGATTTACAAGAGGTCCTGTGTGGGAGCCAGTGAAAAGGCGTTTAACTTTTGCTATTGATATTGAGCCTCTCGCAGCATCCACTACTCCTCCGCAAGCGATCGATGCAGACTATGTTTCTTCCGTGCTTGCGGAACTTCCGTCGGTACTTTTTGCAATCAAAGAATGCACGCCAGGCACCGCCATACGCGTCGGCATTGATCCAACCAAATTAGAAATGGCTGAATAAGAGATTCATATTTCGGGGAAGCCAAGTTAAAGTTTTTTCAAAAATTCCGTCCTAAGAACGATAGCCATCCCGCCAATCCTGCAATCCACTTCCTCGGGATTACCGGTTAATTTGATGTTGGCCACTTTGGTGCCCCGTTTAAAAGTGGTCGAGGAGCCGCGCAAGGTTAAGTCATGGTTTTTGGTGTATAGTAATATTATTACTTCCTAATTTTAAAACCATGGCCAAGGGAAACAACAGTCAGAAAAGGGATAAGAAGAAGCCTAAAAAGAATAAGAAAAAATAAAGATTGCTTGAGTAAATCATGTACCACCTCTACGTCCTCCAGTGCGCCGACAAAACGTTGTACACCGGCATCACGGTTGATTTGAAGCGCCGGATCGACGAGCATAACCATTCCAAACTCGGGGCCAAATACACCCGGAGCCGTCGGCCGGTGAAGCTGGTTTATTCAAAAAAGTTCCGCAATCGGTCTGCGGCGTCAAAAGTGGAAAGCCGGATCAAGCGGCTATCGCGAGCGGAAAAATTAGAATGGATAGACTCCGCCCGACAATTACGATAATCTACGAACTCGTAAACCGAGTCGTATGAGCAGCAACAGCGGAACCATCGTCAGCTTTGATCGCGTCACCTTTGGATTCAAGGAGGGAAAACCTCTTTTGGATGAGGTGAGTTTTTCCGTGAGGCAGGGCTCCAAGATCACCATCATGGGGCAAAACGGCGCGGGCAAAAGCACGATTTTAAAACTGATGACGGGCGCGCATAAGCCCCAAAAGGGCGGGGTCAACGTCTTCCCGGGGTTCACGGTGGGCACCGCGCAGCAGGTGATTCCACCTGCCGACCGCGAACTTTCCGTCACCGATTTTTTCCAAAAATACTACGGGGAACACGCCTACGATATCGGCCGGCGCATCGATGAAGTGCTGGAGGTGGTGAACCTCAAGGCTCCCCACGACCGGCTGGTTAAATCGTTTTCCGGCGGCCAGCAGGCCAGATTACTCCTCGCCTCGGCCCTGATTGCCGACCCCGACCTCCTGCTTTTGGATGAACCGACCAACAACCTGGATGGCGACGGCATCGACCACCTCACCGGATTTATTTTGAGTTCGCTCAAAACCTGCATTGTCATTTCGCACGACGCGGACTTTTTGAACACCTTCACCGATGGCGTTTTGTACCTGGATGCCCACACCAAAAAAGTGGAGCAGTACGAGGGGAATTACTTTGACGTGCAGGAGCAAATCACCGCTCGGATAGAAAAGGAAAACATGAAAAATGCCCGCCTGGCGAAAGAAGCGCAGGAAAAAAAGGAACAGGCCAACGTGTTCGCCAACAAGGGGGGCAATCTGCGTTTTGTGGCCAAGCGGATGCGGGAAGCCGCGGCGGAAATGGAAGAAAGCATGGTGGATGTGCGCAAAGAAGACAAAACGATTCGGGAGTTCACCATTCCCGCCCAGCCGGACATGAAAGGGGAAATTTTCAATATCTCCTCCTTTTCCATGATCAAAAACCACAAGCCCGTGACCAAAAAGTGCAAAATTTCGCTCAACAAAAAACAGCATTTACTCCTCACGGGCCCCAACGGCATCGGCAAAAGCACGCTCCTGGAATCCCTGGCCGAGGGATCTGCCAAAGGCGCCTTCATCACGCCGGGGATCGAGGTCGGGTACTACCGCCAGGATTTTTCAACGCTGAATTTTGAAGACACGGTTTACGATTCGCTCCTCGCCGTGTCCAAAGACAAACACGAGCAACACGTCCGCGGCACCGCCGCGGGATTTTTGATCACGGGCGACCTGGTGCATCATAAAATCGGGAGCTTGTCCGAAGGCCAAAAAGGGCTGGTGGCCTTCGCGCGGCTGGTGCTGCAGGAACCGGGCCTGCTCATTTTGGACGAACCCACGAACCACATGAACTTCCGCCACATCCCCGTGATCGCGCAGGCGCTCGACGCGTATGAAGGAGCCATGATTCTTGTCTCGCACGTTCCCGAATTTGTCTCTCAAATCCGGATCGACCACACGCTCGATTTGGAGAAATAAAAAAATCAGCTTGCTAAGTTTTAAAACTCCTGTATACTACAAGCTCCAACTAGGTAGAGTCTTAAAAGGGTTTACAAAACATAAATTCCTGAAAGTCTAATACTGAACGGAATTTATTTTTTAACCTTTTATATTTATGAAAGGTACGATTAAAAAGCTCAATGAACGGGGCTTTGGTTTTATTTCAACAGGCACAGGAGGCAAAGACCTCTTCTTCCATTCCACCGGATTGGTGGGTGTGGCCTTTAACGACCTGCACGAAGGCGATGCGGTGACTTTTGAAGAGGAAATGTCCGATAAGGGACCCAAAGCGGTCAAAGTGACCCTCGCGGGCGCTGAAGCGGACGAAGCGTTAGCCGCTTAGTTTTCCAGTCAATTCTAAAAAGCCATCCGGAGGTTCATTCTCCGGGTGGCTTTTTATCAGCTTGCCTTTTGGGTAATGTGAGTATAGATTCTATTCTACAATTCTTTAACGTAAATACATTATGAGAGACTTTAATAGAAATAGAGGCGGTTTTGGCGGAGGGGGTCAGGGGCGCGGCGGTTTTGGCCGGGATGGCGGACGAGCTCAGCTTTACCAAGCCACCTGTTCGGATTGCGGCAAAGAATGTGAGGTGCCCTTTAAGCCGTTCGCCGGCAAACCGGTTTACTGCAATGACTGCTTTAGGAAAGAGGATGGTTTTGATTCAGACCGATCAGACCGGGGAGGCAAACGGGATTTCGGAAAACCGAATTTCAGGGATCGGGGAGACAGTCGGGATCGGGGCGATAGGCCCATGCACGAAGCCACGTGCGCAGAATGCGGCGAAAAATGCGAAGTCCCTTTCCGACCCAACGGTGAAAAACCGGTTTACTGCCGGGATTGTTTTGGAAGCAGCAAGGGCAAAGACTCCGGCCCCAGCTTTAAAAAGCCTGAACAGTCGAGCGGCCAGATGGATCAATTGAATGCGAAACTCGATAAAATCCTGAAAACCATGGAAATCATGATGGGGAAAAAGGAGTTCATCGTGGAAAGGAAACAGGCGGCAGAAGACGTTCCCAAGGTCACCAAGCCGAAAAAGCCGAAGCGAAAGACTAAATAAGGTGTATAATCCTGATCATGAACTCCACTGTATCAACCAAGCCTGAGGTTCCGGGATTTTCCGGGCTGGGCATCGAGCCCAAAATTTTGGAGGTGCTCAACCGCCTTCAGTTTAAAGTCCCCACGCCTATCCAGCACAAAGCTATTCCACCTGCGCTGGAAGGGAAAGACCTGATCGGCGTGGCGCAAACAGGCACGGGCAAAACCCTCGCCTTCGCCATCCCCATGATTCAGCAGCTCCCCGCGCTGAAGAAAAAAGGCCTGGTGATCCTGCCCACCCGCGAACTCGCGATTCAGGTGGATGAAACATTCCAGAAAATCGGCCGCCCTTTCGGGCTTAAAACCGCCGTGCTCATTGGCGGGGCGCCGATGAACCGCCAGATCCAGGATATCCGGAGAAACCCCGATGTCGTGATTTGCACGCCCGGCCGCATGATCGACCACCTGCAGCAGAAAACTATCGCGCTCGGGGGCGTGGGAATACTTGTTTTGGATGAAGCCGACCGGATGCTGGACATGGGTTTTGCGCCCCAGATCAAACAAATCCTGGGGGTTGTTCCCAAAGAACGCCAAACGCTGCTTTTTTCCGCCACCATGCCCGATGACATCGTGCGCATCGCCACCACCCACATGAAGCTCCCTCTCCGTATAGAAATCGCCCGTCCCGGAACCGCGGCCGAAAATGTGGAACAAGAGGTATTCATCGTCAGACCCACTCAAAAAATTGCCCTCTTGCAGGTATTGCTCAAACAATATGAGGGAACCGTGCTGATTTTCACGCGCACCAAATACGGCGCTAAAAAAATCTGTAGCGCGCTCCTACGCCTGGGACACTCCGCCGCCGAAATCCATTCCAACCGTTCGCTGAGCCAACGCAAGGAAGCCCTGAACGGATTCAAAACCGGCAAGTACCGCGTGCTCGTCGCCACGGACATCGCGTCCCGGGGGATCGACGTGACGGGCATCGAACTGGTGCTCAATTTCGACGTTCCCGAACAGGCGGAAGATTACATCCACCGGATCGGCCGCACCGCGCGCGCCGGCCACACGGGCCGCGCCATCACCTTTGCCATGCCCGACCAGGGATCCAAAGTCAGAAATATCGAACGGCTGATGCGCATGGCTCTCAAAATCTCCAAACTGCCCGACGACTTGCCTCAAGACCAATCCCCTTCTCCCCTTTCCCGCCCGCCCCGTCCGCATCACAGCGGCTACCGCCCTAAGCGTCACGGCCCGCCTCAGCGAAGGCGCTATTAAAAATGGGCTTTACACCCCCGCCGCTTTTCTGATAAAATACAGCTAATTTAAAACCTAAACAAAAACTTTATGTGCAATCATAAACCGCTTTGTTTCTTAATGGGTCTCCTCGTGTTCGTCGGAGGCCTGAACTGGGGTCTTATCGGCCTCGGTGGCTTTTTGGGAAAAGACCTTAACGTCGTCCATATGCTTTTAGGCAGTTGGGCTACGGTGGAATGGCTGGTTTACATCCTGGTCGGCCTGGCCGCTCTGATGTACGGCTACTTCTTTGTCTCCCATGGCAAAGACTGCGGCTGCAACTCCCACTGCGAGAGTGGAAACATGTAATCGCTTCGATTCTTCCAAAAAGCCCTTGCCTTTGGCGGGGCTTTTTTGATAATTTAAAACAAATTTTATATTTCTATCCCTTCTCCCATGAACGACTGTAAATGCGGCAATGACTG
>OBEQ011696380.1_pt1 | contig 11408 bp, 8 predicted proteins | sample 1670901 | NCBI WGS metagenome assembly OBEQ01 (sample SAMEA104232315, study PRJEB22302) | groundwater metagenome | biome: forest; feature: aquifer; material: groundwater | place: USA | collected 2011-08-07 | depth 5.4 m | reverse complement strand
CAAGGATCGCCGTCCAGCCGCCGGCCGCCTCGAAGTTACCGTTGTAGATCTCGCCCGGCATCGGACAGTCGGACGCAGGGACGATCGAGACGTGATCGACCCACGCGGGATAGCAGGTCGAGCCAATGGTGAGGCTTACCGCGCCCAAGCCTCTCTCTCCCACGCAAAAACGTTGCTTGTTGAAGTTCGGCGGGACTGCGGCTTGTCCCGTTTGCGCCAAAAATCGGCCGCCGAACCCGATTTCGAAGAGCCCGTCAGAGCAACTCTCGCCGACGCACTGAATGGAGGCAGACACCTCGAGGGCGAGGGGCTCCGCATCGGCCGCCGCGGGCATGAGGTACGACTGGCGCACGCTGGCAGGGCAGACGGAAAGATCGGTGGTTCCGGGATCGAGCCCTCCCGCTGCCGCTGCGTCGATGCTCGCGGTTCCTCCGAGGGTCCACGCTCCGGTGGGCTTTTGCTCGAAGGTGGGGTCCTGGATTGGGCTCTTGAAGACGCACGAGTTTCCTGCCTTCTCGTAGGCGGTGATGCACACGCACGTGGCCTTTCCGCTGTCGTCCTTGCACGTGGAGTGCGACGGACAGGTGAGGCTCGCGCAGGTAGGAGCGCACTCTCCATCGTGATCGTTGTCCTGCAGTTCGGGGCCACACTCGCCGCAGAATGCACCCAAGTACCCCACGTCGCAGATGCACGCTGCTGTGCCCGCCGCCTCGGTGCACCTTCCGTGTTTGCCGCAATCCGGAGCGCCGGTCTGTTGGCAAAGGGTGGAAGTCGGCAGTGTGACGCTCGCGTCGTCGTTGGAGGGGGCCGGATCCGGTTCGTGCCCGGTCAGGCCGTTGAGCCCGACGCATGCTCCCATCCCGAGCGCGAAAGCCAACGCCCCCACGATTCGTCCGGCGCGGCCCACGCTACGAATCTAGCAGCCTCTGCGGTTAAGGCGCACGTTCGGGAATAGACCGCCTTTTGGCCGGTTTCCGCGTGCGCAGCGCGCACCCCCCTGCACGCAATCCTCCTCTCTAACGTTGACAGACCACGTCCCACCAGTAGGATGCGCCGCGCGGGGATTCGCGCTGCTCATGCGCGAGAATTTTCTCCTGTAAATCTAGGAACTTGGAGGTCGGATGTCCACCGACGTGATGATCTACGCGAGCGATCTGACGAAGAACTTTGGGTCGTTTCGTGCGGTCGACAAGATCAATTTCGAAGTTCGACGTGGCGAGGTCGTCGGTTTCTTGGGGCCCAACGGCGCCGGAAAATCGACCACGATGCGCGTGTTGACGTGCTTCCTCGCCCCCACGAGCGGGACGGCGAAGATCAACGGCTTCGACGTCTTCGACGAGCCGCTCGCCGTTCGCGAGAGCCTGGGGTACTTGCCTCAACGCGCGCCCCTCTACCTCGAGATGAGCGTGTACGAGTACCTCAAGTTCGCCGCTGACTTGCGGCACCTCGACCACGAGACGTTCAAGAAGCGCGCGAGAAGCGTCGTCGAGGTGTGCGGTCTGGCGCAGGTGCTCGGAAAAGAAATTCGGCACTTGTCGCACGGCTATCGCCAGCGCGTCGGCCTCGGGCAAGCGCTCATTCACGACCCGCCGATTCTCATCTTGGACGAGCCCACGAGCGATCTCGACCCCAACGAGAAGGCCGAGTTTCTCGATTACATTAAGCAAATCGGCCAAGAGCGCACGGTGCTCTTGTCGACGCACAACCTCGCCGAGGTCGAAATCGCCTGTGCCCGTGCGATCATCGTCTCCAAGGGGCGCGTCGTCGCCGACGGTCCGCTGGACGAAATTCGCGCCAAGAGCGGGCGCGTTCGCTACGTCATCTCCATTCAAGAGTCGGCGGGCTCGCATGCGTACCGCGGCCAAGGCCAGCCGCCGAAGAAGACCGAAGTCGAGCACGCGCTCAACCAACTCAATGGCATCAAGAAGGTGAGCGAGCTGCCGACCGACGATCGCGCACACTCGTTCGAGCTCGCCACCGAAGAGGACGTGGACCTTCGCCCCGACCTTTTCCAGCTCATCGTGCAGAAGGGCTGGGTTCTCCTTGAGCTTCACCGCGACGCCCAGACGCTCGAGGATGTCTTCCGCCACTTGACCATCGGCGACGCTCGCCGCAACCGCAAGCTCGACGCCTCCGACGAAGACGAAGAGGACGAAGAGGAGAGCGAGGACGAGGAGCGCGACGAGGAAGAAGACGAAGACGACGGCAAGAAGGATAGGGATTAGCCATGGCAACGACGGAAGAGCTCAGGGACGACTCGCGGGAAGACCTCGAAGACGAGGAGCGCGACGAGGACGAGAGCGACGAAGAGTCGAACGGGCACGCGAAGCGCGAAGTGCCGGCAGCCGCGCCGGGCGCGACGTTTCAGCGTGCGAGCATGGCGGGGGTCAAGAACGTCGTCACCATCGCCAAGCGCGAGCTCCGCGCCTACTTCGACTCGCTCGTCGCCTACGTCGTCGTCGGCGGCAGCATGCTCGGCCTGGGCGTGTACTTCTTCTTGTTCCAATCGGGCGGGTTTTGGCAGGTCGACCGCGCCACCATGAGCCGCCTGTTCGAGTTCATGCCGTGGGCGCTCTCCGTCCTGGTCATCCCGCTCGTCACCATGCGCGCCCTCGCCGAGGAGAAGCGCAGCGGCACCATCGAGCTCTTGATCACCATGCCCGTGAAGGACAGCGAGGTCATTCTCGGCAAGTACTTTGCGGCGTTGGGCCTCTGCGCCGTGCTCCTTCTGTGCACGCTCATTTACCCTCTGGCCATGTTCGTTTGGCCTTGGCACCTGGGCACGCTCGATTGGGGCCCGGTGTGGACGGGGTATTTGGGCCTGCTCCTCTTCTCGGGCGCTGGCCTGGCCGTCGGCATGATGTTCTCGAGCATCACCGAGAGCCAAATCATCGCCTTCTTCCTGACGGCGGGCGTGCTCCTCGCGCTCCACATCATCGGGAACGTCGTCGAATACCTGCACGGCTGGACGGGCGACGCGATCGCGTTCTTCTCCTTCCAGACGCGCTTTTTGCCCTTCTCGCGTGGCCTCATCGACACGCGCGCGGTCGTCTACTTCTTGTCGATCGCCGTCATTTGTCTCCTGGTCGCCTTCCGCTCCCTCGAGAGCCGGAAGTGGTCCTGAGGTTCAGTCATGGAACGTAAAGCCAAAGCCGCGACGGAAAGCGGCGCACTCCTCCTCATCATCGCCGGCATTCTCGTCGCGGTGAACGCGCTCTCGGCCCTCGGCGGCTACAAGCGCATCGACACGACCAAAAGCGAGCGCTTCACGCTCTCCAAGGGGAGCGGAAACCTCCTCAAGTCGATGAAGCAGAACATGCAGGTCGACGCCTACGTCACCAAAGGTCTGCCCAAGCTCGACGCCTTCGTGCGCGATCTTCGCGATCTCTTGCAAGAATACAAAGACAACTCCGGCGGCCACTTCGAGTACGCGATCATCGAGGCCAAGGACGAAGACCAGAAGAAAGCGGCCAAAGAGGCGGGGCTCGTCGAGCAGCCGTTCGGCGAGGCGAGCGAGACCGAGAACGCCGCGGCCGTGACGCAAGGCTTCATGGGGCTCGTTCTCAAGTACGGTTCGGAGAAAGACGCCATCAAGTTTCTTCCGCCGGATCGGACGGATGGTCTCGAGTTCTGGATCACCAACAAAATTCGAGAGATTCGCGACCGCGGCGACAACTTGAAGCACAAGATCGGCGTCCTCACCGGGCACGACGAGATGAAGCTCAGCGAGGCGAATCTCATCCCCGCGCAGCAGGGCAAGCCCAACATCCAGCAGATCCTCACGCAGAACTTCCCGTTCTACACGCTCCAAGACGTGGACTTGAAGGGGGGCGACGGCGAGATCGACGAGGCTCTCGACGGGCTCATCATCACGCAGCCCGGCAAAGACATCACCGAGAAAGAGCTTCGCCGCATCGACCAGTTCGTGATGAAGGGCAAGAGCCTTGCGGTCATCGCGAGCGCGGCCAACATCAAGGCGAACGATGCGACGATGAACGCGTCGTTGAGCACGCACGGTCTCGAGAAGCTTCTCGACGGCTACGGCATCGAGCTCCACAAAGACGTGGTGCTCGACTTCGGCCGCTCGTTCCGCGTCTCTCTGTTCACGCAGGGTGGACTGGCGAGCGCGCGTTTTCCGCAGCTCGCGGACGTTCAGGACGATGCGCGTTTCACCGGACAAGAGCAGCTTCTCGATACGTCCTTCCCCGGGTTTTTCCGCATTCCGCAAGTGTCCTTCCCGTTCCCGTCGAGCGTCGCCGTCAAGAAGGAAAAGCAGCCCGAGGCCACGCTCAAGATCCTTGCGCGGTCGACGCCGCGCTCGATCGTCGAGACGGGCGAAACGGTCGAGTTGAAGCCGTTCAAGGCGTGGAAGCCGAAGGGCCAGTGGCAGCAATACGGCCTTGCGGCGAGCGCCGAGGGGACGCTTGCCAGCGCCTTCCCGAGCGGCGACAAGATGGGCGTCGAGGCTCCGGCCAAGAGCGCCAAGGCCGCACGCGTCTTCATCGTCGCGTCGTCGCAGTTCTTGGCCAATCCGTTCGCGCGCGCCGGGAATGGCCCGGAAATGGGCGGGCAAATGGGAATGATGATGCCGGGGATGGGCGGCGACGAGCAGCTTCTTCAGCTGGCCGGGCCCTACGCGCAGCAAGCGCTCACCAGCACGATTCTCGCGTTCAAGAACACGCTCGACTACGTCACCGGCGACACGGACCTCCTCGCGGTCAGCGCCAAAATCCTGAGCGAGCCCGGTCTCGTCTACGGTGACGTAAGCAAGCCCACGTTCTCCGAAGAGAGCGAGGAGCAACTCAAGAAGCGCGACGAAGAAATGCGCAACGCGAAGAAGCGCCAGCAGCACTGGGTCGAAGGCATTTTGATCCTCGGCGTGCCGCTTCTCTTCGCGCTGTACGGCATGCTCCGCTGGCGCATGCGCACCAACGCACGCGCGAACGTGTCACTGGCGTAAACCGCGATTTGGGAGAAAGCACATGTCTCGTGACAAGCAGCTGATTGTCGGGGTCGTCGTTTTGGCCGGCCTCGCCGGGCTCGTGTACCGGCAAATGAACGTCGACGCGAAGAAGGGCGCGCCGACGGTGACCTCGGCGGATTTGCCTGAAATCAAGGCGCCCGACGACGTCGACAAGATCAGCATCACGAACGGCGACAAGGGCGAGGTCGTCCTCGAGAAGCAAGCCGACAAGTGGATGCTCACCAAGCCCGTCAAGGCGCTGGCCAATCAGTCGAGCGTGAAATCGCTCCTCGACAACCTGAAGGAGCTCAAGGCCAAGGAGATCATTGCTCCTGCGGCCGACGAGGCCCTCAAGAAGGAATACAACTTCGACGCCGCTCACGACTTGCACGTCGTCGCGTGGAAGGGTGCCGACAAGAAGGCCGACAACCACTTCGGAAAGAGCGGCACGCGCGGCGAGATGATGATGGTCGAGGGAAAGCCGGCCGTGTACTCGGCCACGGGCTACTCGAGCTATGTGTACAACCGCGCGGCGAGCGAGTGGCGCGACAAGGAGATCTTCAAGTTCGACGACGCCAACGCCACCAACGTCACCGTCGAGAACAAGAACGGCAAGTTCTCTTTCACCAAAGGCACCGAGAAATGGGCGGGGACGTTCAAGGACAAGCCCATCGAGCGCTTCGATGAAGAGAAAGTGAAGGAGCTTCTTCGCTCCTACAAGTCCTTGAGCGCGGCCGATTTTGCCGACGAGAAGAAAACAGCAGCCGACACGGGCATGGACAAGCCCGAGGCAGAGGTCACGATCAACCTCAAAGACAACGCGGGCAAGTACGTTCTCAAGGTCGGAAAAACCTCGACCGGTTCGGACCGCTTCGCGATGAAAGACGGGGAGGGCACCGTGTACACGCTCTCCTCGTCCAGTGCGGACTGGGCCACGGCGGACGAAAAGAAATTCCAGAAGCCGCTGCCGGTCGACGGCGGCGCGGGCAAAGACTCCACCGCGGGCATGCCGCCGCACGGAATGCCAGGCATGCCTCCTGGCATGCCCCCCGGAATGCCCCCCGGAATGCCGCACGGTCATTGATTGTGGAGTGACGTCACCGGCGCGAACGGTGAGGAGCGCTATTTTAGGCTAGAATCCTAGCGTGGACCTCTTCGGGCAGCTGAAGACCTACGACTACGGCGAAGCTCATTTCGGCCTGGATAAGGCGACCGGCCTAAAGGTCATCGTCGCCATTCACGATTCTCGGCTCGGCCCAGCGCTCGGCGGGTGTCGCTTTCTTCCGTACGACTCGGACGAAGCGGCCCTCGTAGACGCGCTGCGCCTCGCACGTGGAATGACCTACAAGGCTGCGCTTGCGGGTCTCAAGCACGGCGGAGGGAAGAGCGTTCTCCTTCGCCCGAAGCAGCATTTCGATCGCGTCGCGCTCTTCCGCGCGTTTGGGCGATTCGTCGATGCTCTGGGCGGGCACTACATCACCGCAGAAGATAGCGGCACGGGCCTGGAAGACATGGAGGTCATTCGCACCGTGACCAAGCACGTCACTGGAGTGGACGTGTCGCACGGCGGGTCCGGTGACCCATCGCCGTTCACGGCGCTCGGCGTGCGGCGCGGCATCGAGGCCTGCGTCAAGTTCAAACTCGGGCGAGCGTCGCTCGAGGGCGTTCATGTCGCAGTTCAGGGCGTGGGGCACGTTGGCTATCACTTGTGCAAAGAGCTGTCTGAATCGGGCGCGAAGCTCAGCGTGGCAGATGTGGACCCGCTGAAAGCCGAGCGCGCGGAGCGCGATTACAAGGCGCAAATCGTGCCGCTCGATCAGATTTTCGAAATAGCGTGCGACGTGATCGCTCCCTGCGCGCTCGGTTCGGCCTTGAACGATCAGACGATTTCGCGCATCAAGGCGAAAATTGTCGCGGGCGCGGCCAACAATCAGCTTGCCGAGTCGCGCCACGGAGACGATCTGCACCAGCGCGGCATCTTGTATGCGCCGGACTACGCGATCAACGCAGGCGGGCTGGTGAACGTCGCGCAAGAGGTAGTTGGCTATGACGCCAACCTGGCGCGCGAGCGGACATTGAAGATATACGACACGATTTACGAAATCGCGGAGCGGAGCGCGAAGCTGCATTCGCCGACGCACAAGATTGCAGACATCATGGTCGAGGAGAAATTGGCGGCGGTGGGGCGGTGAGAATTCCTCGCACCTACCGCAATTTCGCCATCACCTCGCGCTCTACGATGTCGAGCGGCGCGTCCCCGAACGCTCCCCACGCGCGCGCAATTCTGGGTGCTTCCGACACTCCTCGCCGCGCGAGCATCTCTGCTCCAAGTCCGGCGCCAATGGCCGTCGCCGGCCGGACGGCCGCCAAGCGCACCCATCGAACGCTCCGCTCCGGCGGCGTGGCGCTCATGAGTTTGTAGCTGCGCTGGGCGGTGTCGCCATCCATTCCCAAAGACCCCATCGCGATGGCCCAAAGCGCGACGCTCATCTCGTCGTGCAGCGCGATGAGCGCAGCGAGCGCATCCGTATCATTGCGTGCATCGGCCACCGCCCGCACGGAGGCGCACACCAGAGCGCGCTCGGGCGATGGAAGCGCACGTCGCATTTGCGAGGGAATCCCGGCTGCACCGCACCGGGATGCCGTGAAGAGAAGTTGTTCGGCCGCTCTTTCGGCCGCCCGTCCCTCCTCGGTGCTCATTCTCGCCGCCTGCGCGCGTACTGCATCGCGCATGCTCGCCTCGGCGCGCTCGAGACGCGACCGAATCACCGTGAGCGGAAAGCTCGTTCCGAGATGAGCACCGACGGACCGCTCGATCGCCCTCGCATCAGGCGCTCGCGATGGCGCGCGTGGTTGCGCCTCGAGGTCCACTCGCAGGCGCGCAATCACCGCATTCACCTCCAAAAGCGCGTCCCTCTCGAGGGGATCGAGCGCATCTTCCAGCTCGGCGAGCTCCATTGCCGAGAGGGGGCCGCTCCGCAACGATGCGCGCACCTCGTCCAGCCGCCGTGTGATCCATCGTGCGTGCGCTTTGCTCGAATCGGTGCTCGGCGCGCCCTTGAATGCCGCGATGGTGGCGCGGACGAGGTCGCTGGCTGCACGCGGCAGCTCGCGCTCGCGCTCGTAACGGTACCTTTCCTCACGCACGGCTCGAACGACGAGCTCGCGCTCGAGTCGAAGCTCCCACGCTCGATCGCTTTTTCCTTGCAAGAGCTTCGCGGGCACATCCCAGCGCGCGAGCGCAATTTCCGCCTCTTCCAAAGCCTGCCCGCGATCGCGCGCATTCAGCCAGTTTGCCTCCACCTCCGCATCCGGCGTAGACAACGTGGGAACGACGCCCACGCGCAGTCCGAAGGTCGGATCGCCGCGCGACAGCCAACCCAGCACCTCGTCTTCGTGCTCTCGCCATCCCCCCGCCAGATCGTCCAAGCTCGCGTCGGCCGATACAGGTGGAGCGGGGATCTCGACTCTCGTGGGAGCGCTTCCGCACCCGATACAAGCAGCAACGAGCCAAAGAACGATGAGACCACGCATACGTGGTCTCAAACGCCGAGGACTTTGACAATCAGGCGCTTGTCGCGTTGCCCGTCGAACTCTGCGTAAAAGACTCGCTGCCATGTGCCCAGATCCATGCGCCCCTTGGTGATGGGGACGATCACCTCGTGATGAATGAGAAGCGACTTGAGATGCGCGTCGCCATTGTCTTCGCCAGTGAGATGGTGCTCGTATTCGGGATTGTCAGGGGCCAAGTGAGCCAGCCACTTCCAGATGTCGCGATGGAGGCCGGGCTCGTTGTCGTTGACGAAGACGCCAGCGGTGATGTGCATCGCGCTGACCAGCATGAACCCTTCCTCAATCGAGGAGGCCGCCAAGATCTTTTCCAGCCTGGGGGTCAGATGGATGAGCTCGCGGCGGGATTTCGTGTGGAAGGTGAGGTACTCGGTATGAGAGCGCATGGGGAGTGGAGGATAGCGCGGAGTAGGATGGTAGACTCGCGGCCACGATGCCACGATTTCCGATCACCCGCCCGCTCGAGCGCGCTCTCTCGCGTGCAGCGCGCGCCGTTTGGCCACTTGTTCGAAAATTCAACGCGCGCTTCGAACGCCCGGCGGTAAGGCCGAGGTGGGCGCCGGCCCCGTTGCTCAAGCGGCGCGAGCGCACGTTCCCGCAGCTCGGATGGCCACGCGAGACCGATTCGCTCTGCCCGCAATGCGTCAAAGAAGTGCGTGGGGCGATTTTGCGCGGCGAGCGCGACCTGTCGACGCTCATCGACGGCCGGCCCGGCGAGATTCGCGCCCAGATCGTGGAAGAAGACGGCCTGGTGAAGATGAAGAAGACCTGCGTGGCGCACGGCCCGATCGAAGACGTGATGAGCATCGATCCGGCATTCTTGCGGCGGATCGAGCGGCTCTATCCGGGCCGTGATTTCGTCGCGCCGCCGTCGCATCTGCACAACCATGGCAGCTCGAGCGTCAAATATGGTCGCGGCGCCGTGCTCACGGTCGACCTCACCAATCGCTGCAACATGATGTGCGATCCCTGCTTCATGGATGCCAACCAAGTCGGCTTCGTCCACGAGCTCGAGTGGGACGAGATCAAGAAGATCCTCGACGATTCCTTGACCGTGCAGCCTCGCCGGCAGATGAGCGTGCAATTTTCGGGCGGCGAGCCGACGCTGTCGCCGCATTTTCTGCGATCCATCGAGTACGCGCGGTCGGCCGGGTACTTCTGTGTGCAGTGTGCAACGAATGGCATTCGCTTCGCGGAAGACGTGGAGTTCGCGCGCGCCGCGAAAAAAGCCGGCCTGCGCCTCGCTTACTTGCAATTCGATGGAGTGACCAACCGCGCAAATGCCCATCGCAAGATTGGAAATTTGTTCGACGTCAAAGTGCGTGCGATCGAAAATCTCCACGCGGCCGGCATCGACGTGGTCCTGGTCGTTACGGTCGTCAATGGCGTCAACAACGATCAGGTCGGCAAAATCGTGGATTTTGCGATCGCCAACGCCGACAAGATCACCGTCGTGAGCTTTCAGCCGGTGAGCTTCACCGGTCGCGACGAAGACGTGTCTCACGCGGATCGCGCGCGTCAAAGGTACACGTTGAGCCACTTGGCGCAGGATCTTCATCACCACGCCCCCGCCATCGAGCCGCTTCGTGATTGGTTTCCACTCTCGGCGATGGGACCGTTCAGCGACCTGACCGACACCCTGATGGGCAACCGCGCAGATTGGGGAGCCTTGAAGTGTGGCTGCCACCCAAACTGTGGAATCGGCACCGCGTTGTTCGTGAACAAAACGACAGGTGAGATGGTGCCGCTGGCGCGCTTCTTGGACATCGAAACGCTCCTCGACGACATCGGTGACATCACGGACGCTGCGCAGGCTCGCTCGATCACACTTTTACAAGTCGGTCTGGCGCTTCTGAAGAATTACCGACCCGACGCCGCACCACGTGGATTCACCTTTCCGAAGTTGGCAAAGCAATTTTCGAGTCAAACGGGCAACCGCGGCGATCGCATCGGCCAGTTCGAAAATGACGCGGCCGAGTTCGAGTGGCGCGTTCTCTTCGTCGCGGGCATGTGGTTTCAGGATTTATTCAATTACGACTTTCGGCGCACCGAGATGTGCATCATCCCGTACGGCACACAAATGGGGGAAATCAGCTTCTGCGCGTACAATACCGGGGTCGGCTGGCGGAACGTGATCGAGAAGATGAAGGCCAACGCGACGGTTTCGGAGTGGTACCGCACCAAAGGCCGCCACCCGGTCCATGCGAAGGGGCAGCATCTACCGCTCTCGCCTTCGCGCGGGACGGTACGCCTGCCCGTGCTGGGCACATGACCACCTGGGTGCTCGTGGGCCTGGCCACCGCGATCACGTTCACTATCGCCATCGATGTTTCTACTGCCCTGCGCGTCGCGCGGCGTTGGGCCAGCTATGCGACCCAGCGCGGCTACCGCCTGGACGCGCCTGGCCTTTTGCCTTCACGCGAGACCATGCGTTTGCGCGCCGTATCGGACGACACGACGATTGCATTCACGCTGCTCGGGAGCGGGCGCACGACGCGGACGCGCGCGTCTGCAAAAGCGATCAGGGCCTTGCCGCTGGTGCTCGTCCTCTACGATCGGCGTATTCCGTTCGTCGGCACTCTGCGCCAGCGCGCCGGGAACGACGAGATTCCGTTGGATCCACCGTCTCTAGGCACGCGCTACGCCATGCACGCGACCAACGCGCCGCTCGCGCGTGAGCTCTTGGACGAGCCGGCCCTCGACGCCTTCCTCCGAATGCTCGGACGTCGCGACGTCGCCTTCACGTACGACGAGGGCGAGGTGCAGCTTTCTTGGGCCGGCGCCGAGGAACACGAGGAACTCCTCGACGCCGCGCGCGATATCGTCGCGCGCGCGTGCCGCTGGCGACCGGACGCGGCGGCGTCCAGGCAGTCGT
>OBEQ010254996.1_pt1 | contig 11408 bp, 13 predicted proteins | sample 1670901 | NCBI WGS metagenome assembly OBEQ01 (sample SAMEA104232315, study PRJEB22302) | groundwater metagenome | biome: forest; feature: aquifer; material: groundwater | place: USA | collected 2011-08-07 | depth 5.4 m | reverse complement strand
ACCTGTTATTCAACCGATCGATTATGACAATGATGGGGATCTTGATATTTTATGTACTTCGAATTATGTTGCTTTAGAAACTACTGGAACCTATTTATTAGAAAATATAGGTAATGGAAATTTTCTATCTGATGGACCAAAAATCATGACGTATCCAGCTCTTAACTTTACAAAATCAGATTTTGATTTAGATGGAGATATAGATTTCGCATCTTGTAATGGGAGAATATTTTATACGGAACTTAAATTAAATAACAAAACTACTGTTAAAGGTAAAGTATTCTTCGACTTAAATTCGAACGGTATTTTAGATTTAACAGATGTTGGAATGAATCAAATAAAAGTTAATACAAATCCGATTGTAAATTATGTATTTTCCGACTCTGAAGGAAATTATCAGATCAATTTATTTGATTCAACTCAGGTGTACAATATTTTCGCAAGTACGTTAACAAATTGGGGATTAACTTCTACTCCATCAACGTACAATGTATCCGTTGATTCAAACTTTACAATTTTAGACAGTGTAAATTTTGGATTCTCACCTTCTATAATATCCGACTCAATTACGACAAGTCTTGTTGGTGGATTTCCTCGTTGTAATCAAATTGTAAATTATTGGGTAAATGTTGAAAACTTAGGCACAACTATCCCTTCAGGGATCATTTCACTACATCTTGACGATAGTTTGACTTTCATATCCGCAACCCCTACTCCCGACTCGATATCGAGTGGCAATCTTTATTGGAGTTTTGATAATCTTTTCTACTTCAATGACACCCTGATTAATTTACAAGTTGAAATGCCTGATTTTCTCTCAATGGGAGATACTTTGATCTCTAATGTTGAAACAACTATATTGGATGGTTTGAATAATATCCTTTTTATCTCTCAGGATGTTTTAAGTCAAACACTCGTTTGTGCCTATGATCCTAATGATAAAAATTCGACACCATCCGGTCTGGGATATTCTGGGTTAGTGTCTTCGGAAATTGATGAAGTTGAGTATTTAATACGGTTCCAAAATACTGGAAACGATACTGCGTTAGTTATAACGATTAAAGATCAACTTGATCAAAAACTAAATTGGTCGTCCATGAATCCGATTTGCGGAAGTCATGATTATACTGCTTCAATTGATCCAAATGGTTTGCTGACTTTTACTTTTAACAATATCAATTTACCTGACAGTAACACCAATGAATTAGCTAGTCATGGTTTTATTTTATATAAAATTAAGATGAATGACAACCTTCCGATTGGTAGTATAATTGAAAACCATGCTAACATCTATTTTGATTATAATCCGGCTATAATTACAAATCACAAAGTACTTACACTTTTCGATTGTACATCTTTATTTGAAGGGGTTCCTCAACCTAATTTATACTACTGTGTCGGAGATTCAGTTCAATTTGGTGTTGAGTTTCCTCAAACAGTTTACCATTGGACAAATACATTTATGGATATTGATAGTATTGATCAGTCAGTAAGTATTATGACTGATAGTTTAGGGTTGTACGTGGTCGAAATAAATGCGAAAAATTCTATTTGCGATATCGATTCAACAGTTCAGTTTACTGTGTCAATACCACCAATTACTTCATTGGGAAGTATTACGATTTGTCCAGGTGATAGTGCTTTGATTTTTAATCAGTATCAAATTACAGCTGGATTTTATTACGACACTTTACAAACACAACAAGGATGTGATTCAATTATAGTTCACGAGCTTCTTGTTGATGGTTGTATTGGGATGGATGAGTTTCATATAATTGATATATCAGTCTTCCCAAACCCGACCGATGGAAAGTTGTATCTGAATTTTAGTGAGCCTTTAAACGGTGATCTTTTCATTTATGATCTATCAGGGAAAATTTGTTTTTTCCAGAATTTTCATGAAAGTCAAAATATTGTTGTAAATATTGAAGGTGAACCTGGTGTATATTTTTTAGAAACCAAAGCTGAAGAGAAAGTGAAGTCTGTATTTAAGTTGATCAAGGAATAAACGAAACTTGCTTTTAGCTGAAATGGCGTTCTATAGTATTAATTTAGTTTGTTTGAAATTTAAATTCAAAAGTTATGTTCAAGTAACATCATTACCAAAAAGCAGTAATTCGTCAAGTAGTCTATTTGAAGTAATGATTTACATTAAGATATAGAGATACAAAGAATTGGTGTTACAAGATCGTTTTTGATTTCATAGAATCCAAAGACCTTTTCAAAGTTACCAAATCCTCCACAAAAAGGTTCAAGAATTCGTGATCCGACTCCACTAGAAGGTTTTCAAAAATCCTCTAAACAATCGTAAACCATTGATTATGTAAATTATTAAGGGTCTTTTTATGCTTTATAGTTTGTACATTTGTAAAGAATCTGGTGAGTAAAGAGGGAGTCGACACTTTTTTACTTAATCATGACTCACCAAATTTTATGTAAACCCTTATGCATTATTTTAATTAGATTTCCTTAATAATTTTATCATATTTCTCTTTAACAGATAATGCATTGAGAGTTTTATTATCTATACGTGATTCTACGGTAATAAAAATGATGAAATTTTCAATTTCTCTAACAGAATTAAATTGACACTCACTTAAATCTTCAATAATTCCTGCTGTTAGCTCAATATTTTGTTCTGAAATGAAGTTTTTAATGATCATTTTAATTTCTTCACAACTTGAAGGATGAATTAATTTTATTTTTTCGCTTTCAAGCACAATTTCATCATCAAGACTAGTTAGAATTATTTTAGATTTTGTTTTTTGAACTATTTTAGAAATAAACAAAACCAATTCTTGTGTTTTCTTATGTTTCCCTGTGTAATCCTCAATTAATATAGCTGATTGTTGATTCCAAAATTCAAAATTGAATCCCTTCTCTTTATTTTCCTCTAAAATTTTAGCTATTTTTTCAAAAGGAATAATAAAAACTGCTGATTTTGGATTTTTAGCTTCTATTTCGTTTAAAATGGAACAAGCCAACAAGGTTTTTCCAGTCAACACAAAAAGAAAATCTTTATTTATTTTTCAAGGTATAGACTGTTAAAAAATATAATTAATAAGGATATAACCTTAAAATAATTTGTTTTTATCAGGTAATAACCTTAAATTTGCTTTAATAATTTCAGGTTATAACCTTATGAAAAACAATAAGCAATATTTACTTTTACAGCAAACCGACAAAAAAATAGAGGTTTTCAAAGTTGTAAAATCAACAGTAGTACCTACTAAAGGATGGATAAACACTTTTCGTAATGCCTTAAAAATGTCCTTACGACAATTAGGTAATCGATTGAATATTGCACCACAAAGTGTAAAAGAAATTGAAGAACGAGAAGCAAATGGTACAATTACCTTAAACTCATTACGAGATGTTGCTAATGCTATGGATATGCAATTGGTGTATGGCTTTATTTCTAAACACGAATCATTGGAACAAATGATAGAAAAGCGAGCAAAAGAATTAGCCAAAGAAATTGTATTAAGAACCAATAACACAATGACTTTAGAAGACCAGCAAAACTCTAAAGAACGCATCGAGCAAGCTATTGCACAGAAAACAGCTGAAATAAAACACGAAATGCCAAAATACTTATGGGATTAACGTTTGAGTACATAGACGGTCAAACACCATTAAGTGATGAAGAAAAATATGGCTTGAAAATCTCTTCTATTACAACTCGTGAAGAATTAGACGAATTTGAGCAACTCAATATTGAAAAGGCAATCCAATGGACGTTTGGTAAAAAACTAAAAGCAGAGCAACTGCTTTCAGAAAAGTTTGTCAAAGACCTGCACAAGCGAATGTATGGCGAAGTCTGGAAATGGGCGGGCACATTCAGAAATTCAGAGAAAAATTTAGGAATAAAGAGTTACTTAATACCTGTTCAATTAAAACAACTAGTAGATGACACCTTGTTTTAATTGAACAGGTATTAAGATTGAAATTACAAAATGATAAAATTTAATTCTATATTCGTTTCAATAATCACTCAAAAAATGTCACAAATATTTACTAAATTTGTGACAGAATTATAAAGTATTTCATCACTATCTGTAGATTTAAAATTGGGCATCAATATTTCTATCAAGCAAATTTCCACCTAAGATAAAACAAATGAAAAAATCCAGATACACATCTATTTTCGCGGATTGAAAAACACAAAATCATTCTGAATATTCGAAATTATCTTTCCAGGGATATTTAATTCAGCAGCTATTCCACTCCATTTCACAGTGAGTTGTTCTATTTCTTCAATGATTTTTTTTGGATTTTTAATTGCGTATTCCTCAGCTATAGTTAATACATCTTTAGTGCTTATGCCTTGGCGTTTGTTGTTCACTGATAAAGCTCTAGAAACATCTGTGTAGTTAAAGATTGGATTCAATGCATAAGTAATATCATAAGCTGGACTCAAATTCCACGCATTTTTTTCTTTATTGTAGATGAAACTGTGATTCTTTAAATGGTCGTCGATATTTCTAAAAACGACATTGAAAATCATTCTTTTGAAAAGTTGTTCTAAATCTTTATGGGGGACTTCTAATGATATTGCTAGTTTAAAAAGATTTTCATAGGATGAGTTTTCAGGTTTTTTAAAATCCCACCCGGTTAATCCACAAGCTGTTAAAACGTGTTGTTTTTCACCATTTTGTCTGTCATATCGAAGAGTAGCAAAATGATTGTCATCAATTAGTTTTGAAGGCACCATATTGATACCAGCTTGTGTTGCTAAAAGATAATAGGCATACTCTACTTTTTCTTGATGATATTTTGACTCCTCATTTAAGTGCAATTTGATCAAGTAATGATTGTATTCTGCTGAGTATTGTCGATCACCAGCAATTATTACTCCTGTTTCTTTGTGTTCAGAAACTAGAATTTTTGGTCGGGCACCACCAGCTGAAGTACCTATTTTGAAAATATTTAACAATGCTAAATCACTAAGGTCGTCAGAAGTAGTTTCGTCTTTTAGTTTTAACACCTTCTCTAAAACTTCTAAGATTTCTTTTAATTCTATTTTTGCAGTGTCAGGCAAGAGTATTGTCGGTCGGTATTCTAATGCGCCCATACCACGATCTGCTACATAAGTTAATTGCTCTAATGGAGTTATTTTAAATGATTTATTTATCGTTGAAAACCATTCTTGAAAAATTACATTACCAAACATATCAGGAAGCGAGTCGGCAATCATCGGTGGAAGTCCTTTAAATGTTTCTCCTTCAAATTCTGTAAAAACTTGTACCGGCTTTATACGACGAAATATGTAAGGGAATATTCTTGAATACTTTCCAGAATCTAAAAAGTCTGGATTGTATTGAAAAAAGCATTTTCTTTGATTCACATCGTACCCTAACTTACCTATTTCGATGTCAAAAACGACTATTTCAATCAGTTTATCTGTAGCCATAATTAGTATAATGAGATATTGTCATTTGTTGTATTCAATTCTACAATTGCTTTGAAAATGGTTTCTAAAAGATTAAAATGATTCGCTATTTTGAGAAGATTATCCAACGTTGCATTTTTACCATTCTCTATATTTTGTATGGTAGCACGTGACAAACCCAATTCTTCAGCTAACTGTTCTCGTGTTAGCTTATATTCCTTTCTTTTGTTCTTACAAAGATTTCCAATTGCAATCTTAACTTCCTTAATAGTAACTTTATTAATCATAACAACCATTATATTAGTCAAAAATAACTAAAATAAGTTAAAAAAGCTAATATAATGGTACTTAATTAAAATGAAAATAATATTTAAAGTCCATAGATTTTAACACTTAAAATTAAATTCAAGCCTACTTATTGGAAAACACCTACATTTAACGTAACTTCGCTTAAATATATTTTAATTTAATGAATTGCACTCATTTTCCAAACGAAGTCACTATTTATCACAAAAAAAACAATAAAAGAAGGCAACATAAATGATTATTCAAATTTATCATCTACAAGCTAAGCTTAAAAAAACACCTTTATCAATAAATTTGAATTCAAATCTTCAAAACAAAAAACAAGCATAAAATGAAAAAAATATCACTCCTACTATTTATAATTTCAATCGGACTCATTGGTTTTAATGCTAAAAGTCAAACAAACAGTCATGAATCTAAAAATGAAGTGATTCCAGATAGTGTTGCGATAAAAACTTTTTGGTTTTGGTTTAAAAAGAATGAAAAATCATTAAAAGAATTTCAAAAAGATCCTGATAAAATCTTGAGTGAAATTCTTGATGCTGTTATGGAAATAAACCCAGGATTGATAGTTGAATTAGAACCTCCAATTAAAGGAATTATTAGTTTCACCATCTCTGCAAACGGAGATTCAGACTTGCTTCCAATTGTCAAAAAAACAATACAACATGCGCCAAAACTAAGAGGTTGGGATTTCATAGCATATCGACAACAAATACCAATTGAACAAATTAAAACAAAAATTATAGAAATTGGTAAAAACAAATACAATCCAAATGACCTAAAATTTAAAACATTTGAAGAGGATGGAAAATTAGACTTAGTCATCTATGGAAAAAATATTTCAAAGAGTAATTATAATGATATTTCTAATCAATTTTCTATTTTAGTTGACCAAATTATGGGAGAATACAATTGCACGACTCAAATTGGTCAAATAGAATATATGGAACTTCCAAAAGATAAAAAAGAACTTACTGAATTGAAACCATTATTAGAACTTGAGGAACATGTAAGTTTATTTTATAAAAAGAGAAAGTAACCTGTTGTATTAGTACGTTCTCAATAAAATGAATTGATATTAAGACATTTTTAAAATAACCAATTTTATGAGGATTTCACTACTAATCACACTACTTTCTTTCTCAACTATATCTTTTAGTCAAAAAAACCAAATTTGCTTCACTATTGATGATTTACCTGTTGTTGATTATGGGAATTCTGACACTTCATTTCAACAAGAAATAGTTTCAAAACTAATTACCTCTTTTAATAAATACAACATTCCAGCAATTGGATTTGTAAATGAAAAAAAAGCACACTCAAATGATACTATAATTCCATTTCAGGTTAATCTTCTTAAAATGTGGGTTGAAAATGGCTATGAATTAGGAAATCACACTTATTCTCATATTGACTACAATTCTTGTAACTTAAAAGTATACACATCTGATATTTTAAAAGGTGAATTAATCACGAAAGAAATTCTAAAACAAAACGATCAAAAGTTAATCTATTTTAGACACCCTTATTTACATGTTGGAAATACAAAAGAAAAAGCTGATTCACTTTCTGATTTTCTATTGAATACAAAATATATAGTCGCTCCAGTTACATTTGATTCTGATGATTATCTATTTGCATCAGCGTATCAAAAAGCATATAAAAACGCTGATTCAATAACTCTTAAACAAATAGGAAAAGATTATTTACTCCATTTGGAAAGAAAAATTGTTTATTACGAAAAGCAAACTTCGATTTTATTTGGAAGAAACATCAAGCACATTTTACTTTTACACGCCAACTTGTTAAACGCTAATTATATGGATACAATTGCCAATCTTTTTAGTAAACACAATTATGAATTCATTAATTTGGATAAAGCTTTAAAAGACAATTTGTATTCAACAGAAATTTCAGTTTATGGACGATGGGGAATTTCATGGATTGATAAATGGGCGCTTTCCAGAGGGTTTACAAAAGATTTTTTTAAAGATGAACCAGTGATCCCAAGTTATATTGAGGCGTATAAATAAGTGAAAATCTTAGTATAAATTTACTATTTAAAGAAATTAAAATGAATTTTAAAATCACTCTAATTGGGTTAATTTTAATCAGCATCGGCTGTTCAATCAAAAATGAACCTAAAAATCACCTTTCTATTCCTAATAAAGGTCTAGAATTTCAATTATTTCAACGAGAAAACATAGAAATTCCAAGTGCACAAGGAAATATCATTTGTCACATTGATGATATAACTCGAGGTCAAGTCTACTTAATTATTAAAGAAAATGAAAAAATTGTTTTCCAACACTCAATACATGAAAAAGAACTTTTGTCTTTTAAATTTGAAGATTACTCATATTCAATCGAATGTATTGAATTAAACAACAAACTTATCGGAGATGATTATGCCTATTTTAAGATAAGTGAAAGAAGAAAAAAATATATTGAAAATTCCGTAATGAACGAATCTGAAAAAATTACAAAGCTGATAAAAAAAGTAAGAGAATCTGGAATCATCTTCATTCGAAACGGATCTGAATGGACTTCATTTGAAGCGGCAGATCATTTATTGATGAAATGGGAAAATGCAAAAAATGAAATTAAAACAGTTGATCAATTTATTCAAAATATTGCTTCAAAATCATCATCTACTGGGAAAGAATATTATATAAAGTTGAAAGATGGATCGATCATAAAAGCTGAAAAATGGTTCAAACAGCAGTTGTAATTTGATTGATTATTCACTAAAAGAAAAATCTTCCTTTTTTTCTAATTCTCTCACCCATTGAAATACTAGGCAATTCAAATAATTGATAAAGCGAATAGGAAATTAAAAAAATGGTACTAAAAGTGAAAAACACACTGATCAAAATGTTAGCATACTGATTAGGTGCGTCTACTATATAAAATCTAAATAAGTTACCTAAAAACGGCTGATGAATTAAATAAATACTATAACTACAAACCCCAGTAAATTTTAAAAACTTTTTGATTGATCTATTCACTACAAACCTATTAGAGAAACTTCTATGCAAAACAAACTCAAGGAATGCTATACATGCAAATGAAGCTGGAATAAGAATTAAATAATTAGTAAATAAAAAATATTTAAAAACAAAAAACAGAAAATAGAAAAGTAAAAAAGCTAAAAATGGTCTATTAAAAATTCTTTTATTATGAAAATATCTATCAGCTAACCATGCACCAGAAGTCCAAACAAACCAATATTTAAGCATAAAAAAAGCCCCGAAAGCTGGTGAATTTATTCTAAAAATAAAATGTATCAAACAAATCAATACCGTTAAAAGAAAAAGTAAAAACAATGTTATATCAATATTCATTTTTTTAACCATGAAAATTAAAATCGGATATAATAAATACAATTGTACTTCAAGCGCTATTGTCCAAAAACTCGGATTAATTGAAAAAAAAGTGTTATCGGTTAAATTATGAGTCAAAAACAAATGTGTCGAAACATCTTTGAATATTTGAGTTGATGAATCATATCGATTGATGATAAAAAACAATAAGACTAAAAAATAAAGTGGATAAATTCTCCAAAATCGTTTACTAAAAAATTCTTTCCATTTATATGTAATACTGTTTTGTAAATAAATTAAATGAATTAAAAAACCACTTATCACTAAAAAAAGAACAACCCCTATCCATCCTTGTGAAATAGGATTAAAATTCAGTATAAATGATCTTGTGTTTTCAATTTCTAAAATCCCACTTTTTGAGTATGTTGTTCGTGAATAATCTGGATATATAAAGTATAGTATATGAAATGATATAACTAGTAAAATTGCTACCCCTCTAAGATAATCAACTTTATTAATATGCTTTTTTATCATTAAAAATTAATTTATTCTCTTCAAATATACTATTTAATTATTAATGCTATTTTCTTTTTTAAGGCTTAAAATAACCTATTTACATTTTTTTTAAAATAAATTTGGAAATATTAAATAAAATCATTTATCTTTGTAAGTGAATACTTACTTATTAAAATGAAAACTCAAATATCCGATCGTCAATTTGAAATCATAGAAGCAACGGGAAAGATTCTCACAGTTTCTGGTGTAAGCGGTTTGACGATAAAAAACTTAGCAAAAGAAATGAACTTTACAGAAGGAGCTATCTACCGTCATTTCAAAAGTAAAGAAGAAATAATCGTTGCGATGATAGAATATCTGGCTGAAAATATGGAAGAAAGATATTCAAAAGTGGTTTCTAAAGATAAAACTCAAGAAGAAAATCTAATCAATTTATTCAATGATCAATTCACGTTCTTTCAAAATAATCCTCATTTTGTTTCGGCTGTTTTTTCGGATGGATTCATGGAAGAAAATATAAAAATAAATGAAGCTATTTTGAAAATAATGGCTATTCGAATGAAATATATTAAACCATTGATTGAAGAAGCTCAACAATTAAAATTGTTCACAGATTCAATTTCTTCTGATCAAATGTTACATATCATAATGGGTTCTACTCGATTACTCATGTATAAGTGGAGAGCTAATCATTTTAAATTCAACCTTCTACAAAAAGGAGGAGAAATGATAGAATCTGTCCTCATTTTAATTCGAACAAATGCAAACAATTAAATATAAATCTAAAAATAAATAAAGTATGAAAAAGTCAATTTTTATGTCAGTAGCGATGAGCTTATTCGCCCTTTCAGTTTCAGCAACGAATATTTCTGAAAAAGAAACAATTCAAACAGTAAATAAAAACGAACTAAAAAAAGAAATCATGAACGACAGTTTAGAAATCACTCAAAAAACGTATGTTTCTTCTATTATCAAAAAATATGGTGATATAGCAGACGTTATGGAATTATTCGGAGTAAAAAGAGTAGGAGGATTTGGTATACGAAAAGTTTTAACTCACGTAATTACAGTGCGAACTGCTGCTTTTGTCCACAGAGTACCGAAAGATGATTTCCTGTTGATGGTTCAAAATGCAGTGAAAGGGAAAGCGAATATTACAGAATAACTCTTAATCATTCAGGGTAAACGCTTTTAGATTTTTTTTTACCACAGATTAACACAGAGTTTTTTTCACTGAGTGCCGCAAAGTTTTTAAAAGTATTATGCAAAAGCTCAATGAAACTCTTATTTTCAACTCCTTTCGTACTGTGTTAATAAAACACTCTATTTCCACAAAATTTAAATACGTTTACCCAACCTAATCAATAGTTTATCACAAATATTATTAAAATTAAAATTCAAGAACATGAAAACTAAAATAATTTCAATATTCACAAGTGGATTACTTCTACTTAGCTGTAATAACAATTCAAAAACAGAAGAAAAAGCCGAAGGGATGAAAAGTGAAAAACACATTCATTCAGAGAATAATAAAATTGAATTAAATAAAGGCGAAAAATGGAAAATTAAGGAGAATATGCTTGTTCATCTACGAATTATGGAGACAGAAGTCAATTTATTTTCGACTTCCGAAAAGAAAGACTATGAATCTCTTGCAAAAAAACTTCAAGAAAGCATCGGTTTATTAACTTCAAGCTGTACAATGACAGGGAAAGCACATGATGAATTGCATAAATGGTTGTTACCCTATATCGAATTGGTAACTGAATTTTCAAAGTCGAAAGATAAAGTTTCTCAAGAAAAACATGTTGAAAATATTAGAACTTCTTTTATTATATTTAATCAATTTTTTAATTGAAATAGAATTT
>OBEQ012043107.1_pt1 | contig 11410 bp, 16 predicted proteins | sample 1670901 | NCBI WGS metagenome assembly OBEQ01 (sample SAMEA104232315, study PRJEB22302) | groundwater metagenome | biome: forest; feature: aquifer; material: groundwater | place: USA | collected 2011-08-07 | depth 5.4 m | reverse complement strand
GTTCCCGCAGTTCACAGGGCAGTAGACTCTGCCTTCCTTGACCATATTAAAGGTAATTCTGAAGCATCAATAAACCCTGAGGTATTTGATCCTGCAGCAACAAAGGGAATAATGAGGGAGAAAAATACTATCCTGATGACTTGGGAAGAATACCAAAAGATAGCCCCGCCGGTGATAATAAACAGAGAAAATGTAGAAAAAGTTCCTGCGGAAATCAAGCTAGAGAGCGGTGGAGTTAGAAAATTAACCTTTGAAAGAGGTACTTCTATAAACACCATGATATATGTCAAAACAGCAGACGGACATATAGCAAGTGTAACTTATACCAAAGTAACGCAGCCTGGAGAGATATCAGGGAAGAGTACTCTTGGCTTCTTATCTCCAGGTTGCCAATATCTGGTGGGAGAAAAAAATGAAATACAAGCAGGCGATATCTTCCCTTCTCCAATTAGCGGATATGCTGAATATTCAGGAAGTAAAGCAGAGTATTATAAAGGAGAAAAACTGGAAGAAGGATCTTCCAGAGACTCCAGTTATACAATAGAAAGTGAATATGTTGACGCAGAAGGCAAGAAGGTTAAGGTTCGTGCTTATATTACAACTTTGAGCTATTCAGCAAGCGGGATAACTACACCATTAGTTCCAAATATACCTAATAGCAATAGCAGTGATTTTGAAGGGAAAGACCCAAATACGGGAGGTACCTTTATTGATAGAGAAAAATTAAATAAAGCAAGAGTAAAAGTAAACCAGGGTGACGATCTCTTTAAGTTTATTACCGTACCTCCTCTTCAAGAATTCGGTTTAGGCTCAGGGAGAAAGTCTCAAGTTGCAATATATGTAAAATACGAAACGGATTTCGGTGAAAATGGCATAGCTAATACATTCGGAGGGGAGAACTGTACGCATCCCACTCTTGACAACAAGGGAATTGTGCTAAAATGAGTACATGCACAGAAATCCTGCCTTTTTTCTCTTCATATTAGCTCTCGTATTTCTTTTTCTAAGCTTTTCTCCCAAACAATCTTTTGCTCAAAACAGATTATATCAATGCAGTCCTGCGATTGGCTATCCAGCTTCTGTTGCAAACTGCAATAGCGGACCAGCACGCGACTGTCCCAATCCAGCCGAAAATTGTGCCTCAGGTGTTGCCCAAACTGGAAAACAATGCGCCGAATGGAGCGCTATTTGTTATAGTACACCTGGTAAAACTTTAACCACACAATGTATTGACAAATGTACGGACACCCCTCTTAAGAACATCTGTTCTCCGGATGCCAATAATCTTTGTCCTGATGCTAATTTTACCTGTCAAGGCTCTGAAGGACAACCAGTAAGAAGCGCTAGAGATAAAACTTATTGTATCCAATATACACAGGTTCTCCCCTCTCCCACCCCCACCCCCCCTCCTGTTCCCCCTTGTGTGCAGAGCGGGGGATCTTGCACTAGAACCTATCCCTGCAATCCAGGGTATCAATCTTCGGGATTAAGCTGCGGAGTAGGAGGCGGTGTTTGTTGTCAAGTTCCTGCTCCAACCGCAACTCCCACACCAACGCCTACGCCAATTAGCCTCGCAAGGCGTCCCCTTGCGAGGCTAAGCGAAGCTAGACTGTACTCCGGCATATTGCTTTTGTAACTAAAATGTGATAAGTTTGGGGGGAATGGGAGACATTATGAAATCACCGGAAAGTCCTATCAGAGTCGACACCAGTCACATGGCTACCAAAGGTGCTGCTGTTACGGACAGAACAGCTCCTGAAGCTCTTCCTCAAACAGGAGGAAGAAAAGAGAAAAAACCCTTAATCCAAAGACTGGCAGGAAATCTTGCTTTAAGACTTGTTCTTGCAGCTGCAGCCCTTACAGGCGCGGGATATGCTGTATATCAGGAAGTACCCGCAGTTCATAGAAATATAGATAAAATTCTTGGTAAAGAAGCCCCATCTCTTTTCTTTGATAATACAGTAATAAAAGGGGTGGCCAGCCCAAATAATACTCTTACTCTCCCCCAAGAAAGTCTTTCTAAATTACCCGGCTTTGATGAAAAAGGGAATGCTTTATTTCTTTTTCCTATACCAGTAAACAAAAATTTACCTTTTGTTAAAGATCTTGGGTTCCCGTTTCGCGGAACCCCGGAATACGATGCAGCAGTAAAGGCTGGTTTAACTGATACCTCTGATACGCCAGGCGTCCCACCAAACACTCCTATCAGGTTGATTCATGATGGCTATGTTTTTAGTAGTGTTGTTGAAAGGCCTGAAGGCAAGGTAGTGATAGGTTATGCTGTAGCTTTTTTAAACCCTAATGATGGTGTTCTAGTATATGCAGGTCCAGCATTTACCGAACCTATAAGACTTACCGCTCCAGTTCCTCCTGGAGACTATGACCTAAATAAATTTGGTAAAGAATGGCAAAAAGGAATGCTCGGGAAAGAAGGAGATTTATTGGGATTTACAGGCGAAAAAGAAAGCTTAATGTCTTTACATGCTAGTGGAGGAAAAGATGGAAGTCGTTATAACGGTGACGTTCCAGTACCCCTGATTTTATCTACTCAAGTAGATGGTAACGGTTTAGTTAAATTAGTGGTACCGCCTTCTCAATAATACCTCTTATTTTGCTTCTATATTGACAACGTAATTTGTAAAAATGATATACTATTTTCGTGGTGAGAAGGTTAAATTTATACATTTTATTTTTTCTCTTAGTCTTTTTGTTTTACTCTCCCTTAACTAAAACCGTGCTTGCTCAGTCATGCACACCATGGTCTGATTCAGGAAATTTTACTAAAGATCCTCTCTACTTTTATGAGCCTTGCGGCTATGTTGACCAAAATGCATGTATCGCCAGCAGCAATTCTTGTCAAATTAATAAAAACGCTACTATAACAATCCTGCATCCTTTTGACAACGGATGTAACCTGTCAACAAATAAAAGATTATATAACGGTGCTGGGTGTTGCACTGATCCACTAGCCTTAGGTAAAGACTACTGTGAAAGCAGGAGCGTTGGCGGTGCTGGATTTTATGGATTTCGATGCTGTTTTCGTCCTCCTCCTCCCACCCCCACCCCAACTCCTCCACCTCCCTGTATCCAAGGAGGGGGACAGTGTGTTCCTTTTCCCTATGTCTGCGGCCTAGGTAACGTGCGATCAAATCTTAGCTGTGGAGAATTGGGAGTCTGCTGTGTATCCGGTCCCACCCCTACTCCAACCCCCTGTCCTGGGTGTATTCCCACCCCCGGGGCTTGCGCGCAATTCCAGCAATGCAATAGTACGGGAACAGCATGGGTCCCTATAACAAATGTCTGCGCTCCCACCCCAACCTCATAAAATAATATCAAAACATAATAAAGTACATCAGAATTATACTTGACTTTTCAACATGCATTAACGTACAATAATCCATGTATGAGAAGAGTCCTGGTAAATAAATATATTGTCGCCGACCCAACTATTTGTCATGGAAAACCTACTTTTGCAGGAACACGTATTATGGTGTGGCAGATTCTTGAAATGCTTGCTGCCGGAGAAACGCAAGAAAATATTTCCAAAGTATTTCCAAGTTTGGAAAAAGAACATATAAAGGCTGCTTTAGACTACGCAAGCTCTATAACACGAGAAGGTTATGTCATCATCAATACGCAAAATGCAATTTCTTCTTGATGAAAATGTAAGAAAAGAGTTGCTTCCCTATCTGCAAAAAATGGGATTTTCCGCAAGAATTGTTCCAAAGGGTTCTTCTGACGAAACGCTTGCAGCTATTTCAATCAAAGAGAAACGTGTACTCGTCACCAACGATGAAGATTTTAGTGAATATCCAAAAAGCACCATATTCTCTGTTGTATGGTTAAGAATTCCTCAAAATGACCTTCAATCGTTACTTAGAATGTTTAATCGCCTCATTAAAGAATGTAAGAATTTTAAAGGAAAACTTATCGTTCTTGAGAAAAATATCTGGAAAGATGTACCGCTTCCTAGTATCCAATCTATATAATTCCCATGATGAAGGGTTGGGAAAAAAATAATTTTTGTAACCAGTCTTATTGACTTTCAACTAGAATATAAAGTAAAATAATAGCATGAAAACATATACATTTAGAACCATTATTGAACCGGATGAAAAAGGGTATCATGGATTTGTTCCTCTTCTTAAGGGCGTTCATACTGTTGGTGAAACAATTGAAAAAACAAAGAAAAACTTAGATGAAGCAATCCAGTGTCATCTGGAAGGATTGATAAAAGACAATATTATGCCACCGCAAGAACAAAATGCCGTAGAAGCAATTCAAACATTTACAGTAAATGCCTAAACTGCCTGTCGTTAAAGCGCGAGAACTCCTAAAAGCACTTAAAAAACATGGATTTTACAAACACCATCAAATAGGAAGTCATATTCAACTAAAACATTCCGATGGCAGACGAACAACCATTCCCTATCATCCAACTCAAGAAATTAGAAGAGGAACATTAAAGGCAATTATTGATGATCTTAATATGACGGTTGAAGAATTCACCAAGGCGCTTAAAAAATAATCTTTGTAACCCGTCTATTGACAATGTGCAAGAGCAATGCAATAGCACAGGAACTGCCTGGGTTACCATAGCAACAAATGTCTGCACCGCAGCTTAACCCTAATCGCTTAAACTTATTGATCTACTTTGTCCTATTGAATTTATTTTTAAGATTTTAGTATACTTGAAACATGAAAAGAAAAATGTCTTTGACTGATTATGACAAACTAATTTTTGCAAAACTAGATTATATGTTAGCATTAATAAAATTAATGATACAAGAGCAAAGATTTTACAATGTATTATATGAAACAAAAACGAAAAGATGATAATTCGGAACTTGTTACAAAAGGTTTTCTTAAAAGTGAGTTAGAATATAAACTCGGGGAACTTGAGCAACGGGTTGATGACAGGGCCAAACAATACAGAGATCAAATCTTAACCTCCAATGATAAACTAGCTAAAACTCTTGAAACAATGCGGGAAGAAAATACCATTGGCTTCAATCAAGTAACTAGACTTTAAAAGCAAGTTAATAGTCATGAAAATAGAATTCAAAACATTGAAAAAGTTCAACAAACAGCATAGGCTGCGCAGAATTGGGAGTCTGCTGCGTAGCTGGTCCCACTCCCACTCCTACTAAAAGTAACCCTTGATTTTTACCTTAAAATTGCTAAAATACAATTATGACAAAAATAATTGTTGACCCAAAAATATTAGTTGGAAAACCAATAGTTGCCGGAACAAGAATTCCTGTATACTTAATCTTAAATCTCCTTGCTAATGGTTATGATTTTGAACGGATTATCAAAGCTTATCCTATTTTAAAAAAAGAAGATATAAAAGCAGCAATTAAATACTCTGAAGAAAGAATGAAACGTGAAGAAATTAAATTTTTTAATCAAAACATGTGATTAAGCTCCTTCTTGATGCGAATTTATCTCCTGAGACCCGAAGATATTTAACAAAAACTTTTGCCTTTGATGTCATAGATCTTATTACAGAAAACCAGGCTAGATTGCCAGATGAGGATGTAGCAAAATTAGCAATAAAGGAAAAGCGTATTATAGTAACTTTTGATCTCGATTTTGGAGAAATTTATCATTTCAAAGAAAAAGGGAATCTTGGAGTCATAATTTTACGATTGGAAGATAAGACTGTTGAATCTGTTAATAGGGCGCTGTATCAGTTTTTTAAGAAAGACGTGGAACGTATCAATTTGTATAAATCATTGGTAGTAATAGAGGAAAAAGGAATAAGAATTTATCCATCTTCCCTTTAACAAAAAATAAATTTGTAATCCGAAACATTGACAGAAGACTAAGGAGTGTGAGAAGATACCAGTGTGTCAGATACTATGAGACAAGAAAACCCTAACCCACTTCCAAATGAAAAAGGAGGAACAATTCTTGGAATGGCTGCCAAAACTGTTGTTACGCCTGAAAGACCAGCGCCTATACCTGAAATTCCTAAAACTGAAACAGAGCCTGAAACCACACCTTTTCCAAGAACAAAACGCAAAAAACATACTACATTACCAGGTATAGCGGCAAGAGTAACGATTGCAGCAGGTTTATTAACAAGTGGCGCAGCTGCTTATGATCATCATGTTTCTGCAAATGAACCATTAAGTCTTCCCGGAATAACCAGAGATATACAATCTATTCCAGGCCAAATAACAGAATGGTTTACCGGCGGAAGCGATGAAGTTTCACCAACTTTTTTTGACGACAATGCTACTGAAGGCGTGGTTGGTCCAAATACCTTTCTTTATATGCCACAAGCAGAGTTTGATAAACTTCCTAGTGCTGATGAAGAAGGTAAACCTTTGTTTAACTTTCCCTGGGATCCAAACCATCCCATAGAGATAAAATATCATAAGTCTGCGCTTGATGACTTTGATATTAGACGGCTTAAGTCTGGCGGAGTTATAGATGCGGAAAAATATAAAGGATATGCAACTGATATATTCTCTGACAGTAATCTTCCTGTTGGATACGAATTTCCCGCATTAAGAGGTGGTCGCTTATCCTTTATGGGTTCTGTTTATGATGAGGTAGCCAGCCGTAAATCTCCTTCTAACCCTTACGGGCAAGCAGTTTATAACGGACCAATAATTATGGCGAGGATAGAATTTATTGCTCCTAATGGCAACCTTAATTTTGTCAACATATTTATAGAAGACAATCAGGGAAATTATCTGCCTCTTCAACCGCTTATTGATGCTCCTCTTGAAAGTCCTATGTGGGCGTGGGAAAAAGGAACGCTTATTGAAGGCTTGCAGAAAATCTTTCGTACTACAAAAGAAGGAAAATTACATATGAATATACAAGGAGCCCTGAACGGAGGACTTTCTGGTCTCAATGCAGACAGAGTTCCAGGTGATTTTAATTTCAAGGTAGTAACAGATGCAACAGGAATCCAAAAGATCCCTTTACCCGAACCTAAATAGTTTTCATCTCTCCAGTTTCTTGACAACTTTCTCCTAGCTAATGATATACTAATCTCAATGGTTAGAAACTATTCTTTAAAGCTATTTTTTATTCTGTTATCTACAGTTATATTCTTCGCTTTCTCTCTTTTCTCTGTTCCTAAAGCTTTTGCTCAAGTATGCTCTTTTCAAGGTTATTCTCCACCCGTAACTCCTAATGCGGCATTTTGCACTAAATATTTTCGTGATATAAGGCCTTATCCACCCTGTAATTCAGAAAGTGTATGTTCTAATAAAGTTTATAAAGTAATAGGAAATGATTGTCTCGAGGCTGGAGGAGGCTCAGATGGAACAACTTGTTGTCGGGCACTTGACCCTAATTACTTTTGTGACCAAAGAGATCTTGGAAGTGGCAGTACAATAACACAATACGATTTCCGTTGCTGCAGGTTTCCACCTCCTCCCACCCCCACCCCAACTCCTAGCATCTATCTGCTACTCTTGAAATGAATTTAAAGCTTCGGAAAGAGCTTGGCTTATAAGTTTTTCAAGAAAGGAGTGATCACCTGCGTCTGCCTTTTGCATTGCTGCAAGGTATTTTCCTCTATCCGATCTCTTTTCAGCTGGCAATTCAATGGGAGGCAAGTTAAATTTTAACAAAATAAGAATAGTAAGCATTCGCGCAATTCTACCGTTATAGTCTTGAAAAGGATGAATGAAAACAAATCTATGCTGAAACCAAGCAAGCAGCTTAACTACTTCAAGAATAAATTGCTTATCCTCCACTGAAGGGAGATGTTTGACTCTTTCCTCCAAATCTCTGCATAGATTTATCGTAAGTTCTTCCAGTTGAAAATGGGCCGGAGCTTCTTTTCCAGAAAAAGTAACTTGTATTTTTCTGTACTTCCCCGCCCATTGAGGAAAAATCCAACCAAAAGAAACCTGATGCATCTTACAAATCAATGCAGGTGTGATATGAAATATTTTACCTTTAGCTAAATCGTAGACGTATTCTAATCCTTTTTTTGTTCCTTTTATCTCAAGCTTGAGAAGTTTTGATCGGGGAATAATTCCAAATGCAGTTTCTCTATATGATGTAGCTCCACGAGGTTTTGTTGCCGATTTTCTCATCCTTTAAGTTAAAAGAGATTAGAAATCATTTTACGGGAAACTTTTTCTCCCTCAAGCCTTGTTGTTCTAAAGATAATTTCCGGCATAAAAGCACGCAAAAATTCCAACACGGTTTTTTTCCTTTTAAAAGTGCTGTATTTTCTATATGCCCTAAATAATGTCAACTCATCTCTCTTACTCATAATGATGAGTATAATATAATGTTGTCAATTTGGCAAGCAAAACTTTTGTAATCCCTCATATTGACTACGTTCATGTGAACTGAACGCAGTTGACTTGAAATTTTAGGTGTGTTAAGACTCAAAAACAGCGTGGGTCAACTTGGCAAATGTCTGTGTTGTTGCCTAGCCTCGCAAGGCCTCCCCTTGTGGGCTCTTGTGGGCTATTTATAACCGCTACAATAGCATATTAAAATTAGATTGTGTATAATGTGAACAATGCTATGTTTCTTTGGGATTACGACAAAAAAACCCTCCAAAAAAGTACATCAGGAAGAATATTAATTCTTGAAAGGATGATTAACTATGGTCCGGGAAAAGAAAAGATTAAGCTGTCTGAAGTAAAAAAGTATTGGGACAAACTCGACCTATTCCCAATAAGAAAGCGTCTCTTGGAGCTATTAATATGGGGAAAATACAAGTCCTCACTAAAGAACAACAAATCATTCTGGCTCAAGTAAAGAAAGAGCCTTTTTTTGAGCAATTTTATTTTACCGGCGGTACTGCTCTTTCTGCATTTTACCTCCAGCATAGATATTCTGAAGACTTAGATTTTTTTACTCAAAAAAAGTTCGATAACCAAGATGTATTTGATCTTGTGGATTCATGGAGCAGAAAACATAATTTTACGTTCACCTCTGAATTTCATCAGGTTGTTTATATATTTATGTTTACGTTCAAAGACAAAGAGGTTTTAAAAGTAGATTTTGGATATTATCCGCATAAGAGAATTGGAAAAAATAATATTATTGATGGTTTAAAAACTGATAGTCTTACAGACATTGCAGTGAATAAGTTGCTAACTGTAACTCAACGCAGCGCCATAAAAGATTTTGTGGATTTATACTTTTTACTTCAGGAATTTACTATCTGGGATCTCATCAACGGTGTAAGAATAAAGTTTAGGATGGAATTGGAACCATATATCCTTGCTTCTAATTTTCTTAAAATAGAAGATTTTGACTATCTTCCCAAAATGATAAAACCCCTCACTCTTGATGATCTAAAATCTTTCTTCAGAGAGCAATCAAAAGAACTTGGAAAGAAATCTGTAGTGTAAAATAAAGAGATTTTTGTAATCCCTCATATTGACTACGTTCAGTTTACATGAACGTAGTTGACTTGAAATTTTAGGTGTGTTAATATCAAGTCAGATGGGAGATATTACTATGAGCCCAGAACTTAAATCACCTCAGAATGAAAAAGGAGGGACAACTTTTGGAATGGCTACTAAAACTGGTGTTTCTACGCCTGAAAGAACCGTGCGTGAAACTAGTCCCGTGCCTGAAATTGCTACTAAAAAAAGAGAGGTTAAGCCGCCGCCTGTAAAAAAAGGTCGAGGAGTGAGAAACGCGTTAATTGCAGCTACCGCTCTCACAGCTCTAGGCGGAGGCGGATATGCTGCTTATGAGAATATTCCCGCAGTTCACAGGGCAGTAGATTCTGCATTCCTTGACCATATTAAAGGTAAATCCTCTTCCCCGGAAGCATCAATAGCAGAAACTGTGTTTGACAATTCAGCAACAGAAGGAGTAATAAGTGAGAAAAATACCATCCAGATGACTGCGAAAGAATATGCAAAGATCGCGCCACCGCCTATAAACAGAGAAAATGTTCAGAAGGTTCCTGAAGAACTTCATCTTTCTGGGGGCACTGCGATTAAAAAATTAACTTTTGAAAGAGGCACCTCTATAAATACGCTTATATATATAAAAACAGCAGATGGCCAGATACGCAACGTAACTTATACAAAAAATGGATATCCTGGAGAAATAAGAGGAGTAGATCATTCCGACCCTGGATTTCCAGGCTGCGACGTGCTTGTAGGAAAAAATAATGAAATTCAAGCAGGCGATATTTTTCCTTCTCCTATAAGCGGGTATGTCTCTCATTCAGGCAGCAAACAAGAATATTATAGAGGAGAAAAGCTGGAAGAGGGAGCCACCAGAAGCGATACTTATCACATAGAAGGTAAATATATAGATGAACAAGGAAAGGAATTTAAAGTCCGTGGTACTGTTTACACTTTGGGATATTCAGGAAGCGCTATAACCAAAACATTAGTGCCAGGTATACCTAACAGCGATGACTTTACAGAAAAAGACCCAACAACAGGAGGAATATTTACCAACAGAGACAAATTAAATAAAGCAAGGGTAAAAGTAAACCAGGGTGACGATCTTTTCAAGTTTATTACCGTACCTCCTTTTCAAAATTTTACTCTTGAGTCAAAGCAAAAATCTCAAGTTTGGGTAACTTTAAGCTACCAAGGGGATTTTGGAGCAAATGGAATAGCTGATACATATGGGGGAGAAAACTGTACAATTCCCACTCTTGACAATAAGGCAATTGTGCTAAAATGAGTACATGCGCAAATATCCTGCCTTACCCCTCTTCACAATAGCTTCTGTATTTCTTTTTTTCATCCTCGTCTTGCCCAAACAATCCTTTGCCCAAACTAGATTATACCAATGCAGTCCGGCATTTGATTATGCATCTTCCCCTGCCAATTGCTACAGTGGACCACGAGTAAGCTGTATTGATCCCTATAGTAATCCTCCTGGTAAGACAATTCAAGTAGATAATGGAAAAATCTGTGCTGACAACGCTGCTATTTACTATAGCGGGAAAGAGCTAAAAACTATAACAGCACAATGTATTGATAAATGTACAGATATTCCGCTTACTAAAATCTGTTCTCCGGATGCTAACAATACTTGCCCTGCGACTAATTTCACCTGTCAAGGAAAAGAGGGACAACGAGTAGTGGGCGCTGCATCTAAAACTTTTTGTATCCAGTATACAGAGGTTGTCCCCACCCCCACTCCCACCCCCACTCCAACCCCTTGTCCAGGGTGCCCAACCCCCACTCCCTCCTGTGGATTTATTGCCCAGCGGGAACTATGTATAGGAACAGGGTGGGTTCCCATAGCAACAAATGTCTGCACCGCAGCTTAACCCTAATCGCTTAAACTTATTGATCTACTTTGTCCTATTGAATTTATTTTTAAGATTTTGATATACTCTTTTTATGAAACAAAAAATAGACTTAAACGACTTGGTAACGAAATCCTACCTTAACGAGGTAGTTGAGGGAATTGATGAGAATGCGAGAAAATACAG
>OBEQ011374629.1_pt1 | contig 11410 bp, 15 predicted proteins | sample 1670901 | NCBI WGS metagenome assembly OBEQ01 (sample SAMEA104232315, study PRJEB22302) | groundwater metagenome | biome: forest; feature: aquifer; material: groundwater | place: USA | collected 2011-08-07 | depth 5.4 m | reverse complement strand
CTTATCAACGCCATGCTCGATAGCATACGTTTTGATAATTGCAAGTTGCTCTTCAGCGTTCCGTTTGCCCGATGTCACAAAAGCCGCAACAGATGCCGCCGCAAAATGTGGCTCAAGCCCTATAATCACAACCTCGATACTCGGAGTCAACACAACCCCATCACGAACCAGCAACCATTTATTATTCAATGCGCTCATGGCTGGGGGGGGGTTCCACTCCCGACCTTTATGCTTGGTCGTTGTGCAATCCACTCAGCCGCATTGCCGCCAAAGAACATAGCGCTCACACCGCCTATAACCATTGTTAGCGTCACGATGTTATCACCGGTGAACGTCACATTCCTAAACAACGCAATCACAATAATCACCATAATACAAGTGACTGCTACATAGTACGCTTTCAATTTTCGGTTACCGTTGTTCATTTCTTTTCCATTCACAATTGACTATTAACAATTAACCATTGACAATTCTAAAAATTTGGGGACGGATGGTAAATGGCTCACTGTGCCGTGGCTCAATCCCGTCCCCTTCTCATCATGTGGGCCTAGCCCAGTGTATTTCTGTAGCGGGAGCAGGATTTGAACCTGCGACCTTGAGGATATGACCCTCACGGGCTACCGGACTGCCCTATCCCGCGATGCAACTTTACTCACGGCTCACATCTCACCGCTCAAATCTTTACTACTTATTCCGCTTCTCGGAGCGTAGCGCAGATCCGCCAATCTCTTAGGCGGACACGGCTATTTATTTCTCTTCCACGGGTGCAACCGCAGTTTTGCTATACAGTCGCTTCTGTTACCCGCCAGACCGTCAAATATCACCCTGTAATAAGGAAAGATGCCAAGTGTACCCGCCGGGTTATTCGTATTCAAATATGTTTGACCCGTTTGGTATGTCTCTGTACTATCAGTACTCAGCAACGTTTTAACAGCGACCCAATTCCCGTCTCCGAACGACCCCTGCACGTAAAGGCTAATTACTGATACTCCATCTGTCGATGAATGAATCAACCCATAACTCACACCGTACCGTGCAGTCGAGTCAACTTCAAACCCGTCAAGGCTGAATGTCTTCGATGTATCATTCGCCGTACTATCAACAGTACATTGAAAAGTGAAAACCCTCCCCGAATTATCCAACCGTATCTGTGTAGCATTTGCGCTACTCGAAAACTGTGCGTTAGCCGTTTGCAAAACGGGCGAGAGAATGAGGGCGAGCATCAATAAAGCGAGCATTGCACCTAAGGGTGCACTTTTCAAAAGACCAGAAATAAACTTCATAACAATTTTTCCTTAAATAATTTGTAAATGATAATTTCAATAATTTCTATAATCACAAGTGAATAAATCCCGCCCAGTGAGAGGAGATGAAGCAATCACCGAGCGGAACCCTAATCCAAACTTACTATAACCGTATCCGTGAAACTCTTCGATAAGAATCCAACGTTTCAACTGTGAGATTCAAGAAGAACTGTAAACGTGCTTTCTCATCAGGGTTCACAACATCATCCGGGAAATCGGTAAACAAGAAACCTGAGTTTGTAGAGAACGTCACGCCCTCTTCTTCAGCAAAGCGAACGATGATCAAAGAAGTGCAATCTTCATTCACGCCATCGGTTTCATCAAGTGTTAATGCTGTATCAGGCACCTCAATGATCGGGCGTCCATCGTACGTTGTAACAGGTTTACCGAAACTATCAACACTCTCACCGGCAGAGCCAAGCTTTTTCGCCATCGAACCAAGACGGGCGGCAAGCGATGTGTTACAAAGGATACCGTTTGCACCCGGTACATTTTTAATTTCCTTGCGGAGCAATTCATCAAAGGAGCGCAAGTCCTCTTCGTTCGATATAGTTAAACGCATGTCCGCCTGTACGTTCATACCTGCTAATTGTGCGGCTGTGAAACCAAGCCGTGTAGTTTGTCCTGCCGCTTCGGCGTCAAGAACAAAGTTCTTTAAGCCGAGCATACGGTTACCCGTTGCATTGCCTGCCACCATTTCAGAGGCAACTTCACCGCCCAATACTCGGGCAAGTCCTGAAAGCTTTCGGTCTGCAAATTTTGAAAATAATGACGGGGCTCCTGCAACCTTCGTGTCCATCTTGTACAAATCATCATATTTCATTTCACGACCGTACAACTTGAGTCCGGCAGAAACGGGGTTAGGTGCCTGTGAATTTGCCTGAATCGGATCGTTGACAGCCCTTGCTGAATCACCCGAATAACTGTCCGTTCCCGGGTCAGTTATATACGTCGATGTATCAATTCGGAAATCCGCAAAGCGAAGTAACGGAAAAAGATTGAGCATTAACGTAAGAAGCCTTGCTCCCCGCCCGTTAATATTACCTGATGATGCCTGTGCTAAGTTCATTGTATTACCTTTATGTTAGTTATTATGATACGTTTGCGAATTGTAAAACTTTATCCAGTACAACATCGCCCGATGTTGCAGGCTGTCCATTCTGTTGTTTCCCGCCGCCATCTTCCGTTTTCTTTACATCCTTCGCAGGCTTAAATCCTGCAATCACGGCTTTATCGGCTACCCACTTCTGAGCTAAATCAAAGTTTGCCTCAGCATCCTTAACCAATTGCTCTTTGCCCGCTTCATTGATCTTGCCATCGGTTAACGCCTTTGCTACAAACTCATCAATTTTCTTTTTGTTAGCCGCCGCCAACTGGTCCTGTTGCGATTTGATACCTAAATCACGTTGCTTCTTTTCTTCAGCTAATGCGTCCTTCGCTTCCTTCAGTTCTTTACGCATCGCTTGTAACTCATTCAACAACTCAGTTGAAACCGTACCATCCTTTACAGGCGGAACCGGTGTATCCTGAATTAAATTCGCATCTTTCAACTTCTTCGTTACGTCAGCTTCATTCGCATCGGTTACTAAACCTGCGGACTTAAGCCATGCTAGAAACTTTTCAAACATTACATCTCCAATTGAAATTACAATAATGACTAAAATTACAAGTGCAATTTAAGCAACCCCTTACTCTATATTTAGTCACCTGTACCCCTGACCAAATATTCTTACAAATATCATTTACATTAACTTCCAATAATGGCAACATCTCGTAATTCCCCTCTTGAGAGGGGTAGGGGTGTGTTAAGAAATATCAATAATTGCAACAATTTCAAGTGAATGAAATGCCGTACGTAAACCAAAACATTCTAAAATCCTTCGTTGCCAAAAACAACTGGCTCACAATCGGAGCGGAACCTGAAGGACTCAGCGAAGCTATCCTCCAAGCCGATGATATTATTCGTTCATGGTTAGGCTTAACGGTTCCCGATGATCCCGCTGATGCCCCTCCCATCCTCCGCAATGTTGCGTGTGCGCTTATTGTATGGTACACCACAGGACAGCAGGGGAAGATTGAAGATGCAGAATACAATCGCCGCAGAGATCAATACAACAATGCTATGGATACGCTTAAACTCATTAAGACTGGTGACATAACACTCAACGATGCAAATGGTACGCCATTGCTTGAAACCCGTCCCACATCGTTCTTTTCCTCCGACACTCCAAAAATGGAAAAACTCTAATGGTTATCCCGGACGATATAGCTAAAGCCGCCGCTCAGTTGCTGACAGCGCACAAAGAAGAACTTGGTTTAGAGATGGCAGGCGAGATAGGCGAAACCCTGCCCGCCGCTTTCACTGCTCCCTATGCCGCTATCTACATTGATACGGTCGAAGAATCTGCTACGCATCTAACCGGTGCAAATGTTATGGCAGTGCCGTTTGAACTATTCGTTCAAATCTCAAGCGCTTCCTTACAAACGGTTGCAGAGGCATCTACTCAAGCATGGAATATTGCATTCAAATCAGCGCTCCTGTTAATAAATAATGCGCCAACCATCAACGGTGTTATTATTCCTTTGAAGTTACGCCCCTTGCCCTTTCAGATTCTTAAAAAAGAAGCAAGTCAAACAGTTATCGAAATCCGCCTCCGTTTCTATCTTAACAAGTGGGATTAAATTATTATGAGCGTTAATACAAAATCGAAGCGAAGCGCAGATCCCGCAAAAGGCGGGACCCGTTGGTCAACCATTCCCCAACGACGTAAAATCATGCGTCTATTCCGTGAGGGAAAAAGGGTAAAAGAAATCGTTGAACTAACAGGTGAAAGCAAATGGGTCATCTACAAGGTTCTTAGTGGCAAATCCAAAACCGATTACAAACCCCGTTCCGATAAAGGCGTGAAAAGAAAAAAGAGCGAAGTTGAGCGAAGCGAAATCCCGCCAGAGGCGGGAGAGCCAGTTCTCAAAACGCGCAAGCATCTCACCGAGTTCAACGATGTTGACGAATTTCTTGAATACGAAATCTTCGTTGCCTGTGAACACCTTGCCAACACAACCATGCAACCCGATGAGCGCATCAAGTTAGTAGCTCAAGTCTCGAAGCTTCAACAACAGCTACATGACAGGAAATTAGAATCACACATCCAGCGCGCCGATGCTGAAACGATTGCCGCTATCGTTCGTCGTTATGAACCCAAAGCAGATGAGGATCGTGTCATACTTGTATATACCGAGGCATCAGAAAAAGTACAGGCAGGTACGTAGTGAATAAATTCAATACAACGCAGGAAGTTCTCAAGAACCTCGAAGCTTGGAAAGAACGAAATAATAAAGCCACCTTGAAGGCGTCTCAAATTCTTGAAAAAGAAGATTCCGAACGCAAACAACGCGAGCTTCAAGAACTCCTTCGTCCCGTTCCTCCGTTCGTCGGTGATGATGCAACGCCTCAAGCAAAACGCTTACGCCTTGAACGAAGCCGAAAAGAGTATTGGTACTGGGATGAGACATATTTTCCACCTTCCATGTATTCCGACTACTCAACGCCCGGGCAGTTTCACCGTACACTTTGCGAGATACGAACCTTACAGGATAAGATTGCTCATGTTATTCATGGTCCTCGCGCATTCGGAAAAACGGGAACATTCAAGAAAGGATTTGTGTACGATTTACTGCATGGCAATCGCCGCTTCATGTTAATGGGAGGGGAAACGCTTACCCCCGCCGCCAACTCATTGCGCGACATCGTTATGTTCCTCGATACAAACGACCGTATCAAAAATGATTATGAAATTATTTGGCATCAAGCAAACGAAGATACCTTATTCCTTCAGACAAGCGAGAACCCGAAAGGTACGTATGTAAGCGCCATCTCACTTGAGCGTTCATCAAAAGGGTTGCAACGTAATTTCTTTCTCCGTCCCGATCTTGCATACCTTACAGACATCGAGAGTGCTACAAGTTCGCTCACGTTCGATTCTATCGCTCTTCGCATCGAGCGTATCAATGAAATACGTACATCGCTTGCTGATAACGGGACGCTCATCTGGGAGGGCAACAACTTCGATCTACGTTGCGCCATGAACCATTTGGTGAAAGAACACGAGCGCGGTATCCTTTCACCATACTTCAAACTCCATATTTTCCCCGCATGGACGAATCCCGCCACATTGAACGGTATTGATTCGCCCTCCCCTTCTCACCAAGGGGAGGGATGGGAGGGGTACGGCTCTCTCTGGCCCGAACGTTACCCCGCTTCTACCGAAGCCGAACTCAGAGCGCAATGTAAACCGAAAGATGAATATGATTGGCTTGGTAACTTCCAGGGAACACCCCGTATCAAATCCGGTGACATATTCTCTGATACCTACTATCAAGAATGGATTGAACTACCCAATGACCTAAAAGGTGTAATCTATACTGATCCTAATTGTTCATTAAAAGGGCAGGGCAATACAACGGCATGTACAGCTCTCGCATGGTCCCCCTCAACAATGTGCTATTATATTTTCGGTATTCTTTGTAAAAGCTATTCCGATAGTGATAAACTATTGATGGACGTCCTCACATTGCGTTCATTGAATACAGATCATGTCAGTGGTCTCCATCTTGCGCTCGATGGCAACGTTACACAAGAATCCACATGGACGAACCACATCCGAAACTTTGTACGCATTCATAAATTTCCGTTTCCGATTATTCATTATAAGCGGTACAAGGTGGATGATATCACAAAAGGCGCACAGACTGCCTATCAGACAGGTAAGATTTTTTTTCCGCCCAACTTTAGAACGCTACCTGAAGGAAAATCCTATACCGATCAACTCTTCGCATTTCGTGGGAAGAAAGCAAACAAAGAAGATGATGCCCCCGATTCGCTCATCAGCGCGTTCGAATTCCTTCACGAAGTCTTTCATCCGTCCGTCAGCGGTACCGACGGCGATGATATACATATTCTCTCAACACGTACACTTACAGGGAAACTATAATGCCATACATCAATCCGGACTTAGTAAAAAATCTTACTCCGACACTAGCGCAACTGAAAAAATACGTTCAGCTCGCAAACGCAACCGATTCATCACACGATATTCGCTTGCTCATGAGTTGGCTCGCTCGTCTCCCGCAAGTTGATCAGCACTTTCTTGGGCTTATCGAAACGCGCAAGCTCGCATTGCTCGGGTTCGATTATCGTATTGATATGATGGAAGGGTTGACTCCGAAAGAACCGGATAAAAAGCGCATCGCTGAAATGACAGCCCGTTTTCGTAAATCAAATATGCCTTCGGTGTTTAATGCAATTATGAACGGCAGGCTCTTCGGTATGGGTGCGATTCGTTTGCTCTGGCAAAACACAAGTTCCTACAAATCAATAGTAACGCAAAAAACTATTATTGATCTCACAGAACTTGACTACGACAAAGAGAATGCCGGGGATCTCGTTATGCTTGAAACAAATCAAGCAACCGGTCAATACACCATATCGAAACTTGATCCGAAAGCGCATATCATTGTTCGGTATAACCCGCTCGATGGTATCGATAATAATTTCATCGGCTCCGTTGCCCCAACAAACATGATTTATTTTAGGTTGAAGTATGACGATACGTTTCACTGGGCGAAGGCAAACGATAAGTTCGGCGATCCGACTATTTGGCTCGAATACATGGAAGGCACAGACCCGAAAGATGTGGCAAAACTTGAAAAATCACTCGAACAATTAAGCCAAGCGTCGCGTGCCGCATTCCCTTCCAATATCAAAATGCACATGTTGGAAGCCGCCCGTTCCAGTATAGCGGATATGCACCAAAAATTTATCGAGGTCATTAAAACCGAGATGAGTATTTCAGTCCTTGGTCAGACACTCACAACCGAAATTGGTAACATCGGAAGCAAAGCCGCCGCACAGGTACATAATTTCGTCAGACAGGATATTCTTTGGGGTGATATCATTTTCTTCCAAAATATATTAACTGATCAGTACATTGCCCGTGACTTTGGAAACAACTATGGTAGTACAGAAGAATGTCCCTACGTGTTCCGCTTCAACACCGATGAAATCGGCGATGCCGAAGTAAACTCAAGAGTAGCTCAAAACCTTATCGACATGGGTGCAGACATTCGTGAAGATGAGCTCTATCGCAGAACCGGATTCACCGCTCCCATCGCCGGAGATGCAACAATCAAAAGCCAAGCAACACGGCTGTCTACCCAACCTACACCACCGTCATCCTGAGCGGAGTCGATGGATGAACATCCAAGAAGTACAACAAAAGCTTCAAGCCCTTCCCGACAAACTCGTGGATGACATTATACTCATCCGACTCAGCGCGGGCGTTATTGCCATAATACGTGATAGAGTAAATGCAGGGCAGTATCTTGAAGGCTCAAGCCCAAACGCAGGGCAATATTCAACCACGCCAATGCCCTTGCCATTCGGGAAACTCGAAAAAGCAGTTTCAAAAAAAGAACTTCAGAACAAAGATAAGTACACAATCTTCACCGCAAAGTCAGGAAACAAGTGGGTTATTATTCAAGGCGGGTACAAAGAATACCGCAGACTTTGTGGCAAAGAATCCGATAAGGTCGTCATGTCATGGACTGGTAAAATGATGCAAAATTTAGGAATCGTAGAAAAAGTACCCGGCTCCATCGGCGTCGGCTTCTCTGATCCTGACATGGAAAGGCTCGCGATTTTTCACAATATTTCTGGTGTAGGTAAAAGTCATAGAAGACACGTTTTTTTCGACCTCTCAAAGGAAGAGCGGGCACAGCTAACAAAATACGCTGGCGAAGAAATAACCAAAGAACTCATCAAAGCCTTTCAATAAATTCCTTCCGTCGGGTATATTCCCGAATCATTTCCATGACACTACAGCACTCATCCCTAAAATCACTGTAGAGTGGAAATAAAAAGCCCAATCGATTGATTGGGCTTTTCGTTTATGCCAGCCCCAACTTGGCTATAGGGGTGTCCAATTGGGACACCCCTATAGTTGGAGTACCCAATTGGGGTACTACTTCCACTAGGTGAGACCAAATTGGTTCTACCTATACACGCATCTAGTACCCCTTTGTTCTGTCTGTCATTCCCGCAGGATTTTAGCGGGAATCTTCAACATCAATTCCTTAAATGTCTTTTCTATTTCATCTTTTATTTCTAAATATGCGATATACTTCATTGCAAGCTCACGTGCTCTTAAAGAAGTTCCAAAACGTCGACGTATTGTTCCCTCAGAAGGCATTCCATCTTCTGTTATTCTGGGATCTGGGAACTTGCCGTATTCCTTTCGGTAATTTACAAGTGTGCGTATAATTTCTTCTTCTGTATATTCAAAAGGTTGAAAACGCATTGTAGTAATATCTCTTGGTAAATAACCAGCCATTATAACAGCATTATTTAATGTGCCACACCAACGCGTAATGGTTGAACTTCCTGGGAGATTATATCTTGAATTCAGTTCTTTTTGCTTGGGGATACGATTATGATTTCTGTAAAAGGCTTTGAGTGCATCGATGCATTTTTCTTTTGTCCATTTTCTACCAATCATATAGCAACTCCTTTCTTTGGATATAGTTCATGTTGTATTACTCCAATGGTTTCATTGATTTTTTCTAAATCCGATTGAATGAGCATAACTAACCAACCGTCTGAACGGTAATATTCCTCTTCGTTTGCTAAAATGCTTCTGTGCAGTGTATCGAAAACTTTGTTCAGAGCGTCAAGTTCGTTGCGGCAGTTCAACAGCCGCGACTCTATCGTTTGCTCTGGTGATTGATGGGTAAAGTACATAAGTACTCCTTGTTGTTTTATTAGACATTAATGATTTAAAATAAAAAACCCCTGTGTGTCTAATGGTCCAACAAGCGGCCACCATCGCGACAAAGCGCGATGCACAGGGGCAAAAATAATAATATCGCTTAACGGAGCGATGGTTATTGCCGCTTGTTGGGTTTTTAGACAAGGGCAATATACCACAGTATCCAATAAAACGCAAGTCACAACTCTAATCAGTCAGCCCGGGCACTTGGGCAGTCAAAAAATGTTTGCAACGATATCCACCCAAATACACGCTTACAGGGTTTAATTGCCCATTTTCCATTGCATCAAGTTCCTCAATCGTGTAAATTTTCCCAACTCTTTGTCGGCAAAATGGTCTGGTAGTCGAATCAACAATACCGTCATACTTAAAATGGGTCAGCCCTGCCGCTGTCGCATATTGCACATGGCTTGCATTGTCGAAACCTGCCATACTTGCATTTGCCAGAACTTCAGCCTCATTAGCTCCCATACCGCGCCGATTGAGATTTTGACGAAGAACTCCAATTCCCTGCCCCTGTGCAATTATTTTTTTCGTCTCCTCAACAACAATATCTTTCACATCATCTTGCAAGCCCTTAAATTCCATCTTCGTCATTGCCGCCAACTTTTCATACTGCACACCCGTCACACTGAGCGAAGACGAAGTGCCTACCACACCTTCAAAATAGCTTTTCCATACCTGCGCAATCTCCGCTTGCCCGCTTTTCACTTCAGCAATAAACAAATCCTTCGCCGCTCCCGTAATCCTAAACTCATTCGCAACCTTCTCAGCCAACGCATTCAACCGCTCCTCTCGTTCCGTCACGCTGAGCGTAGTCGAAGTGCCCCCCGTTTGCCTCCACAGTGCGTCCACCTCTCTCAGCAACTTCCGTTTATACAGCAATGCGTTCTCATTCAACTGCGAAGCAACCCGCTCACGAATACTATTTACAATTTTCCTACTCATAATTTCAAACCCCATTTTGCCATTCGTAACCAACTAAAAATAGCAAGTAAATAAAATGAATCATTGACATACATAGCCTTCATACTGATAATTGCATCATCATTGTTCATCGTTACAATTACCGCTATCGTTCCAACAATCGTAACTATGCCTGTCACTATAGCCCACAACTTAAATTTTCTATCATTCATCTCAATAATTCCAATAATAACAAGTGAATCATTTCTCATCAAACATCTTCAACTGATTCGGCAACTCATTCGGGTCCCGTTTCCGGTACGGCGCGCCCGTTGCTCGCTCAATCGTTTCAAACATAAATCCGCAATTCGTGCAAACCCGACCCCTACGTATGTAGGGTAGCCCATCCGATGGATCTGTTTTATGGACAAACCCGTGCATCTTATGCCTTGGCACATCGTAGAGGTCACGCTTGCAATCTGGATTAGGGCAAATCACTTACTTACCCTTTATATTCCCCTCTGGAGAGGGGCTAGGGGTGTGTGGTACATACCCGTAACTGCTTAACGCTTTCCCTTGATACCAAATCTTACGCCGTTCAGGGCAAGCCTCCAACGCTTCATCACAAGCAAACTCAAACGCCTGCTTATCGTTCTCAGCTTCAACGCTCACAGGCATATAGCCGTCAAACGTATCAATCCCTGCAATAATCATAAACGTAAATTCAAAAGATTGCTTTCCATCGGCAGGCGGAGGCGGCAGAATCGGCGGCGCATCCTCTTTTGTAGGCACATCCACCTTTTCCCCGAATTGCTCAAGCGCTTTATCAAATTCCTTTTTCTTATCATCCAATGAAGATGCAGGCGGTATAGTTGCAAGCTCCGCTTTCTCCTCTTCCGTCAAATCTACCGCTACATGCTTTACATACTTCACCGACCAGCCTGTCGGGTTAGCATTCAAGAACGTATCAAATGCCTTTTGCATCGTATCAGGGTTATCTTCACCGATTCCCGAAAGCGTATCATTCCCGATATGTTCCCCTTTCTCATCGTACACGCCAACCTCATAAATAATTCGTTTAATGTCCATTGCTACTATCCTTTATATTATGTTTTTGAAATAATTAATTTAATACCACTGCCACATACTTGAAATTTTTTTGCCAAATGTACGGGCAACCCTTCTTGTCCGCCTCTGGCGGAGCGGTTGCCCATTTCATCTCACACAAATGGCACACATTTACCCGGGTACTGCATAACCCCTTTAACCTTCCGAGTACCCTTTCTGCTATTGAGTATAAATCTCTTAATCTTCCACAACGAAGTAAAGCCAAGCGAAAAAGGCTTCCCTTTAGCGGCTTGTTCGAGTTCAAATAGT
>OBEQ010722476.1_pt1 | contig 11412 bp, 11 predicted proteins | sample 1670901 | NCBI WGS metagenome assembly OBEQ01 (sample SAMEA104232315, study PRJEB22302) | groundwater metagenome | biome: forest; feature: aquifer; material: groundwater | place: USA | collected 2011-08-07 | depth 5.4 m | reverse complement strand
TTACATAACCTACTACAACTACGAACGAGCGCAGTGGGATAAAAACAAAATGACCCCGGTGGAATACCGAGATCATTTATTGGCGTATGCCGCCGCGTAAAAGTGTTTTTTATTCGTGTCCACTAAATGGGGTACACTTCATTTTAGAGGTGTTTTTTAAGAGTATTAAACCTATACGCAACCACCGGCAGCAGGACAGGCAATAGCACAAGTATTAGCTGTTTCTTTTTTGTATCCAGTAGAATCAACGCAGAAAACATTTCCAGCAGTAACCTTTAACGTTGAACAAGCACAAAAAGCAGTATTAGTGATATTAGCAGTACAAGTAGGAGTGCCACCAGCGGCAGTAATTGCAGCATTTGGAACTGTAACATATGCATTAGTGCAGAAATTAGTATAACTTGAATTTGTATCATAAAATACTGCTGAATTAGTCAATATAGTGGATAAATTTCCTTTTATAGCGGCATCTTTTCCTTTGTTAATATAAGCAGTTACGTTAACTAAAACAATACCAGTTAAAACGGCGATAATAGCAACAACTACTAATAATTCAATGATTGTAAAACCTTTTGATTTTTGCATTTTAATTTTTTTAATTAATAAAATTATTAATACAATATTTCGCCCAGTGATTAATACTGGGCGTCAGGTGTTTATCACCCGACGACCTTTTCCTTTTTTAACCTTGAATTACTAAATGCCTTTTAAACAAAAGTGCATTTGGTAATTCAAGGTTACTACTACCATTATATTATTTATTAAAATAATACGCAATAACAATGCGGTGGATAACTTATAATTACCTCAAATTATATTGTTCCTATAGTGCTATATAAAGGAACGAAAACAGAAACTGCCAAAAGGCCTACTATAATACCCAAAAATATTATTAAAGCGGGTTCTAAAAGAGCCAAAAATAAATCTATTGACCTTTTGATTTCTTTTTCATAAAAAATTACCGCTTCCATTAATGTTTTGTCTAGTTTGCCCGTTTCTTCGCCAACTTTAATCATTTGTATAACAAAAGAAGGAAAATAATCCTGATGTTTTACTAAAACAGAACTTATTTTTTCTCCTTCAGAAACTTTATTTTCTATTTCCCCTATAATTTCCTTATAAACAATACTATCTGCTGTATCTCCTGTAATTTTTAAAGCTCTATTGATTGAAATTCCACTGGACATCAAAGTAGAAATATTACCACAAAATCTAGTAAGAAAAACATTGCGTAAAATATCTCCTAAAAAAGGTACTTTTAAAGATAGCCTGTTATAGATTTTTTTGCCTTTTTTTGTCTTAAAATAAAAAAATATAAGAATTGCAAATAAAAACAAGAAAAACATTATAGCCCACCAAAAGTTTTCTAAAAATTTATAAAAATTTAATGTTATTACGGTAAAAGGTGGCGGATTGCTATTAGATTCTTTAATAAGTTCTTCAATCTTTGGTATAAGAAAAATTATTATTATATTCACTGTGATAAAAAGAACAGATACAGTAAAAATAGGGTAAATCATTGCTTGCCGTACTTGAGACGCTATTTCATGCTCTCTTTCCAGATGATCTGAAATATAATAAAGAGCTCCGGATATTTTACCAGACATCTCGCCGGATTTGATTAAATTTACATAAAAATTATCAAAAATTTTAGGAAAATGAGCAAACGCTTCCGAAAGAGGAATACCATCTTCCACTAGACTGGAAATTTCCAGTATTATTTTTTTAAAATTAATTTTATTTGTCTATATGGCTAAGCTCTGAAGGCTTTGGATAACTGAAACGCGGGATTCCAACATAACCGCCAGCTGTCTAGAAAATATTGCCAGGTCTTTTACTGAAACTTTTGTTTCAAATTTAATATTTTTAAAAAAATCTTTAGTTTTGCTTTCCTCTTTTAAAGAGGTAACAAAAATATTATATTTTTGTAAAAGAACAACAGCTACTTCATGGCTAGAAGCCTCAATTATACCTGTTTCTATTTTGCCCTCGCGGGTTCGTGCTTGATAATTGAATTTCAAGTGTATGAATTATGAATCTTGTATTTTAAATCTAGAATAGAATAAGGAATAAAGAATTTAATTTTCACATTCTAAATTCAATACTCAATTCAAGATACTATATACTAAATTCAAGATTCTATTTTCTAATAACTACATAGCTAAATTCTTTAATTCCGAGGGGTTCGTAGAATAGTCAATGGCATTTTTCAAAGAAATTTCTTTTTTTCTTACAAGGTCGGATAATGCCCTGTTTAAAGAAATCATTCCTTCTTTTCCTGAAGTTTCAATCACAGTTGGTATTTCATGATTCTTATTTTCTCTTATTAAATTAGAAATTGCCGCATTGCATATCATAACCTCACAAACAGGCATAAATCCTCCATTAATTCTCGGAATTAACCTTTGGGAAACAACTCCCAACAAAGATACTGCCAACTGAAACCTAATTTGATTTTGCTGTTCGGCAGGAAAAACATCAACAATTCTATTAATTGATTGAGAAGCTGAACTGGTGTGTAGCGTCGCAAAAACTAAATGCCCCGTTTCAGCAGCTGTTATAGCTATAGAAATTGTTTCTAAATCTCTCATTTCTCCAACCATAATAACATCCGGATTCTGGCGAAATGTGGATTTTAGAGCATTTGCAAAACTATTAGTGTCCGTTAAAACTTCTCTTTGTTCAATAATAGCTTTATCTCCCACATAAATATATTCTATTGGATCTTCAACTGTAATTATGTGAACGGCCCTGGTGTGATTTATTTCATCTATAAGTGCCGCCAATGTGGTGGATTTGCCTTGTCCAGATGCGCCAGTCATTAAAAAAAGACCTTGTGACTTTTTAGTGAACTCATGTAAAATAGCTGGTAAAGATAAATCCTCAACAGTTTTAATCTTTGACGGAATAAGTCGCAGGGCTAAGCTTATACAATCTCTCTGAAAAAAAATATTCACCCTGAACCTTGCCTTACCATCAAAATCATAAGAAAAATCTATTTCTTTTTCCGCTAAAAATTTCTGTTTTTTAGATTCACTCATCAAACTAAACGCAAACCCTTTGGAAATTTCAGGAGTAATTATTTTTTCTTTAAATAGGGGTACTAATTGACCGATAATTCTTATCACAGGAGGATGATCAATTGAAATAAGTAAGTCAGACGCTTCTTCTTTAACGGCTATATCTAAAATTTTTTTTAAATTTTGCAAGTAATCCATATTGCTAATTTTTAATTTTATTGCCCCACGCTATTCGCCTTTTGGCGAACTGATAGTGATGGGTTAATTTATGTTTTTCTATTTTTATCTTTCTTGTGTCACTCTAGTTATTTCAGCTATAGTTGTATCGCCATCTAAAACTTTTAAAATACCTTCTTGAAGCATCGTCAACATTCCTTGTTTTTGAGCTGATTTTAGAATTAAAGATTCAACAGGATTTTTTAAAATTATGTCAATTAATTCATCTGTCATTGACAAAACCTCAAAAAGACCTGCCCTGCCTTTATATCCCTTAAGATTGCATACATCGCAACCGCGAGCTTCATATACATATAAGGGATTTGTAATTTTAATTTCTTTTTTTACAGATGCAGGTAAACTTTTTAAAACTTCTAAAATATAATTTTTAACTTTTTCGCCAGGCTCAACTTTCCTTTTGCATTTAGGACAAAGAGTTCTAATTAATCTTTGAGAAATTATAACTCTTAAAGTAGAGGGGATTAAAAAAGACCTTACCCCCATGTCAATTAATCTTGGAATAACTCCTACAGCAGAATTTGTATGCAATGTAGATAAAACAATATGGCCAGTTAAAGCAGCATTAATAACTAAACTGGCTGTCTCCTCATCTCTAATTTCTCCAACCATAATAACATTTGGATCTTGTCTTAAAATTTGTCTTAATCCCTCAGCAAAACTATAACCAATATCTGCTCTAATCTGAGATTGATTAACACCCGCTATAGAATATTCAATTGGGTCTTCAATGGTAACAACATTCACGGTTTCCTGATTTAAAATACGCATAAGCCCGTATAAGGTTGTCGTTTTGCCAGAACCAGTCGGACCTGAAGATATAATTAATCCGTACGGCATTTTTAAAGCTTTTTGTATAATTTCTAAATTTCTTGTAGAAAAACCCATTTTATCAAAAGGTTTTAATCCTTCTGTTGGATCTAAAACTCTAATTTCAACTTTTTCTCCATATAAAATTGGAAAAGTAGCAACCCTAAAATCAATATCTTTATTGTTAATTTTAGCTGAAAACCTGCCATCTTGAGGAATTCTACTTTCATCAATTTTTAAATTAGCAAGAATTTTAATTCTAGATACAATAGAGGGATGTACACTTAAGGGCAAAAAAAGACTTAAATGTAAAATGCCATCCTGGCGAAATCTAATATTGAGTTTTTCCCTGCTTGGTTCAATATGAATATCAGACGCGTTCCCCTCAATTGCATGCCTTAAAATAACCAAGACCATTTTTATAACTGGTCCTTCATTAGTAATTTTTAAAGAACTTAAACCTTGCTCTAAATCTGAAGAATTTTCTTTATTGTCTGCATTTAATTCTTCTAGGGCTTTTTTAGTTTCTATTTCTAAAGTTTTATACTGTTTTAAAACATTATTTAAGTCAGAAAAAGTTATTAAATAAATTTCAGAAGTAAAATTTTCTTGACGGCTTAAAAACCTTAATGCATTTTGGCTTGCTATATTTTCCGGATAAACCATTCCTATCCCAACAACATTATCTTTCTTAAATAAAGGAACCATTTTATAATTTATTGCGGCTGCCCCTGATATTAGTTCTAAAATACCCAAAGGAATATCTTTTTGATCCAGCTTCATTAGGGGCACATTTACAAACTTGCTTTTTAATTCAAACAAAGAGCTTTCGGAAATAATTTTATTTTCCAATATAATTTCTTCTTCTGTTTTGCCTGTTTTTTCTATCTTGGCGCTTAATTCATTCAAAGTTTTTTCGCTTATTGTGCCTTTACCATATAAATCTTGAATTAATTTCATAATTTTAAAAATTTAAAAAAATAGAAATATAAAAATTGTTTTTAAGTTTTTATGTTTTCAGTTTTTTATATTATCAATAAGAAACGAAGGGCTCATTTCTTCCTATACTTATTTCTTTTAAACTTAAAACCTTAAAGTCGCTTTCTTCTAAAAGCTTTTGGGCATAATCTTTGGTGACAGCTGAAATATTACCGGTAATTTGTCTGCCATTTTTATCTTGTACAATATAGGCAAATTCTGTTTCTAAAATATCAAATGGCTTTAAATTTTTAACCTTATTTGAATCTATAATATCAAAATTTATTGTAATGTTTGAATTATCAGCCATAGTGCCATATTTATTAAAAGATATTTTTGTAGAAATATTTTGGGTTTTATTTAAAAATCCGGGAAGAAAAATAATTAAAAAAGTTATAATTAAAAATACAATTAATAAAACTGCGAGCCGCCCAAAAAATACTCTTTGTTTTTCTATTGGCGATATAAATACTATGGCCATGACTTCATGAAACATAAAACATGAAACATAGAACAAAAGACGTCGTTTTTGTTATGTGTTCTATGTTATATGTTTTTGTGATTTAGTATGTATGAGTTTTTACTTCTAGCTCAAAATTATATGTCTGTTGTTGATTTTTGGGCTGTTTTAAATCCTGTGAAATTACCGGCGATTTAAAAGAAATGGAATTAACTTCAAATAAACGTTCTGATTCATCTAATGAAGAAAGAAAATTTTTCAAGTTCTGATAATTTCCTGATAAATTAATCTTAAAAGTAATATTTCTAACTTCTTTTTTTAATGTAGCCGGAGAAATTTGCGACAGTGTTATTGACTTAACAATCAGTCCGGCTTCAGCTCCTTTTTTTTGGAAAAAATAAACCAGCGGAGCAAGGAAAAAATCAGATGGCAAGGCACTGTTAATTTTTTTCAAAACATCCTTTCTACTATCTATGCTTTTAATAGTCTCTGATATTTTTGCGTAATAAACAGACTTAACATCATATTCTTCCTGTTTTTGAGCCAAATTATTTTGCAAGTCGCTGGACTTTTGGTATTCTGGTGCCACAAAAAGAAAAAATAAAATCAAAGTGGTAATAAAAATTATTATTGTAGAAACTGGTTTATTTATTTCCATTTTTAAAATATTTCATATAAACAAACGGCGCAAGTTATTTTTATTTATTATTTGCCGGATTTTCAGATGAAATAGGTAATGCCGGCAAAACTAAATCTACATATTTACCTCAAATTACGAAATGACTATTTAAAATACAAGTTTTTGCTATTTATTGTCAATTTTACCTATGACCTTGTAAAAGTTTTGAAACGTAAGTATAGCTACATTTTAAAACTTTTCCTTCATCATAGATAAAATCCCCTAATAAATAGCTAAAAATCATTTCGTTATTTGAGGTAGGCAAAAATTTTAGGGTCTAAAGACAATCTTAAATTAAAGTTGATTTTCCCATGTTCTGCAATATGGGAATCCAAAACGGTTATATTTTTAATATAATCTTTGCTTTCTTCAAAAATCTGAACTTGACTGCTCAATGCTTTCATATTTTCTGATTCTCCCGATAAATCAATCTCATTTGCAACCTCCGAAACATTAAGATTTGAAAACCAAACATTCGGCAAGGTTTTTTTCTCTATAAAATTAAATACGTTTGAAGAAATTTTATGACTGTTAATAATTATAGCATAGTCATCTATCTTTTTTTTGTAATCAAGAACTTCCTTCTCATATGCTTTTTGCTGGACTGTATTGTAAGCAAGAATCTTTTTATCCAATTCATTAATTTGTTGATTCTGAAAATAAACTCTAAATGCAAAAAAACCGTAACATAAAACAGTGGCTATTAATAAAGCAAAAACAGAATAAAATATAACATCTATCCACCGAGATTGTTTATTTCTTAATTGATAAAATAAACTAAAATCCATACCTAATGAAACATAAAACATGGAACATAGAACAAACGACGATTTTTTGTTATGTGTTCTATGTTATGTATTATATTACTTCATTATACAATAATAAAAAACCTATGTCTCCAACCCTCCTAATGCCACTCCTACTGCCGCCGAAAAACTTGGGCTCATTTTAAGAAGTGTTTGTTCAAGAATTGGAGGATATGAAAATTCTGAAAAACAATTTGGAACATATACATTTTTTTTAAGACTTTCAGCAAAATATTCTTTTAGTCCTGGCAGATTGGCCGTGCCTCCGGTTAAATAAATTTCTTCAATTTGTTTTTGCTCTGATTGAAAAAATTCAGCAGAAATATTTTTTATTTCAATTAAAAGCGGGTCAATTAAAAGATATAAAGCTTTTACAACATCTTGCCCGGGATGCATAAGGCCTTCTTTATTTTTTATATTTTCTGCCTCGCCTAGTCCAATGCCTAATGTGGAAGAAACAACACGTGATAATTGACTGCTGTTAAAATCAAAACTATAACTCTTTTTTAAAAAACCTTTGTCAATAATATTGATATTTGCGCTTTGAACCCCTATATCTATCAAACATATTGTTTTTTTATTATTTTTTACTAAAGCTCTCGTTGTAGCTAATGCCTCGGCTTCCAGTGCATAAAGTTGAAGACCCGCAAGGCGAGCCATTGTCTTATATCCCTGTACTACTTGATTTGGCACAGCCACTAAAAACACCCTTATTGAAGAATTTTTGTCACCTGGATCATTTGGTAGTACCTGCCAGTCTAAAGTAACTTCTGAAATGGGCAGGGTTATGTATTGAGAAGAATTATAACGGATTGCGTCTGGAATCTCTTTTTCAGTCATCGGAGGAATATCAAATGAAGTGCAAAAAGTGGAAAAATCAGGTATAGAAAAAATTGCTGCTTTGGTTTTTATCTTAGCCTCGTCCAAAATTCCCCTTATAGTTTTAGAAATTAAATCGTTTGAATGCAAATAACTACCTTTTTGCTTATCAGATAAAGGCTCCTTATAAAAAGAATCTGATTTTATTTCACCATAATTTTCTAATGTTTTTCCTCTACTAAAACGGGAAATTTCTACAACCTTAACAGAAGATGTACCAACATCTATTCCTATTATCTTTTTAGGAAAAAACATTTTTAAAGGATTTTTGAAAATATTTCTCATATAAAAATTTACAACTTTTTATGGTATTATTTGGTAATTATACAATAGAAGCAATACAATAACACTGTGGATAACATAAATGAATTTTTAATTTCCAATAGGTGGGTGTCAAAAATACCAAGGTTCAACCTTGATGACTGATAAAGGTTGAACCTTGGTATTTTTGACAGATTATATTTTTGAAAATTTTACAAGAAAAAAGCCCCGCTCAAAAATAAGATAAGCGGAGCCTTGAAGGAGAATCTTACAATTTTGTTATTGCGTTGTTGTGGAAGCTGTTGGACAAAATGGTGCCCCACAATCTCTGCAAAATTTGTCGCCACCGTAGCGTTTGCACCCACATTTAATGCAACATGATACAGATACACATACCGCACATTGGCCACATTGATCACAAAACTTATTGCAGACCTTTTGATACCTTTCGCATTTAGGGTTCATGCAAAGGGTATCCATTTTTATGTAGTTGCCACTTTTGTTCTTTTTTGGCAACATGAAGAAGTAATCCACAAACAACACAAATATAATCCACGTGACTATTACACCTCCCATAATCAGCAAAAGATTCATGAAGTTCATGTCATTGCTCCTTAATGTGCTCTGATGGGATACGATATGCCGTAAAATGCAGCAATGTTCCCAAAATTATTCTATCGCATATAATATATGTTGTCAAATTTTAAATTACAAATTAGAAATTTTCTCTTGGAATTATTTTTCCCCTCTTTTTGTCTTGGCTGTCAAAAAGAAGGAACTTATCTTTGCGGCGACTGCAAATCAACTCTGGAAATTTCAGAATATAATTACTGCCTTTGCAGTAAAAATCCTATTCGCCTGCAAAACGGAAGTAAAACTGAGAAATGCAATCGATGCAGAGATTTAAAACTTTCAGGATTATATTTCGCCCTGCCCTATAAAGAAAAGTCTTTGACAAGAAAATTAATCCATCAGTTCAAATACCAGCCATACATAAAAGACTTGGCAAAAAATTTAGCCGAACTTTTAATAGAACATTTTATTATAACAGGTAAAAATATAGAAGAAATTTGGCAGGAAAGTATTTTAATGCCTGTTCCTATGGAAACAAAAAAACTAAAAAATCGCGGTTACAATCAGGCAGAAGAATTAGCAAAAGAACTTTCAAAAATTTTAAAAGTCCCTTTAATTTCCAATAATCTCGTAAAAATTAAAAAAACTTTGCCTCAAATGAAACTTTCTGCTAAAGAACGTCAAGAAAATTTAAAAAATGCTTTTTTTATTAAAAATACCAAAGAATTATCAGGCAAAAAAATCTTTTTAATAGATGATGTTTATACTACCGGGTCAACAATGGAAGAATGCGCCAAAACTCTAAAAGAAGCGGGTATAAAATCAGTTTGGGGGATAGCTATAGCAAGAGAGGGCTAAAAAGCAAAAGCCCCACTTTTTAGGTGGAGCTTTTGCTTTTTAGAAATTTATCGTTAAGGGACTACCCAAACCAGTCACATAATCGTATCTTTTTCGGGCTTGACAGTAATATCCGCAATCGCCATTTTTACCACTTATAATATCGCGAAAATAGGAAGAATTTTTATCAGATGATTTGTCTTTATAAAAGTTTTTGTTATTTGCAGAATGTCCCAATGCTTGAATCGCCGCCCACTGAGGAGAACCTGCACTTGTCCCACCTACCACATACCAACCATCTTTTGAATTTCCTGTTTGACTTTTATAAATAGAAAATCCTGATTTTGGATCGGCATTGTAAGCAACATCTGGAATAGATCTATAACCTTTATTTTTGGCAATATTATAACCAGATTGATACGATGGTTCTGATTCATAGGTGGATACCCCACCGCCCGACCCATCCCAAGCAGTCTCTTTTGATAGGACATTTTTAGTGAAATTCAAACTTGTCCCACCCACTGCCACAACATTTTGTGAAACTGCCGGCCAACTAACTCCAGTGCCGTTATCGCCAGACGAAGCAAAAAAACTAGCTCCATATTTACTTATAAAATGGCTGTCTAAATTAATTTCATCTTTAAATTCACTTCCACCCCAACTCATTGAAATTGCCACAACATCTTTCCTGGCCACTGCATAATCTATGGCATCCATTAAATTTTTCCCACTGGGAGTTTTTGCTTCAACTAGCAAAATTTTTGCTTCTGGAGCAATTGCATGCGACCATTCTACATCAAGCGAAGTTTCCATTGCCCAACCGCTGTCATTTTTAACAACACTCGCCATTAAATGTTTTTCAAAACATCCATTTCCAATAGTGCATTCTGCTAAATTAAACTGCTTGCTGAAAATATTCAAATCTTTTTCAATTGTGATGTCATTATAAGCCGTAATAATTGCAATGGTGCCAGTTCCCCCTGTTTTAGGTAAATTATAAACAGCTTTGATTTGCTCTGGCGTAATTCCAGACGGGTTAAACTTTGCCTTACCCAAAATATGAATAGGCGGACGAGCTTTAAAATCAGAAAAACGGTATGCTGCATTAACGCTTACAAAAGGAATAAAAGTTATTATAAAAATAATAAAAAATATTTTTCTCATGGGCGGTGTCTGTTTGAAAATATCTTTACCCCGTAGTGAAACGAAGTTTCTACTACTGGGGCGAACGGAACTGGCTGGGCCCCGCCTACGTTGAAACTTCGGCAGGCAGGTCGGCGAGCGGAAACTTGTCCTGAGCCCGTCAAAGGATTCCCCCCACACCCTTTCCTTATTTGGTCGCCCACTGCGTCACGACGAAGCTAGTGCCGGTTGACCGACCCACGAACCAATCGCCGGTCTGCCTGTCGTGGATTGCAATGTCGGCTCTGCCGTCGCCGGTGAAGTCGCCGACAAAGACCTCTTCCACGCCGCTCCCGTGATTGCCGAAGTTGGTGACAACCCGCTGGTTTTGCGCAAATACCGCACTGCCGATAAACGCGACCAAACTTGCTGCTACTAAGAATGCTGTTGGAATAAATTTTTTCATAGATTTTATTGGTTAATGATTATTATTTATTATAGCAGAAACTCGACCAGGTTTCTACCTATGCAATTCATGCAATGATTTCCAGTTTTTCTTTGGCGGCAGATTCTTTTTAGACGATTTTTATGCCAAAATCATTGGCGGGCCAGCTATTATAAATAATTCTTTAACGATTTCCCTTTGCTCGATTGTGTGTCTTGCACAACATCTCACAGTTTTTTATTGAGGTTGTGCCGCCTTTACTCCACGCCGCTACATGGTCGGCATCCATTTCATCAAATTTCCAAATT
>OBEQ012631755.1_pt1 | contig 11413 bp, 8 predicted proteins | sample 1670901 | NCBI WGS metagenome assembly OBEQ01 (sample SAMEA104232315, study PRJEB22302) | groundwater metagenome | biome: forest; feature: aquifer; material: groundwater | place: USA | collected 2011-08-07 | depth 5.4 m | reverse complement strand
GGCGGCCGAGCTTGAGCTGGCGCGCCGGCGCGTGCATCAGCTTGGGATCGAGCCGGCGGTGGTCTTGACGGGGTCGGTCCCGCCCGAGGCGGTCCAGACTTTCCTGGCCGCGGCCGACGTCCTGGCCTCGCCGCGGGTCTCAGGGACGAACACTCCGCTGAAGCTGTATGCGTACCTGAAGGCGGCGAAGCCGGTCGTCGCCACGGACCTGCCGACGCACACGCAGCTCCTCTCGCCGGAGAACGCGATCCTCGCTGCGCCCGAGCCCACGGCCTTCGCCGAAGGCCTGGTGACGGCCTTGACCGATCGGACGCGGGCGGCACAGGTATCCCGCGGCGCCAAAGCGCTGGCTGAGGCGCAGTTGACCGACGCGGCCTACCGCGAGCGGGTCGCACAAGCCTACCGGCTGCTGCTGCCCAACGACGTGAGCCCATGTGCGGTATCGCTGGCGTAGCCCACACCGATCCGGCCCGGCCGGTGCCGGAGCCGCTGTTGCGCACGATGTGCGCGGTCATGCGCCACCGTGGGCCGGATGACGAAGGCGTGCTCGTAGTCCCCGGTGTCGGCCTGGGCGTGCGGCGCCTCTCTATCATCGACCTCAGCGGGGGGCGTCAGCCCATCGCCAACGAGGACGGCACGGTCCACGTCGTCTTGAACGGCGAGATCTACAACTTCCAGGAATTGCGCGCCGGCCTGGAAGCCAAGGGGCACCAGTTTCGCACGCACAGCGACACCGAGGTCATCGTGCACCTCTACGAGGAGCAGGGCGCCGACTGCGTGAGCGCACTGCGAGGCATGTTTGCCTTCGCCCTCTGGGACGCGCGCCGCCAGCGGCTGCTGCTGGCGCGCGACCGCTTGGGCAAGAAGCCCCTGCATTACGCCCTGCGGCCGGACCGGCTGCTCTTCGCCTCGGAAATGAAATCGATCCTGGCGGACCCGGAGATCCCCCGCGAGGTGGACCCGGTGGCGCTGGATGAGTTTCTGACGTTCGAGTACGTCCCAGGCGAGCGGACGATGTTCCGGGCGATTCGCCGGCTGCTGCCGGGCCATCGCCTCCTCTGGGAGCGTGGCACCCTGCGCATCGACCGCTACTGGGAGCCGGAGTGGACGCCCCTCGAAGGACGGCCGGTCGCGGACTGGTGCGAGGCGCTGCGCCATGAGCTGCGGGAAGCGGTGCGACTGCGCCTCATCAGCGACGTGCCGCTCGGGGTGCTGCTGAGCGGCGGAATCGACTCCAGCACCCTGGTCGCCCTCATGCGGCAGGTGACCAACGGCGAGATCCGCACCTTCTCCATCGGATTTGAGGACCGCTCATATGATGAGCTGGCCTACGCCCGGATCGTGGCGCAGCGCTTCGGGGCGCGCCACGAGGAGTTTATCGTCCGGCCTGACGCGGTGGATCTGGCGACTCAGCTCGTGCGGTCCTTCGATGAGCCGTTCGCCGACGTCTCGGCGATCCCGACGTTTTTGGTCTGCCGGATGGCGCGGCGGCGCGTGACGGTGGCGCTTGGTGGTGACGGCGGCGATGAGCTGTTCGGCGGCTACGACGCGTATCTGGCCCAGCGCGCCGCCGGGTACTACGAGCGCATTCCAACATCGGTGCGGCAATGGTGGCTGGCTCCCGCGGTCCGGCGGCTGCGGCCCCAGCCGCAGAAGAAGGGGCTGGTGAACCGGGTGAAGCGGTTCGTGGAAGGCTACGACCACCCGGCCCCCATCGGCCATGCGCGGTGGATGGCGTTCCTGTCCTCGTCGGAAAAATCCGCGCTGTACACCTCGGCGTTCCGCCGAGAGCTCCAAGGCCGCACCGGCTATGAACCGGCGATGGAGTTGGCCACCCGGTACGCGCATCTCGACCCCTTGGCGCGGGCCATGGCGATGGATGTGGCGATGTATCTCCCGGATGACATTCTGGTCAAGGTGGACCGCATGAGCATGGCCGCCTCGCTGGAAGTGCGGGCCCCCCTGCTCGATCATCGTGTCGTGGAGCTGGCCGCCCGGATTCCCTCATCGATGAAGGTGCATGGCTGGCAGACGAAATGGATCCTCCGGGAAGCCATGCGGGAGCTGCTCCCGCCCGAGATCCTCACGAAGCCGAAACAGGGATTCAGCATTCCGATCAAGAACTGGCTGTGCGGGGAGCTACGGGATCTGCTCCGCGCCACCCTCGATGCGGCGCGGCTGCGACAGCACGGGTACGTCCAGCCGGCCGTGGTGGGCGCGTGGATCGAAGACCACGTGGCCGGGCGCGCGAACCATGCGCATCGGTTGTGGCCGCTCATGATGCTGGAGCTGTGGCATGAACAGTACATCGACCAACCCATTGCTGCCGGCGCTGTCTGAGTCGTTGCAGCGCATCCGGTCATACTGGGACCGGTTCCTGCACGACCAGGAGATGTCGAAGGCGCCCGTCGGCTCGCCCCAGTGGTTTACCGACCTGGCCGCGTACCGGTATGAGAAGCTCGACTATCTGCCGCGCGTCGTCGATTTCAACAGCTTCGCGGGGCAGCGGGTGTTGGAAGTTGGCTGTGGCATCGGGCTGGACCTGGTGCGCTTCGCCCGGGGCGGGGCGGTCGTGACCGGAGTGGACCTCTCGCCGCGCGCGGTCGAGCTGGCGAACGCGTATCTTGCCCAACAGCGCCTGGCGGGCCGGGCCGTCGAGATGAACGCCGAGGCCCTGGCGCTCGCAGACGGGAGCTTTGACGTCGTCTACGCCCACGGGGTGGTGCAGTACACCGACCAGCCCCAGCGACTGGTCGATGAAATCTACCGCGTCCTGCGGCCGGGCGGGACGGTGATCGTCATGCTCTACCACCGGGACTCCTGGCTGATGGGAATGTCCAAGGTCACCAAGGTGGACCTGGAGCACCAGGGTGCCCCGGGCTTCCGAACGTTTAGCATCCCGGAGGCTCGGCGGCTCCTGCAGCGGTTCGCCTCCGTGCGGATTGTGCCGGAGCGGTTTCCGGTGGCGACGAAGCTCCATCACGGCTGGAAGGCGGCCCTCTACAACCGGGTGTTCGTCCCGGGCTTCCACGCGTTGCCGAAAGCCGTGACACGGCGTTGGGGTTGGCACCTGATGATCTGGGCGGTGAAATGATCCCACCACCTGCGCGCCCATCGGCCGCTGGCCGATGGTGTGCTTGCTGCGTCAGGCCGCTCATGCTTCAGCGCAGGCAACCCCTTGTTCGCCAACAAGCACAGGCTGCCTACGGCAGCCCCGCGCAGGTGGTGGGATGACGACCGTGCTGGTGACCGGAGCGACCGGGTTTACCGGCGGCCACCTGGCGCGGCGCCTCTTGCGCGACGGCTGGCGCGTGCGCCTGCTCATCCGGACCCAGTCCGCGGTGAATCGCTGGCAGGCTGACGGCGCCGAGGCGGTCATCGGGGACCTGACGGATGCCGCGGCGGTCGACCGGGCGGTGGCCGGCTGCGGGGTGGTGTTTCATGTCGCGGCACTCTACCGTACCGAGGGGGTGCCGGAGCGGCTGTTCCAGACGGTCAACGTCGAGGGCACGCGCCATCTGCTCGAGGCGGCACAGCGGCACGGGGTGCGCCGCGTCGTGCACACCAGTACGGTCGGAGTCCATGGCCACATCGCCCGGCCGCCGGCGGATGAGCAATACCCGTTCGGCCCGCGCGACAGCTATCAGCAGAGCAAGTGTCAGGGCGAGCGGCTGGCGACGGCCTATTTTCAGAACGGCCTGCCCGGTGTTGTGGTGCGGCCCGTGGGGATCTACGGCCCAGGCGACACCCGGTTCCTAAAGCTGTTCCGCGCCATCGCCCGACGGCGCTTCATCATGCTAGGCCGGGGTGAGACGCTCTATCACATGACCTATATCGATGACTTGATTGACGGCATGCTGCTCTGCGCGCAGCATCCCGCAGCCCCCGGCCAGGCGTTCATCCTCGCCGGGGAGCAGGCAGTGACGCTCAACGAGCTGGTTCGCCGCATCGCCGCGGCGCTGGACGTCCCGGTTCCGCGGTGGCGGCTGCCGCTGTGGCCGTTTCAGCTCGCGGCTCCAATCTGCCAGCGGGTGTGCCGCGCCGTTGGGGTGGAGCCTCCGCTCTACCCAAGGCGCCTGGAGTTTTTCAGCGACAGCCGGGCGTTTACGATCGACAAGGCGCGGCGGTTGCTCGGCTACGAGCCGCGCGTCTCACTGGACGAGGGCATCCGGCGCACCATCACCTGGTATCGCGAGCAGGGCGACCTCTAATATGGCCTCCGTGCGTCAGGCATACTTGAGCAATGGACGGTCCGTCGGTGTCCATCGAGAGCCGAGGGATCGCCGCCCTCTGATGCGCAAGCCCCTGGCGTTCATCCTGCGCGTGGGCGTTAGCCTCCTGCTGTTGTTGTGGCTTGTGCGGCAGCTCGCCCTCTCCGCTCTGTGTCCCGTCCTGCGCGGCGCGCGGTGGGGGCTGGTGGCGTGGGCCTGGGCGCTACTGCTCGCCAGCCGCTTGGTGACGGTGATCAAGTGGGACGCGCTCTTGCGGGCGAAGGGCATGGCGTTCCCGTACGGCTACCTGCTGCGGGTCGTGTGGGTTAGCAACTTCCTCGGCCACTTCCTGCCCGGGGCGATCGGCGGGGACAACATCCGCATGTTCACGGTGGCTCGCCAGGTCGACCGGGCGCCTGACGCGGTGTCCACAGTCCTGATGGAGCGGATCACCGGCACCGTCTCGCTGGCGGCACTGGCCGTCTGCGGCGGGTGCTGGAGCTTCTTCCGCTGGGGCCGCTCGGAGATTCTCCTGGCGCTGACTCTGCCGGTGGGCCTACTGGTGGCCGGGCTGGTCCTCCTCTGGACGCCGATTGGCGAACAGTGGATGGGCTGGGGTCTGCGCCGGCTGGAGGGACTGCCGGGCCACCGGTTCCTGGCGGAGCTGCACGAAGCCGTCCGGTCGTTCCGGGACGATCCAGGGCCCGTGAGCCTCTCGCTGGGGCTTTCCCTGGTGAACCAGCTGCTGCGCGTCGGCTCGGTGTTCCTGTGCGCGCAGGCACTGAGACTGCCGCTTGGCTTCGGAGAAACGCTCGTGCTGGTGCCGGCGATTCTTTTCATCTCGATGCTCCCCATCACCGTGGCCGGGCTCGGGGTGCGGGAAGGGGCGTTCATCCTGCTCCTGCGCCTGGCCGACGTCGGGACTGCCGCCGCCTTTGGGCTGTCGCTGGTGCACCGCCTGGCCCAAATCGCCTCCAATCTGCCTGGGCTGGTCTTCCTGTTCACGCACGGCATGGAGCGCCCCAGCTATGAGCAGCTCGACCGTGCGTCGCGGACGTATTCTTTGCGGGCGCGGCTGGTCTGGTGGCGGGCGCGGCTGACGCTCCCCGGACTGCAGGTGCTCGCCCTCCTGGGCGGCCGCTGGCAGGACCGGAGGCTCTGGAAGGACGTGGGCGGTGAGACGGTGTGGCTATCGGTGGCGCATGGGCGCATTCCTGCCCGGCTCTGGTTGCCCCCAAAGGGAATTCGTGTGCCGGCGGTGGTGCTGGTGCACGGCTCGCACGGGCCGCTGGGGCTCTACGGGTTGCTCTCGCACGGCCTGAGCCGGTTGGGGATCGCGGTGCTGGCACCTACCTTGCACGGATTCGATGGATCGCGGTCCCGGGAGGCCTCCGGAACGCCGGAGCCGTTCACGGGCTGCGGCGAGGTCGCGGCGGCGGCCGCGTTCCTGCGGGCGCATCCGCGCGTGGACGGACACCGCGTCAGCCTGCTGGGCCACTCCTTCGGCGGCAGTGTGGTGACGGCCGCCGCTGGGCAGGATCCCCACGTCCATACGGTGATTGCGCTGGGGCCGACGCGCCGGGTCGAGCAGCGCGTCGTGGGGCCGCAGGCGGCGGATCGCTTGCTGTGGAGGACGCGGTTCGCGCTCCACCGCGGGCTGCCATCCGTGCCGTCGGAAGCGTTCATCATCGACCTGACACGGACGCTGGCGCTGGAGTATCACCTCGAGTCCTGGCAGCGACCCGGACACCCCCCGCTGCTGCTCATCGATGGCGAGCGGGAGCCGGCGGCCGACCGCCGGTTCTTGGAGGGGCTCGCCCATCGGCTCACGCCGCCGGCCGCCTACCGGACCTTGCCTGGTGCCGACCACTATTTAAACAGCGCCAGCTGGGGACGCTGGGTGTGCTACGACCGGCGGGCGGTCGAGACGTGTATTGCCTGGATCACTGGCTGGATTGTGCAACAGACGCCTGTGGGTACTCCGTCGCCGGCAAGACTGCAGACCGTTCGGAGAGAGATCTAATGTGGCGCCGACTGAAGACAGAAGTGGCCGAGACACTTCGGAAGACCCGGGGCGACTTTCAGGGGCTGGTGCTGCGGCGCTACCCCGAGTGGCTGTTTACTGGCGATGTGAGAAGCCTGGAAGGGCAGGTGACGGTCTTTGTGTTTCATGAGGTGGAGCCAGTCTGGTTCGAGCAGCAGCTCGCCTACTTGGAATCGAATCGGTACCACGTGCTGAAGGACGCCGACACGTTGTATCGGTGCCTGCGCGGCGAGCAGCCGATCCCGCCCCGGGCCGTGCTGCTGACCTTCGATGACGCCGGCGCCACCCTGCACACGACCGCCTTCCCGTTGTTGAGGCGCTACGGGATGCAAGGGGTGAGCTTCGTCGTGCCGACCTTCCTGGACCGGCCGCGATTCTGCACATGGAACCAGCTCGAGGAGATGCACCGCTCCGGCGTGATCGATGTCCAGTCGCACACCCTGTGTCATCGCTCTGCTCCCAAATGGCCGCACGCGGTACGGTGTCTCGGTACCACGACCGACACCGAGGAGGAGGCGTGCCGGTACCCCACCATGCTCGAGGATTACCGCCGGGCGCGGGAACTCATCGAGGCGCGATTAGGCACACCGGTGCGGCACCTTTGCTATCCGGATTACGACGGGACGGATGACAGCGTGACCGCATCGAAAGCCACCGGCTATGTGACGAATTTCTGGGGCGTGTTGCCATCGCGGCGAACCAACCGGCCCGGTGATGATCCGTTCCGGATTATCCGGATCTCCTCGGAATATCTTGGGTGCCTTCCTGGAAAAGGCCGTCAAGTACCGTGGCGGGTTGCCTTGCAACAGGCCAGATATCATGGGCGCCGGAAACTGCAGCGGTTGGTTGGATAGGCGTCTGACGACTGATGCGACCATATCCTGCTACCAACAATTCAAGCACGCCGCTTGGCGGGACTGCACGTGACGGCAACACCAATGAGGTATGGGGAGCCCCGCGCCGGCCGATTCGGGTGTTGCGCGTGGTCGACCGATTGGGCTATGGCATGCAGCCACACGGCGTCGGCCGTCTCTGGCTCAATAGCTTGCTGGTGTTTGTGGGAACGGACTGCGACGTCATTCCCTGTGTGCTACGACTGTCCGATGAGCTTGCGGCGCAGTTCCAACAGCGTGGGATCAGGCTGCATCACTTAAAGAAGGGACGGTTCGATCCCTCGACAATCTGGACCCTGTGTCGCTTTATCCGCCGGGAGCGCATTAATGTGCTCCACTTGGAGGGATTCGGCGCCAGCACGTTTGGGCGGATTGCTGGCGCGCTGACCGGTACGCCAGCCATTCTCCACGTGCATGACATGTACACGAGGACGCCCTGGTACGTGCGGCTCTTTGACCGCTGCTTAGCCCCGGCCACCGCGAACATCATCGCAGTCTCACGACCCGTGGCGGCCGCCTGTGTCCAACGGCTCCACATCCCTCGCCAGCGCGTCGCGGTGGTGCCCAATGGCGTTGAGGCGCAGTGGGCTACGCCAGTGAGCCCCAACCAGATCGCGCAGTTGCGAGTCAGGTTGAACATCCCGGCAACGGCGAGGGTCATCGGGAGCGTCACCCGTTTTCACCAGCAAAAGGATGTGCCGACGTTCCTCGAAGCCGTGGCCCACCTGCGCGCCAACGGCCGTGCATGCCATGCGGTGATTGTCGGCGACGGGCCTGACCGGGCACAGATTGAGCAACACATGGTCCGCCTGGGTCTCCAGGATCTGGTCCATCTCGCGGGATTCCAGGCGGACGTTCGTCCCTTCTTCGCGTTGATGGAAATCACCGTCTTTTCATCGCTCTCCGATGAAGGATGTCCTCTGGCGCTCCTGGAGGCCATGGCGATGGGACGGGCGGTCGTCGCGACCGCCGTGAACGGCGTGATGGATATCGTGCGCCACGAGGCCAATGGACTCCTCGTGCCTGTGAAAGACGCCGAGGCGATGGCTGGAGCCATTGCGCGTTTCCTGGATGACCGGGCGCTGGAGGAACGAGTGGTCGCGCAGGCTCAGCAAGACATCGCGGTCTATCAAATCCCCGCGCATGCCGAACGCATCAGACAGGTCTACCGCGAGGCATTGCGACGTCGACCGTTGGACAACTGAATGCAACCACCGATGACTCAGGCACACAAGGGGATCGGATCGCAGCCAGCAACGCCACACCAGCTGGCTCACCGGACGCTGCTCTCTGGCGCAATCCGTCTGTGCGATCTGGCGCTGTTGGTCGTAGTGGTGCTGGCGGCGCGGTCCCTGGGCACAGGCGGCTTCGGGCTGTTCATGTTCGGCCTGGCGTTGGCATCGGTGGTCGTGACGCCGCTCATCGAAGGCGTCTCACCGATGATGGCCAAGTCGGCCGCTCGGGATCCGCAACGCGTCGGACAAGCGCTCGGTGTGATGCTCCCTCTGCAGGCGGCCATGACCGCAGGTCTCTTAGGGTTGGGATGGGTGGTGATGACTGGGCTGTGCTGGAATCCCGAGCGGCAAGCCATCGCGTTGACGATGGGGGGAGCGCTGGGTGCTCGCGGGCCGCTTGAAGCATTGCGGGCGGCGGTGCGGGGGCTGGGGCGGCTCGATATCGAGCTGCAGATGATTGGTCTGGAACGCATCCTCTTGTTGACGAGTGCCACTACGACGCTGCTGTTGGGGGGCGGACCCTTGCGGCTGGGTGCGTGTTTCATTGGGTCGCGCGTGGTCAGCACCGTCGTCGCCTTCCGATGGGTGCAGGCCTTGGGACACGCCCCCCGCTGGCAGCTGACCGGCTGGGGCCGCTGCCTGAGGGAGGCGCTGCCGTACGGACTGAGCATGTTCATCTATACCGCGCACGATCAGGTGGGGATCCTCTGCCTGTCGTGGCTCTGGAACGATGCCGTGACAGGGGCGTACAGCGCGGCGTATCGGCTGTACGAAGGGGTCGGATCGCTGGCGCAGATTCTGGTGCTGGTGCTGTTGCCCGAGCTCGCCTCGCGCCATGCCACTGCACCGCATCTCGTGGAGCCGCTCGTGCGCAAGGCTACGAGATACGCCGCACTGATCGCTCTGCCGGTCGCCGCCGGCTTTCTGGTAGAGGGACCTTGGCTGATCGGACGACTCTACGGCGGGCAGTACCACGATGCCGTCATGACGCTCCAGATTTTGGCGATCGGGCTGCTGCCGCTCTTCACCCGACAGATTGCCGGTGCCGCTCTCTGGGCGCTGGACCGGCAGCGCATGGCGTTGGCAGCGACAGCCGCCAGCGGGGTGGCAAACGTCGCGTTCAGCCTTTGGCTCATTCCTTCGTACGGTGCCGCCGGAGCAGCCGCAGCGATGGCGCTGAGCGCCTTCCTGCTGTGGGGCTGGATGTGGGTGGTGCTGTGGCGGCACGGCATTCGCTGGTCATGGCTGTCCGCAGCGCTCAAGCCGGGCGTTGTGGCATTGACGATCGGCCTCGCCCTGCGGGGATTGCACCAACAGCCCTGGGAGCTCCGCATGATTGGAGCAGGGCTGGCCGGATTGGTTGTCGTTGTGGTGACTCAAGCGGTGACGCCGGCGGAATGGGAGTTGCTGCCGGTCATGTCAAAACGGCGGCCACTTCGGAACTCCTGAGATGACCCGCGCTGCCTGGAATGACTCAGCGGCATCCGCAAAGCGCGATTTCCTGTTCGTGCGAGGCAGGTTGATTGGAGCCACTCGAGGTTACGGAGTAGGTAGCCAACAAGACGGAGGTCTGCGCTGATGGCAAAATCTCAACATCGTGGTGAAAGGAGAACAGGGCAGTTCTTCCTAGCCAGCGGGGCACTCGCACTCCTGGTAGCAGCGCTGGCGCGCCCCGAGTGGCTGGGTCATTTGAGCGCCAACGGTGTCCTCTCGTTGCCGTCTATCTCCAAAGTCCAAGCGGTTCGCTTGCTCTTGCTCCTCATGAGCGGCGTGCTATTGGCCGCCGGGATGTCTCGGCGTGCTGGCCTTCGGGGGGCGTTGATTGGTAGTGGAGTGTGGCTGGCGGGTGCGCTCGCTATCATTCAGCAAGCCTATCCTAACCAGCTGTTCTTCAGGCCTCGGCTGTTGTTGCGCACGGCGCTTGGAGAGGAAGTATTACTCCGGGACTACGACCCGCGTTCACACCTGGTGGCGCCATCCCACGAGGTGTTGCGCTCGCGCTATCCCGCCATCAACATCCACGCGCACCTCAGCTATTCAGCTCACCGTACGCCAGAGGAAGTCGCGGACATCATGGATCGGTGCAACATCCAGGCGGTGGTCGATCTGGACGGGCCGCTCCTCGATACGGAGTTGCGGCAAGAGCTGCAGCAATACGCGGGGTATCAGCCGGGTCGTTTGATCATTTTTTCCAACTTCTGGTTCAGCGCGGTCATCGACAAATGGGGTCATTGGCGACAGGTCGTGGACGAGCTGGATGAGGCAAAGCGACTCGGCGCGCGGGGTATCAAGATCTGGAAGAACCTCGGTCTGAAGACGCGGGATGAGCATAGCCAGCTCATTCCGGTCGACGACCTGCGCCTGGAACCGCTGTGGAACAAAGCCGCCGAGTTGCAGTTGCCGATCCTGATTCATCTCGCGGATCCGCCGCAGAACTTCGAGCCGCTGGACCGACACAATGAATCGCTTGAGTATTTGACCGCGGATGCGGCGATCTCCTACCAGGGAACTGGGGTGCCGCGTCCAGAGGTAGTGCTCGCGCAGTTCGAGCAGGTCCTCGAGCGGCACCCGAATGTGACCTTCATCGCCGCGCATCTGGCCGCCGAGGCGCACAATCTGCATGCGGCCGCTCAGATGCTGGCCCGGCACCCGAACCTCTATATGGATATCGCCGCCAGGGCCAACGACCTCGGACGCCAGCCGGTCACGGCTCAGGCCTTTGTCATTCGCTATGCGGACCGGCTGCTCTTTGGCACGGACGGCAACCCGGACGATAAGGTGTACCGCGGCTATTTCCGCCTCCTCGAAACTGCGGATGAGTATTTCGACGATCCGGCATGGCCGGAGTTCAACTTCGGCCGCTGGAAGTTGTACGGGCTGAACTTGCCGGAGGAGGTGCTGCGGAAGCTGTACCATGACAACGCCGCGAAGGTGCTGGGCCTGCCCCTCCTTTCGGAGCGGAAGGGTTGATGACGACCAAGCCGCGAGGCGCGGCCGCGCCCGACGCCACGCGTCGCGCCGCCGCGATTG
>OBEQ011987399.1_pt1 | contig 11413 bp, 11 predicted proteins | sample 1670901 | NCBI WGS metagenome assembly OBEQ01 (sample SAMEA104232315, study PRJEB22302) | groundwater metagenome | biome: forest; feature: aquifer; material: groundwater | place: USA | collected 2011-08-07 | depth 5.4 m | reverse complement strand
TAACAAGAAAAGCAACCAGGGTGTTCTAGCCGGAGCTGTACTCATAGTGGGAGTAATGATAGCTGGAGCTATTTTATTGAGAGGTGGCAAGCCGCCTGCTCTACAACCAAAACCCGCAGATACTGGAATTCCGGTAACAACGGCATCTTTAGCGCCAGTTGGGGCACAGGACAGAATAAAGGGAAGCCCTCAGGCAAAAGTAACACTTATTTTATACGAGGATTTTCAGTGTCCTTTCTGTGGAGCAGTCAATGGTTCACAATCTAACACTGCTTTACTCCAATCTTTAAAACAAAGGGACCCAACTTGGGCTGCCTTTATGCCGGGAGTTAATGAATATATAAAGAATGGAACTGTACAATTTGTCTACAGAGATTGGGCATTTCTAGGAGCAGAATCCACGCGGTCGGCTGAAGCTGCGCGATGCGCCGGAGACCAGGGAAAATTTTGGGAATATCATGATTACCTGTATGGTCATCAAAACGGAGAGAACCAGGGAAATTTCTCTGATACTAATCTAAAATCTTTCTCGCAAACACTCGGCTTAAATACGGTGGACTTTAATAAATGCTTTGATGGAAGCAAATACGCTCAGGCAGTTGCAGATTCTAAAACCGAAGGAATGGCTGCCGGAGTGACAGGTACACCAAAAGGATTCATTTTAAGAGATGGGAAAATAGCCAGCACTATTGACGGCGCGGAATCATTTACAACCGTAAAACCAAAACTCGACGCTGCGTTGAAATAAATACATCCACCCCGGCGCAAGCGCCACCCCTCAAGAGGGGAATTTTAATCCAGTTTCTCTTTTTGATATTGTTTCTAATACGAATTGATAAACACTACCCATGTTTTTCTTCACATCCATATCAAGTATTCTAACAACCTGTAAATTTAGATCTTTCATAAAAGCGTCTCGTTCGGCATCATATTCCAATTTATCATCATGACTTGAGCCGTCTATTTCAAAAACCAAACCTAATTCAGGAATAAAAAAATCCACAATATAGTTCCCTATTATTACTTGTCTATCAATATCAAAACCTAATTCTTTTTTACTTTTAAATGTTTGCCAAAAAATCACTTCAGATAAATTACCTGCTTTTCTTAAATCTCTGGCTCTGTCGGTTAAAAGCTTATTTTTTGGAATTTCCCAATACGGATAGAGAGACTCTGGGTTCCAAGATTCCCCTCTTGAGGGGTGGCTCGCTTTGGCGAGACGGGGTGGACGTTTGTCTAGACATTTCTAATTACTTTAATATATTTGCTGTTGTTCGAGGTACTAATTTTCTAATAAAGTCTTTAATATTATCTTCAAACCTAAAAGTAATGGTATCATCTTCTAGCATTGGAACTTCTAGCTGTTCCAAGACTACTTGAAAATTTTCTGATGAGGTTATTCACTCTCATTGCTGAAATTATAAACTTCTCTAAACGGAATCAGGCCTTGCAGAGATTTTAAAATGGCGTCTTCTCTCATCATCAGCATTCCATTTCTGCGGGCCACTTTATATATCTCCGCATCAGTAGGATTTTTTAGTATAACGCTCTGCATTTCTTTATCCACCCTGAACATTTCAAAGACAGCTATGCGCCCGCGCGTGCCGGAAGGACAGTCGGGGGAAGGCACAGTGTCATACATTTCTTTATTGTTCATAATATTTTGTTTAAATTCATCCGGCAAATCTTTGAGCTGTTCTTCAATCTGAAGAGCAATGCTGGGGTCCATCGGCACAAGCTTGCGCGAAGTTGGGCAAGTCATCAGAGCCAAACGTTGAGCTATGGATACAATCAAAGTCGGAGCAATCAGATACGGGTCAATACCCATATCAATCAGGCGCGGAATCGCGCCTATGGCATTGTTGGTGTGAAGCGTGGATAAAACCAGATGCCCCGTCAAGGCTGCCTGAATGGCCAGCTGGGCTGTTTCTTTATCCCGAATTTCTCCTACCATTATTATATCCGGGTCTTGCCGGACAATAGAGCGCAATCCTGCAGCAAATGTATAACCAATCTCGGGCATAACTTGTGATTGATTAACATCCGGCATGTGATATTCTACCGGGTCTTCCAGTGAAATAATATTGTTTTTTTCCTTATCAAGCTCGTTCATCATTGAATACAAAGTCGTAGATTTTCCGGAACCTGTCGGACCGGTAATAAGAATCATCCCATAGGGTCTGGAGAGCGCTTCTCGCAGCATCTTTAAATTTGTTTCGGATAAATTTAATTGGTCCAAGGATTTAACTCCCTTGTCAGAGTCCAAAATACGAATAACAATTTTCTCGCCATAATAGGCCGGCATGGTGGAAACGCGAAAATCAACTTTGCGTCCCTCGATATTGGTGCTAAAAGACCCGTCTTGTGGCTTTCTTTTTTCATCTAAACGAAGTTTAGCTAAAATTTTTATACGTGTAACTACTCCGTTATAAACATTGGTCGGCAAGATTAGAGAAGTATAGAGCGTGCCGTCTACACGAAAACGCACTTTTACTTTTTCCCCAGTGTGTTCAATATGTATATCAGAAGCATTTCCTTCTATGGCATTCCTGAATATAACGGCAACAATTTTTATAACCGGAGCATCTTCCACTATCTTGGCTTCTTCACCCGGTTTTATATTTTTTATCTCTTTACTAAAATTCTCTTCACTCAAACCTTTTTCCTCAAGTAATTCTTCTTCATTTAATTTATCAAGCGCTTCCTCGACTTGAGTGGAAAGTCCTTTGTAGAGTCCCATTACACTTTCATAGTTGCTTTTAGAAATGAGAAAAATTTTGAAAGGAATACCTATTTTGGTAGAGATAAACTGCAATGCATCCATCGCCTGTATGTTTTCCGGGTCGACGATACCTACGTGCAATACTCCGTCCGTGAGTTCAATCGGGACAAAGTGATAATGCAAGGCTGAATCTTCTGAAATATACTTAAGAGGGTCAAAGGATAATTCTTTGACATTCACTTTCTGCACTGGTATACCCAGATACTCTCCTCTTTCTGCAAGAAGCTTCTCTTCTCCTATACCGGATTCAATCAGAGTCGCATAAATGTCCCCGTTGAATTTATCTTTGGCCCGAGCTTTAATCTCACCTATTTGGTTCTTGTTGATTAACTCTTTTTTAACTAATGCATCTAGAAAACTCATAATTAAGGTGTCGGAGGCACTTGAGTAGCCGGTGGACTTGTAGTTGTACCTGTTTTTATTCCTGGTTTTGTGCCTGTGCCTGTGCCTGTTGTAGCAGGCGCCGTGTTCTGGCCTGGAATATAATTAGCCGGCGCTGCCAGACTGTCAATTCCAATCGGAGCGAACGGGTTAGGTCTGCCTTCAGTTCCGTCAGGAGTAAGGACAATGGTAGAATCATGCAAAGTAGAAAAAGCAGAATCAGAAAAAATAATACTATCCAATTTAATATTTTTAACATTTAAAAGTAGGGAAAGAAAATCTCTAGTAATCGAAGAATCCTGACTGGAGGTACTGGCAGACGGCGCAACTGTGCCGGAAGAAGTAGAAACTAGGGCACCTTGTTGTGGAGTTGGTTTTATAAAAAAAATATAAATTAAAATTAAAGCTACCGCAGCTACTGTAAATATTATTATGTTCTTAATTTTTGGCATTTTTTTATTTTAATTTTTTAGCCAGTAAGTCTTAATCTTAAAATCATAATTGTAAACTGCGGTAAGGCCTAGCTTTGGATCCGTATCAGAGGAAAAAGAAACTGACGATATATCCACGATTCTGAGATTGTTCTCCAAGTCCTTGGTAAAATTAAGGAAATTATTATAGGTGCCGGATGTAGAAAATCCCAGATTCCAAACTCCGTAATCTTTTTGTGCAGCTTGAACTACTCCACCCCCTTGTACCGTCCCTGATGCCACTACCGCATTGTTTGTAGTATTTTTTTCAGTTGCATTATATTTTACATCTTTTAAGACCATGCCGTAAGGTAACGCCACTTTTTCTATTTCAAGAATTAAGCGAATATTGTCAATATTGTCGGGAAGGAATTTTTGCAATCTGTCCAGATTGTCGACACTGATAGCATTATATTTTGCAGTCAATTTATCTCTTTCGTTCTCAAGCGCTTTGGAATTATTTAGGGCTTCATTGTAAGATACCACTTCCCCATTGAGCATGGATATATCGTTATAAATAGGATTGGTAAACACAAAAAAACAAGCGACCGCAATTCCTATAAAAACAAATGGCATAATTAATCTAATCATATAAATTTCATTTATGTCCCCGTTGACGTCGCATTATTGCCCTGTCCCGTCAAGAGCGTTGCTTTATAATCAACAAAGGACCGATCAACTGAAAAATCTAAATCGAAAATAACGTTACCGTTTGCGTCAAGTGAGGGGTTGGAAAAAGCAGGGTCAATTAAATTTTTGTTTTTGGTAAAGAGGTCGGATTGTAACGCCAAAGAAGTATAGTCCTTCGCAACTCCTGATATTTTAACAACTACCTTGCTATCTTTATCCCCTGCAAAGTCATAACTGAATTTAGTATAACGAACAGTCTTCATCGTGATTGCCTGAAGAGCCTCAAAAATAGGAGTTATAACAACGTGTTTGGATAAAATCTGGTTGGCCGCATTTAAACGTCTATCTAATACCTGAAGCTCTGTTATTTTCGAAGGTTCAAAACGATTCTTGGCCAAAACTAAGTCATTTTCCATTTTGGTAAGATTTTTGGCTATAATTCCCTTATAAAAATACAGACCTCCGGAAGCCAAAAGCACGGTAAATAAAACAAAAATAGAAATTATAGTCAAAAGTCCGATTGGTCTTGAGGGAGCAGCGTGCTCTTTGACCATCGGTTTTTTTGGTATAAAGGATGTTTGAAAATTCGGTTCCATGTATGTATAGTATGCTCTCTAATTATATTACAAAAGCAACATAAAATGAAGCAAATTGTGTATAACTTTGAGGCCATAAGCCTCTGGTAGAGACAATTTATGCTAATCCTCAAGACCTAGGTGACTTATCATGTAGTCTATAATTTTCTTGCCATCAACTCCAGCCGGCAAGACCTGCAACATTTTTTCCATTGTTTTTATTCTTCCTTCCGAAATCCTTAATTTTTCGTTGACTTGATACTTTGTGACTGGTTTTCTCTGAAATTCATCTTGCTTGGTAATCAACATTTTATTTCGAACTAAATAATTAATATAATTGGCGCGGTCAGCAGGAGATTTAAACGTAATAGACGTTTTACTGAATGGAATGTTCCATGCTTCAAACCAAGCACCTTCATGAAATTCTCTTTTTAGAATTAACAGAAGTTTGAGAGTATCTTGAAACGGTATGGCAGTTTGAATATTTTCTTGCGCTGGATTAAGCCTACTTTGCTCCGTAAGTCCATCTTCGTCTTTGAGTCGTTCATTATTGTTCATATTTTACTGTAATTTTCTAAGTGCCAAGCCGAGGGCGACGGCGAACTCGGGACCCATAGTTTCTAAAACTTTTTGAAGAAATGCCGGCGCGCCAACTTTGGAAAATGGGTGTCCGAGTTCTATTTCTGCCTGAAAATTATTCATTGCCACTTCTTTAAGTCCTTTCAAGAGTGACCCGCCACCGGAGAATATAACTTTGCTTATCGCTCGGTTGTATTTCTTTTCATATCCCAACAATACATTATTTGTTTCCGAGAAAATATAATCGGTATGAATTTTGATAATATCAGACAAGCTTTTTTCGGTAGGATTACCAAAAAGTCCAAACTCTTTTTTCATTTTTTCCGCTTCAGCAAAAGGAATGCTTAAAGATTTGGAAATTGATTCTGTTATATAAGCTCCGCCACGCTCTATAGAGTGATAACTCTTGACCATACCGAATTCGACAATGGAAAGCTTCGTGCGTGATGCACCAAAATCCATCAGGAGAACAGGGGAAAGTTCGTGTTCAAAATTGGCCCTGATTGAAGAAAATATTTCAATCTCAAAAAAAGAAGCTGAGAGATTAGCTTCTGAAACGATAGAGCGATATTTGGAAACCGCATCATTTTGGGTAGCTACGACCAGCACATTTACTTTTTCATTTGGGGTAGCCTGGATGTCGGAACTATTCATCTCCAAAAAAGACGGCTCTTTTTGAGGCAGCTTGAAATAATCAAGGGAAACTTCGGTAACCGGCACTGGGATATATTTTCGAGCTTCCGTAGCCACAACTTCCGATATTTCAGTTTCTTTGACCTGCAGGGGCAGTTCCACTGAAAAAATCAAACTGGACTGGATGGGAATAGAAAAAGCCGCAGATACGGCAGTGGTGTCGGACTGTTTTAAAACTTCTTTTAAGGCTTCGGAGATTTTCTCAACCGGAAGATTGGCAACAGCTCCTGCGTCAAGATTGTCATAAGGACCAAGGGCTATAGCTCCATAAGTCTCAAGTATGGCCTTGCCTCCTTTTCTTTTAATTTCAACTATCTTAATCGCCGAGGAGCCAATATCAATGCCGACGGCATTGTCCTCCGTGCCACCCACCAGAGAGCCTATATTGCCAAAAATTTTTTTCAGGGGATTATCCATTTGTGCTATTATCATAACACATACGTGTCCCGTTAGAAATCCACAATGAAAAAAATAAATCACAGAACATTATTAATAAAATTTCTAATGGGATGCCTTTTTTAAACACTATTAAAAATAGCATACTGAACATAGTTTTTCCTGTGAGCTGCGTAGGGTGTGGTAGCCCAAAGATAGAACTGTGTATTGAGTGCATCGCTCGGGCGCCGCTCTCAGAAAGAGAAAGCGCGAAGTGGATTTTTCCAATATTTGACTATCGCCACCCTCCCATAAAAAAAGCGTTGTGGCTACTGAAGTATAAAGGTAAAAAAAGGTTCGCCGAGATTTTCGCGCAGATTATGCACGGCAGAATCCTGGAAGAATTGTCTGAACTATCTATAATGGAGAACTTTCACGATGCCATTTTAGTTCCCATTCCCCTATCAAAGAAAAGATATAGAGAACGCGGGTACAACCAGGCGCAGTTGATATGCGATAGTCTGGTTAAGCTGGACAAAGGTGTGAATTTCAAATTTGAAAAAAATATTTTAATCAAACCGAAAGAAACAGTACATCAGGCGCACATTCATAACAGGAGTGAACGCCTGAAAAACATCATCGGTTCTTTTGTTGTGAAAGATGCGGAGAAAAATATAAACTTGATAAAAAATAGAAATATAATCTTAATTGATGACATCCTGACTACCGGCGCAACCTTAACCGAAGCGAAAAAAACTTTGAAGTCATCCGGCGCACGAAAAGTGATAGCTTTCACTGTGGCGCATTAGAGTTTTACTTTAAAAAGAATTTTTTCATCATAAAATATTGCACGCAGGCACACACCAAAAGTACCAGCAAGGTCTCGCCGATAAAAATAAGCGGGGGGAAAGGAAGAGTAATGTTGAAAAAGCGGATTAATAAAGGAACCTGTAATGCCAAGTAAAAAACAATCATTTCAAATACTGCGAGTAAAAAGAGCTGGAGCTTCTCTTTTTTGGTAAGTTTACCGCAGTACACATTTGCCGCGAAAAGTAAAAACAAAAAACCAAATGCAATGAAGGAAAGGCCAACAAGCGTGTTTGAAGATGCGGTTTTTAAATAAGATGGGCTTAAGAAAAACACAAACGCCATGCCGATAGCTTCTACCACTGCGAAATAAATGGCGAGTGGCATGATTCGCTCCAAAAAAGGTTTGTCATTTACCGGCAGTATTTTACCGGAGGGGCGCAACGCCCAATAAGCTATAAGTATTCCGGAAAATCCGACAGTAAAATAGTTTATAAAAGTTATATTGAGCGGTGTAAGCGGATATGAATATCCGAAAATACTTATAATAATAAAAAAGAATAATCCAACCAAACTCATATTTATATATACACCCGAATTTATTTCTATGCTCCGGATAAAATGATCAGCGACTTCCACTGCTCCGGGCAAACTGGAAAAACTATTAGTCATCAAAACGACGTCAGCCAGTTGTCGTGTCACAGGCACTCCATCAAACATAGCGATACCGAGGTCTGATTTTTTCATCGCCAATGCATCGTTGACTCCGTCTCCAACCATAGCGGTAAAGCCATCTTTCTTGAAAGCTTCTATGAGTTTTACCTTATGTTCCGGCAAAACCTGAGCAAAGACTGCGTATTTGTGAGAGTTCGTATCGAAATCCGACTCACTCCATTTTTCCACCTGCGCCCCGGTCACAACATTTTCTGCATCACTTATCCCGACGCTCTTCGTCACTGCCCGCACTGTGTCGACGTTGTCCCCCGAGAGTACTCGTATTCTTACTCCTCGGTCTTGGAAAAATTTTATAGCATCCTCGATACCCTGCCGAAGGGTATTATGAAAAACAAATATCGCCACCATAGAAAGATTCACTGCTTTCAAGTCTTTTGGTAATCCGGCGTCACTTGCGCGAGCAAAGCACAACACACGTTTTCCTTCTCGCGCATTCTCCTCAATCACACTCTCTAACCACTTTTTTTCTTCAATATTTATAATCCTCGGTATAAAAATATCCGGTGAACCGATGAAGATTGATTGTGAAATACCACTCTCTCTTATTTCCATTGCGCTATACCGGCGCCAAGAAGAAAAAGACAGCATGTTAACAATTTCTATTTTTTTACTCGACTTAGTATTTTTTTCCAAATAATTTTTTATTCCTAAAATAGTCTGCGTAGAATCTCGCGTACTTTGAACACATGCATAAGTGATGGCGCGCGCGTCTTCTTCGTTGAAATTTTTGGCTATATGCATGGCTTGTACTACCAAGATGTTGTCTGTCAGTGTGCCGGTCTTATCTATGCAAAGATTTTTAATCCGTCCGAGTTTTTCCGTCGCGTTTATTTCCTGGAAGAGAACATTGCGTCTGGAATAATTAGCCGCACCGATGGCAAACAAGAGAGTTATCACTACCATCAAGCCTTGTGGCACCAGTGTGCTGGCGAGTGCGCCGGCGTTAGTAACTATTTGAAGCCTTGGCGCATGCACGAGCATCCCGCGTACAACTACAAACAAAAGAACTACCAGAAGTGTATAACCCGAATATCTTATAACTTTATTAATCGCAGTCTGGATAGAGCTCGGACTGGCTGCATATTTTTTCACTTCTCCGGCGATGATAGAAAGACGGCTATCACGGAAAAGACCTTGCGCCTCCATAACACCATCACCGGAAGTCACAATCGCCCCGGCTATTAGCTTATCTTTTTCTTTTTTGGGAAATGAATCGGATTCGCCGGTAACTAGTGCTTCGGATATTTCCAGATTCTCTGCGGAAGTCAACAGTCCTTCACACGGCACTTGGTCGCCAAGTTTTAATTTAATGAAGTCGCCCTTAATTATTTCTTCTGCCAGTATGGAGGTTTCTGTTTTGTCTTTATTGATGCGAAGCACCCGCAACGCAGTCAGCATCTGCAATTTTTCTAAAAGTACTCGGGCGTGGATGTCCTGCGTGACCGCTATTAGTGTATTCAACAGAAAAACGATACCTAAAAATAATGCCGCTTGGGTACTGCCAAAAATAAAAAGTAAAACTACGACACAAAAAATTACGGCATTTACCAAAAGAAAAAAATTACGGAAAAGAATCGGTGCCAAACTGGGCAACACCCGTCTATAAACTTCAAATTTACGCATTATGGTATTATACTATAAGTTCGCATTATGATTTCACTTTTACTAACATATAAATATATCATCTTGATACCGCTAGCCATTATAGAAGGTCCGATAATAACCGTGGCTTGTGGATTTTTAGTGACACTTAAAGTTTTCAATCCTATTGTGGTTTATATTGTGATGGTCGCGGGAGATATTGTCGGTGATGGTATACCATACTATCTTGGATATTCCGGTAAAAGATTTTTAAAATATTTTAAAATAACCGAAGCCAAGCTCGAAAAAGCAAAAACCTATTTCCACGAGAACCATAAAAAAGCCATAGTTATGAGTAAACTGATTCACGGCGTAGGATTCGCGGGGCTCGTAGCGGCTGGCGCATCACATGTGCCATATAAAAGATATTTTAAAACTTGCGCGATAATTTCTATTACTCAATCTTTCATTCTGCTCATAGTCGGAATATTTTTCGGACATGCCTATGTAGTCATAGGAAAATATTTAAATTATTACGCCGCCGGCGTCAGTGTAATAGTCTTAGTTGTTTTACTCTTCGTATTTATTAAAAAATATAAATTTAACATAAGATAAACGAAAAACGCCCCAGCCGATTTAATTAAATCAACGAGGGTCGCGTGGACTGGTACGGCACTTCTAGTACCAGTCCGATGTTTGCTAGAATTTCCGGTCTCCAGCTTGACCGCTGTGCTACTTCTTTCTTAAGAGTAAGTAGCCTACTACTGCTCCGGCCACTAGGGCAAGAGCAGTCGTGGCTATGGCATCTTTGCTTAAAAACCACACGATGCCACCAACTACAGCAGCAGCGGCACCGGCAGCAAAGCCGTACGGGGCTCCGTTTAGCATGACTTCCTCCTCCTTTCCCTCCACCTTCGATATGGATGGTAAATGTAGTCTGACCAGATAAGCAAGAGAATCGCCGCGCAGGCAATTCCCCCAATGGTTTTTAAAAAAGTCTCCATCTCGCACCTCCGAGTAAAATTATACACTTTAAAAACCTATTTGTCAATTTTTATACCTCTGTGATATAACAAAAAATACTGTATAATACTTATACAAAATCAGTTTATGAACGAACCAAAAGTAAAACTCAACATAGCCATGATTTGCGACCCGATTGGTGGCAACAAATCTGGGGTGGTTGTTTCAACTTTGCGATTTTCAAAATTATTGAAGGAGCGAGGGCATAACGTTATTTTTATTGGAGCTCGCTCCAAAGAACATAAGGAGCATAGTCATCATGATGGAGTAAAAGCTTATCGCTATCGTAGTATCCCCGTCCCAAAATCCGGTGGGTGGAATCTGGCCTTTCCGACAAGCAAAGAATTAAAAAAAGTTTTTGAGGAAGAAAAAATAGATGTGGTGCACATACTTCTGCCGATGTCCGGCGCCATAGTCGCTATTCGCGCAGCCAAAGCACTCAAGATAAAAATAGTGGCGCACTCACACTCTCAACCAGAAAATTTATTTATGGATATGCCGAAAATAATCCAGCCGGCGCTCGGCAAACTTTGGAATAAATACTTGGCTTGGGTTTATGGAAAAGCAGAATTGATTATTTATCCGACCAAATTTGGACACGAACTACTACATCATTTAACAGAAAAAAATAAACCTTACGCAGTCGTTTCAAATGGAGTAAATATTCAAAGGTACCAGCCGAAGGCAGTCGGAGATTTTCACGACAGGTTCAATATTCCCAAAGACAGCATAAATATAGTTTATATCGGCAGACTCTATCCGGAAAAATCCATCGACACACT
>OBEQ010284517.1_pt1 | contig 11413 bp, 13 predicted proteins | sample 1670901 | NCBI WGS metagenome assembly OBEQ01 (sample SAMEA104232315, study PRJEB22302) | groundwater metagenome | biome: forest; feature: aquifer; material: groundwater | place: USA | collected 2011-08-07 | depth 5.4 m | reverse complement strand
GCCAGAATGTGGCGAATAACTTCCCTAAATTGATGTTATTTGTTATGAGATAACGTTTTAGATCATTTATCACTTTCGGTCAAGGATTAACAATTTAGGTTAATCATGACCAAACGCACTCCACTCTCTCCGCCAAAGTCCATTGGCGTTCTTTTGGGCGAAAACATCGCCCGCTATCGTCATGCCCGTGGGTGGACGCAGCAGGAACTTGCGGAAGCGGTGGATATTGAGTCGGTGACAGTCTCGCGTATTGAGACGGGTTCCTCCATTCCCTCTCTTGTGCGGTTGGTTGCGATTGCGGAAGCGCTCGATGTGAGTTTGGTTGAGCTCGTGGGTGGCGTGAGTCCGCATGCCACTGACCAGGCGGAGGCCATTGCTGCCGCGCTCAAACAGGTGAAGCCGGAAGATCGGTATTTGTTGCTTGAGACGGTGAAGCGGTTTGCGGAGCGACTGGCGCGGAAGTGATTGATTAGGGCGTGCGCTCTGCCGCTCCCTCCTCCGGCTTCTCCATTGCGATGTGCAGAATTCCGAGCGCTGCTGCATCGAAGATTGCTTGTCGCGGATGTTCGCTCATATAGTTGCGCCGCATGCGGGGAAGCCGTGGAGCAAGTGCGGGGATCACCCCCACGACCGCAAGGGAAACATCGTCTTTCTTGTGTGCTTGGAAATATTCAAACACGCGCTCTTGCGTATACCGTTTGACCTGCACGCCTTCTTCTTTCGCAAAGCGAGCGATCTGCGCATAAAGCGCATGCACCCGCTTATCGCGTCGTGAGGTCTTGACGCTCGTATCTTCCAAGACCAGTACATCGGGTGCGAAGTGCTCAAGCAGTTTCTTCACAGTGCGGAAGCGCAGTTGCGTCGCGGAGACTCCACGAATGCGTTTAATGCGCCACTCCGGCAGTGCATTCCCGTCAAAGAAGACGAAGCCGATTCCGATGTATGACGCATAGAGAGCAAGGACGCGCGGCGAGGTTGCGGGCCTCATAGGGCGAGTGCATTGGCCTCATAATTCCCTGTGCAGGCTTGTCTTAAGAGCCTCCGCTTGCGGAATCCGAGAGGGGTGGTATTGTGGACATACCCCTCTTGGAGATGGGTGGCGCGTTCTCGGACGTTCCGCGTGATCTCCGCCGCGAGTTGCGGAAACAACTCTTGAAGGGAAACACCGAATAGTGCGGTACAGGCAAGCGCAGTCTCCAGGCGGGGGGTGCGCTTTCCTTGTTCGATCAGTGAAAGAAAGCCTTCACTGGTACATCCAAGCAAACCGGCTAATTCGTGCTGCGACAGACCCCAACTCTGGCGGTGACTACGCAGCGCACAACGCACATATTTCTTTTTCATAATGGCTGCTTTTCTTCTCCATTAGCAGAAAGGAAAAGCTGATGTTCGTACTATCCTTTTATACCAAATTGAAATAGACGACGTTTTTTTCCACTCTGGAAAGTTCCAAAATGACATGGGGACATGAGGACGTTGTATGGGGAAGGATGGACACACAATTGAGCCGTTTTTCTACCGCTTAACCACAATAAAATGGTGGGGTCGGTATCCGGTTTCAACGTCCCCCACATCCCCATGTCCCCCTGCATCAGGACATGAAAATGGGGTGTGGACAACGCACACATTCGGGTACGGATTTTGGAGGGTGTCAATAGCGTTTGGCTTATGAAGCAGTGAGAGTTATCCACAGGTTTCCCTTGTGCTTACTATTCTTATTTCCTATAATTCCTAGTGGGAAATTAACCCTATGGGGTGCCTGCGCGGAGTGGGCATACACCGGGAGGCTGCTGCGGCAGCCTCTTTTATTTTGCCTTGCCTTACGCCACCTTGATCCCTGCAATCTCCTGATAAAGATCAAAATATTTCTGCGCCATTATTTCTGCGGAAAATTCGTTCTCGACCCTTTCTAATGCTTTCCTCACAAAAGCTTGAGTTCTCTGTGGATTCGCGATCAGTCTTTTAATTTGCTTTGCGAGATCTTCAGGCTCGTCTCGATTAAAGAGATAGCCATTTATTCTTGGATCAATCACATCGGGGATGCCCCCAGTATTAGATGCAATAACTGGCGCACGAAAGACGAAGCTTTCCAGTAGTGATAACCCAAAGCCTTCGCGTTTAGAGGGCAATATGCAGGCCTTGGCATGACGGTAGAGCGTTGCCATTTCGCGCTCATCACAATCCCCACCATCATCTGGGCCAAGCCGAAAAAGACTCAGCAAGTTTTTTTCAGCGAGCTTTTGAATTAATTCGTCTTTATATTTCTTGATGCCGCTCCCTGCAATCACATAACGACATGAGGAGACATCGTTAGAATGCGCAAGAATCTCAGCCGCGCTGATTAGTGTTTCTAAGCCTTTGTGGGCATCAAGCCTTGTTGGGCAAAAAAAGAAATTCGATTTTTCTTCGAGATTGAAACGGTTAAAAACCGAGAGCTTATTTTTTAGCCCTGCTAGTGAGCGCACAGGAATGCCGTGATGGATCAAGGTAATCTTCTCTTCCGAAAAGCCTTGTGAGGCCAATCGAGTTCCATATGCACTACTTGGCGCAACCAAATGATCGACAAAATCATGCATTTGCATGAAGGCAAGATAGCACTCCTTCGGCTCGCGTTCCATCAATGTCACGTCATGTTCTTTAGGTGTTTTGTGAATGGTTGCGATGAGCGGAATTTTGTGCGCAATCTTGAGCATCAGCCCAATCTGGATACTCTCAAAATCATGCGCATGGATAATGTCCGGCATGATGCCGTCCCACTTCGTTAGAGCGTACTGTATTGGCCCTATAAGGGGCACATTTGAAGCAGAAGAAAATGGAGCTGAGTGACCATCCTCAGGGGGGATAACGCGGTGAACTTTTGGATATTTTTCTCCCCGAATTTCTTTGTGCGGTGTACCGGTAAGTACGTGGACATTGCATATCCGGCGCTTATCTCCTTTGCTTTGTAGCTGCCCTAATGCCTTTGCCAACCACTCCACATGACTTGCGACTCCTCCTCGTTGTGGAGAATATGACCCGCTAATCAAGAGAACATCCAATTTTTTCTTTGCGCGAGTGATGTGCATTCCAACTCCCTGTTGTTGGAGGACAATTTCTTGATAAGAATGGTAGTTGCTTTTTTGCATATAGCCACATTTATCCACGTAACTCTAATGCGTTAGTCCATACCGCTCCGCCAACACCTGCACATGCTCCGCCTGCGTTCCGGGTATCACATAGTTCCCATGTCGCTTGTACACGAACAAGCGCAGCCGATTGCGAATCAGAAATCCAATATAACGCGGTGTGATAGGCCGGTCATACTCACTACCGAAGCGTGTATGAAAAGCGGTGGCAATGTCCGCAATTGCAATGTGCGACCACTTCTTGCCCTGGATGAGCGTGAGCAAGACATCAAGCACTTGCCCTTCCGGCGTCGCTGAGCGATCGGTACGCAAGAGACCATCCATCGTCCCGATACTTTCCCGAATATGGGCGCGGAAAGTTTCATCGGACACTACTGAGAGAAGCGGTGCAACAATCTGATTCAAGCGAGGCGAGAGCCGTTTATCGAGCGCGGAAGAATCAATGCGCGTCTCACTGAGATTTGCGAAGCGATAGGACAGCAGGCGATTGCGCAGCGTGCGGGCTTCTTCTTGCTGAACATCGGGAAGGTTGATCGGGATATCGGAGCGGAGGGTGCGCTTCCCCATATCCTCGGTGAGAAAACGACTCTCCAATGCCGGATCATCAAATGAATTGCGCATCGCGACGATCTTGGGCCCGAAGACCGAGAACGCACGCGGATCAAAGGTGTGCTGCGGGGTTGCCATGCTGCGCAAGACGGGAAAGCCCCGCACATTGCCATTATTGAAAATCTTCACCAACTCAGCTTTCTCATCACTGAAACGAAAGTCTGTTTCATCCACGATGAGGGTGCTTCCGAATGTATCGAGGGTATAGAAGATCGGAGAGATGGTTGATGCACCGCTTGCGAAGAAGGGTTTGTAGCAGAGAGAGCCGACGATAAGGAGGGCGCGCGTTTTGCCTGAGCCGTAGTCGCCGCGAAAGCGCAGATACGGAAGTTCATTGAAGGCGTCATAGACCCATGAGAGGAGTACGTATGCGCTTGCGATATGGAGGAATGCCGGAGAGAGATCGACGTAGCGGTGGATATATGCGGCGATGTCGGTGAGGAGTGCCTCGGTGGAAGGGGTTGGCTCGGGATGCGATGGCAACAGCAATGCGCCATGCTTAATAAGATTGTTCCGCGCCGACACAGGCAAAAGACGCTCTCCGGTCGGGAGGTCAATATGATCGACACAATGCACTTGCTCATTCGTGAAATGCGCAAGCTGTGTCTTTTGTTCTTTGGGGTCATGCACCAGTTCCACAATGCTTCCATCGGGAAACACTTTTGAAACGGTGGGAATGCCTTTTTCTTTTTCGCTCGTCATGAGCTTAGAGTATCGAGCGAGACCGAATCCTCAAAGACGACGAAATTTGTCCTCCTGAAAAATCCCATCGTCTTGATGTATGCCGCGTGATCGGTATGGTGGGGCCATGGAAACACAACCAAACACCATCGCCCCACTCATGCGGGTCTGGCATCCCAACGCAAGCGAAGAGGAATTGATCCGGTACTCCGAGAGTTTCCGTGAGTTCCTACTTGTCCTCTACCGCATCTACCGCCGCCTTGAGGCGGATGGGTATTTCTCACGTGACAAATGCGGTGAGCGTGGTACGGTGTATACGCAACAAAACGCTATGAACGGATACTACGCATACATCAGAGTATCGACACAGAAGCAGGGGCAACATGGCTCGTCGCTCCAAGAGCAACGGGCGGCTATTGAGGCGTATGCAAAGCGACACAGCCTCACCATCGTTGAATGGTTTGAGGAACAAGAAACCGCAGCCAAACAGGGGCGCACGAAGTTCACGCAGATGCTTCGCCTTTTGCAAAAGGGAAAAGCGTGCGGCGTCCTTATCCACAAGATTGATCGCAGTGCGCGTAACTTGCGGGATTGGGCTGACCTTGGTGAATTGATCGACCGCGGTATTCACGTGCATTTCGTTCACGAGACGCTCGATCTGCAATCGCGTGGCGGACGCCTTGCGGCAGATATTCAAGCCATTGTTGCCGCTGACTTCATCCGCAACCTGCGCCAAGAAGTGCGCAAAGGGTTTGAGGGCCGATTGAAGCAGGGACTCTATCCGCTTCCTGCGCCCATCGGGTATACGAATGAGGGCCCAGGGATGCCGAAGCAACCTGATCCGCTGACGGCTCCGCTCGTGCGGCGGGCTTTTGAACTCTATGCCACCGGCAAATACAACTTGCGGGCATTGAGTGCAGAGCTGTTTCAGCTTGGATTGCGGAGCCAGGGTGGAGGGCGCATCGGAATAACCGGGTTCTCCACCATTCTCAATAATGAATTCTATATCGGCATCCTCCATATCCGGCGCACTGGAGAGCGCTACCGGGGAATTCATCAGCCGCTCATTCCGAAGAGTCTCTTTGACCGCGTGAAGGGAATACTCTCCGGCAAGATCAAGAACCGAGGACTCAAGCACGATGTGCGCTATCGCAAGACACTCCGCTGTACGGCCTGTGGATACAACATGATCGGGGAGTTGCAGAAAGGTCATGTGTACTACCGTTGCCACACGACGACATGCCGGGGGAGGTGCATTCGTGAAACCTTCGTGGATGCCGAAGTACGTCGTGAGATTGGAAGAATCAACGTGCGTCCTGTGGAGCTCCCACTGTGGGCGGCGGAATTTAAGAGACTCGAAGAAGCCTCAGGAAATAGTCAGCAAGATTTGCTCAAGGGGCTGACATTAGTACGCGATCAAATTGATACGCGGCTTGCACGCCTCACCGATGCTTATATTGATCGTATGATTGATAAAGCAACCTTTGAGGAGCGGAAGAAAGCCTTGATACACGAGCGTGCGGCAATACAGGAGAAGCTCGACGAGCTCTCTGAGAAAACCGATCATGTGCATTCGTTAGTACGCAATTTCCTCGAACTCATCAAAGCGTTATCGGACAATACCGAAAGTACGTATCCCACTGAAAAACGCGATGCACTCAAAAAGGCCACATCGAACTGGTCGTATGATGGAAAAAATCTTGTCGTTGACTGGTTGGATGAATTTCAACCAATGATAATGTCTCCAATTCTTGATTATGGTGCATCGCAACGAGGCACATGTCGAACTTCTGAAAAGTTCGAGGAAATGATACACGGTGCCCCCGCATGGAATCGAACCATGATTTAGAGCTTAGAAGGCTCTCGTTCTATCCGTTGAACTACAGGGACTTTAGTGCACATTACCATATTCTCATATTTGCGCATTAACCAAAAATATTCTATTGTGTCTTCATCCCACCAAGGAAGAGTAAATCCATGGGATGAGCTGTTTTGACAGGTATCAACGGAGAAAATAGTAAGTGCAGATTCACAAAAAAGAAAATATATGCGCGATTAGCTCAGTTGGTAGAGCAATTCATTTACACTGAAAAGGTCGGGGGTTCGAGTCCCTCATCGCGCACAAGAAAAACTATCTTATTGAGGTAGTTTTTTTGCGCGAGAGAAAGCCAACTGCTTGGCTTTCGTGAGGGACTCGAAAGACAGAGCGATGTTTCGCCAGCAGGCGAAACCGCGAGTCGGGGTCGCGGAAATTTTCTTGTGACGACAAGAAAATTATCTGTGACCGAGCGTCTACCCTCATCGCGCACAAGAATAAAACCGCTCAAAAGCGGTTTTTTCTTTGGGTGCGATAGGAAGTGCCCTGCGGCACTTCCGGAGGGACTCGAAGACCTTGGTGCGACCAATTTTTCTTAGCGGTATTCCGCCTTAGAAAAATGAAGTACTCTTGTGGTGATGTCTGACGAGAGAGCGGTCTCGCTGTCTCGTCGGACCACCAAGGTGTACAGCTCCTGTAAGGAGAGAGTCCCTCAGGAGGCACCAACTACAAAGTTGCTACTGCGGCATAATTCCCGCCGAAGCAGAAGACTCTGGGGGGAGCAATGTGTTTTCATCGGAAACTGAGGGGGTAGAGGCTATTGCGGCACCCTCTCCAAGTTGATGAGGTGGCGCAACCGGACGTTCGGTTTTTAGTATCTTTAAGTTTGCTTCTTTTTCTTCGTAAGAATGAAGTACAGAATCAAGATCCCCGAGAGAAAATCCGGCTTGATCTTCTTTGAGTGTTACCGTGGGGGCCTGAGTGTTTCCGGCCCAAACATAAGTAATATAGCCGAATACCCCGATACCAATTGCAAAAAGCGACATTATCCCGACGACCAGTCGCCACACAAGATCGGGCTTCATGCCCTCTTCCGTCGCCGCACGGAACGAAGTCATGAATCGTGCCGTTGAAAATTTAAAGTGTATTTTTTCCATAGAATTATTTCACTGACTTGAGTCCAACAATATCCATTGAAAGCGACCCTGTCCATGTCTCCATCGGTTTTAAGACGGTCGGGGCCTCACTACGCTTTATTTCAAAACGATTAATATTGGTGCGGAGTGGGAGCGACTCAACGATACGTAAAAAATAATAAAGCTGACTCCATGTTCCCGTGAGCGCAAATTCTCCTCGAATCATCGCTGGGGTGCCTTGCGTAAGATCAAGTGCACGAGTCTCCACCAATGCTCCTGTTGTTGAAGTACCGAAATGCTCCAATAGCGAGATGAATTTGATCTGGCTTTCAATGCTTGGATCAAAAAGATACCCGGCAAGTGCGGCACGATCTTTTTCCGCAAGCGTAAGCGTGCGCCGAAGTGAGGCCAGCTTTTGACCCTTTTCACCTTCTTTGCTAATTGAAGCCCGCAACGCCATTTCTTCGTCTTTTTTATCCTGCATTCCGGAATAGCCGTACCACAATGCCCCGAGTCCAACAATATCGAGCAAGAGCAGAATGAAAAATATTTGGAGAATGCGGCGCATAAGAATTATTTCAAGGTTACGCTAAGGGTAAAGCTGATATCCGTTTTCTGAGTTACGAAACTCTGTCCGTAGTTTATTTGCGAGAAATGAGGATTGCCCGTCAAGTTTTGCTGGAATGCAAGCAAGTCTTCACGCGTACTCGCAATGCCGCTTAACTGTATCGCAAGCGTCTTTCCCGTTCGCCCAAAAGAAAATCCAAGGATACTTATTCCCGCAGGTTTTTGTGCCATCAACTCCTTCAGTGCAGCGGAAATGGGCAACTCATCGCTTTGCTTCAGTAGTGCAATTTCTTGTTTCACTTCGGTAAGTGCGCGCTCCGCCTCAACGCTTCCCTCGGGAGTAAGTTTTTTCTTTTGCGCAAGAGTATCCGTGAGTACCTTCACCGTCGTAAAAACATTGTAATACGAAGGTGCAAATACCACCCCCGCAAATATTTCGAGTACAAGGAGTGCAACAAGGGCCAACACGCCCATACGGATATGGTATTCTTTCAACAATTTTTTCTTTTCTGTTTTGGGAAGAAGGTTAATCATAGTATCAGGGTGTCAGGATAGAAAAATTATTCAGGAATATTGTTACGCAATGCCAAACCGATTGCTGCAGTATAGCCATGAGATTCACGTAGGGGAAGGGGTGGAATATACTGCTCAAACGACGCAACATTGACCCAAGGATTTGCAATAACCACCTTCACATCAAGACCTATCGACAAATACTCACTCATGCCTTTTAAATTCGCCCCTCCTCCGGTTAAATACATGAGTTCGATATTTCCTCCGGCTTTTTCATTGTGGTGCGTTTGCCAATATGAATAATGCTGCATCAGCCGCGCACGCAAATCGGCAATAACCGGAAGCATTGCTTCTTGCAGTCCTCGTTCTTTCGCTCCTGAAATAAGTCCGGATTTGATCTTCATTGCTTCAGCTTCTTCATAGGTCACCTTCAGTGAACGCTCAATCGCTTGCGTAAGCAGGTGTCCCCCGATATCAAGAGACGCGGAAAACTGAACGATGCCGTTGACCACCACAAAAATATCCGTGACCATTTTCCCCACATCGGCAACAAGAAAGGTCCCCTTATCTCCACGAGGAATAATTGCCCGTGCCATTGATTGCGATTCAAACTCAAATGCTTTGGGCGTAATTCCTGTTCCCTCAAAAATATCAAGATACTCATTCACGATGTCGCGCGGCAATGCTGCAACCACAACATCCATTGTGTCGCGGTGCCGATTTGCACCTTCATCAACAAGCACATAATCAAAAATAGCTTCGACAGAAGAAATGGGTATATACTCCTCAAGATGAATTTCAATCGCACTGCGCACCTCGGCAGGCGCAACGCGAGGGAGGCGCATGTTGGCAAGATAGGCTTGCTCTTCCGGTAACGACACATTTGCAAAAGAGAGTCGGTATTCGTGCGCAAGAACTTTAATCGCATCACGTAATTTTTTTTGATCCTGCACGTGCCCATCTGCAATAATACCAAGCGGAAAATTATGCTTGGCAAAACGCGAGACGACAAGTGACTCGCCTTTTTCCGCAAGCTCAATAAACCGAAGCGCGTCGGCAGAGATATCAAGACCGACCGCAGGCATCGCAAGAAAATTGGGCGCAGCAAAAAGAGACATCGCTCTTATTATACGACATGACGAGAAATCATGCCAAAAGAAAAATCATGAAATGAATAATTATCCGAGTGTGCTTCCGGGAGGCACAACATGATCCGGGTGAAGCAGTGCGAGGCCATTCTTTGCACCATCATCACCACGAAGTCCGATTGCGAGGATCATGCCGTGGCTCGTGAGCCCGCGGAGTGTGCGCGGCTCGAGATTTACGACAAACGGACACTGCTTGCCGATAAGCTCTTCCGGCTCATAGTACTCGCGAATACCCGAGAGAATTTGGCGAACATCTCGTACCGCCTGAGGAACTTCTCCCTCCACGGCTTCCTCCGATGTTTCACTTGCCGGCTTCATGCCAAAATCCACCTCAAGTCGCAGGAGTTTATCCGCACCCTCAATATATTCCGCGACCAGAATGGTGCCGATCTTCATTTCAATTTTTGCAAAATCATCAACGGTCGCCATAAGAAAAAGAAAAAAGCTAACGAGTATACGCAAAGTATAACATAAGAGAAAAAACTAAAATTATCGTGCCAGATACTTTTAGTCAACCTAAAGTTACCGTCAACAACAACTACTTACCAATTCACGCCGATCCCGACTGCAAAATGCCCATGAAGAATTGCCAAGAGATTCAAGGTTGTTTCTTCTGGCGTAAAGAATAGCGGCAAGAGGATATCAATCACCGAAAGTATCAATGCGGCCCATGCCCACTTATTTGTAGGAGCAAAACAAAGAAGTCCAATTGAAAATATCCCGGCAAGAAGAGCACTGATAAGAAAAGCTTGAAATAAAAATAGTAATAAAAAACCCACAAACGGCACCACCAGGGTCACGGACGGGAAAAATCCAACGCAAGCAAGCCAAAACGCGATGTGGCTCAAGGAGTTGAGGTGATTTGGTGAAGTAGGTTGCACTTCAAGTTGTACATTATCTTCCAATGCTTCACCGTAAGCTTGGGTGATCGTTTCTTGTTTCTTTTCTTCAGATACTTGCTCGAATCCTTCGCGAGTGTATTTTTCCATAATGGATAGTTTATAGTTATTACTATCACTTTACCCTCCCGCAGGCTTCTGTCAAAACGCATGCACTTGGCGACCTAGTCGCCAAGTGCTGAGATTATTCAATTATCCAAGGACCGTCCTTGGATCACTAGGAGTTTTCGTCACCCTCTTCATCGTCAAAAAATTCCGGTTGGGGATTCACTTTCTGGAGATAACTTTGGAGCACGATTGCCGCCGCAGATGCATCGTTCTGATCGTTGTCCCCCTGCAAATGCATCGCCTCGCGTGAAGATAATACTTCGGGCATAAACTCCACGACAAGTGCGGTTTCTTTTTCAAGTAATTCTTTGAAGGGCAGAATTTCTTTCATGAGCGGATTTGGTAGGTTTTGAAAATTATGCGATTCTCCAAGAATTATTTTCTCGATGCCTTCGTGTCGACAAATCGCCGCGATGTCCTGAAGGAGTGTTTTGGTATTCGGAATCACGCAAAGCGGAAAGGCCATTACTCCACCACCATCTGATGTCGCAAGTCCCACACGTTTTGTCCCATAATCGATTCCGAGATATTTCATTTATTATTAGACGCTAATGCGGACTGCGTCCGCCGTAGCTCGCCGCTTCGGCGAGCGAAGGCGGTGATGTATTAACCTTTGCGCGAACCCACTTCGCACGCGCGGAGCGCGTGGTGGCTTGAAACTGCCTCGTACGCTCCGATTGCGTGGTGAAGCGAACCAATGCGCCTCGGACACGCTCGCGGACTCGCGTGTGCAAAAACCAAAAAATTTCCTTGCATTTTCCTCGCGTCTCCTCCCCCCACCCCTCCACCGCGAAGCGGAAAAAGAAATGGAAAG
>OBEQ012702516.1_pt1 | contig 11414 bp, 5 predicted proteins | sample 1670901 | NCBI WGS metagenome assembly OBEQ01 (sample SAMEA104232315, study PRJEB22302) | groundwater metagenome | biome: forest; feature: aquifer; material: groundwater | place: USA | collected 2011-08-07 | depth 5.4 m | reverse complement strand
GATAGGCCCAAAGGTCGACCCCGATCAAACTCGGGGGGCTTATTCCTCCTCCCTTTATTCACTCACCTTACTGCTCAAGAACGTTTGAAAGAATGAACTTGGGCTTTCAGGAGAACCTCAACGGTTCACTATGAGTCAAATCTTTAAGAAAACTCTTTCGAGCATTGCAACGTTTACGACCATTTTGTGGTCTGTAGGCGGCGGATTGCTCGCCCTTCCAGGTGTGGCTTCTGCTGCGACTATCTCAGCAGGCGACCTCATCAAAGCTTCTGGTCCAGCCGTGTATTACTACGCGACAGACTCGAAGCGCTACGTGTTTCCGAACGAGAAGACCTACTGGTCTTGGTACAGCGACTTCTCATCGGTGAAGACCATCACAGATGCAGAATTGGCTGCCGTCCAAATCGGTGGCAACGTCACGATTCGTCCAGGAACAAAATTGGTTAAAATCACGACCGATCCCAAGGTCTATGCAGTAACAGCCGGCGGAGCATTGCACTGGGTTGAATCCGAGGCCATCGCCACTTCTCTGTATGGATCGAATTGGGCTCGTCGCGTTGTGGATGTGTCGGACGCCTTCTTTGTGAACTACACGGTTGGCTCCTCGGTCGCGTCCGCTGTTCATCCGAATGGATCCCTTATCACCATGGCGGGTTCTACGGATAAGTACCTGGTGATGGATGGTCAGAAGCGCAAGTTTGCTTCTGATGCAGCCTTCACAGCGAATGGGTACAAGATGGCCGATGTCATTCAGACCACGGCCAGCTATCCGGACGGTGCGCAGATCGTGGGAATGGAAACCGCGTTGTCTTACATCGTGGTGACCACAGGAACTTCCACCACGCCTCCGGGAACGCCTTCCGGTTCTGTGATGGTTTCTTTGGCTTCCGACACCCCAGCTGGGATGACGGTACCGAAGAATGCCGCTTCGGTTGCCTTGATCAAGTTTAACTTGGTCGGTGGCGCGGTAGACGCGAGAGTCACAGGTCTGAAATTCCGCCGTATTGGCGTGGGTGCGACCAGCGACTTTTCGAACGTCTACTTGTATGACAGCAACGGGACTCGTTTGACAACGGGTCGCACGATCAACTCCAGCACCAACCTGGTGGAGTTTAACTCTTTAGGCATCACGATCCCGGCCGGTCAGACCAAGTCTTACACGGTGCAGGGCGATCTCTCCAACCCAAGCTCGACGGGTGGTCAACACTCTCTTGAGCTTACGGATGCCGCGGCAGTGGTTGTGAGCGGAGGTGGGACAGCGAGTGGCTCTTTCCCGGTACGCGGTAACGTGTTCACCGTTGGAAACGCCAGCGCAGCCCGCTTGGATGTGCAGAAAGGAACGACGCCAAGCAACCCGAACATCGGGGCTTTGGAGGCAGAAATCTCCAACTTCAAACTCATTGCTAATACCAATGACATTGAGGTGCGTCGCATCACGTTGTTCCAGGCCGGTTCTATCACCAACACGGACTTGACGGATCTCAAGCTCTACCAGGGCACCACCTTGGTGGCTTCGGCCGCAGCTTTGGTTGGCGATAAGATCGTATTGAACTTCAATCCGCCCTACGTCATTGCCAATGGCAACACCAAGGTGTTTGCCCTGAAGGCCAAAGTAGCCGGACGTGCGAGCCGAACAATTAACACCTACGTTGAATACACCACGGATGTGTATGCCATCGACAAGGTGTATAACGCCGGTGCCGCGATTTGTATCGAGGCTACCAGCACGGCTTGTACCAGCTCTGGCGCCAACTTTGATGGAACGGCCGGACAGATTTCGGTGACAACGCAAGGAGGTCAGTTGACGGTGAACTTCAATGGTCCTGCGACCACCAACGTGGCCAAGGGCATTCAAGATCTTCCGCTCTTCAAATTCTCCTTGGTTTCTCCGGACAATGATCTCGAAATCCGCAACTTGCGCTTCAGCCTTGCCGGTCAAGCTTCCGGTGGCGTGACAGCTAAGATTAAGGGTTCGAGTGGCACGGAGTACTTCCGTGACATCAAAGTCAAGAACCTCGACACAGGCGAGACCGTTGCCGGCCCGGTGTCTTTCACCAGCGGTTTGGCCAACGGAGCGACGTCGGACAGCTTCACGGCTTCCAACTCGTTTAACATTCGCATGGGCCAGATCATGAACCTGGCGGTGACGGCTGATATCTCGAACTCACAAGACGGAGCTGAATTCTTCACCAACGGGACCAGCACCTACAAGGTGACCCTGGGATCGAGCGGGGTGATCTTCAACTCCACGGATGTCCGCATTGTGGGCTCCGGTGAGTTCTTGGGCACCGACAAGATCGTGCCAAACACGGCGATCACTGGAAACGGTGTGACCGTGAAGGCCTCGAGTCTTGATGTGGCCCTGGCTTCCACGCCGAGCTCTGCTACGGTTGTGAAGAATCAGAGCATGGTTCCGAGTGCCGCTTTCGTCTTCTCAGCAGGTGCACAGAGTGACGCGATTGTAACAGCTCTCACCCTCAAGGGTGCGGCCAGCACAACCGGCAGCTACTCGGTTGCCAACTTGGATGATGTGGCGACCTCGTGTGCCTTGTTCGATGGGGACACCCAGGTTGGAACGGCCCAGTCGCCGGACTCCAGTCTCGGTACCATGTCTATCACGAACATGAACTGGACGATTCCGAGAGGAACCTCCAAGACCCTGGTGGCTAAATGTTCGATGGACTCTGTGGTGAGTACGACCTTTGGTCCGAACAACCTCTACTCCGTCGGTATTAGCTCCATTACGGCTCAGGATGGGGACAGTAACTCGATCACGGCCACCATCGGCACAGCCATTACGAACCTGACGACAGGTACATCTCCGGTTGTGTTCCAGACGGTCGTGAGCGCCGGAACATTGACATTGGCTACAGACAGCTTGCGCCAATCCACGGTGCTCGTGGCTGGTGGAGATATCTGGCAGAACTTTGCTCAATTCCGCGCCACAGCTCAGAACGAAGACATCAGGGTTGATCGCATTCGCGTGACATCCACGGGTGAGTCTGCCAACTTCAGCGCTGTTGCCATTGCCAAAGATGGCGCAGTGAAGGGTTGGGATCTCCTCCCAGGTGGAGCGTTCCAGGGCAAGGATATTGATTTGAGCACCGCTCCGATTACGGTTCCGAAAAATGGTGCTGTCATTTTCCAGCTTTGGGGCAAGCTTGCAGCGGTGCAAGCCTCTTCTACGGTGAGCGGTGCAACCGCCAATGCTTCTCGTAGCGGTGCTTCTCTCGCTCTTGGTGTGGCTGCTGCGGTAACGACCGGAGAATGGGACAGTAACTACGCGGATAAATTCAATCTTCGGACACAAGGCGTTTCATCCGGAGATCGTATCTACGTAGCCACGAGCACCAGCTTGACCGGTGGTCAGTCTGGCAACTCGTTCATTGTTCGTAAGAGCGTGCCTACCGTTACACGTCAGTCTCTCTTGAGCACGACGCTGACGGCTGGGACACCGGACCTGTATAAGGTTCAGGTATCTGCTAACGCAGCCGGCTCTGTTGCTCTGAAGAAGATGGTATTCACTCTTGTGACTACCACTTCCACAGGCAGCTCGCTCAGCTTGAGCAACTTCCGCATTCGTCGTGGATCTACGGACATCGCCTTGAGCGATATCGTGATCACGGATCGTTACGGCGGTGACCTCAAAGCTGGCACATGGGTTAATTCGGCCAACACTTCCACGGGGAACAAGGTGGTCATCGTCTTCGGCAATGCCGGTACGGGCAGCCTTGAGGAGACCATCTCTGGTTCTGGGAACACCTACACGCTGTATGCCACCGTGGGTGGCACGGTCGTGACCGGTGACAGTGTGACCATGTCCATGAACCGCACGGGTGGAAGCAGCGTCGTGACTGGTTACCTCACGGATAGCATCTTTGCTACCGGAACGGCCGCCAGTCAGATGCCAGGCCCGAACATCAACACGTCTTCTACAGCGACCGATGCAGCCAATGCTGCCGGGACATTTGTGTGGTCTGATCTTTCAGAAACCCCACATTCTCCTGACACCACAGGTGCCGCTCGTTCTCGCGACTGGACGGATGATGTGTACGTCGATGATCTGACAGCCTCACAGGTTGTGAGCCGCTAGTCCTATCAACCAACCCCGTCCCGCAGTATTGCGGGGCGGGTTTTGGTATCTATGGGTGGTTTATGCTACGCTCCTCACCATCTATGACTCGACAAAACGCTATTTCATTTCTTCGGGGAGTAAGTTTGGTCGGAATCTACGGTGGACTTTTGATGCCATTAGTTTTTATTCCCATTGTCATTTTCCCATTCGTTTTTTCTAAGCTCCTCGTTTTTCAGATCCTCGTTGGACTGACCTTTCCGGCTTATTTGCTCTTAGCCTGGATGGAACCTCGCTATCGTCCGGGGCGTCACATTCTTTATGGAGCTATCATCGCTTACTTTATTGCTATTGCTCTTTCCGTGATATTTGCGGTTGATCCAACACGTGCCTGGTGGGGAAATCAGGAGCGCATGAATGGATTGTTCACACTCCTCCATTTTTTTGCCTGGCTGACCATGACCATCAGCATCCTGGTACGTTGGGAACAGTGGCGATCCCTGCTGAACTATCAGATTGTACTCTCGGTGATCATGGCGATCGTGGCTCTGCTGCAAAAGCCCTTTCCTAATTTGCTTCTGTTTCCAGCTCAGTCTCGCGTTGGAGGTTTGCTCGACAACCCGATTTACATGGGGGCCTATCAGATCTTCAATCTGTATTTTTTGGCCCTCCTGTTCATCAAGCATCCATCCAAGCATGCACGCATCTGGTACGGCATCGCTGCTCTTATTGATGTCTCCGCTTTTGTGGCCGCTCAATCGCGTGGCGCGCTCCTGGGTCTGGCGGCAGGGGTGGTCGCATTTGCCCTGTATTATGCGATCTTTACCAAAAATAAGAAGGTTCGTTTTAGGGTTCTTGGAGCCGCCGCTGCTCTTTTCATCGCCTATGGTTTACTCTTCTCTTTAAGAAACACCACCTGGGTCTCGCAGTCATCTTTTTCGCGTTTCACCAATTTTTCCGGTTCCATCAGCACGCGCCTGATCGCTTGGAACATAGCCTGGAAAGGGTTTCTCGAACGTCCCATCACCGGCTGGGGTTTCGATAACTTCCATCTTCTCTTCAATATCAGATATAATCCGCAGTCGTTGCGTTTCGGTCCCTACGAGACCTGGTTTGATCGTTCACACAATACCATCCTCGACGTACTGTCCATGACCGGCATTCTCGGTTTCATCACGTTCGCGGCTATTTATCTCACGCTGTTTTATTCCGCCTGGCGCGCCTTCCGAAAAGGCTGGATTGATCTGCCGGTTTCCGCCGTTTTGTTCGCACTTCCCATCGCCTATTTTGTGCAGAATCTGTTTGTCTTCGACCATCCGGCGGCGTTCTCAATGAGTTTTCTTTTGTATGCGCTCGTGATTGCGTCGACGCGTGGGGAGTTTATCGGGCAGAAAGCGCAGAAAGCAGAAGACAAGCATGAAGGGAAGCGAGCCTTTTCCTGGACCGCGTTTGGCATCCTGCAGGCGTTGGCCTTGATTCTTGTTTGGAAAACTTCAGTGCTGCCCTTTGAAGCTTCTCGTTTAGCGATTCACGCGAATCAGCTGTTCGCAGCACGACAGTTTGATGCGGCTTATGATGGGTATCAACAAGCCTCCAGAACCTGGACGCCGTATCTTGATGAACAATCATTTCTGCTTTCTCGCGATCTGATTACCTTGGCGGCGCAGGGAAACTTAACGAAGATTCCACGTTGGAAAGAATTCTACCAACTTGCCAAGGATTTAAGCGAGGAAGAAATTCGTCGCCATGGAAAGAACACGCATCCGCATTTTATTTATGCTCGTTTGTTGCACGAAGTAGCAGCGTACCTCCCTATGGATTTGGGGGACATCGAGCGGCAATATCGAGCGGCCATTGAGACCAGTCCCAAACGTCAGCAACTCTATTACGGATTGGCTCGGCTGTATCTCCAGACCAAGCGTCCCCAGCTCGCCGTAGACATCTATCGTCAGGTGCGAGATTTTGATCCGGAACTTGGCGAAGGACATTGGATGTATGGGTTGTCTTTGTATTATGATCTGAGCAGCATCCAAGATGGAGCAAAAGAACTCGTTGCTTCACAGGCCGTGGCTTATCGGTACGCTTTGCAAGATGCGCGCGAAATTATTCCGCTTGTGGATGCCTATGTGACGCTTAAAGATCAGGCAGGATTGAAAAAATACGTGCTCGATCGTCTGCAGAATTTTCCGAAGGGGACGGCTGTCGTGTATGCCGAATTGGCGCAGAAACTTCAAGACGCCAAATGGAACGATGCGCGTGATGAGCTCCTCGCGTTCGCCCAAACCGTGGATCCCTCCACCAAAGATACGTTTGAAAAAGGATTGCAAGGGGTCAGCACCCTCACGGCTCCACCGGCTCCGACCGCGCCTTCCGCTAACGCACAGGTGGCTACTTCAGCTGGCCGTGGTCCTCGTCGTTAAAGGAGCGTCGCTTCGTTTTCTTGATAGGTTTTCTGAAGAGGGAAGCGTTGTTCGATGATCGTGCGCGCTCGCTGTCCGCGCTGTTGCCGTTTGTTTGGATGTTCCAGCGCCGCGATCATGGCTTGTGCCAGGGCTTCAGGTGATTGCGGTGGAACGATCCAGCCTCCGTCAGACCCCATCATCCAGCGATTCGCGCCCACGTCTGTGACGACACAAGATAAACCAGCGGCCATGGCTTCGAGCAAGGCCCAGGACATACCTTCTTTCACTGAAGGCAATACGAACGTATCCAAGCCGCGTAACCATTCACGCGCGCGTTGATCGAATGTCCCTGGTAAAAACACGACCGCATCCAGTCCAAGGGCGCGACGCTGCTCTTGGATCGTCGCTCGTTCCATCCCTTCGCCGATGAGGAGAAACCGCGCTTCCGGATGCGCACGGTGGACCTGGGCGCACGCCTCGAGATAGCGCGGCAGATCTTTGGCCGGATAGAAATTTGCGACCGTGCCGAATACAAACGTCTTATCCGACAGGCCAAGCTCACGACGTGCCTCTTCGCGCGTTTTCAGATCACGATCAAACATTGCAAGATCGATTCCATTGGCGATGACACGCACATCTTTTTTTGGTTGAATGTTGAATTGTTGCGCAAGCGTCGCGTCGCCTGGATGCACGCACACGATCACATCCTTCCAGCGTGCGGACCAGCGTTCCGCTTGAAGGTAGATCCATTTTATCAATGGAGAAAGAGGTTCGAGAAACACCCACCCGCCAATGCGATACACGATCCGGGGAACCTGGGCCGCATGTCCGGCCACGCTGCCAATGATCCCCATCTTTGTGCTGTTCAGATGTAACGCGTCAGGCTTTATTTTTTTCAGCACTCGTCGTAATTCCAAAAACGCACGTGCATCTCGCAACGGATGGATCGCGCGTCCCATGTGACGCAGACGATGCGTGGAAATATTCCTCTCACGACACTGTGCGAAGAGCCACTCCCCATCTCCGGCGAGGATCGTTACCTCGTGTCCCTGTTCCTTCAACCATTGCGCGAATCCGAGCAGGAAGAGCTGTGCGCCTCCGGGTTCTGCGAGAGTGATCGCGAGTGCGATGCGTTTTTTTGCCTGAACCATGGTTTTTAGGATAGGCTGATACGACACGAAAAGTCAAAAGTCTTATGTGCGGCATTGCAGGCCTGTGGCGTTTTCATGGCGAACCGATCGATCCCGATCGGTTGCAGGCGATGATTGATACGCTCGCGCATCGCGGCCCAGATGGAGAGGGGTTGTGGATCCAGGGATCTGTCGGACTGGCGCACCGCCGTTTGGCGATTGTGGATCTTTCCGAAGGCGGGGCGCAGCCGATGGTATCCTCAGATGGAAATGTCGTCGTCACATTCAATGGAGAGATTTACAATTACCAGGATCTTCGTCGTGAGCTGGAGCAGGGAGGCGTAGTCTTTCGTTCGACATCAGACACGGAAGTGCTCTTGCATCTCTATGAGCGTGAGGGAGAACAGATGCTTTCCAAACTGCGAGGCATGTTTGCGTTTGCGATGTGGGATGCTGATCGTCAGCGTCTTTTCTTTGCCCGAGACCGCATCGGAAAAAAACCTTTTTTCTATCGCCACGATGATCAGTCCTTTGCGTTTGCTTCAGAGATCAAAGCCTTGATCACCGATCATCGTCCGTCGATTGATCTGCACGCCATCCGTCTTTTTTTAGGATTACAATATGTTCCGGCGCCGCTCACCGGATTTACGGGAATCCACCATCTCCCTCCAGGTCATGCGGGTACGGTCGAGGCAGGGCGTTTGCGTGTGTGGTCCTATCATCAGGAAAAGCGTGAACCGAATTTTACCGGATCCTTCGACGAGGCTGCGTCTGAAGTCCGACGATTGTTGGAAGAGGCTGTGCATCTTCGTATGATCGCGGACGTTCCAGTGGGGACGTTTCTTTCAGGTGGGGTTGATTCCACAGCGATCGCGGCGATCATGGCGCGCTCGGCGTCGCATTCGATCAAAACATTCACGATGGGTTTTCCGTCTTTAGGATTTGATGAACGAAAAGAGGCTGAGGCATTTGCGCGTTCCATCAACAGCGAACATCACGTCTTTGAAGCGACGGCGCAGGATGCGTGCGCGCTCGTGGATACGATGGTCACAACCTATGATGCACCGTACGCCGATTCTTCTGCGATTCCGACTTGGTTGCTGGCGCGCGCCACACGCATCCACGTCAAAGCCGTGATGACCGGAGATGGAGGAGATGAGCTTTTTGCTGGCTATCGACGGTATCGTTCGTTTCTTATCGCAGATGCGCTTAAGCGTTCCGGTTTTTCGTGGATGGCGACGAACGCGGCGTGGATGCGCTGGATGGTTGATCGTGATCCGCAATGGAAACGATTTGCCCAGACGCTCGAAGGAATCCGCCGTTCTCCCGCGAACGGCTATGCTGATTTGTTTTGTGGTTCCTATTTTGGTCGCGATGATGTGCTGAGACTCTTGCAGCCGGCGTTTCGCGCACACACCGAAGAGGCCGATGCGGGCGCGTTTGTCGTGCGCACCTATCATCAAGAGCTTGGGGTCCTTGGAGCGCTAGATTTTGATTTGCGTTCCTATCTTCCTGATGATCTGAATGTAAAAATGGATCGCGCCAGCATGGCGCATGGCCTAGAAGCGCGTTCGCCTTTTTTGGATCAGGAATTGGTGCGTTTTGCTTCCCATCTCCCATTGTCATTTCTCTTAAAGAATGGTACAAGCAAGCGGGTCTTGCGCGCCGCGTTGCAGGGGATCGTGCCGGAAGAGGTGTTCCGTCGGCCCAAGCGCGGGTTCCAGGTTCCGCTTGCTGCGTGGTTTCGTGGGGAGCTCTCGAGCGTCTTTCAGGAACGCTGTCTTGTCTCGGACGCTCATCTCTTGCAGATTATTCGCCCAGAAGCGGTTCAAAAACTTTTTGAAGAAAATCGGCACGGAATCAATCACGGGAACCGTCTTTGGATGTTGCTTATGTTGGAAACATGGCTCGCACATCACGCCTGATTTTTTCTATGGATGTCTCTCCTCTCCTATCAAAACGCGTTCTCGTCACCGGAGGAGCCGGCTTTGTCGGCTCGCATTTGTGTGATCGTTTGATCGCCGAGGGACACACGGTGACGTGTCTTGATAATTTATTTACCGGTTCGAAAAAGAACATCGAACATCTTTTGACGCATCCCTCGTTTACGTTTGTTCAACATGACGTACAGAAGCCGTACGCCCTCCCGGTAGATTGGATTTTTCATTTAGCGTGTCCGGCATCCCCGAAACATTATCAATATGATCCGGTGGAAACCGTGCGTACGAACGTCCTCGGTATGATCAACATGCTCGATTTGGCCAAGGCGACGGGTGCGCGCGTGTTGCAAGCCTCTACCTCAGAAGTGTACGGCGATCCGCTGTGCCATCCGCAGCCCGAGTCGTATTGGGGAAACGTGAATCCCATTTCTCGACGCGCCTGTTATGACGAGGGCAAGCGTTGCGCCGAGACGTTGTGTTTTGATTATCATCGCGAGTATGGGGTGGATATTCGTGTGGTGCGCATCTTCAACACCTATGGGCCGCGCATGGCACAGGATGATGGACGGGTGGTGTCGAATTTTATTTTGCAGGCGTTGCGGGGCGAGGACATCACGGTGTACGGCGATGGATCGTTTACGCGTTCGTTCCAGTATGTTGATGATCTTGTCGCAGGCATGATGCGCATGATGCAGACGGAACATTTTACGGGGCCAGTGAATATCGGCAACCCCGATGAATTTACGATTTTGGATTTGGCGAAAGAGGTGATCGCGCTGACGGGAACGTCGTCGAAGATCGTTTGTTTGCCTCCGGTGGATCATGATCCCAAGCAACGCCGGCCAGACATCGCGCTCGCGAAAGAGCAGTTGGATTGGGAACCGCAGATTCCGTTGCGCGAAGGGCTTGCGAAAACGATCGCGTATTTTAAAAACGTCGTATGAAGAAACGCGTTCTCATTTTTGCCACCACGTATTTCCCGCTTGTCGGCGGGGCTGAAGTTGCGATGAAAGAAGTGACCGATCGACTATCCGGATGGGAGTTTGATCTGATCTGTGCGCGCATTCAGCCTGGACTTTCGTCCACGGAAAAAATCGGAAACGTGACGGTTCATCGTGTTGGCTTCGGTCGTCCGATCGATAAATATCTGTTGCCGCTCTTGGGTTCGTTGAAGGCTCTTACGTTATCGAGGCCTGCGGTTGTTTGGTCGTTGATGGCAAGTTACGGAGGGTTTGCGGCTTTGGTCTACGGTTGGATGCATCCGCGCGCCAAGATTCTTCTCACGTTGCAGGAAGGCGATCCGCTCGAGCATTACGCCAAGCGCACCGGCAAATTGCAGTGGTTGCATAAACAGATTTTCAAGCGCGCAAACGCGGTCCAAGCGATCAGTCGGTTTTTGGCAGCGTGGGCCACGCACATGGGGTTTTCTGGCACGCCGATCGTGATCCCAAACGGCGTGGACATCAGGCGTTTTACGGCGCCTCTCTCATCTGAAGAACGCCAACGCTGGCGTACGAGCTGGGGCGTCGGCGACGAGCAAACGGTTTTGGTGACCGCTTCACGTCTCGCATTAAAAAATGGCGTGGACGATTTGATTCGCGCTCTGCTCTTTTTGCCTACTTCGTATTCGGTCGTGATTGCCGGCGAAGGAGAAGATCACGACAAGCTCTTGAGTCTCGTAGAGCAAAAGCAGTTGCAGACACGCGTGATGTTTCTCGGCTCGCGGCCCCATGCGGAGTTGCCAGCGATTTTGCAGTCCGCAGACGTGTTTGTACGCGCGTCTTTATCCGAAGGACTTGGCAATGCGTTTTTGGAAGCGATGGCGTGCGGATTGCCTGTGATCGGCACGCCCGTTGGTGGGATTCCAGAT
>OBEQ011700199.1_pt1 | contig 11414 bp, 11 predicted proteins | sample 1670901 | NCBI WGS metagenome assembly OBEQ01 (sample SAMEA104232315, study PRJEB22302) | groundwater metagenome | biome: forest; feature: aquifer; material: groundwater | place: USA | collected 2011-08-07 | depth 5.4 m | reverse complement strand
CTCCATGCCGGTCCGGGAGGAGGTCTTCAAGCCGCGGAAGATGTTTCCGCCCCCGACGACGACCGTGACCTGCACCCCGAGGTCTTTGATCTCTTTGACCTGCTTCGCCAGCAATTCCAGCACCGTGGCGTCAATCCCAAAGCCGAGCCGGCCCTGAAGGGCTTCGCCGCTGAGCTTCAGAACGATGCGCTGGTATTTCGGCTTGGGCGTCGCGGATTGAGACTTGGCGCGCGTTGGCATGGCTCTAGACCACCGACGGCATAAGAGGTGCTAGGTCTTGCGTGCGGAACTTTGGTCCTCGCCCAGGGCAAAACGCACGAAACGGCGGATCACGATGTTCTCACCGGTCTTGGCGATCAGGGCGGTCAGCCGCTGCCCCATGGTCTGTCCCTGGTCTTTGATGAAGGGCTGCTCCAGGAGGCAGCGCTCGCGCGCGACGTGCTCCGGCAGCTCGCTTGGCTTCACGCACACCGGATGCTGCGAAGCGACCTGCATGGCGACTTCACGACAAAACTGCTGGAACTCCGGCACGCGCGCCACAAAATCCGTCTCACAGTTCACTTCCACCAGCACCCCGACGCGGCCGTCGTGATGGACGTAGGATTCGACGCGTCCCATGCCCGCGGCGCGATCCTGGCGCTTCATCGCGGCTTCAAAGCCTTTTTGCTTGAGCAGCTCGCGGGCCTTGGCTTCATTGCCCCCGGCGGCCTCCAAAGCGGAGCGCACGTCCCCCAACGGGGCGCCGGTCTTTTCCCGCAGGGACTTCACGGCTTCAAGCGGGACCTTCATCCCTCAGACGCGGGTTGGGCAGCCGTCGTGACTTCGGCCTGACTGACGACGTGAGAGCCGTTGGCCGGCGTCGATTCAGGCGGAGTCACAAGCCCGGCCTTCAGCCGGCCGGCCAGGATGCGCTCGGCGAGGAGCGACGTGATCAGCCGGATGGAACGGATGGCGTCGTCGTTGCCGGGAATCGGGTAGGCGATCAGATCCGGATCGGCGTTGGTGTCGCAGATGGCGACGATCGGAATTCCTAAGCGGGTGGCCTCATGCACGGCGTTCTGCTCCCGTTTGGGATCGATGACATACATGCAGGCGGGCAAGCGGTCCATCCCGACCAGCCCCGCGAAATGCACCTGCAGCCGCTCGAGCTTCCGCTCCAGGTGCTTGGCATCTTTCTTGGAGAGCCGGTCAAAATAGCCTTCCTGTTTTTGCTTGCGCAGCTGGATGAGCAGGTCGATGTTGCGTTTGATCGTCGGGAAGTTCGTCAGCGTCCCCCCCAGCCAGCGCGTCACGACATACGGCATCTGGCAGCGCGAGGCGGCCTCCTCCATGACTGCCTTGGCCTGTTTCTTGGTCCCGATGAACAACACCGACTGGCCCTTGGCTGCGATCTCCTCGAGGAACGCGCCGGCCCGTTGGAGCTGCCGCTCGGTCTGCTGCAGGTCGATGATGTAGATGCCGGAACGGCTGCCGAAGATGAACCGCTTCATCTTCGGATTCCAGCGCCGGGTCTGGTGGCCGAAGTGCACGCCGGCATCCAGCAGTTGTCGGACAAATTCCGTCTCGGGCATCAGGCGTCCTTTCTGGCGTAGGTCGCGGTCCCCAGGCCGGTGTCCAGAAATTGCAACTCGCAGAACCGCCGGTACAGGGCGCTCGCTTTGACCAACTCGTCGTGGCTGCCTTGCTCGACGATACGGCCCTCCTGGATCACCACGATCCGATGGGCCAGTCGCACCGTCGAGAGCCGATGCGCGATCAAGAGCACCGTGCGGTCCTGGCACACGCGCTCCAGGGCGTCGGTAATCAGATGCTCGGACTCCGCATCCAGTTGGCTCGTCGCTTCATCCAAGATCAACATCGAGGGTTCCTTCAGGAGGGCCCGGGCCAGCGCCAAGCGCTGGCGTTCCCCGCCGGAGACCAGCAAGCCCCGCTCGCCGATCATGGTGTCGTAGCCTTTTGGCAAGCGGCTGATAAATCCATGGGCGTTGGCGGCCTTGGCCGCCTCGACGATCTGCGAGAGGTTCGCCGCTTCGTTGCCCACGGCCACGTTGGCGCGCACCGTGTCGTTGAACAGCACCGTCTCCTGGGTGACCAGCCCGATCTGGCCGCGCAGCGACGGAAGGCTGACCGAACGGATATCCACGCCATCGATCAGCACGCGCCCCAATGTCGGGTCGTAGAAGCGCGGCAGGAGGTTGGCGAGGGTCGTCTTGCCGCCCCCGCTGGGGCCCACGAGGGCCACGATCTCGCCGTGCTTGATGGTGAGGGAGACCCCCCGCAGCGCCGGCTTGTCTTCGTACTGGAAGGACACCCGGTCGAACACGATCTCCCGGTGGAAGGCGGGCAGCGACTTGGCTTTGGGCGGCTCGGTCACCGTCGGCGTCGTGTCCAGCACCTGAAAAATCCGTCCGGCCGCGGCCAGGGCCTGCTGGTTGGTGCTGTGCAACCGCGCCAGGCGCTTGAAGGGCTGGATCAGCGACAGCATCGCAACGAAAAACGCCATGAACGTCCCCAGGCTCAGCTCCTGGGTGAGGACCGCCCGGCCGCCGTACCAGAAGATGACGGAGGCACCAATCGCCCCGACACTATCGGTGATCGGGGTGAGGAAGTTCATGCGCTTTTGAATCCTGCGGTTGATCCGGTAGAAGCGCTCGTTGGCGCCGGCGAATTTCAGCCGGGCCGCCGGCTCCATGAGGAAGGCCTGGATGACCTGGATGCCGCTGATGGACTCCAGGATCGTCGTGCTGAGCTGGCCCATGACCACCTGGGCCTGGGTCGACAGTTTCTTGAGGATCCTGCCGATGCGCACCATCGCCCAGCCCAACGGCGGGATGACGGCGAAGGTCACCAGCGCCAGCTTCCAGTGGATGGCGAACACAATCCCCAGACACAAGAAAATCTGGAAGCTCTGGTAGACCAGATCCGTCAAGCCCTCGGTCAGGGAGTTCTGCACGATGCCGGTGTCGTAGAGGATGCGCGACATCGTCGAGCCGGTCGGGTGGGTGTAGTGGTAGTCCAGCGAGAGGGTGGTGAACTTGTCGAACATCGCCTGGCGCAAGTCGCGGATCACCCGCTGCGAGGCATCGTTCATGAAGAACGTCTGGAGGAATTCGAGCACCCCTTTGAGGAAAAAGATGACGGGGATCAGGAGCGCAAACACGGTCAGGAGCGTCGAAGGCGAAATCCCGTTGAACCATCCCGCCAGCCCCGCGACCCACGTGGGCATCCATGGCGCAATCGGGATCGCGCGATTGCTGACAACCCGGTCCGCCAGGGGAATGAGGGAGCCGACCTGCACGCCCTTAAGCAAGGTGGAGCCCACCATGCACAGCACGGCCAGGCCGAACACCCCCAGATGGGGCTTGATGAACCCGATCAGTCGCCGGTAAGTACCCATTAGTAGCCGGGTATTGTAGCAGATTGGTTGACGAAAGACAACGGGTTCTGTTAGACTCGAGTCTCTATGCCAACCCGACCGATTCGAGTGGGGGTCGTGGGCGTCGGCTACGTCGGCAGCCTCCATGCCCAGGTCTACGCCAAGCTTCGCGGGGCGCGCCTCGTGGCGGTCTGCGACGTGGACCGCGCGCGTGCGCGCGAGGTCGCCAAGCCCCTCGGCTGCCAGGCGCTCACCGACGCCGCGGAGTTGATCGGCCTGGTGGACGCGGCCAGCATCGCCGTGCCCACGAGCCTGCACCACATGGTCGGGAAGACCCTCCTGGAGGCCGGCATTCACGTCTTGATCGAGAAACCCATCACCACGACGCTCACCGAGGCGGATGAGCTCCTGGCCATCGCCGCGCGGCGCCGGGCGCTCATTCAGGTCGGCCACATCGAGCGCTTCAACGCCGCCATCCAGACGGCCAAAGCCTATCTGACCCATCCCCGCTTTATCGAAGCGCACCGGCTCTCCCCCTACCCCCATCGCGGCACCGACGTCAGCGTGGTGCTCGATGTCATGATCCATGACCTGGACCTCGTCCTGGCGCTGGTGAAACAGCAGCCCGTGCAGATCGACGCGCTGGGCGTGCCCATCCTCTCGACGAGCGAGGACATCGCCAACGCACGCCTGGTCTTCCCGACCGGCTGCGTCGCCAATCTGACCGCCAGCCGGGTGAGCGATGAGCGCATCCGGCGCATCCGCCTCTTCCAGGAGGATTGCTACCTGTCCATCGACTACCAGCATCAGAGCGTGGCACTGGCTAGAAAAGTTGGCAAGGGCATCCACCGCAAGACCCTCAGAGTCCGCCAGCGCGCGCCACTGGACGAAGAGCTGACCGCCTTTCTCAAAGCTGTCCGCACGCACGGCCGGCCATTGGTCTCCGGCGAGGAAGCGCGCGAAGCGCTCGCCCTGGCGCTGGCGATTGAGCACGCGATGAGACAACGTCCTGACGCTCATCGCGTGCAGTCCATAGTCCATAGTCGATAGTCGATGGTTTCTTTCACTATGGTCCATGGACTATGGTCTATGGACTAATCAATGACCCACCTGTGTCTCGTCGCCGGCGATCCCTCCGGAGACGCGCACGCGGCACGCCTGGTCCATGCCCTGCGGCGTCTTGATCCGGGCCTGACCTTCTCGGCCCTGGGCGGGCCGCACCTGCAACAAGCCGGCGCTCAACTGCTCGATGACCTCACCGCAACCGCCGCCATCGGTCCCTTCGACGCCGCCAAGCATCTGGGGCGGTTCGCCCGGGCCCGCCGGCGGCTGGCCGAGCACCTCTCGACGACGAACACCGACGCGGTGATCCTGGTCGATTTCGGCGACTTCAACCTCCCCGTCATGGCGCCGCTGGCCAAACGCTTCGGCTGCCGAGTGCTGTACTACATCAGCCCGCAGCTCTGGGCCTGGGGTCGCTTCCGCCTGCATTGGGTGCGTCGCTACGTGGACCGGATGATCGTCTTCTTCAAATTCGAGGAGGCGTTCTATCGGCGGCTGGGCATCCCGGTCACGTGGGTGGGGCATCCCCTCATCGACGAAGCCATCCCGTCGCGGCCGCGCGAGCAGGCGCACACCGAGCTGGGGTTGAATCCGTGGCGCATGACCGTCGGGCTGTTGCCCGGCTCCCGCCACCAGGAGATCCGCCGGCACCTGCCCCTCCTGCTGGCCAGCGCGCGGACCATCGCCTGGCACATGCCGGGGGTGGAGTTCCTGCTTCCGAAAGCCCCGCAAGCCGATGAGCGGCTGTTTGATCCCCTCACCTCGTGCGGGTTGGACGTGCGGGTGTGCGAGAACCGCATCTACGATTGCCTGCAGGTGATGGACGCCGCGATCGTCGCCTCGGGCACCGCGACCGTCGAGGCGGCGCTGTTTGAGGTCCCGATGGTCGTGGTGTACCGCACCTCCTGGCCGACGTACCTCGCCGCGAAAGCGGTCATCCGCGTGCCCCACATCGCGATGGTCAACCTCATCGCCGGTGGGCCGATCGTCCCGGAATGCGTCCAGCACCAGGCCACTCCCCAGCGCATCGGCAAGACGCTGGTGGAGCTGTTGCGAAACCCGGAGCGCAAGGCGAAGATGCGCACGCAGTTGCGCGCGATCCGGGAACAACTCGGAGCCGGCGGGGCGGTGGAACGTGCCGCGAGAGTCGTAATGGAAGAACTGAGGATCAGTCAATAGTCCATAGTCGATAGTCCATAGAAAAACTCTTTTGCTACGGACTATGGTCTATGGACTACAAAAGCGGCAGGTAGGTCTTGAGCTCGAAATCGGTGACGGCTTGTCGAAAGCGCGCAGCCTCGATGCGCTTGTTTTCGATGAACGACTCAAAGACGTGATCCCCCAGCGAGCGCCGCAGCAGCCGGCTGCCCTTGGCGAGTTCAATCGCTTCGTGCAGGCTTCCGGGTAGCATCCGAATCCCGCGCTTCGTCCGCTCAGCATCACTGAGCGCGCACACATTCTCTTCCGTCGGAGACGGGAGGGAGGCGTGGGTGCGGATGCCCTCCAGTCCCGCCGCGAGAATCACGCTGAACGCCAGATACGGATTGCACGCAGGGTCGGGCGAGCGCAGCTCGATGCGCGCAGCCTCGGCCTTGCCGGGCTTGTACATCGGGATGCGCACCAGATCCGAGCGGTTGTGCCGCCCCCCCGTCACATAGCCCGGCGCCTCATAGCCCGGCCCCAGCCGCTTGTACGAATTCACCCATTGGTTGAGGACCAGCGTCATCTCCGGCGCATGCGCCAGGACCCCGGCCAGGAAGTGCTTGGCCGTCTTGGACAGGCGGTGCTTGTCCTTGGAGTCGAAGAAGGCGTTGCGCTCACCTTTAAACAGTGACATGTTGACGTGCATCCCGGAGCCGTTCTGGCCCGCCAGGGGCTTGGGCATGAAGCTGGCGTAGACGCCGTGCTTCATGGCGATTTCCTTGACGACCAACCGGTAGGTCATCACGTTGTCCGCCATGGTGAGCGCATCGGTGTAGCGGAAATCGATCTCATGCTGGGAGGGCGCGGCTTCGTGGTGGGAATACTCGATGCCGATCCCCATCTCCTCCATCGAGAGGATGATGTCCCGGCGCAGGTCGGTCGCCGCATCCATCGGCGTGAGGTCGAAGTAGGCCCCGTGGTCAAGCGGCACCGGTTCCTCGGCGCTCTTGAAGACGAAGAACTCCAGCTCCGGCCCGACGTAGAAGGTGTAGCCCAATTGCGAGGCCTGGGCGAGGTTGCGCTTCAGGACAAACCGGGGATCGCCCTCGAAGGGCTTGCCCCCGGGGAGGCAGATGTCGCAGACCATCCGCGCGACGGCGTTTTCCTTCGGGCGCCAGGGCAGGAGGCAAAAGGTGTTGGGGTCGGGGATGGCGACCATGTCCGACTCATCAATCCGCGCGAAGCCCTCGATCGAGGAGCCGTCAAACCCCAACCCCTCTTCCAGCGTCTCTTCCAGTCCATCGATCGTGATCGCCACGCTCTTGAGGATGCCCAGGATGTCGGTGAACCACAGCCGGATGAAGCGCACGTCATGCTCCTTGGCCAGGCGCAGGACATAGGCTTTGTCTTTTCGGAGCGCTGAGGATTTCGTGGACCGCTTCGTCATCACAGGCATCTCTTAAAGAAAACGGGGCAAGCCTCAAGTCACCTGCCCCGCTTTTCTCACCCCGACTGAACGCTACGATCACGCGTCAAAGTACAGGTAGAATTCATACGGATGTGGCCGCAGGCGGACCTTGTCGATCTCCTGCCGCTTGTATTCCAGCCACACCTCGATGACATCCTTGGTGAAGACATCACCCCTGAGCAAGAAGGCGTGGTCGCGCTCGAGCGCATCCAGGGACTCCTCAAGCGAGCCCGGCACCTGCTTGGGCGCCTTGTCCGCGGACATCTCGTAGATGTTCTCATCCACCGGCTTGCCCGGATCAATGCGGTTCTGAATCCCGTCCAACCCGGCCATGAGCATGGCCGCGAAGCTGGTGTAGGGATTGCAGGAGGGATCCGGCGCGCGGAACTCGACCCGCTTGGACTTCGGGTAATCGACGTACATCGGAATCCGGCAGATCGCCGAGCGGTTGCGCGCGGAGTAGGCGAGGTTCACCGGCGCCTCGTAGCCTGGGACCAGCCGCTTATAGGAGTTGGTCGTCGGGGCCGCGAAGGCCAGGATCGCCGGCGCGTGCTTGAGCAAGCCGCCGATGTACCACTTGCACATCTGGCTGATCAGCGCGTAGCCGCTCTTGTCGAAGAAGAGATTGTTGCCCCCTTTCGCGAGGCTTTGGTGCGTGTGCATTCCCGAACCGTTGTCTCCGAAGAGCGGCTTGGGCATGGAGGTCGCCACCTTGCCGTGCTTGCGGGCGACGTTTTTCGTCACGTACTTCAGCATCATGAGGTGATCGGCCATCTTGGTCAGGGTCGCATAGCGCATGTCGATCTCGGCCTGGCCAGCGGTGGCGACCTCATGGTGGTGCTTCTCGACCGGCACGCCTGCCGCGCGCGCCGTGTTCATGATCTCGCCGCGGATGTCTTGGAACGTGTCGTGCGGTGGGACCGGGAAGTACCCTTCCTTGTAGCGGGGCTTGTAGCCCAGGTTCGGCTTCTCGTCCCGCCCCGTGTTCCAATCGCCCTCCCCCGAGTCCACGAAGTAGTAGCTGGAGTTTTCGGTGGAGTCGAAGCGGATGTCATCGAAGATGAAGAACTCCGGCTCCGGCCCCCAGTAGCTCACATCCGCGATGCCGGTCTTCTTCAAGTACAGCTCGGCCTTCTTCGCAATGAAGCGCGGATCGCGGCTGTAGGGCACGCCGGTCAGCGGGTCGTAGATGTCGCAGACCAGGCTGAGCGTCGGGGTCGCGCAGACCGGGTCCAGGACCGCGGTGGCCGGGTCGGGAAAGAGGTTCATGTCCGACTCCTGGATCTTCTGGAACCCGCGGATGGAGGAGCCGTCGAAGCCGATGCCGTCGATCCACACGCCTTCCTTGGCATTCTGGCCGAGATCGTCAACCGGTATGGAAAAGTGCTGCCACAGACCCGGCAGGTCGTTGAACTTCAGGTCCACCACGCTGATCTTGTTCTGCTTGATGATCTGCCAGACTTTGTTCACCGCATCCTGCGTGATCGGCGCGGTCAGCTTGGCGTTGGTCGAGCCGTTCGATCCCTCCACCCGACTCGACGCGACGCGGGACTGCGACCGCCGCGCCGCCGTCACTGCTCCTCGTGGCATGGTGAGTGCCTCCTTGTGTTAGTTGTGATGCACACGTGACCGTGCGGGCCTCGAAGCGCCCCCGGGAAGGGCGTGCCCAACAGTATACCATCGACGCTGAACTGGTCAACCGATTCTTTCGTCATAGTCGCTCCGGCGTTGGCTTCGACCCTCTATGGATGCCGTTTCCCCTGGAGACGAATGTAACGGATGATCGTGATGCCAAGAGTGACCGCGCCAGCCAACAGCAGCGGAAGCAGCGGCATATGGAAGTAGACAACCAGGCACGCTGCAACCGCGAGGAAGCTTCCTAGCCAAATCGTAAGGTCGCGGCCGAACCTGCCTGCAGGTGCTGCCATGCGCCCACACCCCCTGCTCAGGACTTCGGGGTAACGCCGCCGGATCGGGCGCTGCGCCGCTGCTTGCGTAACGCATCGAAATCCGGACGATAGAACCGTTTCCGATCGAGCTTGTCTTGTTCGCCCAGAGCCGCTTCGATGCGGCGGCGCTCGATGAGCGTCGGCTTGCAGCGCAGCGCGCCCTCGAGGAACTCGCGGCCTTTCGAAATCGCGCCAACCCTGATGTAAAGGAACCCCAATTCCGTCAGACCGCGGACATGGGTGGCATGTTGGGCAATGAGTTCCTCGAACACGGCAATAGCCGGATACACTTGATGGTCCCGCGCCAGGCTGATGCCCAGATCCACCCAGTTTTCCGCATCGTCAGGGTCCGCATCCCTGGCCGCTGCAAAATCCGCTGTGGCAAGGGACCATTGTTTCAATTCCGCATACGCCAGGCCTCGCCCCCGCAACGCCTTGGCCTGTCGCGGCTCCTGCGCAATCGCCGCAGAGAACGTCGCGACGGCCTCTTCAAAGCGGCCGTCTGTCAGTTGGTCGTAGCCTTCGCGCATCAGTCCCTGGAGGTTTGACGGTCTTGGCTCTCGGCTCACAGCGCCGTGGGACCCCGATCGCCCGTTCGAATCCGCATCGCACTGAGCATCTCCATGACGAAGATCTTCCCGTCTCCCACATGCCCGGTCCGTCCGGCTTGGCTGACCACCGCCACGATCTCATCGACCGCATCGACCGGGACGGCGACGTCCACTCGCACCTTGGGGATGAACCGGATCGTGTACTCCCCCCCACGGTAGTGCTCCACCTGGCCCTTCTGGCGGCCGAAGCCGCGGACGTCGGTGATCGTCATCCCGCCCACCAGCTGTAGACCGCCCAGCGCCTCCTTGACCGCCTCGAGCCGGTCCGGCCGAATGATGCAGGAGACCAGCTTCATCACCGGCCGTCCCGATCCACTGCTGTCAACTGGCCCTGGAATGGTGGTGACTGGTTCTTCGACAACTGCACGGCCCATCGGTAATGAACTGGGGAACTCCACCGCGTGAGAATCTACAGCGCGCTCGTCCCCCGCTCCCCTGTCCGGATGCGCAGGGCATCCTGCACGTTGACCACGAAGATCTTCCCGTCTCCAATGTTGCCGGTCCGCGCGACTCTGCCGATCGTCGTCACGACCGTATCAACATCTTGGTCCTGCACGACGATGTCCATCCGCACCTTGGGGATAAACCGGATCGTGTACTCCCCTCCGCGGTAGTGCTCCACCTGGCCCTTCTGGCGGCCGAAGCCGCGGACGTCGGTCACCGTCATTCCCACGACGTGTTGCTTGTCCAGTGCGTCCGTCACCGCGTCCAACTTATCAGGCCGGATCACGCAGGTCACAAGTTTCATGATGAAGGCTTCTCCTTCAGAGCTCGGGATCGAGAAGAGGCGCCATCTCCTCTCCTCGATCCCTGTCCCTACACTCAATCAAAAATACTTTTCCCAGGCTTCGACGCCGCAATCGCGAGGAACACCACGATTGAGACGATGCCGAAGATGAACGTGGCCGCCATGACTCCCTCCGTTATCGTTTGGCCGCCGCGGGGGCCGCAACACTCCCCGTCGAGCTGGCGCCATAATCGCTCGCCTTCAACTGAAAGTCGGGATAGCACAGGGCACCCATCTCAGGAATATCCAGGCCCGCCAGCTCGACCTTCGCGCTGACCCGCTGTCCGACGACCATGTCAATCATCCAGTTGATGACGTATGCGAGGGTGAAGATCGCCCCCACCAGCGTGACGATGCCAATCAATTGCGCCACCAGCTGGCCGGCATCGCCGTAGAATAACCCAGTCACTGAACCCGCGACACCGTTCCAGCTTCCCCCATAGTTGCTGCGTCCATCCGCAAAGAGCCCGACGGAGAGCACCCCCCATAACCCATTGAGTCCGTGCACGGAGATCGCCCCAACCGGATCATCCACCTTGGCCACACGGTCAAAAAACTCGACCCCCAGGCAGACGAGAATGCCAGCCACCCACCCAATGATGGCTGCGCTGAGCGTATTCACGAACCCGCTCGGCGCCGTGATGGCAACTAACCCCGCAAGCAGTCCGTTGCCCGCCATGGACGCATCCGGTTTCCCATATCGGAGCCACATATAGAGCAGGGCCGCCAGGGATCCGGTACATCCCGCGAGCATCGTGTTCACCGCGATGCTCCCGATGCGCAGGCACCCATTGCCCGACGCACCGAGTGTGCTGCCCGGGTTGAACCCGAACCAGCCGAAGGCCAGGATAAAGCATCCCGTCAAGACGAAGGCTAGGTCGTGCCCAGGGATCACATTGGGGGTGCCGTCCCGGTTGTACTTGCCGATGCGCGGGCCGAGCTGCATGGCCACCGCCAGCGCTGTGAGTCCCCCGACCGCGTGCACCACGCCGGAGCCGGCAAAATCACAGTAGCCGTG
>OBEQ010914039.1_pt1 | contig 11414 bp, 9 predicted proteins | sample 1670901 | NCBI WGS metagenome assembly OBEQ01 (sample SAMEA104232315, study PRJEB22302) | groundwater metagenome | biome: forest; feature: aquifer; material: groundwater | place: USA | collected 2011-08-07 | depth 5.4 m | reverse complement strand
GGGCGACGCGCGGGCGCGGGGCCCACGCCGCGCGGCGCCGTGGATCGGCCTAGCCCCCTGTTGGACACCTGGTTGCGGCGGCAGCGGGCCATGTGCGGCGGCGCTCCTCCTCGGAGTACCACAGGGGGTACACCTTCGTCGTCGCTCCTGGCATCTGGCCCGCTGGCGCGCGCAACGCGGTTCGCGCGGATTTATGAAACCGGTTCTAGACTCGCGCGCCAAAGAGAATCGTCCCCAACCGCACATAGTGCGCCCCTTCTTCGATCGCGACTTCAAAATCCTGCGACATGCCCATGGATAGCTTCAGGGTGCGAGGTTCACGGCTCAAAGACGACGCCAGCTCATCGCGCAATTCCCGCAACCGACGAAAATGCGGCCGCGCGGCTTGCGGATCATCCGCCAGCGGAGCGATCGTCATCAATCCGTGCAGTGTTAGATGCGGCAGGGCGATGACGGCCTTGGCCAGCGCCTGCACCTGCGCCGGCGGACATCCAAATTTCGTCGTTTCACCCGACACATTGACTTGCAGTAAAATCAGCTTAGCGTGTCCGCGCGCGGCCAGGTGGCGTTCCAGCTCTTCGGCCAGCGCCTGCGAATCCACCGAATGAATCACATCGAACAGCTCAACCGCCATCCTGGCTTTGTTGCGCTGCAGATGGCCGATCAAATGCCACTGGACGCTGGCTGTGATCGCGGCCCCGAGCTCGGCGCGCTTGGCCTTGGCTTCCTGCGCCCGGTTTTCCCCGATGTGCCGGATCCCGCAGGCCGCCGCCTCGCGGATGGCGCCCGTCGGCATCCCTTTGGTGACGCCCACCAGCGTCACATCGGAGGGATCGCGCTGGCTGCGCTGGCACGCCTGATGAATACGCTGATGAACGTGGGCAAGCTGGTCGGCAAACACGGAAGGTACTCTAGCACAGGCGCCTGGCGAGCGTCAACGGAAGGATGGACCGATTGAGATCAGAGACACGATTGGAAAGGAAAGAACTGAGAGATGATGAGAATTTCGACCGGAAGAGTTAGTGGTGACCCTTGCTACTGCCGCCGCTGCTTCCACTACTACTGCTACTGCTACCGCCACTACTCCCAGTGCTTCCACTGGTACCACCACTACCGCCAGAACTGCCACTGTTTCCAGCAGTACCATTCGAACCATTCGTTCCACTGCTGGCGCCGCCGGATCCCCCAGAACCCGTGCTGCTACCACCATTATTGCCGCTGCCGGTTGAGGTGACAGCGCTCATGGGTCCTGCTAATTCCACTAGCTGGGTGATCTGTTTATAGGACGGAGCGGTCGGATCATTTTGGAGTTTGTTGCTAGCGTCTCGAAAGATCACCGAGGAACCGCCATTGATGTTCACCGTGCCTGTCGGCCGTGTTTGGATGGTTCCCCGCACCTGCGAATCTCTTACCGTCACCGTTTGAGGGTTGTTCCCGCAGAGAAACACGCGGCCATCAAATTGCTGCGCATTCACAATCTCCAGATTGCCATTATTAAAGAAGAGATTTACATTCACGTGAGCGGCCTCCGAATCGGCTTGGCTTTTGTCATCGCCTTGCCCTTCTGCAGTCACTAACCCACTCAGGATGTCCAGACCTGTATTCTTGCCTGTGAAATAAATCGAGTAGGCCTGGTCGCCGCCTTGGACATTCAGAGTCGTGTGTGTCTCATCCACGTTCCGTGTGACCACGTAGTCACCTGGGTCCAGATTCACTGCCTCTGCCTGGGTACTCAACAAACTGGTGATATCCACGGCGTCTTGTGGGGGGGTGCAGCTGACCACCAGCGTGGGAGAGGCTTCGTAGCTCACAGCGGTAAACGTCACACCTTCCGGCGTCTGAACAGGAACCCCCGACGCCGACGGCACCCGCAAATCTTCAAACGTCACCGTTCCCGGTCCGTCCCTCAACTCCACCGTGCCCGCATGCACCGGGGCGCCTGACACTGTCACTGCGCCCGTACGCGACACCACCAGCCGACCCCCCGTGTTAATCGCATCGCTCGGCGGCGAGAGCGTCACCTGCACAGCCAAGGCGGTGTTGGTGAGATTCGTTGATGTGTTGGCAGAGGCGGCGGTCGTCAGAGCACTCAACTGCCCTTTGGCCGCAATGGTGTAGATGGACGCTCCGCTGTTGCTGCCGTTGGGGTTGCTACAGTTGGAGGAATCTTCGCTCCCCAGGAGAGCAGCACATGCGACAGGTGAACCGGACACCCCTCCTCCGAGGACCGCCTGCGCTCCTCCATTTATTACCGAGTTGCCGGAGCCATCGACGGACTGCACACCGGAATTATGCCCAAACACGCCCAAGTTGCCATTATTCCCATTCCCGTTCCCGGCGGAAGCCAACTGCACGGCACAAAACTGGTAATTGCTGGTGGCCTTCCCGTCAAGCGCCGCCACCGAATCCCCACAGGTTCCGGCAGCCAACGCGGGAGGCGTCGTCGTTTTGAGGGCGTAGAGACCTTGGTCGAGGGCGCCTTCCGAAGCCCAGAAGGACTGCTGCTGAGCTACGGTGCGCTCCGCATTGTGCGTTTCCATCGATACACGGTTGAGCAACACCGTTGTGAACATGAACAAGACAAACACCACGAGGTAAGTCGTTAAAAGGAAGGCAAATCCTCGCTGGCAAGACGCGAGTAGCGGAAGGCACGTGTTGTGTTGAGGTCGCTTCTGTATGCTGTTCATCGCTTTCGGTAGCCCAACCACCCCACACCCAGCCTTGCTGGGTGTTGGGGCTTGTGGCTTTGCGGCCCCGCCTCACGACGGGTGTGCCGGTTCGCTGCGATCGTGCTTGGTCTTCACCTGGAAGTATACCTGAGCGTTTCTATAAATGTCTAGCTTTTTGCAATTATTTTAAAATCATAATACCTATGTTGAAATATTTAAAATTACATAAAAGGACTGAAAATTACTGAAGAAATATCAAGAAAGGAACCTAGAAATACTCGACGAGGAGATGGCGCGTGCGGTTGAGAATACGATCCACTAATCGAGTCGAAGATGGCGCCACCAGCGGACGGGACGGTTGTTGCAGCAGGTTCAGCAGGCCGCGCACCGGCACAAATGCCAGCTGAACGCCTAAGTCGCCCAGCGGCTGGAGAGCGGAATGACGTCCCAACTCCGTGGGACGCTCGGTCATCGTTTCCACCCATTCCACCATCCCATCCAGCAAGGCCCCGCGTCCGGTCACCAGCACCGCATCGGGAGGAACCTCCTCGCGCAAGAGGGCATGCAGCGCTTCACGCAGCGTCCGCAAGTGCTCTTCCACGAGCTGGCGCACGGTGGGTTTCTGGCTCGCCAATCCTTCCAGACTCACCGCCAGCGCCTGCTCTAAAGGAAGTCTGCATGTTTTGGCCAACTGTTCGGTGAGCGCGGTGCCGCCCCAGGCCAGCGTGGCGGCCTTTCGGATGAAACCCTGTTCCACAAGCGCAAGATCCGTGCAGGCGCCGCCGATGTCGATCAGCAGCAGCCGGGACGCAGACGACGGTCCGGTATCGGTGGATGAAGCCGCGGCCATCTCGCACCCGAGGGCGAGCGCTTTCATCGTATAGACCAGACGATCCACTTCAACCCCCACCTCATCGAGCGCGTGGACGAGCGCCCGTTTGGCGGCCAGCGGAATGGACACCACATGAAACGTTCCCACCAGACCTGTGGCCATCAACCCCCGCGGATCTCTGATCCCCTCAAACCCATTCCCCGCGTATCCTATCGGCTCAACCAGCAAGGCCTCGCGATCAATCCCCAGCGCCTCCCCCACCGCCTTGGACGCCAGCCGCGTGAGTTCGCGCGCGCGGATGGTCACGGGTTGATCAGCCAGCTGCAACTGCGTGGTCACCGTCGCATGTTTGAGATGCGGGTGCGACACGCTGATGATGGCGCGGTCCGGAAGCGGTTCAAACTGGATCGCGCGCAAGGCCTGCACCAGCGCCTGCGTCATCGCCGCCGGATCCCCCAACGCCGTCATCGACAACGGATACGACGCCATGCCATGGCCGACAATCCGCCACGTGGGCTGTGCCGCCATCCATCCCGGAGCCATCAATTGCTCGTGGACCGTTTGCTGGGCCACGGCGCAGCTGATCTTGGTGGAGCCCACATCAATGGCGAGCATGGTGGGAGGTCTCATCGCGCGGCGCCTTCGCAGTCACGCATCATGAGGCCTGCGGCCCGATGACGGGATCCTGGAATCGCACATCGACATAGCGGACAGCCATCTGGTTGCGATGCACCACGGCCAGGACCGCCGGCAGCCGCTTCAGCTGGGCGGCCAATTCGGCTTCGCTGCCGCAGCGGACTTCCAGTCCGCCCTCGAGCACGAAGAGCAATTCCGATTCGCGGCTCACATCAATCACGGCGATCTGTTTTCCTTTGAGGATTTCCACGCGGCGCAAGATCTTCGCCAATCGCAGCGCTTGCTGCAGGCGAGGGCTGGCGTTATCGCGGCCGGGTTTAAGCGGTGCGTTCGGATCGCCCGCGCCCTTGATGGTGGTCAATTGATCCCAGGGCTTTGGCTGACCATCGGGCAGAATATAGCCATCGCTGGCGACTTGATACCATTTGCCCAGATGCACCTGCGCTAAAGGAAACCGTTCCTGGATGTCGATGCGCAACGTGTGCGGGGGTTGCCGCAGGACCCGGATGCGCTTGGCTTGCGGATATTGATTCTTGAGTTGTTGCGCCAATGTCTGCACGTCGACCACCCAGAGATTCTGGCCGATGACGGAGGACGGCACTTGCACTGAACTGTCGGGAGGGGTTTGAATGGTCGTCACGGTAAAGGCCTCGCTGCGGGTCACCAGATGCCAGACGCCCCCGATACTCCCGATCACAATCACCAGTGCGACAACCGGCTGGGGATGCCGCGCAATCCACACGAGCCCGCGCCAGAACGCGCCCGGTTGAGATTTCTTGCTGGTGGCGTGTCGCAGGCGTCGTTTGGGCATCGACAGGATTGGCTTATGAAGCAACCTTCGCGGCTGACGGTGTGGCGATCTTAGTGGCACGTCGGCGCGTCGAGGGAGCCGCTGGCGGCTGGCCGGAAGTCTGGCGCGCGTAGGCCATCTGCACGAGCCGTTCGCATAACGCGTCATACGACATGCCCACACACGCCGCCGCCTTGGGCAGCAGACTCGTCGCCGTAAAACCGGGAATCGTGTTGACCTCAAGAATCACCGGTTCCTGCTGCTGGTTCAGGATCAGATCCACGCGGGAAAAATCGCGGCAGCCCAGCGCCCGATGGGCGCGCAGGGCCGCGGTTTGCACGCGCGCGGCAATCGCCTCGGGCAATTTGGCCGGAACGATGTAGATGGTTTGTCCTGGCGTATATTTGGCGGTGAAATCGAAAAACGGAGTCGCCGGTTGAATCTCGATCACCGGTAAGGCCTCCTCGCCCACGATGCCCACGGTGAGTTCGCGTCCGCGAATGTAGGCCTCCAGCAGCACATGGCTGTCGTAGCGGCCCGCCTCCGCAATCGCGCGCGGCAACTCATCGGCCCGCGTGACGATCGACACCCCGATGCTCGACCCCTGATTGGACGGCTTCACGACCACCGGCAGCTGCAACTCTCCCAACGCGCGAGCCATCGGCCCGCGCGGCGTGATCACGCGCCATGGCGGAACCTGCAATCGATAGTGTTCGAATCGGCGGCGCGAGGCGATCTTATCAAGACCCAGCGCGCTCGCCCCAGAATCCGAGCCGGTGTAGCAGACCCCCAACTCCTCGCAGAGCCGCTGGATAGTACCGTCTTCCCCGAAGGAACCGTGCAGCGCTACGAACGCCACATCCGGCGTGCCCTCCACCAGCGCCAGCCGGGCATACGCGGTCGCCTGCGCGAACGTGAGATCGTTGGGAATCGTCACGTCCTCGACGCGATAGCCGCGCTGCCGCAAGGCGGCCGCAATGCCGTGGCCGCTTTTAAGCGAGATGTCGTGTTCGGCGGACGGCCCGCCCATCACGACGCTAATGGTTAGATGCGGGCGTCCCATCGCGCTCCTAAAAGTCGCACTTCCGGCTCCAAGTGAATCCCGAATTCCCGTTCCACTTGTCGTTGCACATGCTCCATCAGCGACAGCACATCCTGACAGCTGGCCTGGCCGACATTGACGATGAAATTGGCATGGCGCAGCGAGATCCGCGCATCGCCGATGCGCGCGCCTTTGAGCCCGGCTTGATCAATCAAACGCCCCGCCGATTGGCCCTCGGGATTCTTGAACGCGCATCCGGCCGAGGGGAGATTGAGATCTTGCGTCGTGTTGCGGTACCGCAGCGCCTGCTGAATCCGCTCGCTGGCCACCTGCACGGGAATCTTGGGAAACTCAAACAGGACATCGGCCACAATCCCCGGGTCCATCGCCGTGTAGCGATAGGTAAAATGCACCTGGTCCTGCGGCAGCTCCATCATGCCGCCATCAAACCGCACCAGCCGGACCTGTTTGACGAATCGGCCGATCTGCTGCGCGTTCATCATCACGGCCCCGCCCAACTGACCCGGCAGACCCGCCAGCAATTCCAGATCGCCCCACCCATATTGCCCCGCCAAGAGCACCAAGCGCTGGGTCAGCAGCGACGCGCCGCAGCGCACGACGGCGATCGGATCCGACTCGGCGGAAATAATCTCGACCTGGCGAAACTGCTTGCCCAGATGAATGACGCCCCCCCGCACGCCCTCATCAGCCACCAGGAGATTGGTCCCTCCGCCAATGATGGACACCGGCAACCCCTGGCGCGCGGCTTCCCGCAGCACCAGCTGCAGCTCATCGATCGTCTCGGGCTCGGCGAACCACTCCGCCGGCCCGCCGATCCGGAAGCTGGTGTGATTACACAGCGGCTCGGTTGGTCGTACGCAAGCGAGAGGCCAATTCATGGCATAATTGTCCAATGTCTCCTGCCCCCAAGAAAAAAACCGTGTCCTGCGGCTGAATGAAATGCGTCAAATACCCCATGAGCGCCGGCCGCGGAACATACCGCACGCACGGATGGCCGTGGGCTTTCATCAGCTCCGCCAACCGCTCGCCGGACACGCCGGGAATCGGATCCTCAAACGCGGAGTAGATGTCCGTCACGATCACGCCATCGGCGCGATCAAAACACTGCACAAACTCGCGTTCCAGCAAATGCGTCCGCGTGAACCGATGCGGCTGAAATACCACCAACCGATGGCGTCCCACCTCCGGATCCGCGGAGAGCGTGGCCCGAATCTCCGAGGGATGATGCGCATAATCATCCACCAACCAGATATCGCCCGGCACCTGCGAGACTTGAAACCGCCGGCGCGTGCCTTGGAACGCCTGCAGGGCGTCTCGCATCACCGCCAACGGCAGATCCAACGTCAATCCCAGACTAATCACCGCCAGCGCGTTCAGGACGTTGTGGCGGCCCGGCACGCGCAACGTAAACGTCCCCAAGCGCCGTCCTTGGTAGAGCGCGACGAACTCGCTGCTCCAGCCCTGCGCCGTGATGGCCGTGGCCGTCACATCCGCGCCGGAGGCAAACCCGTAGCTGAGACTCTTGCGATGCGAGAGCAGATCGCGCGCAATCGGGTCGTCGTAGCAGCGGATGAGCGTGCCATCCGGCCCCAGCTGATGCACGAATTGCCGAAACGCCGCGACTAAATTCTCAAACGTGTGATAGTGATTCAGGTGCTCCCGATCTACATTCGTGACGATCGCAATCGACGGGTGCAAAAACAAAAAGGATCCGTCCGATTCATCCGTTTCCGCCACCAGGTAGCGTCCGCCTCCTACCCGCGCATTGCTGCCCAATGAGAGCATGTGGCCGCCCACCACCACCGTCGGATCCCATCCCGCTTGGATCAACAACTGCGCGGCCATCCCCGACGTCGTGGTCTTGCCATGCGCCCCGGCCACGCCGATGAGCTTGGCGCTTGAGGCCATCTCCGCCAAGAATGCCCCGCGACTTAAGACCCGAAGGCCGCGGGTACGGGCCGCCAAGAGCTCCGGATCATCCGGTGCGACCGCAGAACTGTACACCAGCGTGCCAATGGCCTCCGTCACGTGACACGGATGATGCCCGATGGTGACGGCAATGCCCTGCTGTTCAAGCAGGCGCGTGCTCGCGTTGGCCTTTATATCGCAGCCATCCACGATCTCGCCGCGGGATTTGAGAATCGACGCCAATCCGCTCATCCCGATCCCGCCAATCCCCATAAAGTGATACGTCGTGCCGCTCATGGGTGTGTCTGTTGACGGTTGACTCATGGCGTCGCGCCGCGATGAGCGGCCGCTAACGTGAGGATCGCCCGTGCCAACTGCTGGGTGGCGTCCGGGTGCGCAAAGGTTTCCATCTGGCGCCCCATCATGGCTCGCAACCGCTCATCCCGCAGCATCTGTCGCACCGTCGCCAACAACCGTTCCGGAGTCGCCAGATGTTCTTCCAGCATGACGCTCGCACCCGCCGCTTCAATGCATTGCGCGTTGGCGCGCTGATGCCCAGACGCATGCGGATAGGGAATAAAAATCGCGGGCTTGCCGCACTGCGCCAACTCGCTGATGGTAGACGCCCCGGCTCTTGCAATCACGACATCCGCCATGGCATAGGCGGCGGCCATCTCCGCGAGATGGCTCCGAACCATGCCCTGAATTTGCGCCTGGGCATACGAGGCGCGGACCATTAGTTCATCCTGGATGCCGGTGATGTGCAGGAGCTGCCACTCGCGCCGCTCCTGGTCGGTGAACCCACGCGCCGTCTCCAGCACCAGTTGGTTCACCACATGCGAACCCTGGCTTCCCCCCAGCACTAAGATGGTCGACGCGCTCGCCGCAAGCCCAAACTGTTGCGCCGCCGCTTCGCGCGTCACCATACCGATGCGTGATCGCACCGGCATGCCCGACATTAGGACCGAGACACCGCTGAGATCACGCCCGGTCGCATCGAATGACACCGCCAACCGATCGGTCCAATCCAATAAAAAGCGATTGGCTTTGCCCAATTGCACATTTTGCTCATGCACCAGCGTGGGAATGTCTTGTTGCCCTGCCGCCAAAATCACCGGCACCGAGAACCAGCCCCCAAATCCCACCACCACATCAGGGCGAAACGTCTCCAGCCGCTCGTGGGCCAAACGCCAGATGGAACCGGCTTGCCCCAATCGCCAGAACGGTCGTCCGATCGGCAAGGGACACGGCGACAACGCAAACGGCTGCAGATGAATCGCTGGATCCTGCAGGTCCTGCGTCAAGCCGGCCATGAGGGAGGCCACCTGGGGCCGCCGGGGATAGAGCAACGTCACGCTCGCTCCGGCATCGGTCAGCACACGGGTGATTTCCAGCGCGGGAATCACATGTCCCCCGCTGCCTTCGGCCACCATGAGCACGCGGACGGGATCGTCGAGAAAATGCGTGATACGGTTGCGCGATCCGAGGGCGCACATCGCCATCGTCATGCGACGGACTCCTGGGATGATCCTGCCATGAGGACAGGTTCCGGACGGCTCGCACGGAAAATCAGCGCGCACGCCAGGAGATTGCCCACCATCGCCGTCCCTCCGTAGGACACCAGCGGCAGGGGCAAACCCTTCGTCGGCAACAGACCGGTCACCACCGCCATATTCACAATCGCCTCGCAGGCAATCAATCCGATGCATCCGCAGATGACATACTTGCTGAACAAGTCATCGGTCATCTGCGCCAGCTTGATGCCGCACCCGACAAACATCGCGAACAACAGAATGATGGCCGTCGTGCCCACCAACCCCAGCTCTTCTCCGACAATCGCAAAGATGAAATCCGTGTGCGCGCTGGGCAGGAAAAATAATTTCTGCATGGACGCCCCAACACCCTGCCCCCACAACCCGCCGCCGGCTAAGGCGACATACGATTGCAGAATTTGGAATCCCACGCCCTGCGGATCCTGCCAGGGATTCAAAAACGCGAGGATGCGGCGCCGGCGATACGCTTCCCCGGCAATCAAGACGACCAACGCCAGCCCTCCCAACACAGCGGTCAGCCCCAGATGCCGCCAACGAGCTTTCGCGATGACCAGCAGGAGCATCGCCACCATTCCCATCACGATCGCCGTGCCTAAATCCGGCTGCAGCAGCACCAACCCCGCCATCAGCCCGGTCACGAGCATGGGCGGCAGAAACCCTTCCCGAAATTCTTGCATCACTGCGCGTTTGCGCGACAGAAAATCTGCGAGATAGAGGACCAAGGACAGCTGCGCGAATTCGGAGGGTTCAATGCTGAGCCTCCCGAGCCGGAACCAGCGGTGCGCCCCATTAATTTCTTGGCCGCACACGCGCACCAACACTAACAGCACGACACTCGCGATGACCAATCGCTTGGCCCACTGCCGTAGCGTTGGATGAGGCAGGGCCAGACACCCCAACCCCAATCCCAACCCAAGACAAATGGCCATGGCATGATGCAATGCAAAATTCATACTCTGCCCGTAGGCGATGAGACCCGGCACGGCGGTGGCAGAATACACGGTCATGCAGCCGAGACTCAACAGCAGCAGGATGATGATGCACAACAGCTGCCGGAGCGACCGCTCGTTCATCGTGTCCCTGCCCCGTTGGTCCGGCTCACAACCAGTTGTTGGACGAGTTGTTTGAACAGGCGCCCGCGTTCCTCGAAATTGCGGAACATATCGAAACTCGCAAACCCCGGTGAAAAAAGAATGGTGTCGCCGGGATGCGCCAACAGCAGCGCCTCCTGCAAGGCCGCCTCAAGCGAAACGCCTTCCTTGGTCGTTGTGGCGCGGCGCAGGAGCGCGTGCAACCGCGCGCGCGCCTCACCGATCAACACCACGCCGCGCACCCGTTCATGCGTCAGGGCTTCGGGAAGGCCGTCCATGTTCATGCCCTTATCGCGCCCGCCGATAATGGGCACGACGGATCCCGGACACCGCCCAAGCGCATAGAGCAGACTGTTCGGCGTGGTCGATTTAGAATCATTGACCACATGCACGCCCTGCAGCGTCCCCACATATTCCAAGCGGTGTTCCAGCCCGCGAAATTCCCGAATCACCTGATGGCTGAGGGGATCGGGAATCCCTAACAAACGCCCGACTTGCAGCACCGCTTGCACATTGACCGGCAGTAAGCGGCAGGTCGCCGGATCCAGGGCAAACCCCGGGGGATTGTCGCAGGCTCCACCAAACCAGATATGCTGCGCGCAAATGGATTCGCTCAACTCCACGGTGATCGCGTCCGTGGCATTCAGGACGGCGAAATCTTCCGGCGTTTGCCGGCGAAAGAGCCGGGCTTTGGCGGCCACGTACTGGTCATGATTGCGGTGGCGATCCAAATGGTTGCTGCTGATATTTAATAAAACACTGATGGCCGGCCGGAATGTCTCGCACCACAACAACTGGAAGGAACTGACCTCCACGACCACAACCGTCGTCGTGGTAAGCGCTGGCAACACGTCGGAAAACGGGATGCCCAG
>OBEQ010704679.1_pt1 | contig 11414 bp, 8 predicted proteins | sample 1670901 | NCBI WGS metagenome assembly OBEQ01 (sample SAMEA104232315, study PRJEB22302) | groundwater metagenome | biome: forest; feature: aquifer; material: groundwater | place: USA | collected 2011-08-07 | depth 5.4 m | reverse complement strand
TATCCTACCATTAGATGATCCGGCAATAAACTTAACGAATTTCAGTTATCAAAATTAACCTCTCCCTAGCCCTCTCCTAAAAGGAGAGGGAATAATTCTGCAAGTTTGAATTATCTAATATTCGTGGATCAATTGTACTAAAATTTCTTATGAATTGCTATTTGAGAAGTCTGAGGATATGAGGAGCGAAAACAAGAACTCCGATTATCAGTGACCCGATTGCTGTAATCAAAACCATTCCCGACGACACGTCTTTGGCTACTTTTGCTTCTATACGATGCTCTTTAGTTATCAAATCAACCATCTTCTCAATAGCCGTATTAATCATTTCTGTTGCGATAACTAACAAAATAGTCAACCCCAGCAAACCCATCTCAAAAGGCGTAACCTGGAAAATTATGCTCGCGGCAATAACCAACGACGCTATAATGAAATGGATAATCAAATTTTGATCACTATTTAATGCGTGATTAATGCCCTCAAGGGCGTACCAGAATGATTCCATTAATCTTTTGCCGTTTATCATATGTTTAGAATTGACTTTGTCATAAAGTACATTATCAATGATAGCAAACTTCCTAAAAGCGCGCCAGCTATTACTTCTTGAATAGTATGTCTTTGTCTTTTTACACGCGCCCAGCAGATTACAGGAATCAGAAGCAGTAACCAAATATAATATCCTTTATAAACAATGCTCACGGCGGTGAAAAGTGCGGAAACTGCCGATACATGAACGCTCGTTTTTATCTTCATATTAACCAAGCCGCCTATCAATATGCCAAGTATGATCCCAATAATAGTGACAAATAAAACTACCGGAGCCTGCAGAAGATATAGTCCATAAAAATAGAGCAGCGACAACATGCCACCGGCGAAATATAAAATCGGACGTTCCTTTCTATCCGATACATCAATATCGCTAAAAAGCTTTTTTCTAACGCCAATGAGAACTACCATTACAAAAATAAATAAAAAGACCCACGTATATAAAGACCAAAACCACGCGATCTGGCTGTCATGCGTGGACTTAAAAACCAGAAAATAGGGAAGTCCGATCAAAATAAATATCGGGTTTGCAAGGACTGAAATAATTCGCGCAACCAGCATAGAAATCATATAAGTTTTCCAAGCCTGTCAATTGTCTCCTTCTTTCCCAAAATCTCAAGCGATTCAGGCAAGGGCAGTCCTTTCTCAGACCCAGTGCAAATATAATACAATACAGGCATTCGTATTTCATATTTTTTCATAACTAATTTAAAGACAGCAAAAATCGCGTCTTTGTCCCAGACGTTTATTTTATTAAAAGAACTATAAAGCTCGTTTGCTGCATGATTTTCTTTCTCGTTTCTAAAAGTAATCTCCGGCGGGGCAAAAAAGTAACCCGTTAATTCTATAAAGTCTTTTAATGTCGCCATTCTGGTTTTGACCAGCGGCATTAGTTTATCCAAAATTTCCCCCGCTAGCTCTTGAGCCTTTGGATAAAAATTCTTTATTAACACTTTCAGTTCTTTATCGCTTTTAATCTGGATATATTGCTGATTCATCCAAGTAAGCTTCTGGAGATCAAAAATAGGACTAGAGACATTTATATCCTTGATATCAAAAAGTAGTATCATTTCCGAAATGCTCATGATTTCACGATCTCCCCCGGGACTCCAACCGAGAAGCGCCATATAATTAAGAAGCGCTTCTTTTAAATAACCGCCGTCTCGATATTCAAGCGCTGATTTTGCGCCGTGGCGCTTGGAAAGTTTTTGATGGTCTGCGCCCAGCACCACCGGAGGATGAACAAAAATTGGATGCTTCCATCCAAAAGCTTTATATAATTGAATATGTTTGGGTGTTGAAGAAATAAATTCTTCGCCGCGTATAACATGCGTAATATTCATGGCGTGATCGTCTATCACATTAGCGAAGTTATATGTCGGGAAGCCGTCTGATTTGATAATAATAAAATCCTCTTGTGTCTTGTTTTCAAAAGTAATTGTTTTACGGCCGTCCGGCCAACTTGTTTGACCGTTCTTTGGCATCCTAAATCGAAGCGCTCCATTATCTTCATAGGCTAAATTCTTTTTCTTAAGTATCTCAGCATGCTCAATGTACAGAGAAAGGCGCTTGGATTGCACGGTTACTTCTCCATCCCATTGCAAGCCAAGCCAGGAAAGTATTTCAATAATTGCCTTTTGCGCCGAAACGACAAAGCGTGCTCTGTCAGTGTCTTCTATGCGCAACAGAAATTCGCCATTATGATGCTTCGCAAAAAGATAATTAAATAAAGCTGTTCTGGTAGTCCCTATATGTGGAATCCCTGTTGGACTTGGCGCGATGCGAGTTCTTACCATTCTTGCATTATAAGCAAAATATCACTTATACTCAATATACATGACTTTACACGATACAAAAGCGACCTTATTAAAGGCTGGAATCGGCAGTGCCATTGGCGTCGGCGGAATTCTAGCAATTGCCGCGCTTTTTTTGATCGGGGTCGCGATTAAAAATATTTTCTTCCCTCCCAGGACAGAACCCCCAACTGTTGCCTTCGGGCCTCTGCCGGCGCTTGAGTTCCCCAAAAACGCGGTGGATGGCGCGTTTACTTATATACTTAAAACTGTAAGCGGTGATTTACCGGGAGATTTACCCGATAGATTAAGTGTTTTTCCGATTTTACAAAAACCTCCCGACTTTCTTAATCTTGACAAGGTTAAGAAAATTGCCGGTAACTTAGGTTTTACAACCTCCCAGGGGACAGTTCTACCCGAAACACAACTTGGCAATTCTTATTACGAATGGGACGAACAGCAAAACTTCAACAGAAGAATAGTTTTCAATATCAACACTTATGACTTCAAAATGACGTCCGATTATTTACAATCGCTCACAGCTGCGGGCGGGGGGTATATTACTCAGGAAACGGACGCGATAAAAACCGCTCAGGAATTTTTGGGCGCGGCAGGTTTAGCCCCAACTGATATAAACATAAACAAAACAAATTCCTCAGATAATTCTTTGCGCTTTATAACTTATCCTCAGTTATTCTCAATTGCAACCTCTCCCCAAGGCACAAATACACTGGTTCCTACAACAAAGTTGGCAAATACCCAGGTTATCCGTGTTGACTTATACCAGAGCGATTTAAAATATGATTTAATTACCGGCAAATCAGAAGGATTTTTTAATTCCAATAAGCAGACTATACCTGTTACAATTCCCGTCATTTACCCAAATCCTCCCTATTCAATCATGAGTTTTTGGATTACTTCCGGCCAGGGAGGAGCAACTGTATCCCAAGCTTTTTACACTCACAAAGATATTAACCTAGCCGATACAACTGCTACTTATCCGGTAAAAACGCCTGTTGTGGCTTTTGGAGAGCTTCAAAAAGGCAACGCCTATATAGCCTCATATGGCGGGACAGACAATAATATCCAGATCCAAAATATTTTTCTAGCCTATTACCTAGGCGAGGAGCCGCAAGCGTATGCAATGCCCGTATACGTTTTCGAAGGCAACAACGCCTTCTACGCCTATATTTCAGCCATAACCGACAGCCAGATCCAGAAATAAAAACTCGGCCGAGAAATCCTCCCTGACCCTCCTTTATAAAAGAAGAGGGCATGGGTAGAAGACTATCTTTTAAAGAAGGTTCCTCCCTTTACTAAAGGGAGGGCAGGAGGGATTTGCAACTAAATACCGTACAGCAGCTTGTGCTACACTATAATATAGTATGCCTGAAAATCGGGAACAGTCACAAATGACTGAAAGCCAAGCTGAACAAATTAAGACGCCAATCCACAGGGGCGAGCAACGCGAAGCTCCTAATCCATTCTCGTTAAGACTAAATCAAATAAGAGACGACGCGCGTGTTCGTAATGAAAAATTGTCATTGCTGTTAGGAGATTCAACTAAAGCTGAAAGCGCAGAAAGACCCGAAGAACCTATTCCACTTGACGAATTATCTTCGCAAATCGAAGAGTTATCTCAAGTTGATTTATCTCCCTCTGAATATCTCATAAGAAGCGGGCAGTTACTAAAAGCTTCTGAGCAAGCGAGAAAAAGAATATTACAAGAACATGAAGCAGTCCAAAACGAATATTATTCTCATAAAAATGCAGCAAGTGATATAGACGATAAACTTGAAGAGCTGAATTGGGTAAGGGGATGGAAAAGACTTACGAAAAGATTTGATAGGAAACGACTTAATCAACAGAAAGTTCAGTTCGAGCAAAAAGCTGCAGAACAGCGAACTCATGCTGAGTCAAAGGAACAATCAAATTTTAGGGCAGGCGAAAGAGAAAAAGAAATCCGTCGAAAACAAGAGGAAATAATACTAAATGAGGTAGAAGCAGATGTTTCCCATATAAGAAATGGCTACGAAACGTTTTTAGGAGAAGTTTTACAAGATGGAAGAGTCACTAGTGAAATACAAGAGATCTATATTCATGATGTTATTTCCCCTCGTTTAAACGAAGAGGTACCGGCAGACAAAAAAGAAGCCTTCCTTTCTGCGTTAAGGAAATGTCTGAGACCTCAAGCGGTTTCCGAAAAAGAACGAGAAGACCGATTAGAGGAATTGTCTAATTTTATAAGGGACAATAATTTTTATGGAGTTGTAAGACTAAATGAGCCTTTGTTGGAAGGCGTAGATAGAAATATTATTACAGAATTTATCGCTAAAATCGCGGCTTCAGATATAGAGAGAATAAAAATCACAGTTAGATCAAGAATTCCTAAGCATGAAATTTATTCTCATATTGATAGCGTAGACAGAGCATTAACCAGGGCAATCAATCCTGATGGCGATAGTTGGAGAAACAAAAATAGTTTTCAATCAGTTTTGCTTACAGAGACGAGCCGAATATCAGAGCCTACTAAAAGACAAAGCAGCGAATACCCGAATATGCATATATGGAATGCTTTAAAGACTTCTCAATCTGCCACTGATCTCTTTGGAGAATTAATAAATGCTGAAGATGATGGCATTTATACAACCGCATTAGAAAAATCATTAAGTGATACTCAAGGAACTGATATTGATATTTTGGCTTATTATCCAAGACCTGAGGCAATTAGAAATCTTGTCATCCTTGCTGCTGCCGATTACAGTAACTATCGCACTGTCCACGCGAACGAAGTATTAACAAAACTCGCTTCAAGAGAAAATTGGAATGAAATTTTGGATCAAACAGAGCAAGTTTATCCAACGCTCAAAACTGCGAGACCATTTCTGGAACATTGGGACTATAGCGAACAGTCAAGTAATCCCGGAGCCCAGGAGGCAGTTAAAAACTTTGCGACTGCTATCCTAGCCGACGAGTCTGTAGACAAAAGACTGGCAGACTTGGCCATTCAATCTTTACCCAATTCCTCACTCCTTGAAGTACTCCATCAAAAAGGAATTATTCCTGATGAGAGAACGGTGACCAGCCTCCAAGAAGCCCAGGCTATTTTAGACAAATTAGAAAATGACAAGAATGAAGACATCAAAAATAATAGGAAAACTGATCTCCCTTATATTAGCGGCTATCAATTAAAGAAAACACTCAGAAGTAATTTATTAAACTTAATGTCTCGAGAGGAGAAGGAGATTCAAAAACGCTTAGACTCAACAAAAAGACTGAGTATGCTATCGCAAGCGATTATTGAAAACAAAAATGATTATGCCGCGCTCGATTATTTAAGCGACGGCAGTGTCATAGACAAACTTGCAGAAGATTCCTTCGCTAATAAGAATGCAGAGATGTTTATATCTGCTTACAAAGATTGCCCCGCTCTCCTCGAATATAAATTTTTTGCTGGAGATTATAGTACTTTGTTATCTGAGTTTTGTAAACAATTTTCAGGTCAGGAGACAATCAAATTTTTTAATGACGTTAGTATTGCATATAAAACCCAGGAAGAACACCTTTTAGAAATAGTTAGATTGGTTGGTAAAGACTCTTTGAGTCAGGCAAGAGCGATAGAATTGCCGGCTAAAGCCGAGGATGTCTTATCAAGTCCTAAATTTCCGCTTGCTATAGAATATCCCAATCTATATCTAAAAACAGATGCGGATTCAGAATTTTTCAAAAAGATGGCTCATGTATACCAAGACGCCAATGATGTAATAAAGCAAATATCTCAAATGGTGTCAGATGAAAAATTAAATCGTGAACTTGCGTTAACATTTCCTCAACAAGCATCCACGCTGATGGATGACAAGATGAAAGAAATAAGATCTTTTGTCTTGAGTCACGCGGATTCAATGTTAAAAGACGGCACTGATTTGAGATTTTTGAACACTGTCGCGGGAGAATTTGGACGTAAATCGGATATTATCCTGAAGGGTTATCAGGAATGTCTCGAGGCCGGAGTTGTTACGACTGCAGAAAAAGATTTGGTTCTAGAATTCGGGCGGCAATTCAGAGTTATTTCTCCAACAACCTTAAGCGGGTACAAAGAAGCAAAAGAAGCCGGTCATGAGAAAGTCTACACAGCTCAACTCACAGCGCTCGCGGAGAAAATGACCGGATCGGCAGTAATTACCGACGAAGAGAGAGCGAAGCCTTTCTATAAGGATTTATTGAAACACGTTTACTCAAATAATAGCGGCCAATGGACAAGCTTTGAAAGTAATGACAGCTGCAGTGATAGAACCAGTGACCTTGCAGGGTTCAAAATAAAACCCAGATATGAACTTGATTTACTATCTCAAAGTGAAATAAGAGTTAAGTCAGGTGAAACACTTAATCCTCAAGTGCAGGAAGAAGTACAAGCGCCAATATTTGCCGTATCTGCAAAGATGAACGAGGCAGGATTTGATTACGAAAGAATTAAAGCCGACTTAGGCGAGGAATTAGACAAAAAACTAAAACAAGTTGCAGAGAATGGAAGTTTAGCAGACTTAAATCTTGAGAATGTTACTACTCAAGAAGAAAAACTATTTTTAATTCTAACTGACTCAATATATGGCACAAATGCGATTGATAACCATTCTATAAAGAATCTCCTAATAACTTATGAATTTGCTAATTTTGAGGATATCAGCGACTATATTGCCGGAACAAGAGACCGTGTTGGACGTGCCAATAATCAGGATTATGCACTACTTTGTGAAGTTGGAGCATTTTATTCGGATCGGATTAAAGAAGTAAATCGAAGACTAGTCGAGTCAGCCTGGAACAATCCAGCCATTGCTGAAATAATGCCTGAATATTTTAAAAAATTAGCTCAGGAAACTGTCGCTACCGGAAGACAAGACAGGATAAATAGACTGCAAGTTGATAAATTAGGACTCACTGACAATTTCATAAGCCAAATTGGAAGGGTGCTTGAAAAAAGAAAAGGTAGAAAATATGAGCCGGATGAAGTTCGTGAAATTGTTAGTAGATATGAAAACCTTACTGGGAGTCTAAGCGAAAAAGCATCCGTTTCCAAAAAACCTTTAACCCGAGCTTTCTATGGACAATTACGATCTCAACGGGAAAAAACCATTGAAGCAATGAAAGTCATTACAGGCGAAGAAATTGATCCGAAAAAAGTTAATTTGGGAGAGGTGAATCTTCAGCAAATTCTTGATACCGAGACCAATATTCTTGAGGGCAAATATGATGATGATCAATTCGCCTCTTATACAGTTCAACGCTTTATTGATTTATTTGAAGATGAAAGAGTAAAGATTAATGGCGAGCTTAGCAAATTTGAGTCTATAACAGGCAAACAAAGAGAAGTATTACATGGATACATTACCAAAGCAAAAGAAACCGCTCACGCGAGAATGGTAGGAGGCGTCTGTGTAGCAGGTGATAATCCTGGTAAATACCCTGAAAAAAATATGTGGGATATGCCAAATTATTTTCAGCTTGTGCTTCAAGAACCGGATACTCTGCAATGCCAGGGTCTGGCTTTACTACATCACTTTACAGAAGGAGATAAAAAGATTTTGACAGCATCGTTAAATCCTTCAAGCACATATCTTTACTCGGTAGATGAAGCAGCTTTGCTTAGGGGGATAATGGGTTCTTTAGAACAATTTGCCTCGGAAAATTCTTTTGATATAATCACACTTTCACAAAATAAAGCTATCAGAACCAACAGAACAGGTGGACAATTTGAGAAATCTATGGATGAGAAGATAGCTCAGGTTGGCAAAACTTTTAGATTTGATACTCCACAAGAGTTCTCCTATCATCTAAACTACCAACTTCAAGATATGAATGTTGTTTGGGAAAAAATTACTTAATATCAGAAGTAACAAGCGAAGTTGAATATTCAGGCGTTATATATCGTACATTATTAGAGATCAGTGACATAAGAGTTTTGGTGTCAACAAATCTTTGCCGGCTTTTCATTACCACAATAATAAAAGTATGCCCTTTTGCGACGATTGAGGTTATCAGAACTTCCTCAGCACCCCTCGTAGTCCCTGTTTTAATTCCATTCACGCCGTCTATCCCTAGCAACTTATTGAGATTATCAAGTTGGAAATGTCCCGAATTAGCTACGTCTGAAATTATAGTTTGTTTCGTAGATACAGTAGCCGCTATCTTTTCATTTTTCATAGCATATCCGGCAAGCCGCGCCAAATCCAAAGCAGTAGAATAATTATTATCGTCATCAAGCCCCGCAGGATCACTAAAATGCGTATTTATCAAATGCATCGCCAAAGCTTTCTCATTCATTCTAGTAACAAACGCTTGGACTCCGCCCTGATAATTTTCTGCCATAGACAAAGCCGCTTCGTTTGACGAGGGAAGAAGCATCGCGAAAAGCAAATCTTTGAAATAAAACTTTTCTCCCTTTTGAAAACCCAAATATGATCCCTGTACAATTGGATTATTAATTGTCAGAACAGACTTATCCTGGTAATACTCGAGCGCCACCAATGCGGTCATTATCTTGGCAGTGGAGGCCGTCGAAAATCTAAGCTCTGAATTTTTGGAATAGAGAGCAATTTGCGAATCCGCCTCCATGATGACGGCAGTTTTTGCCGAAATTTCAGGAGCTGCAAATTTCTCTATAACCGGATACGCGGATATATTTACTGTATAGTTTAAAGGATGCAACTCGTACTTTTTTACTTCCTCAACGATAAGACGATTCGAATAACGGATGATTAAAAAAACTACAAAAAGAACAAGAGCAGCGCCGCCGAAAAAAATTTCAATTTTACTTCTATTATGTAGAGCCTTAGTTTCTTCTCTTGCCAGAATCGTTAGCGTTTTGATTCTGGATGCGCTTTGCTTACCAGAAAAATTTTTATTTAATTTAAACTTTCTTGGCTTTTTTTTGGTCAGTTTTTTGATCCGCCGGCTTGACGGTTGAGAATCTTTCATCTACACGCTCCATATCTCTTGGAAACAATGACGCTTCCCTTATGTTGGAAAGTTCCAATAGTTTCATTGTAAGCCTTTCTAGTCCAAATGAAAATCCCCCCTCAGGCGGCATGCCATATTTGAATGCTTGCATGTAGACACCAAAATTCAAAGGATCAACTCCTTTTATTTTCATAGCCTTAACTAAGTCATCGTAGTTATTAATCCGCTGCGACCCGCTCATCATTTCCATACCCCGAAACAACAAATCATAGCTCAAGCTACATACCGGATCCTCGGGATCAGGCATTGTGTAAAAAGCCCGTTTCGCGGTCGGGAAGTGCGTTATCGTAACGAAGTCCGATTTATATTTTTCTTTTGCGAATGAGCATATTTCCCGCTCGTCTTCAGGATTAAGATCTTGCTCGGCAGATCGATCCCGTCCTGTCCGCTCCTTTATAATCTGTTGCGCTTCGCGCATTTTAAGCCGCGGAACTATATCGGGGATCAATGGTTTTTCTATTCTTAAATTCTTAAGAATACCGGAATACTTTTCCGTAACACCTTTAATCATTGATGTGCCTACAAACTCGAGCGCGTCTAATAGCTCTTCAAAACTTTGAATAAAAGCAATCTCAACATCCATCTGCGTCGCCTCAGTCAAATGTCTCGTAGTAACCGATGGTTCAGCCCGGTAAGCCTTAGTTATCACAAAAACTCTCTCAAACACGCTCACCATTATCTGTTTATAGAGTTGAGGACTTTGCGTCAAAAATGCTTTATGCCCAAAGTAATCAATCGCAAATACCTCAGATCCTCCCTCTGTCGCTCCCGCCGCGATAGTAGGCACAACCACCTCGATGCAATCAAGAACTCTTGCTGCCATTCTAAATTCCTCAAGTATACCCCCCTGGATGACAAATATTTCCTTAACTTTCCCGTGCCGAAGCGTCAAAGAACGATAATCAAGAAGCGTCGGCAGCTCAAGATTAAGCGTCTCTTGCCCCATATCAAACGGCAAAGTATCTGCTTTAGCGAGTACTTCGGCCGTTGACGCTTCAAGCTCCACAGTGCCGCTAATAATTTTGGGGTTTACCAATCTTTCCGGCCTTTTGTTGATCTTTCCGGTTATTGATACCACATCTTCAGGATGTAATCCATTCGCCGCTTCATATGTCTCTTTCGAAACTTTAGGATTGAAGACTACTTGAAGTAATCCGCTTCGGTCTCGCAGATCAATAAAAATAAGTTTCCCATGGTCCCGCCTCGCCTGCACCCACCCCTGTACAAGAATCTCATTTCCAATTTGTTCCGGTGTATTTATTGCCAGTACTCGTGAACTTTTGTGAATCATAATAAACAGAAGCGCAAAATTCAAAAAGCAAATATCAAAACTACAACTTAAAGTTTAAAACTGTTTAGCTTTGAACTTTACACTTATCACAGTATAACACCCAATATTCCCTCTTGACAAGAAGTTAAATTGTTGTCTATAATTGACGAATTAAGGCGAAAATCCTATGAAATCAGTGCAAAAGTGCTACTTTATTATCAAGCATCTCCTCCACGTTCGCGTGGCTGGAGATTGATAGTAAAGTAAACACAAAACACTATCAATCTTCTAGAAATAGGAGATTTTTTGTATAAAGGGGGTGAATAAATATGGGACCAGAAAATCCTAATACAATAGGCTCAAGAATAGATTTAGCTATGAAATTGGCTAATCCCAAACAACCCGACGCCTTACCTGAAGCTATAAATGTAATGCGACGAACTTGGCAAGACGCTCGCATACCGAATGACGAGATAGAAATAATGACCGAAAAAGCAGGAGGGCAACTTATCCGAACTGCTCGTGAAATAGTTATTTCGCCGCCAATTCCTGTATTCGAAAAAAGATGGACTAGCGATCGATAGCGTGCTCTTCTCATATAGAGAACAGCAAAATAAGAATGCAAAATTTACTTAAAAGAGTAAATTTTTAATTCTCATTCCCTGCCAGCTTTGCTGCAGGTACCTTGAGCGGGAAAGATTGAAAACCGAAGAGGTTTTCAAGTAACATACGAGAAGTATGTTACAAAAGGGGTGGCACTGCGTATATGATACACATTACCATATCGTGTT
>OBEQ010077910.1_pt1 | contig 11416 bp, 10 predicted proteins | sample 1670901 | NCBI WGS metagenome assembly OBEQ01 (sample SAMEA104232315, study PRJEB22302) | groundwater metagenome | biome: forest; feature: aquifer; material: groundwater | place: USA | collected 2011-08-07 | depth 5.4 m | reverse complement strand
TCACCCACGAGCAGGCGCTCCGCATTATTTTAGGAGCCATCTCTCGACCCAACCAACGGTTTGAATGCGCGATTCATTGAATCGCAAGGAGATCCGCTGGTTCTCAGAGATTAACCACCTCTGGGAGGCAGAAATTTCCTTCTCGAAAACGAAAGAGATTGAGGGGGGAGTGGACTTTGACAATTGAATAGGTAGCAAGGAAGAACGCAGAACAACTTTCGCGCAAGCGAAGACTGCAATGTTGTCCTGGACAATTGGGAACGTTATTCTGCGGGAGAATTTTCGCCCGCAGACGACGTTCCTGTATTCAGGACGTTGTTCTAAACTCTGCATGCCAAAAACATGCAGCCCTCGCTCCGGGGTTCGGGGCTTCTCTAAAGGAGAGAATCGTGACCGTTCGCAACATGCAGTTCCAAGCAGTGGTCAGCGCCGTCACTGGCGCGACCAAAGAACAACCCGCCAACATCGTCCACACGTGGGATGGGTGGGTTTCCAAAAATGTTCTTCATGTCGTATCCCGGTCTGGGGCGCGCGCGAAGGACATATGGCACTTTCCGTTGGATAAGTGCCAGGGAGCGACGTTGTTCTTCAAAAATTCAACCGGGACCGCATATTGTTACACGCGGCCCGGCCCGAAGGATGACTTCGAAGCCGTTCTGCGCGGGATGAATCCGCGCGTAACGATCGAAAATGTTTCGGCTATCAACGCCGAGATGTTCACTCGGGGGACAGGTTGTAACCACGACACCCGAAATGGTTCGCGGTACTCCGTCCTCGCGGACGGAGAGGTCACCGTAACTCGTGCCGCTGGTCGGGTGGATTATCACTCGAACCAGTTCCACATCGGGTGCCCGACGGACCCCGATACGGTTCAGGTCGAGGGCGGCACGTACGCCATCCAATTCGAGGAGAACAACACCGGCGTCCGCCGTGTGTTGGTCACCCCGGCGGCGAATCGCGAAACAGTCCTGGCCGTCCTTCGCGCACACGCGCGCGTAAGGGGCGGTTGCAAAGACGCAGAGGGGATCAACGAGAACCTGAGGCTCATCGCTTCGGGTGCGAAGGTTCCCGACAGCGTAGTCGAGGGGACTCTGCGGCGCGCAGAGTCCTACGGGACAGTTTTGAAGGGCGTTGACACCGCCCTGCTTGAAAAAGCGAAGTACTATCACCCGGAAGAGGTGAAGTACCGCGCCGAAGTCGCGCGGGTTTTCGCGTGGGTGCGGGACAACATGTCCCCGTATCTTACGGAAAATAAGGATGACGGCAGGATCGTCATCCTTCTGCCAAAAAAGTTGGGCGTGCCCAACTGGCGGACCTTATTCGATTTTTGGAATAAGGAGGATGGGCGACTCAACCTCGTGAGAGGCGTCACCGAGCCGATTCCCGCCGGGGAGTTGCCCGAGTGGGCGGTGGAAAAAATTCGCGCGGCTTGTCTGTGCGGAGATGTCTACCATGTGATAAAAAACATGGTAACAGCGAGTAAACTCGCTGTTACCATTTTTGAAAAAGAGTGCAGTGTACACCACTACCCACGTCGTGGGAGAGACGTGTTACTCCACAACGGAAGGAACCCGAACGATGGGTTCGGCCGGGTAGCGTGGAATAGGTGGTGGGAAAATAAATAGGTCGGTGATTCTGTATGTGTTTGGTTTTGGTTTGCTCAAATTCCGTGGTTGGAGTTTGAGCATTTTATTGAGCTTGCGAGACGACTCGTTGGCTGAATGAAATTTATTTTTTTTCAATACCATTAAATTCTTCCAAGGATGCGGTGTGTCAGTATGGAGAGTAGGTGCGAGTATCAATATGTTTCGACATTCATTGTCGAAGAATCTCCCTCCTTGAGCATGTGGGTAGTCATACCTGCTCCTCATTGTTGACACATCGCATCGTTGGCGGATGTTTTACGCCTTTTCGTTTCCGTTTTATGTTAACATTAAAACTACTAAAATAAATCTATGAAAATTGAAGGTGAAGTAAAATCGCAAGAGAAAAAAGAATTGAATAAACAAGATAAAATGGAAATCTTGAAAGAGCAAGGTATTGCTTCTTTTGATGTTGGCTTAACACCGAAAGAAGAACAGAGCATCACAGAGATAAATATTGAAAAAGAGCTTCCACAATTCAATTATTATGGCCACGTGAATGAAGAATTAGTAAAAAACCTCATTGTTTATTTTAGTGAATTAGGAGAAAACTCAGAAGAGGTAATCAGCACTATTTCTCAGCTTGTGGCAAGGGTTGCGGAGACTGCAACAAGAGACTTCGACAAAGAATCAGCTTGGGTCATGGTACGAACTTCTTTGCCCAATAATTATTTTGATATTCCAAGGTGGCATTCAGATGGTAAATATTTGAAACCTTTCGACTCAGAAGATAAAACCCATAAATTGGTTATGACCATTAAGGGAGCATTGACTCGTTTTGGTGAAAAAATAGATCCGGAAAACTTCGAACAGCTTATGAAAGAATGGTCTAAGAATTACGAATTAAATCACGGTAATTCTGAGGCGTTTGGAAAAGAAGATATTCGAATAAGAAAAGAATTAGATTCTACAATAAGAGAAATTAAACCTTCCAAAGAGGGTGAGGCGGTATATTATCTTGTTGGTCATGAGGATGCCAAAATACACTCCGAACCCAAAATAGATAGTCCGAGAATTTTTATGTCGGTAGTCACTGGCTCAAAAGACCAAGTTAGTGAATTGGAAGAAAGATGGAATAAAAAATAGGAATCGGAACCTTCAAAGAAAAACTTGAAATCGTCTCTATTCAATCCGGCTCAAGATGGTCTTGTCCCGCGGTAAAGATTGATAACAGCTTCAACGGTCTATATGGATTGTTGACAGAAGCATGCGGGGGGGGGTAAAGTGAGGGTAATTAAGCATAAATTACTCTCATTATGGAAAAATTTGCAAGAATAATTGATGAAATTTCCCCGCCCTCTAATGAGGTTTCCTCTGGAGTAAATAGTTTTGAAAAAATTCTTCTCCCTGCTGTACTTGTTTTGTTGAGTGCTTGCTCAGAAAAAGTTAATACGAAAGATCTCGGTGAGGCAATTAAAAGCGGAGAACATGTCGAGTATCTTTCATCTGAAAAAATCACTCACTTTAAGGATGGCATACAGAAGCTCATTGAGAAAAATAAAGAGAAGGGTTTTATCTCTGTGGGAGATGAAAACGGGGAAGTTGTTCAAATATATTTTCCTAATAAAAATCTCCTCATTGTTGAATGCCCTTTATTTAAAGAAAGCGTGAAGTGTAGATTTAACAGAAGCTATTCATTCGAATCTGATGGTTCGATAGTATTTAGTCAAGGGAGCAGGTTTAATACTGGCTCCCCTTACGTAAATGACAGGAGTATTATTCAGCCCCATGAAGAAAAATATGTACTTACTTTTTCTCAAATATATGATTTCGGACCAAAAAGAACTTATGAAATTGGCAGATACAAACACAACGATGCAATAAAATCTAGTGAAATTGAGAATTACATGGAAATGGATCAGCGGTTGATGAATACGCAAAATTTTTAGTACCAGTATTTTAAGCGCCCATATCCTGAGCGCGGAATTTAATTTTCTCAACAGGATGAGAGTACTTTGGTCTATGCCGCCACAAACTATTTACCAATCAACGCTTCGCAGTTTGCTTTTCTTTCTATATAATAGAGTGAGGTATGCCCAAATATACATATAAAGCGCAAATACTTTCTTCGGGGACGGAGATGGAGGGAACTGCCGAGGCGGCGGACAAGTTTGAGCTTGCGCGTAATTTAAAATCAGATGGCAAGCTTTTGTTGACGGCGAGTGAAGCGGGCGCAGGTGCATTTAATATGGACAAGATCAACGCCTTTCTTTCAAAGGTTGATCTCCGACAAAAAATTCTCTTCGCGCGCAATTTGGCAACGATGATCAAGGCAGGACTTCCACTCTCGCGTGCGATACAGATTATTTTAAAGCAAACACAAAATCCCAAAATGCGTTCGGTACTCCGTTCGATTATTGAAGATATCAATAAGGGTTCCTCGTTTTCTGATGCGCTCGCAAAATTTCCTGATATTTTCCCACCGGTGTTTATCTCAATGGTGCATGCAGGTGAAGAGTCAGGAGGACTTGTCGAAGCACTCAACACGGTTGGTGGACAAATGGAAAAGACCTACACGCTCAAGAAAAAAGTGAAGGGCGCAATGATGTATCCTGCGGTGGTGCTCAGTGTGATGGTCGGTGTTGGTGTACTCATGATGCTTTATGTGGTGCCAGGGCTTGCGTCATCATTTAAGGAAGTAGGAATGAAACTTCCGCCACTTACGGCCGCAGTGATTGCCATCAGTGATTTCTTGCAAAATGATTTTATGTTTGCCATTCTCGGACTCGTGCTTGTTGTTGCGGGGGTGTGGTGGTTTAAGGGAACAGTATTTGGCGACCGCATACTCGCATGGCTCTCAATGCGTGTTCCTGTTTTTGGAAAACTCGTCAAAGAATATAACTCGGCAATGGTGACACGCACACTCTCTTCGCTTATTTCTGCAGGTGTCGATATTATTCGTGCAATTGAAATTACGCAAGACGTGGTGTCGAATATTTTTTATAAAGAAACACTTGAAAAAGGAAAAGAAAATATTCAAAAAGGAACGCCGCTCTCGGCAGTCTTTATTGAACATCCCGAAATTTATCCTATTATGGTGGGGGACATGATGGAGGTGGGCGAGGAGACGGGAAGTCTCTCCGACATGCTTTATAAAATTGCCGTGTATTATGAAGAGGAAGTCGATCAGGCAACTGCAGATATGTCGAAGCTTATTGAGCCAATGCTCATGGTGGTCATTGCGATTTTTGTCGGCATCTTTGCAATTGCAATGATTACGCCAATGTACTCATTGATGGATAGCGTGAAGTAATCGTGTGCGCATTTCTTATGCAATTCTTTTTTCAACAAAAAAAATATCATCGACATGGTCCACGCACGATGCAGTCGGGGCTCAGCTTCATCGAGACCGTGATTGGTGCAACCATCTTTGCTTTTGTTGCGATGTCGATTTATACGACATTTGAACGGGTCATTAAAACCGTGCGTACGGCACAGGCGCGTGTCGATGCAAGCGCCCTTGTTGATGAGCAGTTTGAAATTGCGCGTAATTTACCTTATTCAAACATTGGAACAGTTGGAGGAATCCCTGCGGGTTCGCTTATCCCCGTACAAACACTAACGCGTTCAGGAATGAAATTTATTGCAACGACGACCGTCCGCGATATTGATCTTCCTTTTGATGGAACCATCGCGGGGACACCAAACGACCTTTCGCCAGCGGACAACAAACTCGTTGAGATTGATATTGCCTGTATTACCTGCAATATGTTCCGCCCCATGATAATGACGACAACCATCGCACCAAAAGACCTCGAGGGTTCGTCTACCAACGGCGCACTCTTTGTAAAAGCGATTGATTCAAGTGGGCTTCCTATTCAAAATGCGTTGGTGCATATCTATTATCCTACGACCACACCGATTGATATTTATGATGTGACTTCAACTTCAGGAATGCTCCAGATTATTGATGCCCCACCAGGAAATCAGGCATATCAAATTACGGTGTCAAAGGCAGGATACTCAACAGAACAGACCTACTCTTCAGCCGGTCCGACAACAACAAGTCCGGTAAAGCCATACGCAACCGTCGCAGCACAGACCGTGACACAACTTACGTTCCCTATTGATGCTGTTGCAACCCTCAACGTGAGCAGTGTAACCCCATCTTGTACAGTGGTGCCCAACATTGGAACACAGTTTGTTGGCGCAAAACTTATCGGCAATGAGCCTGTATACAAATATAAGAAATGGTTTTCGACGGGCGCTTCGGGGGTAATGACATTGAATAATATGGAATGGGACAATTACACCATTACCGCATCGAGTTCATCTTATGAGCTTGCGGGAATCGTGCCGCTCTCACCAGTGCAGGTTGTTCCTGGTGCGACACAAAATATTCAGCTCATTATGGAACCCAAGCTTCCTCCCACACTTTTGATTACGGTAAAAGATTCGGTCACCGGACTTCCTGTTTCAGGTGCCACCGTTTCAATTAATTCCGCGGGTGCGACAACGACACAAATCACGGGACGCGGATTTTTGAGTCAAACCGACTGGTCGGGAGGGCAAGGGCAAGGCGATTTTATTGATCCAACAAAATATAGCTCGAGTGACGCAAATATTGATGCGACTGGACTTCCTGGGTCGGTACGCCTCCAAAGCTTCCTCGGTGTCTACCCCCCATCGGGAGTGCTCGAGTCTTCTTCATTTGATACGGGTTCAATAAGTAATTTCTATCAATTCACTTCAAATCCCACAAACCAGCCTGTCCCGGGGACAACTACTGCACGTTTCCAGCTTGCCACAAATAACTCAACAAGTTCTTCGTGGACGTACCTTGGCCCCGATGGAACCGCAGGAACCTACTACACCAGCACGCTCACCGATATTGCGGCAACAAATAACGGTAATCGCTTTTTGCGCTATAAAATGTATCTTGACACCGCCTCATCAACAAAGACCCCAAGTGTCACCGACACGCAGTTCACCTTCACTTCATCGTGTGTTCCTCCGGGGCAAGTGCTTTTTCAAAGTCTTCCCACGGGGTCATACAATATTACTGTTGCAAAAGTGGGCTACTCAACTTCGACGGATGCGGTCAATGTCACTGCGGGGTCGTGGCAGGAGAAGCCAATCATCCTTGGACCATAGATACCACGTGAGCACCGTGTGAGGTATAATACACGTATGCGTTTTTTGCAGTATAAAAAAAGTAAAGTAAGCGGACTTACTATTCTTGAGATTGTTATTTGTATCGGCATCCTCGGTTTAATTACTGGGGGGATTATTGCTTTTGAGCGAAATATTATTACCACGACGAAGGTGCTCCAAACCACCCTCGTCTCACAGCGCCAAGTCCGCAAAACAATGACGACCTTTGCGTCAGAACTGCGCTCCTCGGTTGTCTCTGCAAATGGTTCATACAATATTGAGTCTGCGGGAACTTCATCGATTGTCTTTTATGCGAATATTGATAATGCGACAGACACCGAGCGTATCCGTTATTTTCTCGCGACGAGCACCGGCACCACCTCAATACGTGTTATCAAAAGGGGGGTAACAAAACCAACGGGGACGACTTACGCAACCACGACAAATGAAAAAATCAGCACCGTGGTCAATGATATTCGCTACGCTACTTCAACTGCAATTTTCACCTATTACGATAAGACCTACAACGGCACTTCTTCGACGACGCCACTTGCGGTGCCCATTAATATTCCCGACATTCGCTTGGTCAAATTAACTCTCCCTGTTGATCCCAATGCTGCACGTTCTCCAGTATTTCAAATTTATACGACACAAATAATGATTCGCAATTTGAAGGATAACTATTAGCGAGGTATGATAAAGAGCATGAAACAATCTTTGCAAAATTTTTTTGGACGACTCACTCGCGGAGGAATACTTATCCAAGTCATTGCATTTATGACGATTGGAATTATTATTACCTCGGGTTTTGTGCGATGGGCAAATCTCGCGGTGCGCACCGCGCGACAATCAGAATATCGCGAGCAGGCGATTGAGATTGCTGAGGCAGGTATTGATTATTATCGCTGGCATCTTGCACACGCAGCGACTGATTATCAGGATGGCACAGGCGCAGCTGGTCCTTATGTGCATGATTTTTTTGATAAGGCAGGAACGAAACTCGGTACGTATACACTCACCATTACCCCGCCTGCATCAGGGTCCACAATGGTGACGGTGGTATCATCGGGGAAATCCCTTGTGGGCACCACAACCACACGCACGCTTCAGGTTAAATTTGCAAAACCCTCACTTGCGAAATATGCTTTTGCGGCAAATTCTTTTATGAACTTTGGTGCTGGTACGGAGGTCTTTGGACCGATTCATTCAAATGGGGGGATCCGTTTTGATGGGTTGGCACATAATATTGTCACGAGCGCACTGACAAACTTTGATGATCCAACGCATAGTGGTGGAAATGAATGGGCAGTGCATACGCATGACACAACAGTTGATCCACTACCAAATACCGCACTCCCTCCTCGTCCTGATGTGTTTGTTGCGGGGCGACAAATTTCTGTTCCCGCGATTGACTTTGCTGGCATGACCGCTGATCTTGCGCAAATAAAAACTGATGCGCAAGCGGGTGGACTATATTATGCCGCATCGGGTGCACAGGGGTACCATATTGTGCTCAAGAACACCGATGTGTTTGATATTTATCGTGTCAATACACTCACCACTCCAGGTGGGTCATGCACAAACGTTATCCCCGAAACAGGATGGGGGACATGGACAGTCAACACGCAGACGCTTGTTGCGAGCAATGTTGCTTTTCCTGCAAATGGACTTATTTTTGTTGAGGATCATCTGTGGATTGACGGGATCATTAACACTGCACGGTTGACTATTGCTGCAGGAACATTCCCTTCAAATTCTGCAACATGGAAGTCAGTTACGGTGAACAGCAATTTGCTTTACACGAACTATGATGGACGAGACGTGATTTCACTTATTTCACAAAATAACATTAATGCAGGATTGGGAAGTGCCAATACGCTCGAGATTGATGCTGCGCTCGTCGCGCAGAATGGAAGAATTGGAAGGTATTACTACGCTTCAGGTTGTGGAGCTTCTTATGCGCGAAGTACCATCACGCTTTATGGAATGCTCGCAACAAACTTGCAGTATGGCTTTGCATGGTCGGGCTCTGCCTTTGGTTGCCCCGACGGCACACAGCGTAGCAGCGGATATTGTACAAGAAATGTTACTTATGACACATATCTCCTTTATGGCCCACCACCTTCTTTTCCTCTGACCACTGCTCAGTATCAAATCGTTTCTTGGGACGAAATATAACTCTTTCTGATAAAAAAGTTTATCGGAATAAACTTCATTACCGCGCTTCGCGCCGTACCAAAAAATGATACATTTTTTGACGCCAACCACGATTAAGATTTAGAGAAATATTTCTGTTATAATAGTGGGATGAAATTTATCATTGGAAATTGGAAGATGTATCCGACAACGTTTGCGGAGGCAAAGAAGATTATTGTCGAATTAAAAAAAACTACTCGAAAAATTACTCGCGCAAAGACTATTATTTGCGCACCTGCACTTTTTATTCATCCACTGATAGTCGCCGTGGGGAAAGTAACAAGCTTGCAGATTGGCGCACAAAATACTTTTTGGGAAGATGAGGGTGCGCGTACTGGGGAGATTTCACCAAAACAACTTCGAGGACTTGGTGTGACACAGGTGATCCTCGGGCACTCGGAGCGTCGCACTTTGGGGGAGACCAACGCGATGATTGCGCAAAAGGCAGTGCAGGCAGTAAAGAACAAGCTTACCGTTGTGTTGTGTGTGGGGGAGCAATCACGTGATGAGCATGGTGGATATATTACCTTCGTGCGTGAACAGCTCCGTGAGTCACTCGCAAATTTCCCCAAGACCGAAGCGAAGCACCTCATTGTTGCATATGAACCAATTTGGGCAATTGGGTCGAAAGCGGTTCGTGCGGCAGAGCCACGAGACTTTCATGAGATGAGCATTCTTATTCGTCGTGGACTTGTTGAGCAATTTGGAAAGACCGCGGGCTTTAAGGTTCCTATTCTCTATGGTGGTTCGGTTGATGAGCGTAATGCGCTCGGATTTTTGAAAGAGGGTGGTGCCGACGGACTACTTGTTGGTCGTGTCAGTCTTGACCCACTAAAGTTCGCTCAAATTATTCAACTCGCACAATCAGTCAAATAATATGTTTCATCTTCCTCTACTTTCTGAATCACTTGATACACTTCGCGGAAAGCGCGTGCTTCTCCGTCTTGATTTGAATGTTCCCCTTGATGAAGGCGGAGTACGCGATGACTATCGCCTCCGTGAGGCACTTCCCACTATCAACGCACTCCGAAATGCGGGTGCGCGAACAGTGGTCATTGCCCACATCGGCAAAGGTGCGCTCACTGATACGCTTGCACCAGTCGCAACATATCTCGAGCGTCTTTTCCCGATGACGTTCTTGCCATCACTCATGAATCTCGAGAATCATCGCATTGTGGAAGCAATGCAAGATGGTGATGTGGTCATGCTTGAAAATCTTCGTCACAATAAAGGTGAAGAAACGAATGATGCCGAATTCGCACAGTATCTTGCGTCGTTTGGTGAGGTGTATGTGAACGACGCCTTCTCGGTGTCTCACCGCGCACATGCATCAGTGGTCGGAGTTGCATCACTCCTTCCTCATTACGCAGGGCTCCGTTTTGCTGATGAGGTCAGTCGCCTTGCGCTCGCATTTTCACCCGAGCATCCATTTCTTTTTATTTTAGGTGGGGCGAAGATTTCAACAAAAATGCCACTCCTCAAAAAATTCTTAAATACCGCTGACCACGTTTTTGTTGGTGGCGCGATTGTCAATAATTTTTTCAAAGCAGGTGGGTACGAAATTGGCGCGTCAGTTTATGAAGCAAGTGAGATCGATGGACTTGATGCGTATCTTTCAAATGAGCATCTCGTGCTTCCTATTGATGTGGTGGTGAAAAATGATGCCGGTGCAAAAAATTGTACACTCGATGAAGTAAGTGCGGGAGATATGATTGCCGATATCGGACCAAAAACAATCCATAGCTTGGAGCAGATTATCGGTGAAGCAAAACTTATTGTTTGGAATGGACCGCTCGGATTTTATGAAGAAGGATTTACTGCAGCCTCGCGGGAATTGCTTGGGCTCATCGCTGGCTCACGCGCTACATCGATTATTGGTGGGGGTGACACTGTTGCACTCGTGAATGAAATGGGCGCCGCAGGACAATTTTCTTTTGTCTCAACTGGCGGAGGAGCAATGCTCGACTTTCTCGCCAATGAAACTCTTCCTGGGCTCGCACCATTAGAAAAATAATACGGAGTTTATTTCAGTAGTGTGACGATGGCTTCTCTTGCTTGCTCGAGCTCGCCTTCTTTGTATCCTTCGCCGCGCCAATGTTTGTACCCATCGTTTTCAAAGCGGGGGATGATGTGGATGTGTGCATGAAAAATAACTTGCCCCGCAGCAGGTTCGTTGTTCATGGCAATGTTGATGCCATCTGCATTCGTCGCGTATTTTACTTTTGGAGCGAGTTGTTGGACAACCGCCATAACATCGCAAAATTCGGAGCGAGGAATTTCGTAAATATTTTCTGAATGACGTTTAGGGATAACAAGCGTGTGCCCTTTGTTGACTGGATGAATATCAAGAAAGGCATAGGTTTTTTCATCCTCATAAATTTTCTCTGAGGGAATTTCACTCGCAATAATTTTACAAAACAGACAGTCGATGGTGTTCATGTGATTTATTATATAGGAGGCGCTCTGCTCATGCTAGTATTGAG
>OBEQ011305719.1_pt1 | contig 11417 bp, 11 predicted proteins | sample 1670901 | NCBI WGS metagenome assembly OBEQ01 (sample SAMEA104232315, study PRJEB22302) | groundwater metagenome | biome: forest; feature: aquifer; material: groundwater | place: USA | collected 2011-08-07 | depth 5.4 m | reverse complement strand
TTGCATATTATTAGCGACAAATGATGGCGTCGCATATGTTTTTAGCGACAAATGATGACGTCGCATATTTTTAGCGACAAATGATGACGTCGCATATTTTTATCGACAAATAATATCGTCGCATATCTTTTGCGACAAATATTTTCGTTGCATATTTTAGCAACAAATAATATCGTCGCATGTCTTTAGCGACAAATAATATCGTCGCATATTATTAGCGACAAATGATATTGTTGCATATTATTGACGACAAATAATATCGTCGCATGTCTTTAGCGACAAATATATTCGTTACAATTTTTCGCAATAAAATATAAATTATATATTTTAAAGTTATTTTTAAAAATAATTGACATTTTTATTTTCGCAACGGTTCAATAAACTGTATTTATTGTATCGTTGCTTTACATTTATTTTCGCAATGGTTCAAAATGCCCACCAGTCCAATAAATATCTATAGTTTTTTCATATTTTTCTTTAATAGGTATAAATTCAATTATTTTATTGTCTTGTTCATTTTGATTTCTAAAATTTGATACATTTATACGTAAATTCCATATATTACATGCCGATTGAATTTCAACAGCACCACCCCATGTTGTAACCAATCGCATATTTGAAATATAATTATTACAATTATTATTATCAACAAATTTAAGAACATCATTTGTTTCTAAACCATCTATTATCGGTTTATTTTCCTGTAAATAATCACATATTTTTTGTCTAATTTGAAAACTATTTTCGTTTAAAAAATAACTTAAACTATTAAATAAACAACTCATATAAAAACATTACAAAATAATTTAGTTAAAAAATTTTTTGCAATAACTAAATAATTTAGTTATTACAAAATAATTTAGTTAAAATTTTTCGCAATAACTAAATTATTCAGTTATTACAAAATAATTTAGTTAAAATTTTTCATTATCACAAAATAATTTAGTTAAAAAATGTTTTTATTTTGTTGTCATATAACCAATATTTATTTATATAATCAATCAAATAAAGAAAAAACATACAAACATATAAAATTATAATTAAAAATATTATCGGATATGCAAATTGTTTTTCCAAATATTTATCATTTTTTATATAATTGATAATACAACACATAATTATAAATAAAAATATTGTAATTGTAATAACAACATTTTTAAACATTTCAAAATTTTTTGGTTTTTGTCTAAGATGTTTTAATATAAAATTTAAATATTTGTCATATGTTGTATAAACATACAATAAAGGTTTTTTAACTTTTCTTCTACATGTTGGACATTGTGTAATGGTGCATTAACAACGATTATGTGCATATGAATTTTTACAATTACATCCATATGCATATTGTAAAGGAATAAGTGGATAATTTAATTGTTGATGATGCGGATTGTCCAAAAATTTTTCTTGTATTGTTTTACCATCTTTTGTGCAACAAATAAAACATTCATTTTCTTCTTTGTAAAACCAGTTTTTAAATTTATTATACATTTCTGAATGATGCCAATGATTTATTGCAAATTAAATTATATATTTTTTTCAATTTTTTTAATATTTAATGGTAATAATGATGATGATGACGATGGCATTCATTGAATAAAAATTGAAAAAATATATGTATTCATATTGTGTTTATTACTAATACCAATCAATAACAACAATTCATATATTTACAATAATCCATATATTTGCAATAGAACAATGAGTGATTTTTTATCTGATAATTTATTGTTTAACAACTTAGATGAAATTGAACAAAAATACAATATAAAATTTAAAGCACATGAATTACAATATAAAGAAAAAATTTTAAATATTTTCAACGAAAATTTACATGAACCACTTAACGATGATTTAACAAATGGTAATATTTTAAATATATTTGGATTACATTTATATTGCATTAAACAAAATTATGATAAAATGAAATCATATTATTTAATGAGTGCTAAACTGTCAAATTCAAGTGCAACACATAATTTAGCAAAATATTACAGTGACATCAAAGATTATGACAATATGATTAAATATTATTTAACGTCAATTACTAATAATGATGAAAACAGTTTGGCAAGTATGCATGATTTAAAACAACAAGTATCTGCATTTGAATTATACAATATTTTATCGAATGTTTCAAATAAAAATGAAATTATTACAAATGAAATTTCACAACTTGAAAATATTAAGTATATTAAATACCATATTGAATTTTTAAAAAAAACTTATCGTCACACAAAAATAAATTAAATAAAATATACAAATAAAATATTCAAATTTAAATTTGTCACATTTTATTTAATAATTATAAATTTTTTATAAAAATCATAAATGGTTTATTAAATGAAATAATTAAATTAAATTAAATTTGATTGATTGACTGATTAATTTATTTATTTGTTTGATTTATTTGTTTATTTGTTTGTTTGGTTTATTTATTTATTTATTTGTCTGTCTAATTTATTTTGTTTTTTTATAAACTGTTTTAGTTTGTTTTGTAAATTTATTTGCTACTTTATTTGTTGCACCTGTTTTTTTTGCAACTATTGTTTTTGTGTTATTTGTTTTTTGATAATTAATTTGTTCCAATAACATATCAGTTGTAATTTTTTCAATAATTTTGTCAATGTCATTATCAATATCTAATTTATGTTCTTGTGATAATTTGCATAACAGAAATTTTATTCCATAATTTTTACCTTTTTTTTTATTGTCAGTTATTTCTGAAATAAAATGTCCAAATTCACCTTTTTTAAGAATATATTTTTTCCCTTTAATTATCCATTCTTTAGAATTATCAATTTTATTTTTTAATTCTTGTAATAATTCATCTTTTGTTTTTGTATTACTAATTGAAAGTGTGTGATTTTCACAAACAATAAATTCTCCTTGGTTTCCTTTAAATAAATAAACTTTTTTGCCATTGATTTCGCCATAAATATTTTCATTGCTGTTATTATTGTTGCCATTTATATTTCCATTACTGCTACCATATTTACTATTTTGTATATATTCACACAATAAATTTAAATTTGTCAAAGTTGATATATTAATTGTGTAAATTGTGTTGTTAATTTTTATTACATTTAATGTTTGTTCATATAAATATGAACTAAATGGTTCAATAACATTTATTCTTGTCAATTTGCCATTTGCAATTTTGTCTAAATCTTTTTCCATTTTTTCAGTAAATTTGTAATCCATTATTTTTGGAAAATATGTATTTAAAAATTCTGTTGTTTTAAATCCTTGTTCAGTTGGTGTAAATTTATTTAATTCTTTACCAACCACCAATTCTTTACCAACAACATTTATTTTTGTTGAATCACTTTTATTTATTGTAAATGATTTAACATCTATTTTTTTACCTTCAAAATTTGCAATCGTAACATTTGGACAAATTATTTTTCCACTATAATCTTTACCTAATATTTTATCGACAATTGTTACAAGTGTAGAAGGTCTTGCGATATTTAGATTGTTAACATCTATTTTTTTTAAAAGTGATGCTTCATTATATCGTATTGGAGGTTTTTCAACATCTGATATGCCATTTATAGTTTGCCAGATTGGCAAAGAATTTTTAAATGTTGATAATTCAATATGTTCATTTATTTTTTTGTTGTCAAGAATTAAATATCCTTCATAAATTAAATTATCAAGTGAACCAACTAATTTATAAATATCTAATATTTTCGAACCATCAAAATCTATTTCAATAATTATATTTTGATATTCCACAGGTTTCATTTGTGATTGTATTGTTCTTTTCCAAATTGTATGATATAATTTTTGTTCTTTTGGTGTTCCTACAATTTCTTCAACTTCACAATTTGTTGGTCTTATACATTCATGTGCTTCTTGTGCATTACCTTTAGAATTATGTCCATATTTTCTATACATAAAATAAGATTCATTAAATTTTTCAGATACAACTTTTTTAATTGATTTAATTGCATCTTCTGATATTGATGTTGAATCTGTTCTCATATATGTAATTAGTCCAGATTGATATAATTTTTCAGCAATTGCCATTGTTTCTTTAGATGGTATTTCTAAATGTTGCGATGAATATTGTTGCATTGTTGATGTTGTAAATGGTGGACTTGGATTTGATTTTTTAGTTTTTTCTTCTACATTATATATTTTAAATATTGCTTTTGACATTTTTGACATTGTTTTTGTCATTAATGCTTCTTCATTTTTTGTAAATATTTTTTTATTTTTGTTGTTATTGTCATTAATTTTTTCACCATTATCGGTATCAACATCAGCGTCACCACCATCACTATTGTTATCATCATCTGATTTTTTATTTTTTTTGTTTTTTTTCTTTTTTGTGTCTTTTGTGTTATCATTTTCATTTGTTTCATTTATATTTGTTCCATTTATATTTGTTTCATTCACATTTGTTCCATTCACATTTGTGTTATCAATATTCAATGTTTTTAATGTTAATTTCATATTTATTTTATATGTATTGATTTTTACATCGCTTGTAATGTAAAAATATATTTCATTTGCATTTTCATAAAATTGTTTTATTTCATTTTCTTTATCAACAATAAGTTTTACAACAACTGATTGAACACGTCCAGCAGATTTACCACTTGATAATTTTGATATAATTGGAGATATCATAAATCCAGCTAATCTATCAATTATACGTCTTGTTTTTTGTGCTTCAACCATTTGTTGATTAATTACGGTTGTTAATCGTAATGATTCTAACAATGCAGTTTTGGTGATTGATGTAAAAATAATTCTTTTTGGATTTGTCAAACCTAATTCTTGTTGTAATGACCATGCGATCATTTCTCCTTCTCTATCTTTGTCTGATGCAATTATTACATTTTCTTTACCAACTGTGTTTACACACGATTGTAACGTTTTTAATGTTTTTTGTTTAAATTCATCACTAACATATATTGGTTCAAATGTTGTTAAATTTATTGACATTGAATTGCTATCAAGTTCAATAACATGTCCAAATGATGCCTTTATGATATATTCAGAACCTAATATTGATGATATTTTACCAATTTTACCACTTGACTCTACAATAACTAATTTTGACATTGAATAATATGATTAATGCTATTTATACATTTTAATTTTCAATTTTAATAAATTGAAAAAAATGAAAAATAAACAAATAACAAATAACAAATAACAAATAACAAATAATGTGTAATGAATAACAAATAAATGAATAATAAATACATTATTATGTATTTAAAATATTGCAAAAATACACAAAACATAGCCAAAAAGTATAAAATTTATAGTGGAATCTTTAATACTTTTTATAAATAAAAATAATTAAAACACAATATGATAACAATAAATATTTTTATACAAATGTAAATAAGAAACTACTACAATTTTATACTTTTTTGACTATATGTAAACAAAAATATGTTATATTTTATTAATTTATTGTTTCGCAATATTCATCAATTATTTTATCGACATTAATATAAGATATGTTGTTTTTATTATTTTCTTTAATAATGTTTTGTGTTTCGTTAACTTTTGTCAAATATAATTTTTGTAATAGTCCAATGTGTTTTGGTTCATGATATTGTGAACATATATCAATTGCATTATTATTATTTATCTGTAATAATTCAGATTGTGTCATTTTATCACAAGTTAATTCAAATAACATTAATATCCAATTTGTTTGGTTTGATATTGAATCAATAAATTTAAATATTTTTTTAAATATTTTGTCATAAATTTTATCAAATAAATTTTTATGTAAATAATTGAAAGTTTTATTGATACATGATGATGTGATTTTATTTTTTTTTATAATAGTGTTCCATATCATATTATAAAAAAAATTTTCAAATGAAAACATATCAACATAATTACTTTGATCAACATTATTAATTTTTAAAAATTTTATTAATAATAATCTAACAAACATTATTTTAACCATTTGTCTATGACAATATGTAATTAAAGTAACATTTCCAACAGGAAATGCACAATATACATTTTTAAACAATGCATAAGTTAGTGCATTTTTATTAATAATATTTTCAATATTATTTTTAATACATTGCTTCATCGGTGTTTTTTTATCTTTACATTTTTCAACAATATATGGAATCAATGAATTTGTATAAAATTTCATAATTTTATTTGTATATTTTAGCATTGTTTTATCATATATTGTTTCTGAAATTTTATTTGGTATTTTATTTATTAGTTTAAATGATAGAACAGTTGTTAATATATTAACATTAGTCATTCTTGTAATAAATGGAGATATCATAATTTGATTACATGGTGTTCCAAATAAATAATTTATAGTTCCCGATATACATAAATAATTTTGTTTATTTAAAAAATTTAATGAATTATAATCAATATTGATAAAGCCTGATGATGTTGGTTTATTATCATTTGTGTTTTCATCACCTGATCCTAATTCAGACAAATTATCATCATTTTTAGAACAGTTTAAACTAAATTCATAATTAATATATTTTATTTTTGTGTTTTTATCATGAATTCCATTTACCTTAAATAATTTTATATTGCTTGAAATGTAAGTTAATATTTGTGGTTGTGATGAACAACTAACTGCAACAGTTGCATTACCATTTATTTTTCCTGATGATCGTGATTTGCAAGATGATGAACATGCTACTAAAAATGTTCTAGTATAACAATTATTTGCACAACACGCACGACATGTAACTTCAAATGTATTATCATAACCACACTCACAACATTGTCTACATTGAGTTTTCATATCATTTATATATCCACAGCTACAATGTTGAGCACAGTTTATTCCACCATCAATGCCATTTGTTTTACCATACGGACAACAATTTTGAACACATCCTCCTCCAAGTGTATTACCACAAGGACAGCATTTTGAACATCGTCCCCCTATAGTTTCATCTACATGATTACCATCACATGTACATCCACCCATATATATATGTAATTATATATTTTAAAAAATTATATGTGTTATAAAAAATACATGTATTATAAAAAATATTGCTATACTTTATTTAAGTCGCATCAACACAAATTCTATACATAAATGCTCTTCCTGATACTTTTGACAAACGTATTATTTTGCATACATCGCCTAATTTCATATTATAATATTTTGCAATTGGATCGTTTGATAAAATTAATGGTAAATCTTTTTTTAAAGCACAATATGCATTTCTTACTTTTTCACCATTTTCTTGTGAAAGAACAATGTGTTGTGGAATAAATGTATGTTCAATAATATTTTTTTTCAGTCTTTCAATTATAAATATTTCTGTTTGTGATTTGTAATTTTTTATTGTTAATTCTGTTTTGGCATTAATACCATCAACAATTAAAATTTTATATTCATTAAAATATTTTGCTATAAAATTGCTTATTGGCGAATTTGCACTCACTGACATAATTTTATAGTCAAAAAATTTTATGTATATACGTTTGTTTAATATTTCTGTGTTATAATTTTTGTCATTATCAATATTTATAATATATTCCATTTCATTATTTTCACTATTTTCAACAAGTTTTTTAATATAGTTGTCTTCATTTTCTTTATTAATAAAACCTCTATTTACCAGCATTTTAATTATATTTGTTTTGACATTGCTGATTTGTGTCGCAAAACTTAATTCAACGGGTAATAATTCAGGAATATCCATATAATTTATATATAATATATAAATTAGTTAATATATAAATTAGTTATTATATAAATTAGATTAAAACAAATTCAATTTTTTTAAACTTTTTTAAACCTAAAAATAGCATTTTTAAACCTAAAAATAGCATTTTTATATCGTAAAAATTCAATTTTTATATTTCACATATAAAATATATAATGTTTTATATAAAAAACAACACAATTTACACAAATGTTGATATTGACAACAATAATATATTTAATCGTAATTTTTTAACAGCATTAACAAAATACAACAAAATTGTTTTTAACATCGGATTTAATAAAAAAATAAACAGTTTGCCAAATACTATCAACTCAATTCATTTAAAATGCGAAAATGAAAATAAATTATGTTACATACCAAATAGTGTAACTAACATAACTGTAACAACAAATCAATTATGCAAATCACACATCATACCAAATAGTGTTAAATATTTTAAAACGTCAATCAAATTTGTTTCAAATATTTATAAATTGCCAAAATATGTTTATAATGTCCATTGTTATGATTATCGTTTATCAACTGTTTATGTAAATACACAAATTAACATATATTTTGATGAAATACTTAAAAAAATATATTTAAAATTTTCTGAATTTTCCAAAAACAGAAATAAAAATAAAAATAAAAATGAAGAAAAATATGCATTGGTGTTTAGCAAACAAAATAAAGAATTATTTTCAAAATGTTTTGTCAACGCACAGATAAATAATTGTGTTATTTTAAGTAATAAAATTAGATAATTATGTAACACTGATAATGTAATATTGGTAATGCGATATTGGTAATGCAATATGTAATATGCATTATTAAAAAATATCAAATAATAAACAGATTTGTTGCCATTTCTTTTTAGCAATAAAAAAAATTGAATTTTAAACACATATCGCAAAATGATATAAAACAATATAAAATAACACAATACAACATAATACAACATAACACATGTCTTCATTATCAATTGTAAAACAAACTAAAAATCAAACCAAAAAAAATACATTAACATATAAAATTGTTCTTGTTGGTGATGCAGGAACTGGTAAATCAACATTTGTTAAACGTTTATCAGGTTTAAATTTTGTTACAAGTTATCATGCAACATTAGGTGTTGATGTTCATTGTGTTACATTTAAATCTATTGATAATAATTATATTAATTTTTGCATTTGGGACACAGCTGGACAAGAAAAATTTGGTGGAATACGCGAAGGTTATTACAGAAATACAGATGGTGTAATTATTTTATGTGATAATAATAAAATGACACAAAAAAATGTTGCAAAATGGAAAACACATATTAAACAGTTTTGTCCATCAGTTCCTATCATGACAATTAAAAATAAAATTGATGTTGCATCAAAATCAAATAATAAACAAAATGAAATTATGACATTTGATTTTGAAATGTCAACAAAAAACATGACTGATTATGATGATATTTTAGAAGAATTATATGGATTAGTAAAAAAATAAATATTGATAATTTATAAAAATAAATATCAATTATTTATAAAAATAAACGATTTAATTTGTTTATTCTTATGTATTTAAATAATCGAATACTTTTTTTTATCAATATCATTGTCAATGTCATTGTTATTGTCATTGTTACTGTTATTATTACCATCACGAAGAATTTCACATTTGCACAACACGAGAGATATTGTTACAATTACACAAAATCCACAGAAAGATAACAAAATAATACCTGTCATCCAGCGTGTACATTCTATTCATCTGTTGTTAATAAACATTTTTTTCGTTTTTGTATTCTTTATACCATTTTACAAATGTTCTGTTGCCATATTTGTTATATGAATTTACAGCAACTGTTTTATCTTTTGTAGATTTCATTGTTTGTATATAACAATCATAATTATAAAAATAAATATTGTATGAAAATTATTAGTATATTTTAATGATACGTTCAATTTGTTTTTTACATAGTGGACACTTTTTCTGTTGTAATTTATTGTAACAATTAAAACACATTTGTGTATGTCCACATGGTACTAATGCATATTTTTGATTATACTGTATAATACAAATGCAACATTCTTCAGTATTTTTGTTTTTAATATTTTCTTGTGAATCTTCCGTTATATTGTTTTCAATATCACATATGGTATTTATATAATTTAATTCTTCAATTTCATGATTTGTATTTGTAATATTTTCATTAATATCTACAGTGTTATTTATTATACCATTTAATTCTTCAATTGTTAGTTCAATTTCATGATTTGTATTTGTGATATTTATACGATTTGTAATCGTAATATTTTCATTAATATTGTCAACATTTACATTTACAATGTTATTTTTACGACATTCGTGTACACAAAAAATTATAACACCTATTATAACACATATTGTAACTATTGATCCGAAATAGGATAACGCAATTACACCTGTCATCCACCTATCATATAAAATTGTTGAAAATTCACATTTATCTGTATATTTCATATGCTTACGTTGTTCTCTAAACCATTTTACAGGTGTTCCAATAATATATTTATCAGATGTTTTTTGAACATTTATTATGTTTGTTTCAGATTTTAATTCTTGAAAATAGCAATAATCACCTTCAATGTAATTTAAATTATTTGTATTATTTTGTTTATTTGCATAAACGTATACATCATAACAGTTATATGTTAAATAATTTGTACATACATCCTGTGTTTGTTGTAAACATTCCGAACATGTATTGTTATAAATTTGTATTTGTGATATATATCCGTTAAATTTCATGTCATTTGCACATTTAGAATTTGAATGAATGTTACAACCAGATGTTATGTCGATTATGCCTATAACTAAAGAAATTGGTATCGATAAAAGCAATGCAAGTACAATCAGCATAGCAATTAATTCATGACACGGTGTTCCTCCATAATCATCCGACATAATTATTATATGATAATAAGTAACGTTAATTGCTTTATTTGATATTATTGAATTATTATTATATATATAAAATAACAAGGGTATTTTATTTTCAATTTTTTTATAAAAATAAATATTGCATAAAAATTATTAGTATATTTTAATAATACTATTAATTTGATTATTACATAGTGGACATTTTTTTTGCTGTAATTTATTATAACAATTAATACACATTTGTGTATGTCCACATGGTACTAATGCATATTTTTGTTTGCATGGTGTAACACAAATTAAACATTCTTCGGTATTTCCATTTTCAACATCACATATAATGTTTGTATCACATAATTCTTCAATTATTTGTTCTGATTCATGATTTGTATTTGTATTGTTTTGTACATTACATGTATTATTTTGTACATTAATCATATTATTTTGTACATTAATCGTGTTATTTCGTAAACGTCTGTATAAATAATCGTAATTGTAATAAATTATAATTATCATACACATCAATCCAAAATAAGATAACAAAATTACACCTATTAACCATGTATCATATACATTTGTTGAAAATTCGCATTTATTTGTATATTTCACATCTAAATTATTGTTATGTTCTCTAAACCATTTTACAGGTGTTCCGATAATATATTCATTGGTTGTTTTTTGAACATTTATTATATTTGTTTCGGATTTTAATTCTTGAAAATAGCAATAATCACCTTCATTGTAATTTAAGTTATTTGTATTATTTTGTTTATTGGCTTAAACGAATACATCATAACAGTTATATGTTATATAATTTATACA